>Ga0213823_1001491_pt1 | contig 14216 bp, 10 predicted proteins | sample MC6MC0907MG_FD_179887 | JGI IMG/M metagenome (GOLD analysis project Ga0213823, IMG submission 179887) | Enriched soil aggregate microbial communities from Iowa State University, Ames, United States - MC6-MC0907-MG | ecosystem: Environmental > Terrestrial > Soil > Unclassified | place: USA: Iowa...
CAGACGCTCGACCAGTGTTTGCAGGTCGGCGAGGGACTGTTCGAAATCCAGTGCAGCTTTTTTGCGGGCCATGGCGGCGATTTCCGGTTGACGTTAAACCGGCGCGACACTAGCAGATAGGGGGGTTATGGGCAAATGAGCGGGACGGCTCTCAAGGGCAAAAATGACTCTGTGGCGGTTGGGGTTAACGTGCTGCTCTGTCCGGATAATTGATCTGGTAGCGCGTGCTACGGCCACCTCCCGGCAAGCGTTGCAGGCAACCTTTCTCAAGCAACTCCGCGAGGTGTCGGGTCGCTGTGGCCTTCGATACTTTCGCCACCGCTTGATATTGTCCGGCGCTGACACCGTGCTCAAAGCCCCGCTCACCGCCGTCGAGCAGGCGGTTAAGCACTTTGACCTGCTCCGCCGAAAGTTCGGACTCGCGGTGTGCCTGCCAGAAGCGGGTCTTGCCCAGCATGCTTTCTATCCGTGCGATGGCTTGTTGCAGGCTGCGTAGCAAGGTTTGCAGGAACCATGTGAGCCATTCAGTGATATCCAGTGTGGCTTTTTGACTCGATTCCAGAATCCTATAGTAGCCGGACCGATCATCCAGAATGCTCGCCGACATGGCGTAGAAACGGATCGCTTGAGCTTCGCCTTGCGCCAGCGCCAGATCAGTGATGGTGCGGGTCAGGCGACCGTTGCCATCGTCGAACGGATGCAAAGTGACAAACCAGAAATGGGCGATGCCCGCACGAAGCATTGGGTCCAGTGCTGTCTGATGCTGGCTGGCCTCGAACCATTGGAGAAATTGCTCGAGCTGCTGTTCAAGACCTTTGCGAGGTGGCGCCTCGAAATGAACCGTTGGACGATCAATGCGACCCGATACCACCTGCATTGGCTCGTCACCGCGTAGCGCACCCACATGCATTGAGCGCGCAGTAAGGTCAGCCTCTTGATCGGGAAACAGCCACTGGTGCCATTCCAGCAAGCGTTCCAGCGTCAACGGTTCGGCAAATCGACGGGTGGCATCAAGCATGAGTTGCGCCAGACCTTCACTGCGTTGGCTGACTTTATCGCCGTCGATCAACTCCAGGCCCAAACGTCGCGCCAAGGATGACCGCACGGAGCCGACATTCAGTTGCTCACCTTCGATGGCCGAAGACGTCACGATATTCTGCAAAAGGGCGTCCAGTTCGGTCTGAGCCCCCAGAGAGTCACCTACTGAACCGGCCATCCCCATCAACTGACCTTGCGCCTGCACACACTCACGCAACAACGGCGTCAGGCGTTCTGCCTGCCAGTTGAAGTCGGGCCAATCGGGCTGCTGCCAGGTCCAGTGAGTTGCCATTCGTTGCCTGCCTTGAGTCCGTGAGCCGAATAGAAAAGCTATTCGGCTCATTTTGTGAGCCGAATATGACGCCTATTCGGCTCACCGTCCACTGCGTCGGCTTTATTCCTACGGTAAAAGCACATGTATCCGATTGTTAAAAAACTGCCGAATCGCTAATCTTCGCGCCTTCTACGACCCCATAGTCACGGGTCTTTCAGACGAAACGCAGTTTCACCGCTGTGAAGTACCGAGGATCGGGTGCAAGGTTTCGTTCAGGCATGGCAGGAGGCATCACGTGCGTTCATTTTTTTGGCTGCTGATCGGGTTGTCCTGCGCGCCCGCGTTGCTGGCTGCGCCGAGTGCCGAGTTGACGGAACCGGTGGGTGGCTGGCGCTATCACGGTCTGCTCGATCGCACGGAAAACCCGCAAGTCGCCTATCCGACGCCGCCGATCGATCGCGGCACCCAGCGCAATCGCACGATGATTCAGGGCCAGCTCAAGGCCATCGGTCATATGCGCCCGCCGCACAGTCTCGCGGTGAATGGCAATCCACTGAATCTGTACACCGACGACCAGGGCCGTTTTGCCCGGCCGTACGCGTTCGGCGCCGGCTCCAACAGTGTCGAAGTGATCAGCGCCGAGGGCCAGTCGCTCAAGCGCGTGCAATTTTATGAAGCAAACAATTTGCGCACGCCGGCGCGGATTCGTCTTGTCTTGGGCTGGGACGACCCGAAAGCCGAGCTCGATCTGCACATTGTCACGCCCGACGGTCAGCATGCTTTCTGGGCGCGGCCGGCGCTGAGCAATGGCGGCGGTCTGGACCCGGATGGTGTCGATGGCCCCGGCCCGGAGATGTTCACCATGACCGCGCCTCTGCACGGCACCTATCTGGTTTACGTCAACTATTGGGGCAACTTCGGCAACGGCGGCTATAACTTCGAGGAGACCAGCAACCAGAACGAGGTGATCACCTCGCAAATCACGCTGGTGCTCAACGAAAACACCGTCGATGAAAAACGCGAGACCTTCATCGTGCCCCTGCGGGCGATCGGTGATCTGCTGCTGGTAAAGACTTTCAACTATTAATAAGCATCCCGCTGCACGGATGAAATCGGGCTTTGAAAAGATGAGCGAAAACACTGTTACTTCGGCTGCCGACACGCCAGCGGCCAAACCGTCGAGGCGCTGGCCTTTGCTGCTGGCCGGGTTATGCCTGGTGGCCGGCGTGGCGGGTGGTTTTGGCTGGCTGTTGCTCAAGCCCAAGGCACCGCCGGCGGAACTGGCGAGTGACAAACTTGGCCTGAGTCGCCCGGATGCATTGCTGGAAACCCGCTCGCTGAGCCAGTTGCCCAAGGACCTGCTGACGGTGCCGTTCCTCAAGGCCACGCTCACCGAAGATTTCGTCTTCTATTACGAGACTCATGCTGATCGCCTCGGCTTGATCGGCAGTCTGCGCCGGATCATCTACGAGCATGATCTGAAGTTGCAGGACAGCCTGATCGAACAGCTTTTCGATCAACCGGCCGATGTCGCGCTGTGGCGTGGCGCGGATGGTCGCTTGAAGGATTTTCTGCTGGTGATGGATCGTGGTGGTCTGGCGAAACTGCTGGAGCCGCTGGCGAAAGTCGCACTGGATGACACTCAGCTCAGTCAGATGGGCGAACTCAAGGTCGGCGGTGATAGCGTGCCGCTGTACCAACTGACCTATAACGCCAGCAAAGCGCTGTTGTTCGCCTCCCACGGCGACAAACTGGTGGTGCTATCCAATCCGGCCAAGTATTACGACCCGGAAAGCGGCGTCTCCGAAGAGTCGGGCCACGTCTCGCCACAAGCGCTGGCAGCGCTGCTCAACGGCGAAAAACTGTTCCCCGAGGCGTTCGGTCTGCCGGCGAAAACCGCGGAAACCAAACAGCGTTTATCGGTGAACTCCAGTGTTTTGGCCATGGGTTATCAGCGCTTTATCCCGAATTTCGCCGGGCTGCGCTTCGACATGGACGACAAGGGCTGGCACAGCTATCTCGCCATGGACGAACTGGAAAACCAGCACGACTTCGATTTTAAACCGGTCTGGCAAGCCATGCCGCTCGGCGCCAGTGCCTGCGTAACCCTGCCCGTCGCGGCCGAACCGCAAAAACCACTGCTGGTAAAACTCGGTGCTGAAGAAGCTGTGGCGCAAACCCTCACCGAACATGTGGCCGGCGCGGCGGGCCTGTGCTGGTACGCCGATTCGCGTTTGTACACGCCGTTGCTGGTGGCCAGTCTGAAAGATGAGGACAGCAGCAAGCTCGATGGCGACCTCGGCAAGCTGTTCGGTTCGATGGTCGGCGCATTCGAAGCCAACGTCGACGAAAACGTCTTCCCCGTGGTTGAGAAACAAGAAGGCCAGAACCACGTCTGGCAGCGTCAGGTCAGCTCCAACTTCGGCCCGTATGCGGCGAAGACTGCCGAGAACCCGGACGCAATCAGCGGCAGGGCATTCATGAAAGTCAGCCTCGCCCGTCACGGCTCGACGCTGCTTTTTTCCCTCGACGACAAACTCGTCGACAAAGCCCTCGGCACCCTCGACAAGCGCTTCCCGCCAATGGCCGACGTGCTGCCCAAAGATGTGCTGATGCCGATCTACTTCGGCCCTGATTCGATGGCGCAGCTGATGCAACGGGAAACCCTCGACAGCCTGCCGCAGGACATGGAGCCGGTGTTCTACAACGCCGCACAGACCTATCTGATTCCGAAACTGCGCACCCTTGGCGGCTACGGCAAATATGCCCTGACCTTGCCCGAAGGCAGCGAACCCGATGGCCACTGGCAGTGGCTGCCGCTGGAATGGAAAGCGCTGTGACGGCACTGATCCGCAGCCTCGGCCTGCTCGCGCTGTTACTCAGTGCGAGCGCCCGCGCCGTCGAAGTGCCAGCGCTGGATCCGGCGCAATCCCAGGTGTTTCGCGCCTGGTTCGTGCGCATTGCTCAGGAGCAACTGAGCCAGGGCCCGAGCCCGCGCTGGTATCAGCAGGACTGTGCCGGCCTGGTACGTTTCGCTGCCAACGAGGCGTTGAAAGTCCACGACGACAAATGGCTGCGTAGCAATGGCCTGTCCAATCGTTACCTGCCGCCAGAGCTTTCGCTCAGCGATGAGCAGCGCAAGCTCGCCCAGCAGTGGCAGCAGGGCGGCGGCAAGGTCGGGCCGTACGTCAACGCGATCAAACTGATTCAGTTCAACAGCCATCTGGTCAGCCGCGACGTGTCGCAGGCGCGGCCCGGTGATCTGATGTTTTTCGATCAGGGCGACGACCAGCACCTGATGATCTGGATGGGCCGCAACATCGCCTATCACACCGGCACCACTACCCCGACTGACAACGGCATGCGTTCGGCAAGCCTGCAGCAACTCATGACATGGAAGGACACCCGATGGATACCCGACGCAGCCAACCCCAACTTCATCGGCGTCTATCGACTGAACTTCCTCTCCCAATGACCGGTGCCCGCATGTTGCGACTCTGTTCCCGAATTCCTTTGCTGCTGGCGCTGTTGCTGCCAGTGGCTACCGTCAGCGCCGAAGATTCGGTCGAGCCGAGCGGCTATACGCCGGTCTCCGGTGAAAGCTTCTTCCTGCTCGCCGATAGCAGTTTCGCTGCCGACGAACAGGCGATGGTGCGCCTCGAAGCGCCGGGCCGTGATTACCGTCGTTTCCGCATGGAACCGTATGGCGGCGCCGACATTCGTGTGTACCGCATCGACAAGCCGCTGGATTTCCTCAAGCGCCAGAAGAACCTGCACCGCGTCGTCAGCGACGGCCAGTTCAAGGGTGAAGGCCTGTCCAACACCCTCGCGTATCTGTGGGACAACTGGTACCGCAAATCCCGGCGGGTGATGCAGCGTGCGTTCTCCTATGAGTCGCGCAAACAGGTCACCGAAGAAGTGCCGGAGCTGAAGATGGGCAACGCCATGGTCGCGCCTACTCCGTACGACGCCCAGCCGCAATTTGCGCTCATCCCGGGTCTGCCGGTGGTGAGCCAGTTCCGTTATCCGCTGTGGCAAGCCAAGCCGATTCAGCCACCGGCCGGGGTCAATCTGGCCGGGTCTTCCAGCGATTTCGTCAGCGTCGCGCCGGGCAACGTTTATATCCCGTTGGGCAATCTGAAACCGGGTCTGTATCTGGTCGAAGCGCTGATCGGTAAATACCGCGCGACCACCATGGTTTTCGTTTCCAACACTGTGGCGGTGAGCAAGATTGCCGGCGATGAATTGCTGGTCTGGGCTGCGCGCAAACACGAAGGCAGCTCGGTGCCGAAGGTCAATGTGCTGTGGACCGATGGCCTAGGTGTGATGAGCAGTGGCGCCACCGATACGGACGGTTTGCTGCGCCTGAAACACGTCAGCCCTGAGCGTTCGTTCGTCATCGGCGAGGACGAAGAGGGCGGCGTCTTCGTCTCGGAAAACTTCTATTACGACAGCGAAATCTACGACACCAAACTCTATGCCTTCACCGACCGGCCGCTGTATCGCCCAGGTGATTGGGTATCGCTGAAGATCGTCGGTCGCGAATTCAAGAATGCGCGGGATTCGGTGCTGCCGGGCGCTGCAGATGTCACGGTCAGCGTGCTTGATGCCACCGGTACCGAGTTGCAGCATCTCGACCTGAAGCTTGATTCGAAGGCTGGCACTCAGGGCCGTTTCCAGTTGCCGGACAACGCGGTGGCGGGCGGTTACGAGATTCGTTTCAACTACAAGGATCAGGCCTACAGCAGTGCTTTCCGTGTGGCGGAGTACATCAAGCCGCACTTCGAGATTTCGCTGAACCTGGCCAAGCAGGAATACCGCACCGGCGAGCCGGTGAAGGGCAGTTTGGTGTTGCTCTACCCGGACGGCAAACCGGTGGCCAACGCCAAACTGACGCTGAGCCTGCGTGCTCAGCAATTGTCGATGGTCGACAACGAGCTGCAATACCTCGGGCAATTCCCGGTGGAACTGACCAGCACCGAACTGACCACCGACAGCAAAGGCAACGCGACCCTTGACCTTCCGGCCGCCGACAAGCCGAGCCGCTACATGCTCACCGTGTTTGCCAGCGATGGTGCGGCGTATCGGGTCAAGACCACCAAGGAAATCCTCATCGACCGCGGCGCCGCGAGCTTCCGCTTGAGCGCTCCGCAACGCTTCAGCGCGGTCGGCGACAAGGTTGCGTTCAGCTACGCCAACGAGGGCGGCACCGAGCAAAGCAAAGCGGTGACGCCGAGCACGTATGGCTGGGTGCGCCTGGAAGACCAGAGCACCGGTGAAGGCAAACTGGCGGCGACGGACAAGGGCTTCAGTCTGGCGTTTGATCGTCCGGGTACTTACAACCTGACCTTGAAAGATCAACACGGTCGCGTGCTCGGTGCCACCGGGCATTCGGTCACTGGCGACGGCGTCAAAGCGGTGCCGGGCACTGTGGAAATCGTCCTCGACAAAGCTGAGTACAAGGCCGGTGATGAAGCGCTGGCGCTGATCACCTTCCCAGAACCGGTCAGCGATGCATTGCTTTCGCTGGAACGCGACAAGGTCGAAGCCACTGCGCTGCTGGCCAAGGGCGGCGACTGGCTGAAACTGGAAAAACTCAGCGACACTCAATACCGCGCACGCATCCCGGTGAAGGACAACTTTGCGCCGAACCTGACCTTCTCCGTGCTCTACACCAAGGGCGGTCAGTACAGCTTCCAGAACGCCGGGATCAAAGTGACCGCGCCGCAAATCGACGTGGCGATCAGCACTGACAAAGCGGTGTATCTGCCGGGCGACACGGTCACGGTTGACCTGACCACGCAGTTCGCCGGCAAAGCCGTTCCGGCGCATCTGACCGTTAGCGTCGTCGACGAAATGGTTTATGCGCTGCAACCGGAAGTCGCGCCAACCATCGACCAATTCTTCTATCACCCGCGCCGCAACAATGTGCGTACCAGCGCCAGTCTGTCGTTCATCAGTTACGACGTCGCGTTGCCGGGCAGCCCCGGCGCACCGGGCAAAGCCAATCGCAGTGAACGTGGGGTGAAAGTGCTGGAGCGTCCGCGTCGGGAAGACGTCGATACTGCGGCGTGGCAGCCGGAGTTGTTGACTGGTGCCGATGGCAAAACCCGCTTCACCTTCAAGATGCCGGACTCGCTGACCCGCTGGCGCATTACCGCCCGCGCCATTGCCGATGACGGGCAGGTCGGGCAGAAGAAGCAGTTCGTCCGTTCGGAAAAACCGCTGTACCTGAAGTGGAGCGGGCCGAGCAAATTCCGCAAGGGCGATCAGCCGCAACTCGGCGTGTTCGCCTTCAGCCAAGCCGAGAAACCGGTCAAGGCTGAACTGGTCACCCACTACGCGGGCGCCGAACAACGCCTGCCGGTAACTCTGAACAACGGCATCAATTACCTGCCGCTGCCAGCATTCGCTTTGGCCTCCGGTGAGTGGACGGCGGAGCTGGTTCAGGACGGCAAAACCGCCGACTCGCTCGCCGTGCGCTTGAGTGCGACCGGTGATGGCTGGCAAGTGACGCAGACGCAAAGCCTCGATGTCACAAGCGGGGACACTGCGCTGAGTCTGCCGGCGGATGCCACGGATATTCGCCTGCGTCTGGATGACAGTCCGCAAGCGCTGTTCCGTTCGGCTCTCGATGATCTGCTGAGTTATCCGTACGGTGGCGTCGAGCAGACTGCCAGTCGTTTGCTGCCGCTGAGCATTGCTTATCCGTCGCTCGCGTCGAATCCGCAGATTCGTGATCGCTTGCGCCTGATCATGCAGAACAGCCGTCTGCGTCTGGTGCAAATGGCCGGGCCATCGGCGAGCTTCACATGGTGGGGTTACGACGGTGAGCCGGATGCGTTCCTCACTGCCTACGCCTATTACGCCGACTGGAACGCCAGCCAGGTGCTGGAGCTGACCTTGCCGCCGGAGCACTGGCAGCGGGTGCTGGAGGTGTACGCCAAACAAGCGCCAAACACGCCTTTGCTGCAACGCGCGCTGATTCTGTCGTTCGCCAAGCAGATGCATTTGCCGGTGAACACGCTGCTTAGCGGCTTGATGGACGATCTGGGCAAGGCGGGTGAAGGTCATGCTGAAACCATGCTCGACGATGGCGAAGACAGTCTGGTGATGAGCGATCCGGATTCGGCGCTCGGTCTGGCAGCGGCACGGGTGTTGACCGCCTCTTTGGCCACGCAGTCGAAAGTCGCCTTGCCGGACGCGTTCAATCGTCAGTTGGCTGCTGCGCAACAGCGTCTGTCAGTCAGTTCGCAGCCGTTTGCCGAAGCGCTGAACCTGTCCCTGCAAGCGTTCGACCAAGCGCGTGCGCAAGCGCTGCTGCAACGTCTGCTGCCGCAACAATCGACCTTGGAACGTGCGTTGGCGCTGACCTGGCTGCAACGCAGCATCGCCCAGGCGTCGCCGACCATTGCACTGACGCCGGGTGAAGGCTGGAAGAAAAACTACGGCGCCAGCGGCGAAATGTACTGGACGTGGCAAGGCGCGGCGCCAGTGCCGAGCGTGCTGACAGTGTCCGGCACGCAAGAGCGTCCATTGCGCGCGGCGTTGAGCTTCCAGACCCAGCAACCGCCAGTCGATCCAATGGCCGTGACCATCACCCGTCGCCTGTCGCGACTGGTGCCAGGCGATGAAGCCTTCACCTTCAAGCTGGAGCCGGTCGGCACCAAGCCGCTGTCCAGTGACAGCCTGTATCTGGACGAAGTGATCCTCACCAGCAAAGCGCCGAAACCGCTGCGCTACGGCATGCTCGAAGTGCCGCTGCCACCCGGCGCCGATGTCGAGCGCACGACGTGGGGCATCAAGTTGCAGGGCAAGGACGGCACCGAGCCGGCCGCGCTGGAGAAGGCGCGTTTCGAACCAGGCCAGTTGGCCTACGCGGTGCCGGTCGATGCGCTGAGCGGCGAGTTGCGTCTGCGTCATCTTGTGCGCTTCTCGCAGAAGGGCCAGTTCAACCTGCCGCCGGTGCGTTTCAAGCAAGTCTATGCACCGCAGCATCAGGCCCAGGAGGCGAAAGCCGCCCTCGGTCAGGTCACGGTCAACTGACATGACCCGGCCGCTGCTGTGGCTGCTGATGTGTGTGGTTCCTGCGCTGGCGACGGCGCAGGATGAGCCGCTGCGCGTGGCATACAAGGGTGAGTTGTTGTCGTTGAATCAGACGCAGCTGACCGCCCGTGAACCGTTGCCGTCATCGCTGGATACGCCGCTGGGCAGTCTGTGGAAGTTGTTTGTCTACGCGTGGCTGGTCGATACAGGCGCGCGGGAACCGGCTTATGAGTGTCGCGGGCAGTCGAAGGAAGAGGTTTATTGCTGCGCTGCGGGCGGCAAAATCGAGCGTGATCAGGCGCTGGTGAAATCCTGCGGTTTGTATTTTGAGCCGGTGCGGTTGGGGATTTCGGCGGCGGATTGGCGTACCTATTGGCAGACGCGGCAGGCGCCGTCGTGGTTGCTGGATCTGCCTTCGGTGCAGCCGGCTCAACGCGTTTCCGTGATCGATTTGTTGAACGTCTTGGCCGTTCTGCCGGCACAGGATCAGGCGCGTCGAGTGCTGCTCGATGTGGTGCTGAACGCGGCGGACGGCAATGTCGTTGGTGAACTCGGCGGACGTCTACGGGTGAAAACCTGGAGCTGGCTCGGCGATCAGGATTCGCAGTCGCGCCAGGGTGGTTTCGCCGGTTGGACGGCTGATGGTTCGCCGGTATGGGCGGGTGGGCGAGGCACCAGTCAGATGGTCTTGCGGCATTACGGCCAAGCATTGGCGACCGTGTTGCCGGCAGCCTGGCCCGCGGAGGTGGGGCGTTGTGTCGAAGTCAGCCTGTTTTCGAAGTACCCAGTTTCGAAGGTGTTAGTGGGTGATCGCGTCGCGACATCCGGCCCGTTGCAGGGCGACTACCGCGTCGAATTCGCCAATGGCAACGCGCTGGATATCCACAGCGATGGCGAACTGTTTCTGCTCAACGACAAACTCGTCGCAAGGCTTGATCGCGAAGAATATGTAGCCCGCGTCCTTGAGCGCGAAGCCAAACCCGAACCCGCCGAAGCGGCCAAAGCACTGGCCGTGGCAATCCGCACCTATCTGCTGCAAAACGCCACGCGCAACGGCGACTGCCTGAGCATCGATGACAGCAGCAATCGCCAGCGTGTCGCCCCGCGTCCAGCCTCGGCCGAATCCCGCAACATCGCCGCATGGACGGCAGACCTCGTGCTGGCTGGTAGCACCGTCACCTATCACTCCGATCAACCCGGTCCGGACAAGCTCGCCTGGCAACAAGCCGTCGAGCAAGCCAGCGCCGGTCAGCGCTACGACGCGATTCTGCTGCACGCCTATCCGCGCGCCAGCCTCAGCCGTTGGGACAACCCGGTCGCTTCCTGCGAAGCGCTGCCCGCCGCACAAGACTGGCTGCAGAAACAGCGACGCGGCTGGCGCCCAAAGCTGGAAAGCGAAACCGGCTACAACGAAGTCAGCACTTTCGCCGTGTGCAAACTGGCTTTCGGTCGCCCCTTTGTTGATCGCGAACGCCAACGCATTTACGTACGCGGCGTACTGACCTTGCAGGATCGCCTCGACCTCACCCACGAATATCTGCACCTGGCCTTTGAAGCACATCCCAACGGTCAGGATGAAACCTACATCGAAGGGCTCGCCCGTCACCTTTTGCTGGAATAGACCATGACACTCCGTTATCCACAGGTCTTGCTGCTGCTCTGCACCTTGACTGCGCTCTCGCCTGCCATCGCCGCTGACAGCGTCAAACTCGACACCCCGGTCGGCGGTTGGCGCAGCGGCGCACCTGAAGGCGAGGGCGAAAGCTTCCGTCAGACCGTCAACTACCCGGCTTCGTCGGTCAACACCCCGGTCGGCCAGGCCAACACCGCCCGCATCAGCGGCGAAATCAAAGCAGCGCGGAAGGACAACGAACCCGGCCGCCTGATCGTCAACGGCGTGAGCATGCCGCTGAAAATCGATGACAGCGGCCGCTTCGATCGCCCGTTCTCCTTCCCCAACGGCAGCAACAGCGTCGAAGTGCGCAGCCCCGACGGTCAGCAACGCCACCGCACACAATTCCTCAACACCAGCGGCGGCGCGACCCCGGCGAAACTGCGCGTACTGCTGGCGTGGGACAGTGACGGCACCGACCTTGACCTGCACCTCGTCACCCCCGACGGCGCACACATCTGGTACGGCAACCGCACCGCCGCCAACGGCGCGGCGCTCGACGTCGACGTCACCACCGGCTACGGCCCGGAAATCTTTGCCATGCCCGCGCCAATCAAGGGCCAGTATCTGGTGTATGTGAATTACTACGGCGGTGGCTATCGCGGGGATGACGAGGGCGGCGATGAGGCAGTGCAGCCGCTGACCACGGCGCAGGTGACGGTGATTACCGAAGAAGGCACACCGAACGAGAAGATGGAGACGTTTCTGATCCCGATGCGCGCGGTGGGTGAGCTGACGTTGGTGAAGTCGTTCAGTTATCCGTGAGGGGGCAACGTGTTCTGAACAAAAGAACAGGTCAGCGGGTTGCTGACCTATTTCAGAGAGTCTCAATCATTGAGTTGATTCAACTTTGGGGTGACAGTCGGTCTTGCGCAACCTCGTAAGCAGCCTCTCGCTCTCTCTTCCCGATAGCGACTACGAACACCACGATCTCCTGATCAAGCACCTGATAGATCAATCGAAAGCCAGCGCTTTTCAAATTCACTTTGTAGCAGTCCAGCAGCTCGCGAAGTCGATTGGCTTCTATTCGAGGGTTTTTCATTCTCTCAACTAGCTGCTTCTTGAACTGTTGGCGAACCGTATCGCCCAGTTTGTTCCACTCCTTTAACGCCCGACGATCAAATTCAAGGTTATAGGTCATCCAGACTTACCTTGACTCGCTGAGGAGCGGCGAGGCGTTCGGTGACTACGGCGATGAGGGCTTCATCTTCCTCGCTGATTAATGCCGCTTTGAACGGCAGCTTGCCCCGCTCGGCGACGTATTGAAGTGTTTGGCGCAGAAGCTCTGACGGAGTTACGCCGAGCTTTTCGAGCTCGGCGAAGGAGCGCTGTTTCAGCTCATCGTCGATGCGAATATTGATGGAGGCCATGATGGGGTACCTGTAATGACGTTTGTCGTTACGGTAGCAAGAGGCTTTCATATTCGACAAGCGCGAATTGACGTTTCTGACGGTAGGTTAGGTTTCTTTCAGGCATTAAAAAGCCGGCTTGTGGCCGGCTTCTCGGGGACTGGCTTGGTTTATTTTTGGTAAACCGCGCCAGCCTTCAAAACGTACATCCGGATCTGCGTCCGGCTGTGGGACTTGGTCAGACGTTGGTCTGCCGCGTCGGGCGCTGTCTGAGCCGCGGGGCGGGTCGATGCGCAAATGTGGGGCGCAGGATACTGAGTTTTGCTGTGGATTCCCAGCCTGAAGTGCGGTTTAGAGCGACTGCAATCGAACAAATTCGAGATTTGTACCGATTATCAGGGCCTCATCGCGAGCAGGCTCACTCCTACAGGGAGCTTTGCAGGCCGTAAGATCATAGAAACGGCACCACCGGCCGTCGCTTGCTCACCGTCGACCACCAGAACACCCAGCCCAATATGTGTATGCGTTGCTCCTCGATCTGTGCCGGGTGGAACACTTCGTCCGGGTATTCGGCGCTGTTGTGGCTGCGCAGACGCAGGCCGTTGCCGGGCATGCGGTGCAGGTATTTGATGCGCAGCATGCCGTCATGTTCGATGGCGTAGATCTCGCCGTCGACGACTTGGGTCAGGCTGCGGTCGATGGCGACGACGGAGCCGTCTTCGATGCGTTCAGCCATGCTGTTGCCGATCATGTGCGCGCAGATGGCGTCGGCGGGGCGGATTTCCAGTTGATCAAGCTGTGCACGCAGCAGGCGGATGGACAGGTCCGGGTCCTGGATGACGTGGTTTTTGTCGGAGCCGTTGGTCTGTGGTGTTTCTTTGAAGAAGGCCAGTTCGATGTCGTTGGGATGGATGAATCGGTAGGCGCCCTGAGGATCGTGGGCGTCGAAGCTGTCGCCGTTGTTCGCTGACGGAGTCAGGCTCGGCAGCTCTTTTGTGCCTTGGCCGGTTTTCAGCCATTCGCTGTTAACGGACAGCAGACGTGAGACTTCTTCCATGCGATACGCCGGGACGCCCCGGGTGTACCAGTTGTGGACATTTTGGGCTTCCGTGCCCCAGAACTTTGCGAAACCCGTCGTCGAGATGTTCGCAGCTTCCAGGAGTGCCTTGAATCTTGGACCGCTAGTGTTCTTTCTCATAAACACGGAGTCTACGGCCGTGCCAGAGCGGTTTGAATAAACCGGACGTTCAAAAACGGGCTGAATTTTGCGACGGGATGTAAGACGGTCTTGTGGGAAATTACACAGGCTAAAACTTTTCTGTAGTCCGCAATAAACACACTGTTTAAGACGGCTTTTGCCGAGCACAAAAAACCCCGGATCAACCGGGGTTTTCTTCAAGCCTCACGCGCAGCGCAGGTGCTTAGCCTTTGTAGGCGGCAACCGACTTGGTGATCGCTTCGCGGGCGGCGTCTGCACCGGCCCAGCCTTCGATCTTGACCCATTTGCCTTTTTCGAGATCTTTGTAGTTCGCGAAGAAGTGCTCGATCTGCTGGATCAGCAGTGGCGGCAGGTCGGTGTATTCCTTCACATCGACGTACAGCTGGGACAGCTTGTCGTGTGGTACCGCGATAACTTTGGCATCGCCGCCGCCGTCGTCGGTCATGTTCAGGATGCCGACTGGACGCGCACGGATTACCGAGCCTGGGGCAACCGGGTAAGGGGTCACAACCAGTACGTCGAGGGGATCACCGTCGTCAGCCAGGGTGTTCGGGATGTAACCGTAGTTGGCCGGGTAGAACATTGGGGTGGCCATGAAACGGTCAACGAACAGGCAAT
>Ga0213823_1001492_pt1 | contig 14209 bp, 14 predicted proteins | sample MC6MC0907MG_FD_179887 | JGI IMG/M metagenome (GOLD analysis project Ga0213823, IMG submission 179887) | Enriched soil aggregate microbial communities from Iowa State University, Ames, United States - MC6-MC0907-MG | ecosystem: Environmental > Terrestrial > Soil > Unclassified | place: USA: Iowa...
TCTTTTTGAAGAGGTTTTTTATGTTTTAACGGAAGGAAGATCAAAATTGAGTGAAATAATCGCTACATACCTACTACAAGATGAAAAAAATCCAGAAAAAAAAGCAGAGGAAATTGCACTAGGATTAACGGTTGGATCATGGACGAACCTGCCAGAATTAGAGCAAAGACAATTACGCAAGCATAAAGGCAGAGTCGTTTCCATTGAGGGATTAACAACTGCAAATGAGGATCAATCACTTCTCCGGATTGCTTATCCAACCATTAATTTTTCCAATGACCTGCCTGCAATTTTAACAACTGTTTTTGGAAAGCTTTCCTTGGATGGAAAAATTAAATTGCTAGATTTACATTTTGATGATGGTTTAAGGGGTTTGTTCCCTGGGCCAAGGTTTGGGATTGAAGGGCTCCGCCAAAAACTAAATGTTTATGACCGGCCGTTGTTAATGAGCATTTTTAAAGGCGTGCTTGGCAAAGACCTTAACTTCTTATCCGAACAGCTTAAGCAGCAAGCTCTTGGCGGTGTTGATCTTGTAAAGGATGATGAAATTCTTTTTGAAAATGAATTAACGCCATTTGAAGCAAGAATTACTGCAGGTAAAGCAGTGCTGAAAGAAGTGAAGGAACAGACTGGGCACCGGACATTATACGCAGTAAACCTTACCGGCCGTACATCTCAGCTAAAGGACAAAGCAAGAAAGGCCGCTGAACTGGGTGCGGACCTTCTGCTGTTTAATGTGTTTTCCTACGGATTAGATGTATTGCAGGAGTTAAGAGAGGATTCGGAGATAGCCCTGCCGCTTATGGCCCATCCTGCGGTCAGCGGTGCATTAACCTCGTCACCTGAATTTGGCTTTTCTCATTCCTTGTTACTAGGAAAGCTTCTCCGTTATGCTGGGGCAGACTTGTCGCTGTTCCCATCACCATATGGAACAGTTGCTCTAGAAAAACCATTAACCCTTTCTATTGCAGTTGAGCTAACGAAGGAAGATGTTTTTAAAAAGGCTTTTCCTGTTCCATCTGCGGGAATTCACCCGGGACTTGTACCATTATTAATTCGTGATTTTGGCATTGACTCTGTCATCAATGCTGGCGGCGGGGTACATGGACATCCGGGTGGTGCCCGTGGCGGGGCGATTGCCTTCCGACAAGCGATTGAAACGAATATTCAAGGGAAGCTGCTGATTGAAGGTTCCGACAAGTACCCTGAACTTAAACAGGCTTTAAAGCTCTGGGGGAATGCCGAGGTGATCGTCTAAATGACAAAGCCTGTAATTTTTTGTGACTTTGACGGGACTGTTACGGAAAGTGATAACATCATTGCCATAATGAAAAAATTTGCCCCGCCAGAATGGGTTAAGCTTAAAGACCAAATTCTTTCCCAGCAAATTTCCATCAATGAGGGAGTAGGAAAACTATTTTCTCTACTACCATGTACCTTGAAAGAAGAAATTACAGCCTTTGCGATTGAGAATGCCAAAATTCGCCCCGGGTTCAAAGAATTTGTTGATTTTTTACGTGAAGCAGGCATTCCACTTTATATCGTTAGTGGCGGTATCGACTTTTTTGTTCACCCTATTTTAGCAGAGTATGTACCATTCGCGGGAATCTACTGTAATGAATCTGATTTTTCAGGGGAGACAATCAAGATTCTTTGGCCTAATAAATGTGATTCACTGTGTGAAAATGAATGCGGCTGCTGTAAGCCGAGTATTATTCGTAAATTAAACCATAGTGAGGACAGCTTCAAAATTGTCATTGGAGATTCAGTAACCGATCTCGAAGCAGCCAAGCATGCTGACTTTGTGCTGGCAAGGGATTTACTTGAGGAAAAGTGCGTGGAATGGGGTATTAACCATCAAAGGTTTCATACATTCTTCGATTGTATCGAGGAAATAAAAAAGAGAATTGAGGTGGGAGAGCTAACATGCTAACGGAAAGATGGACTGAACTAGCTGATGTAAAGGATGAACTGGCAGAGCGTGACTGGTTTATGGGTACAAGTGGAAACCTTGCGATTAAAGTGAGCGACCATCCGCTTCAATTTTTGGTGACAGCAAGTGGTAAGGATAAGCGTAAACGAACGGAAGAGGACTTTTTGTTAGTTGACGAATTCGGCCGCGCTGTTAAAGAAACACATTTAAAGCCTTCAGCAGAGACACTTCTTCATGTTGAAATTTACCGCAAGACGAATGCAGGCTGCAGCCTCCATGTCCATACAATTGATAATAATGTCATCTCTGAAGTTTATGGGGACAATGGCGAAATTTCATTTAAGGGGCAAGAATTAATTAAAGCCTTTGATAAGTGGGAAGAGGATGCGTTTTTAAATATTCCAATCATACGTAACTATGCCCATATCCCGACGCTGGCAAATAAATTCTCAGAACATATATTAGGAGATACTGGTGCTGTTTTGATCCGTAACCATGGGATTACAGTGTGGGGAAGGAACGCTTTTGAGGCGAAGAAAATTCTTGAAGCCTCAGAATTTCTATTCCGCTACCAATTACGTTTATTAGAACATAAACCATATCAATTATTTAAAGTTGTTTAATATATAAAAGGAGAGATTACTAATGGCATATATTACATTCCAAAATAAAAAAGAGCAAATTCACGAACAAGAAGCAGTAGCAAGCTTCCTTTCATCTCAAGAGGTTATTTATGAAAATTGGGATATTAGTAAACTTCCTCCCTCACTAGTTGAAAAATATCTTTTGAGTGATGAAGAAAAAGAAGAAATCTTGAATACTTTTACAGGAGAAATAGCTGATATTTCAGCAAGACGAGGATATAAAGCTCAAGATGTGATTTCCTTGTCTGAAAATACACCGAATCTTGCCGCTCTGCTTACAAATTTTAAAAATGAACACCACCACACAGATGATGAAGTCCGTTTTATTGTGAGCGGCCATGGTGTGTTTGTCATCCAAGGTAAAGATGGCGAGTTTTTTGATGTCCATTTAAATCCTGGTGACCTGATATCAGTTCCTGAAAATACAAGGCATTACTTTACTCTTGAAGAAGACAGGAAAGTTGTTGCCGTTAGAATATTTGTTACTACCGAAGGCTGGGTACCTATTTATGAAAAAAAAGAAGTGAATTTATAAGAAAAAGACTGGCTGGCAGCTTCTGCTAGCCAGTTTTCTATTTTATAAATATCCCTTATTATTCCAATCTTTTTATTGTCGTATTTACAAGAAGGGCACTGAGGAATTTGTCGAAAAACGAAAGAAATAGAATGTTTTGTCTACTTTTGCGAATGTATTTACTTTTAAAGAAATTGTTGTCATAATTCTTCAAGTAGTCTACTTTTTTTGTAGATTACAGTATGTGTGTATGAGTAGGAGGATAACATTGTACAAGTATAGTAATAGTCAATCTGAAATGATTGAAGAGATAAAGGTAAAAAGAGAACTGATGATCAATAGCGCGAATAAATTGGGCTTTACGAGTGAAGAAACAATAAAATACAGCCAAGAATTAGATGAATTAATCAACATGTACCAAAAGAGCATTGGACAAGCTTCAAGACCAAATGAAGAAGTAAAATTTCACTTTAAACAAATGATTATGATTTGGCCAAAAGTTTTGGTTTAGTGATTATGTAGCAAAAAAGACAAAAAGGTAATTTTGGGATTATCCTACATAACAAGATATTAATGATCCACACCATGATTAGCAGCCCCATAAAACGCATAGGTAGATATCCGCACATTTCCATCTCCGTGGCATTCGGGAATTAATTCTTTATAATAATAGGCAGCATCGCACCCGCGGCAATATGAAAGACCGTATGGAACGAGGTTTTGGACAATCGAAGTTAAAAAACATCCTAATAATGAAGTAACAAAGTCATTTGCTTCAATTAAAGTTGCTATATTGAAGGCCTTCCTATTTACTAGTTCGTTGATTGATTAAATATAAAGCGATATGAAGGCCTTTCGGCGCATTTTGTAAATCAATTGCTAATACGATATTTTTTCCAGTATCCCCTTGGATCCGTCTCCCATCCCCATTGATAAAAATCAACAATATTAGACATTAGCTGTGATTTTTATCATTGTTTATATCTGAATATTTCATATAGTTATATTAGTACTATTTAATTGAAAACTCACACCTAGATTAACTACATACATAACCACAACTAGTTTATACTTCAACTCCTTTTGTTTTATAGAAACCACATCATTGATACTGCATTAGGCTTGTAAAGCTTTTCCTATGATTATTAATTTATATTTAAGCAACTAAGAAATAAAGAAAACAATCATTGTTTGGTAATATGCTTGTGTTGCGATTCATATATCGTTAATAAAGGCATTTTTTATAACCAAAGGAAGCAAACGCTTTCAACAAACTTAGATTATATAGAGGAGGGAAAGTCCTACATGCACATTGTCGTATGTGTCAAACAAGTACCCGATACAAAAATCATTAAAATTAATCCAAAAACAAACACACTCGACCGCCGAAGTGCGCCAGCCATTTTGAATCCTTACGATGCCCATGCTGTTCAAGAGGCCGTAAAAATCAAGGAAAACACCGGCGGCACGATTTCTGTATTGTCAATGGGACCGCCACAAGCAACTGCTGTTATTAAAAAGAGTATTGAAATAGGGGCGGATAGAGGATTTTTGATTACTGACCGTGCCTTTGCCGGTGCGGATACCCTTGCGACTAGTTATGCATTATCTAAAGCTTTAGAAAGAATTAATAAGGAAATCCCTGTAGATATGGTTATTTGCGGGAAGCATGCCATTGATGGTGATACAGGACAAGTTGGTCCAGGCATTGCAAGAAGAATGGATATTCCCCCAGTGACAAATGTAATTGAAGTATCAGAAGTCAATCAGAAGGAAAAAACCGTGCTAATTAAACGGAAATTAACAAGCGGATATGAATTAATTCAGTCGGAAATGCCGTGCCTATTAACTGTTGAGAAAGAAATTAATGATATAGAATATTCACCAATGCCAAACATGATAAAAGCAGCAAGATACGAACCTATTATTTGGGCCGTAAGTGATCTTGAAAATGTAGAGCGTACTCAGCTTGGACTGAAAGGTTCACCAACAATTGTTGGGAAAATGTTTACACCTCCTCGACCAGAAGGTGGTAAAAGACTAGAGGGTTCTGCTGATGAGCAAGTTGGTCAGCTTTTGGAAGTCTTAATGGAGAAAAGGGACCTATTAACGACGCAGTCATCTAAATAATAAAGATTAATCTTCTGTCTGAGGGGGTATTTACATGAATCTTGACGATTACCGTGGAGTCTGGGTATTCATCGAACAAAACGATAGTAAAATAGAAGGGGTTTCACTAGAATTGCTTGGTGCTGGCAGGAAGCTCGCTGATAAATTACAAGTACCGTTAGCTGGATTTTTATTAGGACACGATGTAAAACCATTAGCAAACCAAGTCATTTCCTTCGGTGCCGATGTGGTGTACGTTATGGATCACCCAGTCCTGAAACATTACCGTACAGAGTCATTTATGAAGGGTGTAATGCTGCTTGCTCAAAAATATAAGCCAGAAATCATTCTTTATGGGGCAACGCCAAATGGTAAAGATTTAGCTAGTGCTGTGGCAACTGATTTAAGTACAGGTTTAACAGCAGATACCACGATGCTTGATGTCGACGTAGAGAATAGATTATTAGAGGCAAGCCGACCGGCATTTGGCGGTAATATTATGGCGACAATCCTTTGTAAGAAGCACCGCCCGCAAATGGCAACTGTTCGACCAAAGGTTATGAAGGCATTGGAGCCGGACAGCAGCAGATTAGGAAAAATTATTGATGAGAAAATAGATCTAAAAGAAGAAGAGATGCGTACTAAAGTGCTGCAAATTGTGAATGATGTAACAAAAAAGGCCAATCTAGCCGATGCCCATGTGATTGTCTGTGGCGGTAAAGGAATGGGGGACTTTCAAAATTTTCAACTCATTCATGAACTGGCAGAAACGATTGGAGCCAGTGTTGGCGGTACGCGTGATGTTGTTGAAGCTGGCTGGCTGCCACACGAGCAACAGGTTGGCCAAACAGGGGAAACCGTTACACCGAAAATCTATTTTGCAATTGGCATATCAGGTGCGATTCAGCATGTCGTCGGCATGAAAAATTCCGAGTTCATTATCGCGATTAACAAAGACCCGAATGCGCCAATTTTTGATGTTGCAACATATGGAATCGTAGGAGACGCAATGGAAATTGTCCCTAAACTTATTGAGCAATTTAAGCAGCTAAGGACAGAAAAAGGCGGTGAAATAAGCTATGCCTGAAAAATTTGACGTGATCGTTGTTGGGGCAGGCCCTGCAGGCACATCTTGTGCCCTCACTTGTGCAAAGAACGGGTTAAACGTTTTGCTTATTGAAAGAGGGGAATACCCTGGGGCAAAGAACGTAATGGGCGGGGTCTTGTACCGCAAGCAAATGGAAGAGTTAATTCCTGAATTTTGGAAGGAAGCACCACTTGAGAGACCTGTCATTGAACAGCGTTTTTGGATGATGGATAAAGAATCAGTCGTACAATTCGGTTATAAAGGTCTTGAATGGGCCGTAGAACCATATAATAACTTTACCGTTTTACGGGCTCAGTTTGACCAATGGTTTGCAAATAAGGCTGTTGAGGCAGGAGCCCTGTTGATCAACGAAACTGTTGTTACAGAATGCATTGTTGAAAATGGCAAGGTTGTCGGTGTTCGTACCGACCGTCCTGATGGGGAGGTCTTTGCGGATGTTGTTGTGCTTGCTGATGGAGTGAACTCGCTGCTTTCCAAACAATTAGGCTTTCATAAAGAATTCAGGCCGGATGAAGTGGCGTTAACGGTCATGGAAGTGATAAATTTACCAAAAGAGAAAATTAATGATCGTTTTAACTTAGAGGATAACCAGGGTTGTACAATCGAGATCTTCGGGGATTCAACAAAGGGGAATCTCGGGACAGCTTTCCTGTATACAAATAAAGATAGTTTGAACATTGGGGTAGGTACAACCCTGTCAAGTATGATAAAAGCGAAATTAAAGCCATATGAACTGCTAGATTACTTGAAAAATCATCCAATGGTAAAACCGATGATAGCTGGCGGAGAATCTGCTGAGTATCTTGCCCATCTTATTCCGGAAGGCGGTTACCGTTCCGTGCCAAAAGTGGCCGGTAATGGTGTTATTGTTGTAGGAGATGCTGCTCAGCTGGTTAATGCCATCCATCGTGAAGGTTCGAACATGGCGATGCATTCAGGACTATTAGCTGCAGAATCTATCCTAGAGGCAAAAAGCCGTGGAGACTTTAGTGAAGCTAGTTTAAATATCTACCGGGAGAAGCTTTTTGATAGCTTCATCATAAAAGATTTAGAGAAATACAAAGACGCAGCCCATACATTTGAGAAATATCCACAATACTTTAATGATTATGTACCAATGATGAATAAGGCAATGAGTAAATTCTTCACAGTAGATGGCACGCCAAAACGAGAAAAACAAAAACAAATTATGAAAAATGTAACAGCTGAAAAAGGAACGCTTAAGGTATTGCAAGATATTTATCGTGCTTGGAAGGCGGTGAAATAATGTCAACTAAGAATATTGAAGAAAAACAATATCTTCTCCGTTTTAAGTGTGACACGAAATCTCATTTGACCGTACTCGACCATGATATTTGCATGACGAAATGTCCCGATAAAATTTGTACAGTATTTTGCCCTGCTGAGGTTTATAAGTGGGAAGGGACACGCATGCAGGTTGGCTATGAAGGCTGTCATGAATGCGGAAGCTGCCGTATCGGCTGTCCATATCAGAACATTAAATGGGAATATCCTAAAGGCGGACATGGGATTGTTTTCCGACTTGCATAACTCTTAAATGAAAAAGTGCTGTTTGCATTTGTGCAAGCAGCACTTTTTCATTAAGAACCGGTAAAATATCACTATATGTAGGTTTTTTCACAAGTGGTGATAAAAAGAAGGTAAAGCGGAAGGGAAGTATTTTAGGGGTTTAGCTTATTTTCTCTAATAGTGCTGCTGAGGAAAGTTCATCCTTATTGCCTAACGCAGCTAATGTTAAAGCATGTGCGATTGCATCATCTATTAATTTCATATTTGCAGAACAATAAAAAGGCTTCTTCCAATTAAAATCGCCTTCACTATCAGCAGGATACACACTCACTTTCCAGTGATAGTAAATCTTTGGCTGTGGGAGTTGTATTCCCTCTACAGCAATAAGCCAATGAGTGGAAGGTGAGCTAGGGTTGTAAGCGTCAGATTCTTTAAGTACTATTAAGTCATTTGAACCAATTTGTATTACTTCCTTTGGAAAAAAGTCATGATAATTTGGTGTTTTCATGGTTTTGCCCTCCCTTATATGGTTTATCTATATTATATGAAACTTTTATATCTTTTTGAGTGATAAATGTTAAAATTTTTCAAAAAATAAAACGATTTCATAAAATCGACAAAAACCTGCATGCTTTTAACAATTTTATATATGTGACCTAAGTCACTACATTATATAATGGTTAATTTTATACTTGAGGAAAATATAAATAATAGGAGTGAATGTAAATGAGCGGCTGCATGAGTGGCTTTGGAGGTATGCCCCAAGCTGAACTAAGCGAAGGACTGACACAATTAAAAAGTGAACATCCTCCGTTATTAGAACAATTAGAAGGATTATTCAAATTAACGAAGCATATTGATCAAGAATCAGATGTAGATCATTATTTTGGAGAATTAATCACAAAAGTGAAAGAATTTAAGGCAGCCCTAGACCCGCATTCAGAAAGGGAAGAGGGTGTGCTTTTTCCAATGATGGGTGCCTATATTGGAACAACTTCAGGACCGATTGCCGTGATGGAATATGAACACGATCAAGCAAAATCAAATATTGGCACCTTTCTAACTAAAGCCGAAGCTGGCCAGACATCAACTGATGAGAAGAAAAAATTAGCGGAATTCATTCAAAACGCTTACTTTATCTTAACAGAACATTTCTCCAAAGAAGAAAACGTGTTATTTCCAATGGCAGAAAGAATGCTTACTGATGAAGAAAAGGCGTACTTATATCAACAAATCCAGGAAATAAAGTAAGGATGGGCTTAACCCCATCCTTTAATTTTTTTGATTCCATTCCCAAATCTTTTGATCTGATGGGAGCAAGAATGCGATTAAACCAAGAAATGGCAGTAATCCAAGCCATGTAATCATCGATTGTAATCCAATCAAGTCTGCAATATAACCTAAACCTACTGAACCAATTGCCCCCATTCCAAACGCAAGGCCAACAGTCAAACCAGACATCGTGCCAATTTTCCCTGGAACTAATTCTTGTGCATAGACAACGGTAACAGAAAAACTTGTCATTAAAATAAACCCGGTCAGAATAAGGAAGATAAAGGCCATGGTTGGCGGAACATAAGGAATAAGAACAGAAAAAGGAACGGTTGCTAACATGGAAAAGGAAATAATGTTTTTCTTTCCAAATCTGTCTGACAGCGGCCCTCCAAAGAAAGTGCCAATGGCGCCGGAAACTAAAAATGCAAATAAAAAGAGTTGAGATTCTTTAATCGTAAGGGCATATTCTTTAATCGCATAAAATGTGTAGAAATTGGTAATGCCAGAAGAATACCACGTTCTAGCAAAGATTAGTAATAAAATCAACGCCAATGTCTTTTTTACTTCTTTGGATAAACCTCCTTTCTTACTAACACTAATGTTCTTTTTTCTTACTGAATTTGGTAAAGTTATTAATCTCTGTTTATACCATTTGGCGATATAAACAAGTAATATGACTGCAAGTGCGGCAACAATTGTAAACCAAGATGCGCCAATTTGTCCGAGTGGAACCAATATCAATGCGGTAATGACTGGGGCTAAAGCTTGACCAGTATTTCCACCCACTTGATAAATGGATTGCGCAAGCCCCCTTCTCTCTCCTGCAGCCATATAAGCCACCCTTGAACCTTCGGGATGAAAAACCGCCGAGCCGAGGCCGATAAAAAGGACAGACAAGATAATCATCGCAAAACTTGTAGCAAAACCCAAGCCGAGGATGCCGAATAATGTAAACGTGAGTCCAATTGGCAGGGCATAGGGCATTGGCTTTTTGTCAGTTAACATCCCTACTACTGGCTGCATAACCGATGAGACCATATTTAATGAGAATGCAATGATTCCGAGCTGGGTAAAGCTTAAACCCATTGATTTTTCTAAAATGGGAAACATAGCAGGTACAACAGCTTGAATAGCATCATTCAATAAATGACAAAGCCCGATGATAAAAAGGATTTTATACATAGTTGATTCAGAGGCTTTTGGAACCTTTGCGGGTAAAACTGCTTGTTGATTCATAGTATCCCTTCTTTTTTTAAAACTTAATATTTATCTATTTTATCTTACTACTGAATGACCAAAATAAGAAATATTTATTTCTGTTTTCGAAATATTTAAATTATAATAGAGAGAAATAGACGTTAATAAGGAGGAAATATGGAAAATTCAGTTGAAGCTATATTTACCAAAGAGGTCTTAAATGGATTTTTAGCATGCTTTCAAGTAAGAGCAAATGTAAAAAAACTGGGGGATTTTGAGAATTACGTCTTCGAGGTTTACCGTGGAGGTCAGCCCATGGTCTTAAGGATTACACATAGTTCCCATCGAAATAAGGCTGAAATCGAAGCAGAGCTTGATTGGATGAATTATTTGAATCAAAACGGTGTGAATTGTCCGAAGGTCTTCCAGTCTTCAAGTGGACAATTAATCGAATGTATGAAGGCTTCAGATGGGACTTTTTTTTACGCTTGCCTCTATTCAAAGGTAGAAGGTACGCCTGTAAAAGTTAACTCTGACCAATTCAATGCCCAATTGTTCCAGTCTTGGGGTAAAGCGATCGGGAAAATGCATGCGGTTACAAAGCATTATCAACCGAAAGAAGGAGAGAAATTGCGTCCATTTTGGCACGAGGAGGAGCTGCTTGAAGTTGAAAAATATTTTCCTAATGATCCGGAGATTATTCAACGTACGGGTGAATTAAGAAAGGAATTAATGGAGCTTCCGCAAAACCGTGATAATTTTGGTCTGATCCATTCGGATATCCATTCGGGGAACTTTTTTTATGACGGCGAGTTCGTCAATGTATTTGACTTTGACGATTGCAGTTACCATTGGTTCACATCCGATATTGCCATTCCCTTGTACTATTCTATTTTCTATGGATTAGAAAGTGCGAGTGAGGATGAGAAGAATGAGTTTGCCCATCATTTCCTTACATATTTTTGTAAGGGCTATGAAGAATGCAATACCTTGCCAGAGAGTTGGCAAGAGCATTTGCCGCTTTTTCTAAAGCTAAGAGACATTACGCTTTTCTCAGTGTTCCATAAAAAAATCGCACCCGAAGACAGAAACGAGAAATTGAATCTGCTTTTAAATAATATACGGAGAAGGATCATTCAAAAAGAAGTGATCGTGAAAGTAAAATAAAAGATATAAATTTTGAATTTGAGAATTGTCCAGCTCCAGCGCCCAGCGGCTAGTGTACTTCACACTTCTCCCTACGATAAGTCAACATCGGATCGCTAGCGCTCTCCGTGTTTCCTTTATCTCAGTCGAAGTGCTCCAGTCCTTACGCCGCTAAACGGGCGCTTACGCTTTTCTTGTTATTGGTAGTAAAATGGTAACGGTGGTTCCAATCTTTTCTTTGCTATCTATTTCGATGCTGCCGCCAAATGAGTGAATGATTCGTTTACAAATGACCAGACCTAGACCTGTTCCTGTATCTTTCGAAGTATAGAAAGGGCGAAATATTTTTTCTAAAGCATCTTTCGGTATCCCTTTACCATTGTCACTAATCTTAAGCTTACAAAAATCATCCTCATGTGGGTGCAGCCTAATTTCTATAGTTCCCGGTTTTTCGAATGATTCAAACGCATTTTTTGTAATATTTAAGATCACTTGTTTCATTTCGTCCTTTACACACTTAACGATAACTGGTTCATTAGGAACCTGCCAGATACATTCTGCATTATGCGAATTTCCCTCTGACATGATTAGTGGTTTCAATTCTTGAAGTGTTTCAGCTATATTAATGTTATCTCTCATTTGTGCAGTCGGTTTACCCAGGATTAAAAACTCACTGACGATTTCATTAATACGTTTCAGCTCAGAGTTAATAACATCGAAATAATAGCGATCCTTTGGATCCGTATACTTTTCACTTAGGAGCTGTATTAATCCTTTTACACCGGTCAAAGGGTTTCGAATCTCATGTGCTGTACTTGCAGCTAAGGTACCTACTAATTCGAGCTTCTGTAGTTCATTTTGCTTTCTTTCTTTATACGTAAAATTTCTTAATAAGAAATATTCAATTAGTAAGTAAAGGATATGTGTGATAACTAGGATGATAAATAATGTCTTCCCCCATGATTTACCAATTTCTTTGTAATTCCGTTCTGCAATCTTTACTTTTATACTCCATGGTATACGATCCATTTGTGATGTAACCCAATTGGTATTATCTCCCTCTTCATTGTTGGTTACATTCATTTCAAGGATAGGATTCTTTCCTCCATTCGCAACAATAAGCTTGGTTTCAGGTGTAAGAACCTTCATCAGGTTCCTCATATAATCAATCCGCAAATCCGCAATGAGAATGGCCTTTAATTCGCGATTTTCATCGAGAACAGGTGTAGCAAGTCCAATAATTCTTTGGTTGTCTTTAAGAATTTCCTCCTGATCAGAAATGATGGTATCTTTTGTTTTGATGACTTCCTGAATAAATGATAGTTTGGTAAAATCAGTATCATTTCGTAATGGAACTGAACCTGTTAACAAATTGCCTTTATTATTAAGTAAGTAAAGTCCCCCGTACCGAGGATCGTTTTGGTTTACTTGCATTAATAATGGTTCCATTTTTTTCGGAAAATCGAGGTCGTTTTTAGCAGAAAGAGAAAGAATATTTAAGCTAGTCTTCGTTTCACTAATGAATTGATCCCAGTTCTTTTGATAAATCGAGGCAACCCATAGAGCATCTTTTTTTCTTTCAATGTCATTTTCTTTTAAAATACGATAAAAAAAGTATGAACCTAAAACAAATACAGGCAGTACAACAACAATAAAATAGATATAAAACTTTCCTTTTCGAATTTTCATGTAAGTACCCCAAATTACTCTTTAAATAATAAACGTTTTTATTATATCAAAAGTTTCATTTGTTTACCGAAATATTCCTACTGTATAAGAGGAAATTGACAGGAATTGAAAAGTTTTTTATAATAATTTTGAAATCAAGATATTTTTAAGGTGGATATCCAGTACTCGATACATTATATCAAAAACATAAAAGGATGAGTTTTTTATGGAAAATGATTCAGTAGCTAAATCATTAAAGCTATTTATTGTCCTTTCAAGAGCGTATAAAGCGATCAATGAACATGTAAATAAAGTCATTCAGGCAAATGGTTTAAATCCAACAGAATTTGCTGTGTTAGAGCTTCTCTATCATAAAGGCGACCAGCCGATGCAGCAAATCGGCGGAAAAATTTTGCTTGCCAGTGGCAGTATTACTTATGTTGTTGATAAACTTGAACAAAAAGGAATGTTGCAAAGATTAGCCTGCCCGAAAGATCGAAGGGTGACATATGCTCAAATTACAGACGAAGGGAAAAGGTTTATTCAGGACATTTTTCCTGAACATGCGAAACTAATTGATACGCTCATGTCGAGTCTAACTGATCAAGAGAAAACGGAAGCGATTAACTTGCTGAAAAAGTTAGGGTTGCCTGCAGGTAGATTTTAATACGGCCATTGGCCGTATTTTTTTGCTATTAGGAAAGTATAAATTTTTCGAATTTATACTTTCCTAACGCATAAGTGCAACTACACCTCTGTCTTCGCCCTTAGGGGCTCGCCAATCGGCGAGTTTTCTTTATATTTGAAGGAATTGTAATAAATAGTGTCGAATAAATATATTTGGAAATTTGAAATAGGGGGATGTTTTCATGAGCTTTGAAAATTTTACATACGTACGTCCAAATTTAGAGGAAATAACTAAAAAATTTACTGAAGCGCTTCAACACTTTAATAACGCCGCGACTGTTGAGGAGCAAAGCGAGGCAATGAATGAGATCAATCATCTTAGAAATGATCTTGGTACAATGTTCAATCTCTGCTATATTCGCCATTCAATCAATACGAATGATGAGTTTTATAAGCAA
>Ga0213823_1001497_pt1 | contig 14176 bp, 17 predicted proteins | sample MC6MC0907MG_FD_179887 | JGI IMG/M metagenome (GOLD analysis project Ga0213823, IMG submission 179887) | Enriched soil aggregate microbial communities from Iowa State University, Ames, United States - MC6-MC0907-MG | ecosystem: Environmental > Terrestrial > Soil > Unclassified | place: USA: Iowa...
TGGCCCATTCTGAGGACTAGCGATGGTTTCATGGCAGGGGCTTAACACCTTATTCGCCGGCGCACATGCGCCATCCACTACAGGGCGCGTGAGCGCCAAACATAAGCAAATTATATGCCTGAAACTGAAGTGTTTGCCTAGAGCGCTGTAACAATAAAAACGGCAGGGTTTTATTGGGGTGGGCGCTCTGGCGACCAGCCAAACACCTCAGGGCTTACAGGCGGAACTCATGGCCCAGGTAAACTTCCTTGACCAGCTCGTTGGCGAGGATGGTTTCGGCGTCGCCTTCGGCGATCAGTTGACCGTCGTTGACGATGTAGGCGGTTTCACAGATATCCAGGGTTTCACGGACGTTGTGGTCGGTGATGAGCACGCCGATACCCTTGGCCTTCAGGTGGTGAATGATCTGCTTGATGTCGCCTACCGAGATCGGGTCCACGCCGGCGAAGGGCTCGTCGAGCAGGATGAACTTGGGGGCGGTGGCCAGGGCGCGAGCGATTTCCACGCGGCGACGTTCACCGCCGGAGAGGCTCATGCCCAGGTTGTCGCGAATGTGGTTGATGTGGAACTCCTGCAGCAGGCTTTCCAGCTCCTGGCGACGGCCGGCCTTGTCGAGCTCCTTGCGGGTCTCGAGGATGGCCATGATGTTGTCGGCCACCGAAAGCTTGCGGAAGATCGAGGCTTCCTGCGGCAGGTAGCCGATCCCGGCACGGGCGCGGCCATGCATCGGCTGGTGGCTGACATCCAGGTCGTCGATCAGGATGCGACCCTGATCGGCCTGGACCAGACCGACGATCATGTAGAAGCAGGTGGTCTTGCCGGCGCCGTTGGGGCCGAGCAGGCCGACGATCTGGCCGCTGTCGATGGACAGGCTGACGTCACGCACGACCTGGCGGCTCTTGTAGCTCTTGGCCAGGTGCTGAGCTTTCAGAGTTGCCATTACTGGGCCTTTTGCTCGTCAGTTTTCTTTTTCGGCTGGATGACCATGTCGATCCGTGGGCGCGACTCGGTGACCTTGCTGCCGGTGGCGCGACCGGCGCTGGCCAGCTTCTTGTTGGTGTCGTAGACGATTTTCTCGCCCTGGGTGATGTTGCCGTCCTTGTCGACGACTTTGGCGCGGTCGATCAGTACGACGCGGTTCTGCGCGGCGTGGTACTGGATGGTCACACCATAGCCCTGGACTGGCTTGGTGTCGCCCTGGGTTTGAATCTGCTCGAAGTAGGCCAGGTTGCCCACCGAGGTCACCACGTCGATATCACCGGTCTGGGTGCGAGTGATGGTCACGGTATTGCCGGTGACCTTCATCGAGCCCTGGGTGATGATCACGTCGCCCCTGTAGGTGGCTACGCCATTCTTGTCGTCCAGTTGAGCGTCGTCGGCCTGGATGCGGATTGGTTGCTGGCTATCGTTCGGCAGAGCCCAGGCGCTCACGCTTCCCAGTGCTGCGCCCAGACCGAGCAAAATAGGGAGGGTTTTAACGAGCCTCATACTGTCCTCTTACGTTCGATAGCAGGTTCATCCTGCCGTCTTTCAAATACGCTTTCATTCCCTTGCCAGTCGTCACGCCGCCGGCGCCGTCGATTCTAACGTCTTGATCGGTCTGCGCATATTGCTTCTGCGGGAATACTGTCATGCGGGTCGTGGTGATCAGCAGGTTGCGATTTTTCTCGTCGGTGCGCGAAACCCGTACCGAATCGATCAACTCGACCTCGGTGCCGTCCGGGTTGACTTCGCCGCGCTCGCTCTGGACATGCCAAGGGAAGGCGGTGCCGCGATACATCTGCAGGTCCGGCTTGGTCAGCAGGGTCACCTCGGTGGCCTTGAGGTGCTCGACCTTGTCGGAAGTCATTTCGTACTGCAGCTTGCCGTCGGGCAGGTACTGCACGCTACGGGCGTTGATGGCGTAGTAGTCGATGGCGCTTTCGTCGACCTGCGCGACCGGCTTGTCGAGGAAGCGTTCCGGGCTGATGTTCCAGTACCCCACCGCCAGGAACAGCACGGTGATGATGCCGAAGATCAGTATGTTGCGAATCTTTTTGCTCAGCATGGGAGGCTCTATAAGTAGGCGGCGTGGGCTGCTTCAAGGCTGCCTTGGGCGCGCAGGATCAACTCGCAGAACTCGCGGGCGGCGCCTTCGCCGCCACGGGCCTGGGTGACGCCATGGGCGTGTTCACGGACAAAACTGGCGGCATTGGCGACGGCCATGCCCAGGCCGACCCGGCGGATCACTGGCAGGTCGGGCAAGTCGTCGCCCAGGTAGGCGACCTGTTCATAGCTTAGGCCCAGTTGGGCAAGAAGCCCGTCCAGCACTACCAGTTTGTCTTCGCGACCCTGAAACAGATGGGGAATCCCCAGGTTTTTCGCCCGACGCTCGACCACCGGCGTCTTGCGGCCGCTGATGATCGCCGTCTGCACGCCCGTGGCCATCAGCATCTTGATGCCTTGGCCGTCGAGGGTGTTGAAGGTCTTGAATTCGCTGCCGTCTTCGAGGAAGTACAGGCGACCGTCGGTCAGTACGCCGTCGACGTCGAATACCGCCAGCTTGATGTTCTTGCCGCGTTGCAGCAGATCCGTGCTCATTACATGACTCCCGCGCGCAGCAGGTCGGACAGGTTGAAGGCGCCGGTCGGGCGATCGTCCTTGTCCACTACGACCAGTGCGTTGATTCGATTGTCCTCCATGATCTTCAGGGCTTCGGCCGCGAGCATTTCGGCGCGGGCGGTCTTGCCGTGAACGGTCATGACTTCATCGATAGTGGTGTGGTGGATGTCGATGGTGCGATCCAGGGTGCGGCGCAGGTCGCCATCGGTGAAGACCCCCGCCAGGCGCCCGTCGGCCTCGACAATGACGGTCATGCCCAGGCCCTTGCGGGTCATTTCCATCAAGGCGTCCTTGAGCAGCGTGCCACGCTGGACCTGCGGCAGTTGCTCGCCGGCATGCATGACGTTCTCGACTTTCAGCAGCAGGCGCCGGCCCAGCGCGCCGCCCGGATGGGAGAAGGCGAAGTCTTCGGCGGTAAAGCCGCGGGCTTCCAGCAGCGCCACGGCCAGGGCATCGCCCATGACCAGGGCGGCGGTGGTCGAGGAGGTCGGGGCCAGGTTCAGCGGGCAGGCCTCTTGCTCGACCTGGACGTTGAGATTCACCTCGGCGGCCTTGGCCAGCGCCGAATCAGGGTTGCCGGTGATACTGATCAGCTGGATGCCCAGGCGCTTGATCAGCGGTAACAGGGTCACGATTTCATTGGTCGAGCCGGAGTTGGACAGGGCCAGGATCACGTCGTCCCGGGTAATCATGCCCATGTCGCCATGGCTGGCTTCGGCCGGATGGACAAAAAACGCAGTGGTGCCGGTGCTGGCCAGGGTGGCGGCGATCTTGTTGCCGATGTGCCCGGACTTGCCCATGCCGACCACTACTACGCGGCCTTTGCTGGCCAGAATCATCTCGCAAGCGCGTACGAAATCTGCGTCGATATGTGGCAGCAAGCCTTGTACGGCTTCTATCTCGAGGCGGATGGTGCGTTGTGCCGATTGAATCAGGTCGCTGGATTGGCTCATGTCAGAAATCGTATAGCCTGATGAAAAGGCGGCGATTATAGCGGTAATGATCGATTCCCTCACGCAAGTTCGTCAGCCTTTGTCCTTCTATAGGCAGGAATTGTCCTGTAAAGCCTGTTTTAGGCTGTCGTGATCCTGAATGCGGATGGCTTCGGCCTTGGGGGCTCCGTATCAGCAGTGATATAGTTCGCCGCCAGTTCGGCCTGCCCTGGGTGCATGTACTCCCGGCAGGGAGCCAAGCGTCCGAGTGAGAGGCTGCATCGCAAGGAGTTTAGATGAGTGCCGATAACGCCTACGCGGTCGAGCTGAAGGGACTGTCCTTCAAGCGCGGTGCGCGCAGCATCTTCAATAATGTCGATATCCGTATTCCGCGGGGCAAGGTCACCGGCATCATGGGGCCTTCCGGTTGCGGCAAGACCACGCTCCTGCGGTTGATGGGCGCGCAATTGCGTCCCAGCAGCGGTGAAGTCTGGGTCAATGGCCAGAACCTGCCCAAATTGTCGCGCGGCGATCTGTTCGACGCCCGCAAGCAGATGGGCGTGCTGTTCCAGAGCGGCGCGCTGTTCACCGATCTCGATGTGTTCGAGAACGTCGCCTTTCCGCTGCGCGTTCATACCCAGCTGCCGGATGAAATGATCCGCGATATCGTCCTGCTCAAGTTGCAGGCGGTCGGGTTGCGCGGAGCCATCGACTTGATGCCCGACGAGCTGTCCGGTGGCATGAAGCGTCGCGTGGCCCTGGCCCGGGCCATCGCACTGGACCCGCAGATCCTCATGTACGACGAGCCGTTCGTAGGCCAGGACCCCATTGCCATGGGCGTGCTGGTGCGCCTGATCCGTCTGCTCAACGACGCGCTGGGTATCACCAGCATCGTGGTTTCCCATGACCTGGCGGAAACCGCGAGCATCGCCGACTACATCTATGTGGTGGGCGATGGCCAGGTGCTGGGGCAGGGCACGCCCGACGAGCTGATGGATTCCGATAACCCGCGGATCCGCCAGTTCATGAAAGGCGACCCCGACGGTCCGGTACCCTTTCACTTTCCAGCGCCGGACTACCGCGCAGATCTTCTGGGGAAGCGCTGATGCGCAAAGTATCTTTATTGGAGCGAATTCGTCTGTTCGGCCACTCGGGCATCGACGTTCTCGCAGTGCTCGGGCGTTCGAGCCTGATGCTGTTTCATGTGTTGTTCGGCCGCGGCAGTATCGGCGGCGGCTTCGGCCTGTTGGTCAAGCAGCTGCATTCGGTGGGCGTGATGTCCCTGGTGATTATCGTGGTCTCCGGGATATTCATCGGCATGGTACTGGCGCTGCAGGGCTTCAATATCCTGTCCAGCTACGGTTCGGAGCAAGCGGTGGGGCAGATGGTGGCCCTGACCTTGTTGCGTGAGTTGGGGCCGGTGGTCACGGCATTGCTCTTCGCCGGCCGGGCCGGTTCGGCGCTGACCGCGGAAATCGGCAACATGAAAGCTACCGAGCAGCTCTCCAGCCTGGAGATGATCGGTGTCGACCCGCTCAAATACATTATCGCGCCACGGCTGTGGGCCGGTTTCATTTCCTTGCCGTTGCTGGCGATCATTTTCAGCGTGGTGGGCATCTGGGGCGGTTCGTGGGTGGCCGTCGACTGGCTGGGAGTCTATGAAGGTTCCTACTGGTCGAACATGCAAAACAGCGTGACGTTCAGCGATGACGTGCTCAATGGCATCATCAAGAGCATCGTTTTCGCCTTTGTCGTGACCTGGATCGCCGTATTCCAAGGCTATGACTGCGAGCCCACTTCAGAGGGGATCAGTCGTGCCACTACCAAGACCGTTGTGTACGCCTCGTTGGCTGTACTCGGCCTGGACTTTATTCTGACCGCCTTGATGTTTGGAGATTTCTGATGCAAAACCGCACCCTGGAAATCGGTGTCGGCCTTTTCCTGCTGGCTGGCATCCTGGCTTTGCTGTTGCTTGCCTTGCGGGTCAGTGGCTTGTCCCCGACCTCGAGCACCGATACTTATAAACTTTACGCATATTTCGACAATATCGCCGGTTTGACGGTCAGAGCTAAAGTGACCATGGCCGGTGTGACCATCGGCAAGGTCACGGCTATCGATCTGGACCGCGACAGTTTCACCGGTCGGGTCACGCTGCAGTTGGAAAAACGCGTAGATAACCTGCCGACCGACTCCACTGCATCTATCCTGACCGCTGGGTTGCTCGGCGAGAAATACATTGGTATCAGCGTCGGCGGCGAAGACACGTTGCTCAAGGATGGCGGGACCATCCACGACACCCAGTCTTCACTGGTGCTTGAGGACCTGATCGGTAAATTCCTGCTCAATACCGTTAGCAAAGACGCCAAATGAGGATTTTTTCATGATCTCTACCTTGCGACGTAGCCTGTTGGTATTACTGGCGGCGTTGCCGTTGATGGCTAACGCCGTGGCGGCTCCTTCCGCGCATGATCTGGTACAGGACACCACCAACCGTCTGCTGGCCGACCTGGCCGCCAACAAAGAAAAGTACAAGCAGGACCCGCAGGACTTTTATGCGGCGCTGAACAGCATCGTGGGACCGGTCGTGGATGCCGAAGGCATTTCCAAGAGCATCATGACGGTCAAGTACTCGCGTAAAGCCACGCCGGAACAGATGCGCACCTTTGAAGAGAACTTCAAGAAAGGCCTGTTCCAGTTCTATGGCAACGCCTTGCTGGAGTACAACAACCAGGGCATCGTCGTTGACCCTGCCAGGGACGAATCGGGTGACCGTACCAGCGTCGGCATGACGGTCAAGGGCAGCAACGGCGCGATCTATCCCGTGTCGTACACGCTGGAGAAGATCAGCGGTGAGTGGAAGCTGCGCAACGTGATCATCAACGGCATCAATATCGGCAAGCTGTTCCGCGATCAGTTCGCCGATGCCATGCAGCGCAACGGCAACGACCTGGACAAGACCATCAACAACTGGGCTGGCGAAGTGGCCAAGGCCAAGGAATCGACCGAAAACTCTCCAGAGAAGGTCGTGAAATGAGTGAGTCGGCCGTCCGTCTGGGTGAAGCCGGCGAACTGCTGATCAGCGGTGTGCTGGACTATCGTTCCGGCCCGGGCCTGCGCAAGCAGGGGCAGGCCCTGATCGCCTCCAGCACCGCGGCGGCGCTGGTGCTCGACTGTTCTGCGGTGGAGAAGTCCAGCAGCGTCGGCTTGTCGTTGCTGCTGGCCTTCATGCGCGATGCCGCGGCAGCCGGCAAGGCCGTCAGCATCCGTGCGTTACCTGAAGACATGCGCGAAATCGCCGAGGTTTCCGGTTTGACCGAGCTGCTGGCGCAGCCTTAGTAACCCATCGACAAGCAAGCCCCCCGTCAGAGTCCTGCTATGCGGGGTTCGCAGGCGCGGGGCTTTTTTGTATGATGTCCGACCCGCGCGCACAGGGCGCCGATTGAGGTTGAGCATGCAGGCCAACGAAGTGAAGAGCTTCCTTGAAGGAAAGCTGTCCGAGACTCTTTCATCCGTTCAGGTAGAAGTTGAGGGCGAAGGCTGCAACTTTCAGCTGAATGTGATCAGTGACGAACTGGTGGCCTTGAGTCCGGTCAAGCGTCAGCAGAGCATCTATGCCCATTTGAACCCGTGGATCGCCGATGGCAGCATCCATGCGGTCACTATGAAATTTTTCAGCAGCGCGGCTTGGGCCGAGCGCACCTGAGCCCAAGGGCGTCGAGATTCTTATGGATAAATTGATTATTACCGGCGGCGTTCGTCTTGATGGCGAAATCCGCATTTCCGGGGCAAAGAACTCTGCCCTGCCGATTCTGGCTGCAACCCTGCTGTGCGATGGCCCGGTCACGGTCGCCAACCTGCCGCACCTGCACGACATCACCACCATGATCGAGCTGTTCGGTCGCATGGGCATTGAGCCTGTGATCGACGAGAAACTCAGCGTCGAAATCGACCCACGCACCATCAAGACCCTGGTCGCGCCGTATGAACTGGTCAAGACCATGCGTGCCTCGATCCTGGTGCTGGGCCCGATGGTTGCCCGTTTCGGCGAAGCCGAAGTCGCGCTGCCTGGCGGTTGCGCCATCGGTTCGCGTCCGGTCGACCTGCACATCCGCGGCCTGGAAGCCATGGGCGCGGTGATCGACGTCGAAGGCGGCTACATCAAGGCCAAGGCGCCTGAAGGCGGCCTGCGCGGCGCGCACTTCTTCTTCGATACTGTGAGTGTGACCGGTACCGAGAACATCATGATGGCAGCGGCCCTGGCCAAGGGCCGCAGCGTGCTGCAGAACGCCGCCCGCGAGCCGGAAGTGGTCGATCTGGCGAACTTCCTCAACGCCATGGGCGCCAAGGTTTCCGGCGCCGGTACCGACACCATCACCATCGACGGTGTCGAGCGCCTGCACTCGGCGACCTACAAGGTCATGCCGGACCGTATCGAGACCGGCACCTACCTGGTCGCCGCCGCCGTGACTGGTGGTCGAGTGAAGGTCAAGGACACCGATCCGACCATCCTCGAAGCTGTCCTGGAGAAACTCAAGGAATCCGGCGCCGAAGTCACCACCGGCGAGGACTGGATCGAGCTGAACATGCACGGCAAGCGTCCGAAGGCGGTCAACGTGCGTACCGCGCCGTACCCGGCGTTCCCGACTGACATGCAGGCCCAGTTCATTTCCCTCAACGCCATTGCCGAAGGCACTGGCGCGGTGATCGAGACCATCTTCGAAAACCGCTTCATGCACGTTTACGAACTGCACCGCATGGGCGCGAAGATCCAGGTCGAAGGCAACACCGCCATCGTCACCGGTACCGAAATCCTCAAGGGTGCACCCGTGATGGCCACCGACCTGCGGGCTTCGGCCAGCCTGGTGATCTCGGCCCTGATGGCCGAAGGTGACACCCTGATCGATCGCATCTACCACATCGACCGTGGTTACGAGTGCATCGAAGAGAAGCTGCAGATGCTCGGCGCCAAGATCCGCCGCGTACCGGGCTAGTTTGCGTGATGGGCACAGGGACGTGCCCCAAGGTTTCGTTCCAAGTCGAGCCTGTGTTCAGGCTCGATGCGTGTCTGGCGCCATTTGCGACCGGGCATGAGTATCCTGATAAGGACTTACGTTTCCCATGTTGACCATCGCACTGTCCAAGGGCCGCATCCTTGATGACACCTTGCCGCTTCTGGCCGAAGCCGGCATTGTGCCCACCGAGAATCCGGACAAGAGCCGCAAGCTGATCATCCCCACGACCCAGGCCGACGTGCGCTTGCTGATCGTGCGCGCCACCGACGTGCCGACCTATGTCGAACATGGTGCCGCCGACCTCGGCGTTGCCGGCAAAGATGTGCTGATGGAATACGGCGGCCAGGGCCTGTACGAGCCACTGGACCTGCAGATCGCCCAGTGCAAGCTGATGACCGCCGGTGCCATCGGCGCGGTCGAGCCCAAGGGCCGCCTGCGCGTCGCCACCAAGTTCGTCAACGTTGCCAAGCGCTACTACGCCGAGCAGGGCCGTCAGGTCGACATCATCAAGCTGTACGGCTCGATGGAGCTGGCGCCGCTGATCGGCCTGGCGGACAAGATCATCGACGTGGTCGACACCGGCAACACCCTGCGGGCCAACGGCCTGGAGCCCCAGGAGCTGATTTCCATGATCAGTTCCCGTCTGGTGGTCAACAAGGCCTCCATGAAAATGCAGCACGCCCGCATCCAGGCACTGATTGACACCCTGCGCAAAGCAGTGGAGTCGCGACACCGCGGTTGATTCACTCGCGCGGCGCGAGCCGCGCCCGTCTATCCGTGTCATAGCCAATTTTCTCAGGTGCCCGCGCGAATGGACTGGTAGCTTAGGGTGCCTGAGCATTAGCCATTCAATGAGGCCCTCGCTATGACCGCTCCCACTGCAATTCGCCGACTCAACGCTGCTGACCCGGATTTCGCGCATCATCTGGATCATCTGCTGAGCTGGGAAAGTGTGTCTGACGACTCGGTCAATCAGCGGGTGCTGGACATCATCAAGGCGGTGCGCGAGCGCGGCGACGCGGCGCTGGTGGAGTTCACCCAGCGTTTCGACGGCCTGCAAGTGGCATCCATGGCCGACCTGATCCTGCCGCGCGAGCGCCTGGAACTGGCCCTGACCCGGATCACCGTGGCCCAGCGCGAAGCCCTGGAAAAAGCCGCGGCGCGGGTGCGCAGTTACCACGAAAAACAGAAGCAGGACTCCTGGAGCTACACTGAGGCCGACGGCACGGTGCTGGGCCAGAAGGTCACGCCGCTGGACCGCGCCGGCCTGTATGTGCCGGGTGGCAAGGCGTCTTATCCCTCCTCGGTGTTGATGAATGCCATCCCGGCCAAGGTGGCGGGCGTCACCGAAGTGGTGATGGTGGTGCCGACCCCGCGTGGCGAGGTTAACGAGCTGGTGCTGGCCGCGGCCTGCATCGCCGGCGTCGATCGGGTGTTCACCATCGGTGGCGCCCAGGCCGTTGCCGCCCTGGCCTACGGTACCGAGAGCGTGCCGCAGGTGGACAAGGTGGTCGGCCCGGGCAACATCTATGTGGCCACCGCCAAGCGTCACGTGTTCGGTCAGGTGGGCATCGACATGATCGCCGGCCCTTCGGAGATCCTGGTGGTGTGCGACGGCCAGACCGATCCGGACTGGATCGCCATGGACCTGTTCTCCCAGGCCGAGCACGACGAAGACGCCCAGGCGATCCTGGTCAGCCCGGACGCCGCGTTCCTTGATCAGGTCGCCGCCAGCATCGCCAAGCTGCTGCCGACCATGGAACGCGCGGAAATCATCAATACCTCGATCAACGGCCGTGGCGCCCTGATCCAGGTGCGCGACATGCAGCAGGCCATCGACGTGGCCAACCGCATTGCTCCGGAGCACCTCGAGTTGTCCGTCGCCGATCCGCAGGCCTGGTTGCCGCAGATCCGCCACGCTGGCGCGATCTTCATGGGCCGTCACACTTCCGAGGCCCTGGGCGACTACTGCGCGGGCCCGAACCACGTGTTGCCGACTTCCGGCACGGCGCGGTTCTCCTCGCCGCTGGGGGTGTATGACTTCCAGAAACGTTCGTCGATCATTTTCTGCTCGGAACAGGGCGCTTCCGAACTGGGCAAGACCGCCTCGGTGCTGGCCCGTGGCGAGTCGCTGAGCGCCCACGCCCGCAGTGCGGAATACCGGATCATCGCTGACCAGGAACAGGGGCAATAAGCATGAGTAAATTCTGGAGTCCGTTCGTCAAGGACTTGGTGCCCTACGTGCCGGGCGAACAGCCGAAGCTGACCAAACTGGTCAAGCTCAACACCAACGAAAACCCTTACGGCCCGTCGCCCAAGGCGCTGGCCGCGATGCAGGGCGAACTGAACGACAACCTGCGCCTGTACCCGGACCCCAACAGCGACCTGCTCAAGCAGGCGGTGGCCCGCTATTACGGGGTACAGAGCAACCAGGTGTTTCTCGGCAACGGTTCCGACGAAGTGCTGGCGCACATCTTCCACGGCTTGCTGCAGCACGACCGGCCGCTGCTGTTCCCGGACATCAGCTACAGCTTCTATCCGGTGTATTGCGGCCTGTACGGCATCGACTTCGAGGCGGTGCCGCTGGATGAGCAGTTCCAGATCCGCCCAGCCGATTACGCCAGGCCGAACGGCGGGATCATCTTCCCCAACCCGAACGCACCGACCGGTTGCCTGCTGGCCCTGGAGGCCGTCGAGCAGATCCTCAAGGCCAGCCCGGACTCGGTCGTGGTGGTGGACGAGGCGTACATCGACTTCGGCGGTGAAACCGCCATCAGCCTGGTGGATCGCTATCCGAACCTGCTGGTGACCCAGACCCTGTCCAAGTCCCGTTCGCTGGCTGGCCTGCGGGTCGGCCTGGCGGTGGGGCACCCGGACCTGATCGAAGCGCTGGAGCGGATCAAGAACAGCTTCAACTCCTACCCGCTGGATCGCCTGGCGATCGTCGGGGCTGCGGCTGCATTCGAGGATCGCGAGTACTTCGCCAAGACCTGCCAGTTGGTGATCGACAGCCGCGAGCAGGTGGTGGCGCAGTTGCGCGCCAAGGGCTTTGAAGTGCTGCCGTCGGCCGCCAACTTTATCTTTGCCTGCCATCCGCAGCACGACGCAGCGGCCCTGGCGGCCAAGCTGCGGGAGCAGGGGGTGATTGTCCGGCACTTCAAGCAGGAGCGGATTGCCCAGTTCCTGCGGATCAGTATCGGCACGCCGGAGCAGAACCAGGCCCTGATCGACGGCCTGGGCGAGCTGTAAGCCCTATCGCGAGCCAGCTCGCTCCAATAGGAGGGAGCTGGCTCGCGATGCTTTTACTCTTTTTCCTTGACCGGCGCCGGTGGCGGGCGCAGGCCGATTTCGGCGGTGAGCTTGAGCTCCTTGCCGTTGCGCATCACCTGGATGCTGACCTTGTCGCTGGGTTTGATCCGCGCCACCTGGTTCATCGAGCGCCGGCCATCGCCGGCCGGCTCGCCATCGATGCTGAGAATCACGTCACCCAACTGCATGCCGGCCTTTTGCGCCGGACCGTCGCGGAATATCCCCGCCACCACGATGCCCGGGCGCCCGGACAAGCCGAACGATTCGGCCAGTTCCTGGGTCAGCGGCTGCACCTCGATACCCAGCCAGCCACGAATCACCTGGCCGTGCTCGATGATCGACTTCATCACCTCCATGGCCAGCTTGATCGGGATGGCGAAGCCAATGCCCTGGGAACCGCCGGACTTGGAAAAGATCGCCGTGTTGATCCCGGTCAGGTTGCCGTTGGCATCCACCAGCGCGCCGCCGGAGTTGCCCGGGTTGATCGCCGCGTCGGTCTGGATGAAGTCTTCGTAGTTGTTCAGGCCCAGCTGATTGCGCCCGGTGGCGCTGATGATGCCCATGGTCACGGTCTGGCCGACCCCGAACGGGTTGCCGATGGCCAGGGTCACGTCGCCGATGCGGATGCTGTCGGAGCGCCCGACGGTGATCGAAGGCAGGTTCTTCAGGTCGATCTTGAGGACCGCCAGGTCGGTTTCCGGGTCGCTGCCGATCACATGGGCCAGGGTTTCACGACCGTCCTTGAGCGCCACCACAATCTGTTCGGCGCCGGCGGTCACGTGGTTGTTGGTCAGCAGATAACCTTCGGGGCTCATGATCACCCCGGAGCCCAGGCTCGATTCCATGCGCTGCTGCTTGGGCAGGTTGTCGCCGAAGAAGCGGCGGAACTGCGGGTCCTCGAACAACGGGTGCGCCGGTTTGTTGATGACTTTGGTGGTGTACAGGTTGACCACCGCCGGCGCGGCGATTGCCACGGCATCGGCATAGGACACCGGGCCTTGTCGAAGCGCCTTGGTTTGTGGGGCTTGCTGCAGGTTGACGTCCAGGCTGGGCAGGCCGACCCATTGCGGGTAGCGCTGAATTATCAGCAACGCGATAAGCACGCCGGCCAACAGTGGCCAGCCAAAAAAACGCAGAGCCTTGAGCATTGAGCAAGTCCTGAGAGGTTGCAGGCCGCCCGGGACGGCCCATAATGTCGCGCATTATACGAGGCCGCACGCGCCTCTGAACGGGATATTTAGGAGTCTTTTATGGCCGTTGCCCTGAGCACTCTGGTAGAGGAAGCGGACCGCTACCTGGGCAGTTCGCGAATCGCCGATTACTGCCCCAATGGCCTGCAGGTCGAAGGCCGGCCACAGGTGATGCGCATCGTCAGCGGCGTCACGGCCAGCCAGGCGTTGCTCGATGCCGCGGTGGAGGCCAATGCCGATCTGGTGCTGGTGCATCACGGCTATTTCTGGAAAGGCGAGAACCCCTGCATCACCGGCATGAAGCAGCGCCGGCTGAAAACCCTGCTCAAGCACGATATCAGCCTGCTGGCCTATCACCTGCCGCTGGACCTGCATCCGGATGTCGGCAACAACGTGCAACTGGCGCGGCAGCTGGATATCACCGTGGAAGGTCCGCTGGACCCGGACAACCTGAAGATCGTCGGGCTGGTCGGCTCCCTTGCCGAGCCCATGACCGCACGGGACTTCGCGCGCAAGGTCCAGGAGGTGATGGGGCGCGAGCCACTGGTGGTCCAAGGCAGCAAGATGATCCGGCGTGTCGGCTGGTGCACCGGCGGTGGCCAGGGCTACATCGACCAGGCGGTGCTGGCCGGCGTCGATCTGTACCTGAGTGGTGAGGCCTCGGAGCAGACCTTCCACAGCGCCCGGGAAAACGACATCAGTTTCATCGCCGCCGGTCATCACGCCACCGAGCGTTACGGCGTGCAGGCGCTGGGGGATTACCTGGCCCGCCGCTTTGCCCTCGAGCACTTGTTCATCGACTGCCCGAACCCTATATAAAGCCTTGTCCTGTAGCCGCTGCCGCAGGCTGCGACAAGGCCCGCAGGGGCTTCTCGTGACCTTCGAGAGCACGCCTGCTGCGCAGTCGATCGCAGCCTGCGGCAGCGGCTACAGAGAGGCGTAAACACAACAAACAGGCGGGTATATTCATATATCGTTTCGATCTAGCTGGCGTCCTGATTAGAAGAGGTCGCTGTGCTAGCATGCCCCGCTCGAACACGGCCCGCAGGCCGTCCATAAGAAAGCTTTCGTGAGTAGCCATGGTCGACAAACTGACGCATCTGAAACAGCTGGAGGCGGAAAGCATCCACAT
>Ga0213823_1001501_pt1 | contig 14156 bp, 14 predicted proteins | sample MC6MC0907MG_FD_179887 | JGI IMG/M metagenome (GOLD analysis project Ga0213823, IMG submission 179887) | Enriched soil aggregate microbial communities from Iowa State University, Ames, United States - MC6-MC0907-MG | ecosystem: Environmental > Terrestrial > Soil > Unclassified | place: USA: Iowa...
TCCACCATGTGCAGTGTAGTTTGACAATGGATCTTGAATGGTACTAGGAATTACACCAAAAAGAAGTAGACATCCTAAGATAATAAAAGCAACTAAGGTAATAATCTTAATGCTGGCAAACCAAAATTCAAGCTCCCCGTAATATTTCACTTGAAATAAATTGATTCCTACAATAACAACTGCGCAAAGAAAACTTAAAAGCCATAATGGGGTCGAAGGAAGCCAGAATTGCAGAAAACTTCCGGCCGCTAATAATTCAACAACGGTTACAATGGTCCAATTGATCCAGTAAAGCCATCCGACAAGATAAGAAACTTGAAATCCAAATGCTTTGTTTACGAGATGCTGAACATTCATATTGGGAAAAGCAAGCGCCATTTCCCCTAATGCTGCTACAATAATAAAAAGCAAAAGCCCGCCAATTAAATAGGCAAGCACGACACTAGGTCCGGCAATACTTAATGTATCTGAGCTCCCTTTAAAAATTCCTGTTCCAATCATACCAGCCAAAGCCATAAACTGGACATGTCTCGGCAATAATCCTTTTTTTAACTCCTGATGATTATTCTCCATGATGTTTCAACTCACTTTTCTTTTTCACTTAGACGCTTTTAAGTGCTAAAGTATTTTTATACTAATATATCATATTTTTCAAAAGTGTCAATTAGAGTAGTAGTTTTTAATTAATATAAATATTTTTTTGCCTTAAGGAAACTTTATTGGTGATGGCGAATAAACTGTTTTAAAAGAGGAGATGATTCACTTATGATTGCAACCCCTAGAATGCAAAGGAGAATTTATATTTATACGTATGTTTTTAAAAAGCTCGGTATCATAAATGAACAAGAGTATAACCAAATCATTAATTTTTCTCCTTTAAATGAGAAACGGTAATATAATTTTTAACAAACAAAAGCACGCGAAGGTTGATCACCGCGTGCTTTTTTATGCATAAAACTCTTCAATTTTTGTACTAAGATGACATCTTCACTTTCTTTTGTGTGGTCGTCCATTTTCCGCGGCTTGGGCTTATGACCAAGTCATTATAGGCTAAGACATTTAAATCTCGTTGTATGGTGCGAGGAGTGATACCAAATTCCTCTACAAGTTCCTGCGTAGTGACAGTGCCGTTATTGCGAATAAACATGTAGATACATTTGATGCGGTTTAACATCCGGTTAGTTGAAGGTTTCAAAGAACCACTCCCTATCCTTTTTTCAAACCTATGGCTTAATCCCTCTACCGACAGCCTCTTTGAAGAAAACTCTTCAAGAATATGTAGTTTCTTTTCCGCGCAGCCATCTCCTTTTTTTTGAATCGATGTAGTGAGTTCATAGATGTCATACATCTAACATTATTGTACCCACAATTTCTGAAAATTTCTACCACAATACAAAAGTTTACAAAATAATCTTCATTTTTTTTGTTAATTGTTCGGAGTTTTGCCTCCTTTTATCATTCTCTTACTATAGGATATGGGATAGGGTGTTTGGTTTATGATAAATTGTTCGAATTTTAAGTAAAAATGATCAACCCGTCTGTTATTAAAGCAAAATTGCTAAGATAATTGCAGAAATGATATTGTTAAAGAGAAGCACAACAGATTGGAGGTTATCACAATTGACAGAGATTAATTGGATGAGTGAAGTAGAAAAAAGAAAAGAGTCCTTTATTAAGGACACACAGGGATTATTACATATTAAAAGCCTTTTAGACGAGGAAAATACCTCAGCTGAGGCTCCGCTTGGACAAGAGGTGAAGGAAGCACTTGATTTCATGCTTAACTTGGGTGAAAAAGATGGATTTACTCCGAAAAATGTTGGGAATCTTGCAGGTCACCTAGAGTTTGGTGAAGGAAAAGACCTGTTAGGAATTCTGTGTCATGTGGATGTCGTGCCAGAAGGGGATGGCTGGACAAGTGCCCCATTTGGAGCGGTAATTCGCGATGGAAAAATTTATGCCCGCGGCGCGCTGGATGATAAAGGGCCGACAATGGCGGCGTATTATGCGATGAAAATTGTAAAAGAACTTGGCTTGCCGCTTAAAAAACGTGTTCGTATGATTATTGGCACCGACGAAGAAAGCAATTGGCGCTGTGTGGACCATTATTTTAAGAACGAAGAAATGCCGACTTTAGGATTCGCACCTGATGCTGATTTCCCGATAATTAATGCGGAAAAAGGGATTGCTGATTTTGATATGGTGCAGAAAGAGTCAGAAGAAGGTGTAACTGAGGCAAATATTAAGGTTGAGAGATTTGTTTCTGGAAAAAGATATAATATGGTTCCAGATCATGCTAAAGCAACCATCCTTGTTAAGGAACACCAAGATGAAGTGGTGAAGCAATTTATAGCTTTCATGAAGAAAGTTGAATTGGAATATAATTACCATGTTCAAAACGAAGAACTAATTTTAGAAGTAATAGGCGTTTCTGCACATGGCATGGAACCGAGAAATGGGAAAAATGCCGGTTTGTTTTTAGCGGAGTTTCTATCTAAGCAAGCATTGGATGCGAAGGCCACACACTATTTCCAATTCGTTTCTCGATACTTCTTTGACGATTCAAGGGGTGTAAACCTTGGTGTAGCCTATTCGGACGAAATTTCCGGAGAATTAACGATCAATCCTGGAAAGCTGCTCTTTACATCTGAATCTGGTGGAAGAATTGGGATGACATGCAGATACCCTGTAACAAACAAAATGGAATCGACAAAAGGAAAGTTAGATGACGTTTTACTAAATGAAGGCTTCGCGATTGAAAACTTTTCTGACTCAAAACCGCATCATGTGGATGAAAAAGAATTCCTGATTCAAACCTTGAAAAAGGTATATGAAGAACAAACAGGGGAAAAAGCAGAGTTAATTGCGATTGGCGGCGGTACTTACGCTCGTTCTCTAAAAGCCGGAGTCGCATTTGGCCCGTTATTTCCTGGTAGACCAGATATTGCTCATCAAAAGGATGAATATATGTTTATTGATGACTTGCTAAAGGCAACAGCCATTTATGCACAAGCTATTTATGAATTAGCCCAAACTGAATAAGTAAATCGAAGGGGAATAGGAGAATGGCATTTGCAATTTTAAATGGAAAGCTGATCAATCGATCAGAAGCAAAAGTAGATATAGAAGACCGTGGATACCAATTTGGTGACGGGGTGTATGAGGTTATTCGTGTCTATAATGGAAAAATGTTTACTGCTAAAGAACATTTGGAGCGTTTTGTTAAAAGTTCTAACAGTATCGGCATTACTTTCCCATCCACACTAGAGCAATTAAAGAGTTTACTTGAAGAGCTTATTGATAAAAATAAGCTTCGGCTTGGGATTATCTACATGCAGCTAACCAGGGGAGTTTCTCCCCGAAATCATGCGTTTCCTTCTGAGGAAATAACGCCAGCCCTTACAGCTTATACGAAGGAAATTACACGACCTGTTGAGAGCATGAAAAATGGTGTGAAAATAATCTTAACTGAAGATATCCGCTGGCTGCGCTGCGATATTAAGAGTTTAAATTTGCTGGGCAATTTATTAGCAAAACAAAAAGCCGCTGAAGAAGGTGGTTTTGAGGCTATTCAACATCGTGGCGAATATGTTACTGAAGGAAGTTCGTCAAATATCTTCATCGTAAAAAATGGTGTAGTCATCACACATGAATCCGATAACCTCATTTTAAAAGGAATTACTAAAGATGTGATTTTAAAGGTATGCTTGGACAATAATATTCCTGTAGAGGAACGAGCATTCACGCTCGAGGCACTGGCAGGTGCGGATGAAGTGTTCCTATCCAGTACCGTTTCAGAGGTCATGCCGATTGTCGAAATTGGCGATAAAAAAGTAACCGAAGGTCTAGCGGGCCCAATTACTAGAAACCTGCAAGAACTGTTCAAACAAGAAATTGAAAACCAATGCGGAAAACTAAAAAACTAGGTGTCAGGCACCATGTGAATTTTTCACATGGTGCCTGACACCTTTATCAATATTTGCACCTTGCTTATTGGAATTGAAATAGATCGCTTGATAGATATCTTTCTCCTGTATCACAGGCAATGCAAATGACCACTTAATCAGGAGATAACTGCTTGGCTTTCTCCTATTCGGCAAAACATGAAAATAAAGCACATTGTAAAAAATTTCACCAAATTATCCGTTTGTTAATAGATACAATTTGGGAAAAATAGACTAAAATTAAATAAGGTTCAACTAACAATCGGGCTTTTAAGGACAATTGATCCCAATTTATCCTTATTTGTTTCCTTAAAATCTTTAAGTGAGGGTCATACTGCCCGTTAATGCGGGATAAAGGACTGAAAATACAATGGAACAACGAACACATTATTTTTTTGCAGTAAGAATTCCTGAAGAAACGAAACGAATTATGAAAGCCCATATTGAAAAAATAATGGAAGACCTTCATTTTAGCCGTTGGGTACATTATCTAGACCTGCATATTACACTGGCTTTCCTAGGGACAGCTAATCCCGAAAAAATGGCTGCGGCAGAAATCAACGTGAAAGAGGTCTTAAGAGATGCGAAGGCATTAACATTGAAAATAACCAAACTAGGAATTTTCGGTCAGGAAGATTCACCTCGGGTTCTATGGGCAGATACCGAGGAAAGCACCGAGCTTATAGCCATTAGAAAAAAGGTGTTTTCAGCCAGTGAGAAGGCAGGTTTTCAGCTGGAAACAAGACCATTCCGCCCCCATATCACCCTGGCAAGGAAGTGGACCGGAGCCCCTCCATTTCAAAGGGAGCTGTTAGAGGTTTGGAATAAGCTGCAGCCTGAACCACTTTCATTTCTAGCAAGCGATGTTGTTTTATATCAAACACATCTAAATAAGACGCCTAAATATGAAGCAATTACACTGTTTCCATTACAAGAATAGTCAAAGGTTGGTTTTATGAAGCACATATATTTTATTGTTAATCCAAAAGCAAGAAACGGCTACTGCCTTAAAATTTGGGAAGGAATTGAAAGTCAACTAAAGATTGAAAAAATATCCTATCTCGCATTTTTTACTGAATATCCCGGACACGCTAAAAAAATTGCCAGCCAAATTGCAGCGAATAACCAAGAGCAAAAGGTAATCATTGCTGTTGGCGGAGACGGAACGATGCACGAAGTGATGAATGGTATCGTCAATAACAAAAGGATCACACTCGGATTTATTCCCGGTGGCTCCGGTAACGATTTTTCGAGAGGCTTTCAAATTCCAACCGATCCTGTGGAAGCATTGAAAGTGATACTCTGCTTGATGGAGCAGGAAGCATTGCCAATCGATATTGGAAAAGTAACGATGAATGATGGTACGGAGCACTTCTTTATTAATAATATGGGGGCTGGATTCGATGCCATCATTTCCTATGAGGTTAACCAATCACGAATGAAGGCATTGTTAAATAAGTTTTCACTTGGCAGGCTGGTGTATGTTTATTTTCTGTTAAAAAAACTTTTTACATATAAAACGACCACAATTAATTTATCAATTGACGGAAAAAAGCATATATTTGAACAAACATGGTTTGTTACCGTCTCCAATCAGGCCTATTATGGCGGTGGGATGAAAATTGCCCCTCAAGCTGAGCCGGATGATGGTTTGTTTGATATTACCGTTGTCCATCAGTTATCAAAGCTGAAACTGCTCCTCGTCTTTATCAGTGTTTTTTGGGGAAAACACATTCATTTTAAAGAAGTGAAAACCTTTAAGGGAAGAACTATTTCGATTCAATCGTCAACATCCTTATATGTTCATGCTGATGGGGAATATATTGGACTTACGCCACTCTCAATCCACCTTAAGCCGAAAGCATTGGGGGTGTTAACTAGAAGAAGCGGGAAGGAAGTAATTGATCTGAAGGAGAGGGATTCGAATGATATCTGCTGACAGGAAGTTTCGTGCCTACTTAGATGAGATGAATATCATTACGATTCTTCTTCCTTTTTCCTATCATCACGGCTTGTCATCCACTTTCTATATGACCACTGATGAAATGAAGACACCATTGCAAATCTTAACGAAGATGGAAATAGAAAATAATCATAAATATGTTTGCCAGTTTGAAGGGGATTTTTCATTTGGGAGGCAATATTGGATCATCGATGAGCATGGAGGGAAAACCGATCTGCAAATTGGTGCCGTAATTAGAACCGACTCCTTTGATGAAAAATTCTATTACGATGGAAATGACCTCGGGGTTACCTTTCATCCTAATCAAACCAGATTTAAGCTTTGGGCACCGACTGCGACTGGAGTCAAATTAAAATTACGCCCTCCAGCTGGCCTGTTTTCAGAAATAATAAAGATGAGACGAGAGGATCGTGGCATTTGGTCAGTTAATGTTAATTGTGATGTAGAAGCATATCAATACAGTTTTCTTGTCCTTGTGAATCAAGAATGGCGTGAGGCTGTTGATCCTTATGTAAAGGCAGTATCGGCGGGTGGAGAGCAGGGGGTCATCGTGAAGTTCGAAAAAACATACCGGCCAAGACCAGACTTATCACCCTTAGATAATCCTGTTGATGCGATTATTTATGAAACACATATAAGAGATTTTTCCATCCATAAGAATAGTGGAATCCAGAATAAGGGACTGTATCTTGGTGCAGGTGAGTTAAACACAAAAGGTAAAGACGGCGAGCCGACTGGATTATCGTACTTAAAAGATTTGGGCGTTACCCATATTGAATATCTACCGTTTCATGATTTTGCTGGTGTCGATGAATTACATCCAAACAAAGACTATAACTGGGGTTATAATCCTCTCCATTTCAATGCTCCCGAGGGCAGCTATGCATCAGACCCTTCCAATCCTTATTCAAGAATCATCGAGTTGAAGACATTAATTGATCAAATTCACAGTATTGGCCTCAGGGTGATTATGGATGCGGTGTATAATCACGTCTTTATTAGGGAAAATTCTTCTTTTGAAAAAATAGTCCCAGGTTATTATTTTCGTCATAATGAAATTGGCTTGCCTTCAAACGGCACCGGTGTTGGAAATGATATTGCTTCAGAACGAAGAATGGTGCGAAAGTATATTGTTGACTCCATTCGTTATTGGATGGAAGAGTATCATATAGATGGTTTTCGATTTGATTTAATGGGAATTTTAGATGTGGAAACGATGATCGAGGTGAGAAAAGCGTGTGACAATATAAAAGAAGGCACGCTTATTATTGGTGAAGGATGGAGCCTAAATACACCACTTTCAGCGGATCAAAAGGCAACAATTGTGAACCAGGCAAAAATCCCACAAATCGCACAGTTTAATGATAAATTTCGTGACATCATTAAAGGCAGTACATTCAATTTGTTTGACAAAGGTTATGCACTAGGGAATGAGCATGACTTGGATGCTGCTATGGAGGTCATAACAGGCAGTATTGGTTTGGCAAAGAGAGGAACTCGGCTCTTTAATGAACCCTTCCAATCAGTAAATTATGTAGAATGTCATGACAATCACACCCTGTGGGATAAGCTTCTTGCCTGCTTCCCTGATGTGGATTTAGGGACTCGAATAAGATACCACCGCCTTGCAACTGGAATCGTTCTATTATCTCAAGGAATACCATTTCTTCACAGCGGACAGGAATTTTTCCGTACCAAACATGGAGAGGGAAATAGCTACCGTTCCCCGGATGCTATCAATCAGCTTGATTGGGATCGAAAAAGTCAGTTCAAAGATAATGTGGAATATATCAAAGGGCTAATAAAAATTCGCAAAGCATTTCCATGTTTCCGAATGAGAACTTTTGAAGAAATCCGCACCCACATATACCCATTATCCTTTTCTACTCCGACTTTAGGGTGCTTATTTAAAATGAATCATGAGGAAGTCATTCTAATGATCAATCCTTCTAAGAAGAGACAATCCATTACCCTTCCTGCTGGAGAATGGTCGGTTTTGGCTAATCATGAGTATGCGGGAATTTCTTCCAAAGTAGTCTTGCAAGGGGGAAAAAACACGATGGAACCAATTTCTCTTAAAGTTTTGCTAAAAAAATAGTTTTCCAAGATTAACTTGACGAAAAAAGGCAATAGGAGATAAAATTTATTAAGATGGCTATTGTGTGCAATGGTTTCAATAGCTTTTTTTTTATTCAAAAAAAAGTTATTGATATAATTGTGGTTTATTATAACCTTTCAGCAGCACAGGTTTTACCTCTGTATCTAGGGGAACAGGCCCATTAGAACGGCATAAATTGAAGGTGAGCAATTTTGGAACATTTATTAGGACAAGAGTGGGAAATTACCCCTGCTGGAGGCAAAACAGGAGAAGCCTTTTATGCAAAATATGAAGATCAAAGGCTTTTTTTAAAGCGGAATTCCTCTCCATTCCTTGCAGTACTTTCGGCTGAAGGAATCGTCCCAAAGCTTGTTTGGACAAAACGATTGGAAAATGGAGATGTAATTACAGCGCAGCAATGGCTTCCTGGCCGAGAGTTAAAGCCGTCAGAAATGAACCAAGAGAATGTTGCAAGATTGCTTAAGAAAATCCATTGTTCGGAGCCAATGCTCGGAATGTTAAGTCGGATAGAGAATTCACCCTTACATCCAGAGCCTATTTTACATTCGGTGGAAAATGAGTTGGATGATCAGGTACTATCCTTACCAGAATCGCAAAAAGCTATGAGCTTTTTAAAGAATGAAGCATTGAATGTTTATTGCGATGAAAAAGTGGTTTGTCATGGGGATGTCAACCATAACAACTGGCTGCTTGCAGAAGACAACCAGTTGTACCTGATTGATTGGGACGGGGCAATGATTGCCGACCCCGCAATTGACCTAGGTCTGCTCCTTTATTGGTACATTCCCGAAAACAACTGGCAGGATTGGCTAAAGCTTTACGGCAAAGAACTAACAGATCACCTAAAGCTGAGAATGAAATGGTATGTGACAATCCAAACCCTTTCTTCAATTCAATGGTATAAAAATAAAAACCGACTAGAAGAAATGGAGAAATGGATTAAGTTTATAAACGAAATCCTCTAGTTATGAAAATTGGCCAATATCGCTTACCCACTTGGATAAGTTTTCTTGGTTTGATAAAATATGCTGATCTAAATCAGCCGTTTGTGCGCCATGCTGGCTGTATTGGTATACCTCCTGCAGGATGTTTTTCACATTCTGATCAACTTGTGTGTTTACCATCAGGGACTTTACTAAGCGTTCCAGCTGTTCACATTCTGCTACGGACCCGCAGCAATCTGTTTGATGATTGTTTAAGATATCTTTCAGTAATGTGACTTGGTCACTATGACTTAATGGCATATAAGCACATCCTTTCAAGTGAAAATAAAAAAGAATTCACCTTAGGTTGTGAATTCTTTTTCTGTTTATGCACGACCTCATTTTCCATTTGATTTTTCTTGCAAGTGAAATGGGAGCATGTTATGTTTTGAACGATAAATTTTTATTAGGAGTGTCAAAATGAGACTTAGAAATAAGCCTTGGGCGAAGGATAAAATAGAGCAGCATCCACAATATATAGTAGCAAATCCCGAATTGTACAAAGGAAAATGGCATGAGGCTTTTGAAAAAGAAGGGCCGCTTCATATCGAAGTCGGTACAGGAAAAGGTCAATTTATCACCGAAATGGCGAAAGCAAATCCTGACATTAATTATTTTGGGATTGAATTATATAACAGTGTCATTGTGGCAGCATTAGATCGTTTAATTGAAGCCGATTTACCAAATCTTAAGCTTTTGAACGTGAATGCAGCTGATTTAGCAAAATACTTTACGAAAAATGATGTTGACCGAGTTTATTTGAACTTTTCTGATCCTTGGCCAAAAGTCCGTCATGAAAAAAGAAGATTAACGTATAAAGATTTCTTAAAACTTTATGAGGATATATTGGTCGATGGGGGAGAAATTCATTTTAAAACCGATAATCAAGGTTTATTTGAATACTCGCTCATGAGCTTTTCAGCATATGGTTTATTGCTAAAATATGTGAGTCTTGATTTTCATAAGAGTGGTTACGAAGGAAACATCATGACAGAATACGAACAGAAATTTTCCGAAAAAGGAAATCGGATTTATCGCTGTGAAGTTAAGTATCAAAATTAATGCTTTGGACAGTTCTTTTAAGGAGCTGTCTTTTTTTGTTTCTTCAATTAGTTACACAATGTTAAAATATAGAAAATGGGAACAAGAGGAGGAATTTAAGTGGAAACATTAAAAGTTGGGGGCGTTTCCCTAACCTGGTTATCAGGAGGGGTAACGAATTTAGATGGCGGTGCCATGTTTGGTGTGGTTCCAAAGGGATTATGGTCAAGAAAATATCCTGCCAATGAAAACAATCAAATTGAATTGCCGACCGATCCTATTTTAATCCAAATGAATGGGAAAAATCTTTTAGTCGAATCAGGACTTGGCAAAGGGAAATTAACTGATAAGCAACTAAGAAATTATGGCGTCACAAGGGAGTCAGGGCTGGAAGAATCATTAAAAAAAGTAGGCTTAAATGCCGAGAAAATTGATTATGTGTTAATGACACATTTGCATTTTGATCATGCTGGCGGCTTGACAAAGCTTGTGGATGGCAATTATGTTTCCACCTTCTCAAATGCGAAAATTATTACCTCACAGGTAGAATGGGACGAAATGCGTAATCCTAATATTCGTTCAAAAAATACATATTGGAAACAAAACTGGGAAGCGATTGAATCTCAGGTGATTCCTTTTGAGGAAAAGTGGAGCTTAGGGGCTATCACGATGATTCATACCGGCGGGCATAGTGATGGGCATTCGATTCTCATCATCGAGGATGGAGGCGAAATGTCCATCCACATGGCAGACCTTATGGCAACACATGCCCATCAAAATGCTTTGTGGGTCATGGCCTATGATGATTACCCTATGGTTTCAATTGCGGCAAAGGAAAAATGGCTGCCATACGGATTAGAAAAAAACGCATGGTTCACCTTTTATCATGATGCCTTTTACCGGGCTGTTAAATGGGGACTTGATGGAAAAGAGATAGTGAAGAGCATTAAGAGGGAAAGATAAGCAAAAAATAGCCGTATCATTTTGAATGCGGCTATTTTTAGTATTAATACACTAGTTCTTCTGATAACGGACGAACATCCAATAAAGTTCCTGTATGAGCATCTGCAATGAATTCAAATTGTTCATTGGTCCCATTATTATTTTTTGAAATGCCGCCCTTATAAACACGATAGGTAATTTGTTGCTTTTCATAAGGTTCCGCAACCATATGGATCCACGAGCCGCTGATTGTTCCGTTCTGTTTAAATTGTTTTTTTACATGCTCCAATACTTTTTCGGGTGACACATTTGTTTTGTGATTTAGGATTTCTTTGGTTACGTAGCCGCCGACTAATCCAACCGCTGCACCAAGGAAAAAGGATTTCCAGTTCATAAGACACCTCCAAAATTGGAAAAGATTACTTTATTAGATTCTCTTCTCAGTATATCGTATTTAATGTCGGGAAGATATTATTACAGATAATGAAATGAATTATTGATAACAGATGTGAAGTTTCTGTAAAATAAACACATACATACTACTTCAGAAAATTTTAAAGGAGCCTGAAAATGAACGAACAAACATTACAACTTTTTCAAACGTTAACCGAGCTTCCGGGAGCACCGGGAAATGAGCATTTAGTAAGAAAATTCATGAGGGAACAATTGTCTCAATACTCAGATGAAATTATTCAAGATAAGCTAGGCAGTATTTTTGGAGTAAAAAAGGGAAATGGACAAGGACCGACTGTAATGGTGGCGGGACATATGGATGAAGTTGGCTTCATGGTGACTTCTATCACAGATAACGGGATGATTCGTTTTCAAACTCTTGGCGGCTGGTGGAGTCAAGTTCTTCTCGCCCAGCGTGTCCAAGTAATGACGAAGAATGGCCCGGTCGTCGGTGTTGTTGGCTCGATTCCACCGCATCTTTTAGATGAATCGAAGAAAAACAAACCAATGGAAATAAAAAATATGCTCATCGATATCGGGGCAGATGATCGTGAAGATGCTGAACGGATTGGCATCAAGCCGGGACAGGCCATTTTGCCAATTTGTCCATTTACGCCGATGGCGAATCCAAAGAAGATTTTAGCTAAAGCATGGGATAACCGTTACGGCTGTGGACTTGCGATTGAACTGCTTCAAGAACTAAAGGATGTAACATTGCCAAATATTTTGTATTCAGGAGCTACCGTTCAAGAGGAAGTTGGCTTGCGTGGTGCGCAGACGGCAGCCAACATGATTAATCCTGATATCTTTTTTGCCATGGATGCGAGTCCTGCGAATGATATGAGCGGAGATAAACAAGAGTTTGGCCAGCTAGGGAAAGGAACATTACTCCGTATCCTTGACCGCACCATGGTAACGCATCGTGGTATGAGAGAGTTTGTTCTCGATACAGCTGAAACAAACAATATTCCATATCAATATTTCGTTTCCCAAGGTGGAACAGATGCCGGTCGTGTTCATTTATCCAATGAGGGAGTGCCAAGCGCTGTTATTGGTATTTGTTCGCGCTACATTCATACACATGCCTCCATTATTCATGTGGATGATTACGCTGCCGCAAAAGAATTATTGATTAAACTTGTGAAAGCTTGTGACCAAACCACGGTTGATACCATTAAATCAAACAGCTAATTTTTGGGGGAAGTATTTTTTAAATGCTTCCCTTTATATTTGACGCTTTGAGGGTATTGAAGACTGAAAAGAGGTTTGAACAAAGAAAACGGTCACCAGTAAGGGGTATTGGACCCAGAAAACGAGAAAAAAGATAATGTTTAAAAAGGAGATACCTTCATGAAAATTATCATCGGGTCAAAAAATCCGGCAAAAATTGATGCTGTAATGAATAGTTTTGCAGACCATGAAACAGAATTTGTTTCGATTGATATTCCATCTGGTGTAAACACGCAGCCATTTTCTGATGAGGAAACCATCCAAGGAGCAATAAATCGTGCCGTTGGTGTATTAAAGATAGGAAATGGAGATATTGGAATCGGGCTTGAAGGAGGCGTGCATGAAACGAGGCACGGTTTGCTGCTTTGTAATTGGGGGGCCCTTGCAACACACGATACGGCTCCCATTATCGCTGGCGGTGCAAGATTCCTTCTTCCTGAGGAAGTGGCAGCAAAACTAAGAAATGGTGAAGAGCTAGGGCCTGTTATGGATGACTATGCCAAAATGAAAAATGTACGGAAACATGAAGGAGCAGTTGGCATTTTTACGAATGGCATGATTAATCGGGTTGATATGTTTACACATGTAACAAAGTTATTAGTCGGACAATATACCTATCAACTAAATCGCCTAGGCAGATAATCTTATTTTTTTCGACACTAATTATCGACAAAAGTCTTGTCAACTGAATATTCCGACAGGTATTATGGGGATAGGACTTTATTCGTATTTAGGAGGCGAAAAATCTGAAAATCTTTAAAACCATTACTATTGTCATGCTATCGATTCTGTTTTTAAGCGCTTGTAACAATGCATCGTTTAAAGAAGAAAGTAAAGCCACAATAAAAACAGTAAAAACAACGTTTAATGAAAAAGAGAGAAAACCAACTAAAAAGAGTGGAAATATAAATTTTTATCTACCTTCTGGTTACAGCATAAAAGATCAAACTCCAAATAATATTATTTTACAGAATGGCTCTGATACTTATATTCTGTTTATTAATCCTCATGAAGACACATCAAGTGATGTTGTCTATAAAGCAACAATTGAACAATACAAGAAACTCGATAAAAACGAAAAGTTTACGAATAATAAAAATAAATTTGGCTTTTTGACGATTAAGCAGTTAAAGGATGATAACTTAAATGAATTAACCATTGGTGTTGGCGGTGCAAAAATAACAACACAGGTCAAAACAAGTGATTTGAATGATGATTCCAAAATTATGATGCAAATCGTGAATTCAGTGAAATATACAAAAGAAGCGAAGGAATAAACCTTCGCAGATTGTCGAGAAAGAGGTATTTTCTCGGCAATTTTTTATTTTGTCAGAATTTAAATACCAAATTTATTGATGGTCCCTGCAAATGGGCCTGTTGATTTCCGCTCCGGGCACTCGCTTTCCGCGGGGAGGTCCTGGAGCCCGTCTAGCTGCAGCGCCTAGCCCCTCGAGGTCGCTTCGGTCCTGCCGCTGAAGTCA
>Ga0213823_1001502_pt1 | contig 14149 bp, 12 predicted proteins | sample MC6MC0907MG_FD_179887 | JGI IMG/M metagenome (GOLD analysis project Ga0213823, IMG submission 179887) | Enriched soil aggregate microbial communities from Iowa State University, Ames, United States - MC6-MC0907-MG | ecosystem: Environmental > Terrestrial > Soil > Unclassified | place: USA: Iowa...
CAGATTAAAAAAATAAAATAATCTTGGGGGTTTTTTTCCGCAAGCGTTAAAAACATCGTTGTCATCGTTACTGAAAACATGAATAAAATCATAATTGTCACTAACATGCTTTGAGCTACTTTCTCGTTTTTAAATAGACCTGCCAATATAAAACTCAATGGATATAATGCCAATAATACAAAATTACTCATTAAAATTATCATCAAATAAGATGAAAGCGAAATATCAATGATGAATGAATAGCCAATGAGAAGTAACACTAAAAATACATTTAATAATGCAAAGACACCAATCCCCATTCCGATATAATAAGTTAATGGCTTAACACCTGTTCGCTGCACCCATTGAAGGGTTTGATTGGCCTTCATATCTGCTAAATAAATTGTAGCACTAGAAAAAGAAAAGAAGAAGATTAGCATTATTATAGAAATCGGTAGAAACTGACCTTTAATCAAAAATTCAAATGATTCTTCAGTCATCACGCTTTTAGCAAAAAATGATATGCTCATAAATAAAAAGGCTGGCAGTATATTTCCAATAGCCATTCCTGGATTACGTACACTTTCCAACATATACATACGTGCAATTTGTTTCATCATCCCGCTTTTCCTCCTAAAATTTGACCTGTCACTTCATAGTAAAGACCTTCAATTCCCGGCAATTTCGCCTCTGTGTATTTTCTATGGAGCTCATCCTGTGTACTATTTTCAATAAGCTTCCCATCTTTTAAGATCACTACATAATCAAATAACGATTCTAATCCTGCCACCTCATGACTAATAATAATGATCATTTTATTACGTTGACGAATTTCATGCTGTAAGTAAAACATCAATTGCTTTTTTTTCGTTAAATCTAAATCAGCAAACGGCTCATCTAATATAATAATCGGTTTATTTAATAAAAAAGAAAGGAAGATTGATACTGCTTTTCGCTGACCACCTGACGCATTTTTCAACAAGATATGGTCGTAAGTTGGTAAACCTAATATTTCATATAGCTCTCCCAAATCAACCTGATTGTTCGTTAATGTAGTAAAAAGAGCCATCACTTCATGAATTTTCAGATGCTGATAACTCGAAAAAAATTGGTATTGCAGCGCTACTTGCTCATGTACTTGTAGCGACGAATCATTGAATAAAATAGAACCTCCATCAGCTTTTTCATCTCCAGCTATACATTTCGATAATGTAGATTTCCCCGCTCCATTCTGCCCCAACAATAAATAGCAATAACCCATTTTAAATGTGGCCGACACACCATCTAAAACGTTCACACCATTATAATTTTTCACAAGATCCTTCACAATAAGCTCCAAAATAAACCCTCCCTATTTTGTATTTTCACTAACTATACAAACGAGGATTGCAAAAGGTTCACTTTATTTTTAAAAAAATGAAATAAAATTATATGTTTCTATAAAATGATTTTTTATGTAAAATAAATAATTATTGGAAATTATTTAAAGACAAAGGCTCATCACCATAACGTGGGGCGATTTCCTGAATATACACGGAAAATATTCGATAAGAATTCACCCTTCAATATCCTATTGGCTATGGTATTTCACAACGAACAAAACTAAAATCGTATTTATATAGAGAAAAAAATTTTATTGTTTTTACAGTACGAATAATAGAAAACTATGTTAAAGGGAGTTACATAAGTGAGCGATTTAAAAGAACTTAAGTATTTTTTAGGACCATATTTTGGTTCAGAGATTGGCTGGGAGCTAATCGAATACGCTGTAATTAATCATAGAAAATTAAGTAGAGAAGAACGTTCCAAATTTAAAGAAGAACTTCTTTATATAAAACAACTATTAGAACAAAATCAGTATGATAAAATACAACAAATTATTGAGAAGAATGATTTTGAAGATACAAAGCTTTACGATATAGACAAAATACAAAAATTTATTGATGAGATTTTGCCTATTATTGAGAAATATGAATATAAGGAAGAGATCCCCTATGTCCCTTTTAAAGCTTTAAATTATTTATTTGATACAATTAATATCTCCGCTAAAGCATTTATATCTTTTGACTTTATTGCTATAGATATTAAAAGAGAAGGGGATACATTTATACATCATATCTTGCAGGATTTACAATATGTAAAAAAAGTCTTTATAGAGAAAGATGAGACTAAAATTCAAAAGTTACTCCAACTTGCAAGAGAAAAAGGAGTTTATATTTTAGACTCTCAATATCGTGATGAATTTATCCAAGTCGTAACGAATGAGTTAAGTTAATGAACAAGAAAGTCCTTTGATTAGCTTGCCAACCATCACAAAAGACCTCTCAGCAAAGAAAGGTCTTTTGTTGTTTAGGATTTAATTATTTTCCAAAATTCTGTCCCATAGCTTTTATGACTAAATTCAACAGGTATCTGTGTCTTCTCTAAGTTGTCGCCGACGCCTATTTTATTAACTTTATTTTGTAATGGTGAACCAAATGAAAATGCCAGTTGCAAATCAGTAAGGTTAAATAAAATTGAATGCACTGTGCCAAAGCCTTCTTTGTAATTATGAACAGATAACCCTTTAGGAAACTCTGTTAAAAGTAGTTCTTGGATTTCATCAATAGATTTTTTTCCACTTTCCTTACATTTTTTCTCTAAAATATCGTATCTTAACTGAGAATGCTCAAGTTTGCCTGGCTCCATTTCTTGTATTGTTGAAAACAGTCCATGGTTAGTTGCAATTAAATAATCTAATTCGGTACGTTTAACTTCTTTTACACCGTCGTATGTTCCAATCAATGCTGCATCGCCATGTGCATCAGCTATAAGTAAATTCATATTAGTTCCTACCGGCATATTGTTAACCATATAAATTGCTTCTTCAACATTTTTACAATTTTCTAATAACGCTCTGACGATAACCATAAACTGTAAACCATGTGCTGCGGGTGGTCTCATACCTGGATATTTCCCAATGGGCATACCACACGATGCATAAGCGACACACAGACCTTTTTCGTTTAAACCGTCACTTCGTCCGAATGTGGAAACAGAAAATCCTGTATGGGTATATTTCCCTTCTACATTTGTTGTACATAAGCGCATATCTGAAATATCAGGAGATAGATCATAATTTCTTACAACATATGTTTTACCATCAGCCATTTTTCCTGGCAAAATAGCCCCTAAACTACATCCTCCAGGAATTAACCACCCATTTTGATAATAATTTAATTGGTTAGGTTCATAGCCAAAGCCTTCCGCAAAGCCTTCTAATTCTTCGTTTAAACCTGGGCAATACTGTGCTATTTGTGCTTTCATTTCAAAATAAGCTTTATCAGAAGTGATATTTTCCGTAAAAAATAGCGATTTAGCAATAGGATTTTTTTGAAATTCTCGTGCTTGTTGTTTTCCAATCTCGTATGAACTGCCTTTAAGAAATGTAAATTGTCCTGTATTAGTTCTCATTGATATACTCCATTCTGTTTGTTACTAGCAAGCCATTGTTACCTTGCTAATTACAGAATAAAGTCTCCATCTACTGGAGAGTTTAGCTAGTATCGTCCTTCATTACCTACTTTCTAACTTTCACAAACACTTTTGTCAAAAAATCATTTGGATGGATCTCAATATTAGGTTTAATATTTATTGGGTTTACTACTTCAGATGGGATTAACCCCTTTATGTATTGCTCCATAAACATCCCTTCTACCTGAAGTGATTGCTTTGTAAGCCATTCCTGCAAACGACTATAGCCATAATGTAGCTCTGAATAGGGTCCTTTTACATTGATACAAGCATACATGCCTTCTGGTATTTCTTTTATATTCGTATTCTGCTGAGATGCTTTTACTGGTAACAGTAGCTCAACATCTGCTGCATTTTGATGTCTATCATGTTGATGAAAAATCGAAAGAAGCTCCCCATCAATCTCTAATTGATAGGCATATATTCGTTCAAATAATTTTTGCACTAGCCTATCCATGTCAATGATGTTTATCTTTTCACGGATGGATAGCACGTGTATTTTTGGTCGTTCTTCTATGTAACAAGTGGATAATGTTGGCTTTGGAGTTAATGTCTCAGCACTCTTTAGAGAATTTTTCACCTGGACAATAGTATGAATTTGTTGCGCGATCATTTCTTGTTGGTGCTCTAATTCCTGAATTTTATTAGTTAATCTCAGCTCTAAATCTTCCCTATCATTTTGTCCTTTAGTAACCTGTTCAATTTCTTTTAATGAAAAATGGCAATTTTTTAGAACCTGTATAGTCTTTAGCTCTTCAATCTTATCGTAATCATAATAACGATAGCCGGTCACTTGATCTATAAAAGATGGCTCGAGTAACCCAATATCATTATAATATCGAATCGTTTTTACAGGGACATCACACAGTTTCGAAAACTTTCCAATGCTATACATAATAAAACCTTCTTTTCAAATTTTGTTGAATTCGATTAATCATGCTATTTCCTTCACTTTCAAATCGCTCCTTGCTTAGTTATTATATATCGTACGATAGAATGTGGTAAATGTTTCAAATAGCATGACCATAACATGGGGTTGATTGGGTCGTTCGATGAGCCGCTCCGTTCTCAGTCTCATTGATCAGCTTGCCTAAATTCTTAAGATGGTTTATATAAAGAGCCCTAAGTAAACAAAAGAGTATGCTCTGATTTGAGCATACTCTTTTGTTAGATACTAATTATGAGCATTTCTGATACTATGCAATGAATGATCATACTGTTTCGTAGGAGCATTATCCTTCTTCGCGGGTATTCTTGTGTTTCGCGCGGGTCTTTATCTTTCTTTCACGGGTATTCTTCCATTTCGCGCGGGTATTTACTTATTTCGATCGGTTCACCGCTGTTAATAAACAGGAGATGAATTGCTCGTATAGAAACTTACTTTTTAAAACGATTGCCTGTATTGGCGTATACAAGTGCGAAAATTGTAAGCCCTATAAAGAGAATTAGCCCTACGATAAATAGCCATTCCGTCTTGAATAGCTCATTCAACCCCCATAATAGCAAGCAAAAACAGTAGCCATACATCACCTTACCCATAAATTTAGCAAGTGCTTTTTCGTTATATTTCTCTTTTTCACTGTCAGACATCGTATTATAGCCTGCTAGTAAAAATGCTCCTTTTCCTTGAGATAAAACGATCGCAAAGATTAGGAATGGAATCATAATTATAAAGTAAACAACGGCTTCCATCATGCTTAGTCTCTATTTTCATTCATAATAAATTGCTGAATGGCTGGCAGTAGTTCCTTATGAAGTGGCAATGATGGGTCTGAATACGTCGCTAAATTGCCTGCACGATCTGCTGGGGCATCCTTTAACACATGATTCATGCCGTCCATATATAAGAGCTCGGCATCTTGTTTACTTTTCTTTAACGCTTCCGCATCAGTTGCTGTTACTTGTAGATCATTCGTACCTTGGACAAGTAGAACACGGCTATTCACTTTTGCTAATTCACTTGCAGGGTTATATTTTAACCATGACATCATATAGGGTTGAACAGAAGAACGGAATAATGCTTGTAAATCTGGTGAAACGTTCTTCACTAGCTCGCCTTTTTTCAAGGATGCCAGTATATCTGTTGATTCCTTTAGAAGCTGTGGTGATAACTGACCTTTTAATTGCTCTAGCAGAACTTCATCTATTGGTCTTCCAGTGCCTGCTATGGAAACAAAGGACTCTACATTTGTTTTTTGTGCTGCTAATAAACCGATTAGTGAGCCTTCGCTATGTCCAATAATATGAACACTTGAATAAGCTTTATTAGCTAAAAGGGTATTAATTACTTGAACTGCGTCGTCTACATAATGGTCAATAGACATATCCTCTTCCTTTGTTGAAAGCGATTTATTGTCCCCAATTCCACGCTTATCGTAACGAACAGATGCTATCCCTTCATTTGCTAAGCCTTCTGCCAGCATTTTTAAACTATCATTTTTCCCAGCTAAAGCCGAATTACCGTCCTTATCAGTTGGACCAGAGCCAGCTAAAATTAGTACAACTGGAGATGGCTGTTCGCTAGCCTTTTGAAGTGCCACTGTTAAATCACCATCTTTAACAGGAATCTTCACTGTTTCATAAGTCACGGGTTGTTCTTTATAAGGTTTTAACACTAGTGGGAATTTGCCACCATTTTGTTGGAATGTTGCCTCAATTTGCTGATCTTTTAATGTCCCGTTAATTTCAATATTAGAGCCATTTAAGTTGATCGCAACCGTTACTTGATCGCCGTTATATTTAATGTTGTTAAATGGATAATTGGCTAAGCCTTGTACTGGTACCGATAATGTCCCACTATCCTTTTGTAACTCAACAATAATTGGAAGTGCCCCGTTTGGTGTCTCAATATTCCCTTCCCATTTGCCTACTAGCTGCTCATTCATTTTCTCATCCCTCTCAGTCACTTTTCCTTTTGCGTTATCTTCCTTCTGAGTGCAGGCTGCTAGTAGAAAAAATGCGCAACATAAAAAGAATAGTTTTTTCATAAAATCTCCCCCTCTATTGAAAGATGGTCAATAAGATTGGTAAAAATATGACGAATAAAATGATATAGCTCCATTTATTTGCCAGATTCAGGGTCCAACCAACACCGAATTTTTTTTGTACTAATAATGAAGGGTCATTTTTATTAATGTATAAAATACCCCATTTCCAGTATCGATCATCGGCAACAGCTGTTTCATTTGTATGTAAATCATCAAAACGTTCATTACTTTTATTGAACTTCCAAATTAAGAGGATAAGCCCACCTAAAATGATTACATTAAAAACGATAAAGAGCGGGAAAAAGTAAGGAACCGTTTGACCCTCTAAAATCACTGTCGTGTAATGTGAAACTACAAAAAGAATGGTTAAACTAAAATTAATTGCAACTAAGTACCAGCTTCCATACTTACGTTGTTTAAGCTCTCTATTGGCTGAAGCTTCTTTGTCTTGTGCACTCAATTGTATTTTGGCACTTTTCATACCTTTACTCATGATGAAAAAGCTGATTTGTAGCCCTAGTAACATAAGTGGCAATTCGATAACTGATAGCCATGTTTTTTCTGTCCAGGCATCTACCTCACCCGCTGCATTCCAATGGGTAGCAAATACATCTGGGATTGAACTGTAATTCATATATGTAAAGGTAATCAATGCTAAAGTAATAATAATTGGTAATGTGAAAAATGTAGGTGAGAGTACTTCATCTCTGTCTCGTATAGATAAATCCGTGACATAAACAGTTTTTACGTGTGCTTCCCAATTTTCTTGTTTTTTCAGTTTTTTCGTTTTTAAATGATAAAACATATAAAGTCCGGCTGATATGAGCAGCATGACGTATAGTAAGATTAAGGATAATAAAACAAATTTCTCTTCCTGAATGGACGTAAATAGTAGTAAAATTTGGCCTAAAAGAAAGGCAGCTGCTATGCTTCCAACAAACATGCTGTAGTGCTTTTTGAATATTCGCAATTGCTGATGTTGCACATAGGGCTCTGGAATTGAAACACCAAACACGATTGTTTTTCTAGTTAAATGTGGTGTTATTGTTTCCAATACTCCTACGAAGATAAAAATGCCTAATATAAAAAGCATATTTTCCCTACTTCCATTGTTTTAAAATTCGATGAAACAAACTCGTCATCTGATCTTTTTCAAGACCACGTGCAAACGCTTCAGCCATAATTGGCTTTAATGCATTTTCTACTTTTTCCATTTCTGTCTCTTCCAGTTCTTTTTTTTGACCACCGATAATGATCGCCTTTGCTTTCGGCTTTAATTCGATTAAGCCTTTTTCTTCAAGTTCATGATAGCTTTTACTTACCGTACTGACATTAATACCTAAATCCGAAGCCATTGAACGAACTGACGGTAATGTATCACCATTTTTTAACTCACCCTTAGCTATTAACTCAATTAACTGATTCGCTAACTGTTTATAAAGCTGTAATTCACTGCTTGGATCTAAATGAATTTGCATCTTACCCCTCCAATCTGTATCGCTAATTACCAAACAGAAATATGTCACACTTAGAATAATACAGATTTATAATTAATGTCAAATTAATTACAATTTTTTCATATAAAAAGGACCCAGAAAAATTCTGGATCCAAGAACACTTATTACTATTTGATTTTTTTGTATCGGTTTTTGCTTCTTCTTAAGCTACAGCAAAACAGAATATCCTCTGCCTCACCAATTCCTTAAGATTTTTAGAAGCTCACCTTATACAACTGTGGCGGACTTTCCTGAGATTCCTGGTCTTTGGGTGTTAGACTACTCATTCTACATCCTCCTAATCATATTAGATTAATAAGTGATTCCGCACTTAATATGAACCGTTTAACCAGTATTTATTCATGCTTTTTCTTATTTTTTAATGTTTGCCTTAAAGACGTAATATCTTTACGCTTGTTCTTTAAAGACTTGTTGCGCAATTGATCTATTATGCCTCGGCATAATTGCGTCCGGAATCGGCTTTGTGCTTAGGCCTGCACGAGGGCCGACACGATGTCGGTCATTTCGGTAATGCCACAGGACGTGGCGTTTTTACCGATGCAGGTCAGTTAGTCGTTATCGCATGGATGCGATGATTTTAGACTAACATCCTTTAAGAACTCATTTCCGATTCCGTGACATCCGCCGGAGGCTTTAACTTTTTTCAGCAGGAGTTTAGACACCTGCTGAAAAAAGTTAAAGCATTTTGTACACGTGGAAAGCCTATGTAAGGCACTAATTGCAATAATGCTTCCACAATTTCTGTCTGTGTTAAGCCTGCATGTAAACCACGTTTAATATGTGTTTTTGTTTGTGGAGCAGCACCTTGAGTTACTACTGCCGTCATGACAACAAGTGCACGGCTTTTAGCATCTAACCCTGGGCGTGAATAAACTTCGCCATAAGCAAATTCAATAATCATTTTGCGTAAATCTGGTGCCACGTCAGCTAGTGCGTCCGACTCAATCATTCGTGCTGCTTCTTCCTCCGTGACATATTGTTTAATTGTTTCGTACCCCAATGTAAAACGATCATTCATTTGTAAATCCCTCCCATTGTTATTTCTTTACACAAAAACCCCAATTCCGCGTCTCCAGAATTGGGGATTGTCCTTCACGTATGTAAGGGGCTCTTTTTCATTTCACCCTCCGGCTCTAACGAAAAAGGAAAATGGGTTTTCATAGTGCCTCACTGGACAGCTTTAATGAATATCTATGCAAAAGTCACGAGGACATGCACGCTAAGGTAATTATTAAAAAAGACAAGTTTTTGCATTTTCGATTTGGATTTTCACTTGTTCAAATCCTGTACCACCTAAAGAATGTCGACGACGAACCGCTGCTTCTGGTGCTAGTACGTCGTAAATATCCGCTTCGATCAGTTCACTTTCTTGTTTCATCTCTTCAAGCGGTAAATCTAATAAATAGATGCCCTTTTGGATACATGTGAATACAAGTTTTCCTGTCACTTCATGTGCTTCACGGAAAGGCATACCTTTTGTTGCAAGGTAATCTGCAAGCTCCGTAGCATTGGAGAAGTCAGAGTGTACTGCCTGGTGCAAACGCTCTGTATTGACAGTCATTGTGCGAATCATACCTTCAAAGATTTTTAGGGAACCAAGAATTGTATGGACTGTATCGAACATACCTTCTTTATCTTCTTGCATATCTTTGTTGTATGTTAACGGTGTTCCTTTAAGGACTGTTAATAAGCCCATTAAGTTACCGTAAACACGCCCTGTTTTTCCACGAATTAACTCGGCCATATCAGGATTTTTCTTTTGAGGCATAATGGAAGAACCTGTTGAGAAGGCATCATCCAATTCGATAAATTTGAATTCATCTGTTGACCACAAAATAATTTCCTCTGCAAAACGAGATAAATGCGCCATTAATAATGATGAATGACTTAAAAATTCAACGATAAAATCACGGTCACTTACTGCATCCATAGAGTTGGCATAAACCTCGCTGAAGCCTAGAAGCTCCGCTGATTTTAATCGGTCGATTGGGAAAGTTGTACCAGCCATTGCTCCTGCACCTAAAGGCAGAATATCAATACGCTTCATCGATTCCGTAAAACGTTGTTTATCACGCTCTAACATCCAGAAATAGGCCATTAAGTGATGAGCAAATGAGATTGGCTGTGCACGTTGTAAATGTGTATAGCCTGGAGCAATCGTTTCCACATGCTCTTCTGCCTTTTCTAGCAATGTTTTTTGGAATGTTTCAATTAAACCGATTGCTTCCTTCACACGCTTCTTTAAGAAAATATGCATATCCGTTGCCACTTGGTCATTTCGGCTACGACCTGTGTGCAGTTTACCACCTACAGGACCAATTAAATCAATAAGCATTTTTTCCAAATTTAAGTGAATATCTTCATTGGCAACTGTAAATTCAAGCTCACCTGCAATTGCCTTTTCTTGTAATTGTGCTAGACCACCAAGAATGGTGTCTACATCAGCTGCTGGTAAAATCTCAGTTGCGCCAAGCATCGTAACATGTGCTACGCTACCTTCTAGATCTTCTAGAACAAGCTGTTGGTCAAAGCCAATTGATGCGCCGAACTCGTCCACCCATGCTTCTGCTGATTTTTGGAAACGTCCGCCCCAAAGTTTTGTCATAACAGCTCACCTTTTCCTTAAATTCTTTTTGAAAAAGGTGCAGTACAGCGTTTAATGCTACACTACACCCTGCTGTCAAAAGATTATTTTTTATTTACTGAAGAGTTAACCACTGTTGGCAGACCCCATAATTCGATAAAGCCTACTGCTGAAGCATGGTTGAATTGATCTTCTTTAGAATATGTTGCTAGCTTTTCACTATAAAGTGAATTTGGAGATTTACGTCCTTCCACAATGGCATGACCTTTATAAAGCTTCACGCGTACAGTTCCGTTCACAAACTTTTGTGATTCAGCAAGGAATGCTTCCAAAGCATCACGTAATGGAGAGAACCATAAACCATCATAAATTAATTCAGATAGCTTTTTCTCAATGACTGGTTTGAAGTGTGCTAACTCTTTTACAAGTGTTAAGTCTTCAAGTTCTTTATGAGCCGTTAATAGCACTTTTGCTCCTGGAATTTCGTATACTTCACGAGATTTAATACCAACTAATCGGTTTTCTACGTGATCGATACGCCCAACACCATGTGCTCCAGCTACTGCATTTAGTTCTTGGATTAAATCAGCAAGCTTCATTTCTTTACCGTTTAAAGATACTGGCTTACCAGCAACAAATTCAAGTTCTACATATTCCGCAACGTCTGGAGCGTTTTCCACAGAAACTGTTAAACCGTATGCTTCTTCTGGTGGAGATACCCATGGATCTTCCATTACACCCGCTTCATTTGCACGGCCCCATAAGTTTTGGTCAATAGAGAATGGTGAATCTAACGTTGCAGGAATCGGTACATCATGTTTCATTGCATATTCGATTTCCTCATCACGGCTCCAGCCCCACTCACGTACAGGTGCTAATACCTCTAAGTCTGGATTTAACGCTTTGATTGAAACTTCGAAACGAACTTGGTCATTACCTTTACCTGTGCAACCATGAGCTACTGCGTCCGCACCTACTTGGTTTGCAATTTCCACTAATTTTTTTGAAATTAATGGACGAGAAAGTGCCGATACTAGTGGATATTTTTGTTCGTACCAAGTATGAGCTTGTAATGAGATTAATGCATATTCTTCAGCAAACTCATCCTTCGCATCTACCATATATGATTCAATAGCTCCTACTTGAAGAGCTTTATTTTTTACAAATTCAAGATCCTTACCTTCACCTACGTCAAGACAAACTGCAATAACGTCCCAACCTTGTTCTTTTAACCATGGAATTGCTACCGAAGTATCAAGACCGCCTGAGTATGCTAATACTACTTTTTTATTTGCCATAACAAATGCGCCTCCAATTTGCTCTATAGGATATGTATTTTTATACATTCACTTAAAAGTTTATACACGAATAGTATCATGTTATAAAAATAAAAACAAGTGTATTTTTATAAATTCATAGACTTTTATGTTTATTGCAAAAATGTGAGTCATTCCAATACTTTAAGACCTTGTAAGACTGTGAATATTTTTACTCGGAAAAATAAGTTTTTACAGGCTCCCTGAATGTATACAATATAAATTCTAGCGATAAATAAAAAGAATCCATTGGGCAAAATGGATTCTTTTTGTTTGTAGTCAAATTATAAAACTACAATAATATTTTATTTTTCTCTAAGTGTGTGGACATTTATTTTACTAGCAATTGTTTTTTGATTTTCACTAATAACCGTTAATGTATTTTGCTTGATTGTTACTAGAAAATCTATACCGCGCAAGAAAAACTCATCTTCCTTTAACGCATATAATTCAAGTGGCATTGAACCTGGTAAGAAAATATATAAGTGACCATCATCCTGTAAGGCTACGTCAACTGTGTGTTCAGGATGTTTTTGTAGCTGATATTTACCTTCATAACCCTGTAATGTTTCAATTGGTAAATGCACAGCTTTATATTGCTCTGGCTTTTTCGGTAAATGGAATTCATGTGTGGTAAGCGCTCCTTCAATCGCTTCACCAATAGCTATTTCATAGTTCAATTCTTGCTCTTTGTTACGTAAAAATACGAAGATCGTCTTAGATTGTAGATAAATTTTAAAGGTTGTTGCATAGCCCAGCCAGCCACCATTGTGCCATACACATTTCCCTAGTTGTTCATCTTCATTAATAATCCAGCCCATACCGTAAGAAAAAGGTTGTTCTACAGTAAAAGTTGATGGGGTGAAGGCTTGCTCAAGTAATGCTTCATCCCAAAGTTGTGCCTCAATGACAGCACGACCTAATTTCCATAAGTCCTCTACCGTTGAATAGATCCCACCATCACCAGTTATATAATTTAAACAGGTAGCACCTTTCGTTTCTTCGTGTTGAGAAGGGTCTACATATTTTCCAGCATACACATCATACACATAGCCCTGTGCAATTTCGTTCGCAAATTGTTCCGTAAAAGTAGTTGACGTTACAGTTGTGTTCACCATATGTAAAGGTTTAAAAATAGCCTCAGTCAGATATTTAGAGAAACTTTCATTTGTTATACGCTCAATTAAAAGAGCAAGTAAAACATAGCCTGTATTGCTGTATTCCATTCGCTCACCTGCTTCAAAAAGGCTTGGTGGCGCATATTGAGTCAATAGATTTAGCACGTCTTCATTTGTAGCAATTGTAGTATCATCCCAATGATTCGAAAACAATTCCATATAATCAGGTAAACCTGAAGTATGTTGTAATAAATGGCGCACGGTTATATTTGCGTAAGGAAAATTATCGAACCATCTGTTAAGATGATCATCGAATGTCATTTTATTTTCTTGTACTAAAAGTAAAATTCCCAATGCTGTAATAGGCTTTGATACAGAAGCTAAGTTAAAACGTTGATGAAGTTGCATTGGTGCATGTGTTTGAATAGAGGCTTCGCCATATGCCCCTTGTAAGAAAAGTGTCTCTCCTTGTGCAAGTAACACTGTACCATTAAACGTATTTTCAAGCTGTTCTTTTACTTTATGCCAATCCATTTGTCATTTCCTCCTCAACAATTTGATACAAGTGCTGTATTAAACTGTGTAGTCGTTTTATATTATACAAATGTTTCCAAAATAATCAATTGTAGAGACACTACTATTTCTTATTGAAAAATGATTTACCTAAAAATTCAACTGTTGCAGGAGCGATCGCATAAAGCTTGCTCGATAACCCCATGATTTTTGGTAAATTTACCTCTCGCACAGGGCGTTCAATTGTTTTTACAGTAGCCTGCGCCACTTCTTCTGCTGTTAATAAAAATCTTCCTAAAGACTCTCGATAGCCACTTTCATCACTCGCTTTATCTAAAAATGGTGTATCGATTGGACCTGGATGTATCGCTGTAACTTTAACATGATAAGGAGCCAGTTCCATGCGAAGCCCATTCGTAAAGCCGACAATCGCATGCTTTGTAGCCGCATAAACACTGGCCTTCGGTGTTGCTACCTTTCCTGCCTGTGAGCCAATGAAGATTAACTGACCTTGCTGACGTTGTATCATTGCTGCTGCTAGACGTTTTGATAAATACATCGGTACACTGACATTTAGCTCTACCATTTGTCTGATAGCTTCATCTGATAAGTCAGGTGCAAT
>Ga0213823_1001507_pt1 | contig 14119 bp, 17 predicted proteins | sample MC6MC0907MG_FD_179887 | JGI IMG/M metagenome (GOLD analysis project Ga0213823, IMG submission 179887) | Enriched soil aggregate microbial communities from Iowa State University, Ames, United States - MC6-MC0907-MG | ecosystem: Environmental > Terrestrial > Soil > Unclassified | place: USA: Iowa...
TTTTGATCGTAAGGGTACCATACCTTATGATTCAATGATGGGAAATGCATATATTAGGATATCATCTGCAGCTTACGGACAATGGAGCGATAAACTTCCAGGGGAATACGAAGATGGAATTAGTGTCGTTGATGGAAATAAACCTGTCATTAACAATGGAAACTATGGTGTTCTATATGATTTGAAGGTCAAAATTGAAAATAGTTTTCATGCTCCTCAGAATATTTCTATTTACGATAACCCGGCTGGTGGATTCGGTCACTTTGTTATGAAATGGAATGGAAAAATTAGTACATCTGGTTTTCTAAGTTATAAAAATGCTTGGAACTTTGCAACAGAAAACGTTGGTGCCAATGGGAATGAATATCATTTTGTAACCAGTCTGCCAGGTGGGGCATCTGGTCCTTCAGTTATCTATTTTGTTCCTGAACATTAATAAACTTAGAATACTTTTTAGGCTGCCTTTCTTATCAGGCAGCCCCTTTTTATTTGTTATGGTTGCGCTACTTTGTGGTGTTAATGGAATATCCCGCTTAAAGATAGCTACTTTTTGATTTGGGCGGAAACAGGCTAAAAGCAAAAATAAAAAATAGGTATAAATAGGACAAAGCCTCATTGGTGAAAATTCACTGTGAGGCTTTATTATAGAGTTATCGAGAGTAACAATTAATTCGTTATGGGAACAAAGACTCCGAGCTTTTTGAGAATTTCTATTTTATGTTTCTCACCCCCGGCATAACCTAACTCATTTATATGGTTGGTTCAGCTAATCCTCCAGTATGCTTATAGTTCATGACCTGTTCAAACATTTCATGTAAAGTAAATTTCTGTTCAACTACTTTTGTACGGTTTACATGATTGGTATTTCTTAAACCCTTCCTCTTAGTTTTCCGATTTATAGGCATAAAAAAATCCACCTTTCTTAATTGAAAAATGGATTTAACGCACCAGTACACCGTCAAAAATGTACCGTATATTATGTAATTTTCAGTATAAGTACAGGTGTGAGATTGGAAGGAAATAACAGTTCAAATCACGGTTTTAATCAATGTCAAAAAACTGTCTGAACCCTTGATAACACTGAAGAAAATTGGCGGGACTGCGTGGGAATCGAACCCACCAGACCACACACGGTGGTCTCAAGCAGTTTTGAAGACTGTGGAGGGCACCAGCACCCCAATCAGCCCCATTGGATGTAGTATTTTCAATGTGTAAGGACTATGGATTAACAGTCTTTTTCACTTATCTATCATTTGTAATCATATTACATTGGAATATAGTATTAATCAATAGAAACGGTGGATTTGTCATTATTTCGACAAGGTTTTCATTTTCCTTATTTTGCACTTCTAGCTTTTTCCCCTGCCTCAACACTCCAAAATTCTGGCGATAACTTGTCATTATCCCTCCAAACAGACTATAATAAGGAATAATATCGTTTTTTGTAGGTGAATAATATGCTTCAAGGTTGGTTTTTATGGTTTATCCTTTTTTGGGTAGTTTTTTTAGTTGGATCATTTTCCATTGGTGGATTCTTTATGTTCCGTAAGTTTTTGAAGAAAATGCCGAAAGAAGATGGCAAATCTGTTATGGATTGGGAAGAACACTATGTAAATGAATCTCGCCATCTATGGAATGACGAGGAAAAAGCTCTTCTAGAGGATTTGGTCAGTCCGGTGCCTGAACTATTCCGCGATGTTGCACGCCATAAAATTGCTGGAAAAATTGGTGAATTGGCTATTCAAGAGAATGCAACTACAATCACCCAAGAACTGGTGATTCGCGGGTATATCCAAGCAACCCCGAAACGGGATCATAAATTTTTACGAAAAAAGCTTTTTCAAAATCAAATTGATGTTGCGCCTTACGAGCATTTATTCTAAAAAACCGTTCATTGCGAACGGTTTTTATTTTTTGCTAAAATAAAAACACTGACTCAAAAAGAATCAGTGTCTGTAAATTATATCATTTTTATCCCATGAAGCTCTTTATAAAGTTTCATGTAAGACCGGTACATTGCCACACGCCATGGCACAATCATACTGAATGCAAGCAGGAAGAACATGCCGCTTAATTGCCCGATATCAATCGTACTGCTTAGAATTGTTTTTAATACAAGGCGAACGACTAATAAACCAACTAAAATAAAAATAAACGCTTTTGACCGCTTTAAATAAATATCGTTGTCACGAATTTCAAATTTAGAGGTTTTGATCAGCAAAATGGAAAATAACATGCCTACAATTACGGCCTCTAAAATTTCCATGGTGGTGAGTCTAAATTCCGGAACAACATACATCAGTGCCCCGCTGGACATAAAAATGGGCGGCATGATAATCTTCTTTACATTTGTAGGTTTCTTTGCAGCCTTCATGCGGACGAACAGAACAAAGAAGCCCATAAAAACTGCTCCAATTGAAGAAATAACAACGTAATTCATTGGATCCATTCTTCCCTTATCTAATTATTTACTTACCCATTATATATCAAAAAATGAATTTTGATATACATTTTTGTATTGTATTTCTATACCCAAATTTTCACTGAGGAAGGTATGGAAACAAAAAAAGGAAAAACCATTAAGGAGGATCCTAATGGTTCTGATTTCAATACCCTATGGATGGTGCGAGGGGGACTTAAAATCCAGTAAATCCGCCAAACATTCCTTGGAAAATGATTATGATTTTTGTCATCCAATCAAAAAAGAGGACAATCCCCATGACAATCATGATATAGCCGCCAATTTTCATAATTTTTCCACTGTGTTTTTTAATCCATTTCATCCGTCCAACAAAGAAGGATAATATTAAAAACGGAATGGCGAAGCCCAATGAATAAGCCAGCATGTATAATACTCCTGAGCCTGGATTTGATCCAGCTAGAAGAATAACTGCCGAAAGGATCGGACCTGTACAAGGTGTCCACCCTGCGGCAAAAGCCATCCCAATTAAAATTGACCCAATATATCCAGAAGGGCGATTCTTAAATTCAAACCTTCGATCCTTCATCAAAATCTCTGGTTTAAATACACCAACTATGATTAATCCAAATAAAACAATAAATATTCCGCCCAATTGACGAATAATGTCTTTATACTCAGAAAAAAAGCTCCCAATAAAAGATGTCCCAAATCCAATGGCAATAAAAATAATTGAAAACCCAATCAAGAAAAATAACGTATGGAGCAAACTTCGTTTTTGCAGCATGGCATTTTCACTTTTCAGTTCCCCTACAGACATTCCAGTTATGTACGATAGAAACGCTGGATAAAGTGGTAAACAACAAGGTGAAATAAAGCTTAAAAATCCTGCCCCTAATGCTAAAAATATATTTACATCAGACATATTAACACTCCCACTATAGTCGATACCTCTTCATTCTAACAAAAATTATTTCTAAAAGATAATGGTTAACATGAATATTTTGTGACTCCAATGCTTACACTTCAAAAAATATTCATATTTTCCAATTTCCAGAGGTTGTGATTGGTTATTATTTTACAAATATCTTTGAAATTTTTTACATCATAGGTTATACTAGTAAAACAATCCCAGTTTTGAAGTCTATCAATCTATTTTTTCCAAATTTAGGAGTTACTCCGGAAAGGATATACGGCCGTGATCAAACAAGAATTAGTTGCATTAATTGAAAAAAAGCGCGCTGAATTAATTCAAGTGGCTACAACCAACGGCTTAACTTCCTCCGTTGCAATTCGCTATAGTCAGGAACTGGACAACCTTTTAAATGAATATAATCGAATCTATATAAAAAAAGTTTCATCATCGGCCTGTTAGCAGCTCATACCACTACCTAATAGGTTAATTACTATAGAAAAGCCCGGCAAAGTGCCGGGCTTTTCTATTATTTTACTATATCCTCTAAATGTCCAATTACTCCATTTTGCAATAGGAACATTTTATGATATAAACCTTCTTGTGCCAACAGTTCCTGATGTGTTCCCCGCTCCACAATTTCCCCTTGATGTAACACAAGAATGAGGTCAGCATCCTGGATGGTGGATAATCTATGGGCAATGGCAATGGTAGTCCTTCCTTTGCGCATTTTCGCAAGGGCTGTTTGAATTGCTTCTTCTGTTTCCGTATCTATATTAGCCGTCGCTTCATCCAGAACCAATATTTTGGGATTTGCCGCAATCGTTCTCGCGAAAGCAATTAATTGCCGCTGACCGCTCGAGAAAGTGGCGCCCCTTTCCACTACTTTATGATCAAAGCCATCCTCAAGCTTATCAATAAACAAATGTGCTTGAACAAACTTTGCCGCTTCTTCTACTTGTTCATCCGTCATGTCCTCGTTATGAAGCCGAATATTATCTTTTACTGTCCCATAAAACAAAAACGGATCCTGCAGGACCAGTCCCATTTTCTCTCTGAGTTCCTGCTTGGTAAAGTTGCGAATGGATTCCCCATCAATCAATATCTCTCCACGTTCGTATTCATAGAAACGCATCATTAGATTAATGATGGAACTCTTGCCGCTTCCGGTATGGCCCACAAGTGCAACCGTTTCGCCCGGATTTGCGGTAAAGGATATATTTTTAAGAACGTCCCGTTTCCCATCATAAGAAAAACTTAAGTTCTTAAATTCAATCTTTCCTTCTTCAATTGATATGGTTTTCTCTTCACTCTGAGGCGGAGCCAACTCTTCCTCATCTAGCAATTTAAATACCCTTGAGCCTGCAACAATGGCCTGCTGATATAGTGACAGCCGCATCATCATCTGGTTTACCGGTTCAAAAAAACGATCCAAATAATTAATAAACGCATAGATAACTCCAATTTCTACACTATTCTCAAAGGAGGTAATCCCGAAATAGCTTAGGACAATGATCAGTGCAAAAATATAAATCAAATCAATTGCCGGTCTTAATAGCAAACCATCAATTTTAATATTTTTCATGCCCGCATTATAGTGCTTCTCGTTAATATCCCCAAACTCTTTTCGAAGGCGTTTTTCCTGCCGAAATACTTGAATGATCGACATGCCAGACAAGGACTCGCTTAATTTCGCATTCAGCTGGCTTAGTCTTTCACGCATATCCAGATAGTAACGTGAGCTTAATTTCCGGTATAAATTCATGACAAATAATAAAATCGGGATAATGATGACACAGAATAAGGCCAGCTTCACATTCAAAATAAACATAGCAATAAATATACCAGTCAGCAAAAATCCACTTTGAATAAAAGTCGCAATTACGGTAACAAACATATCCTTAATCGCTTCTGTATCATTCGTTACCCGAGAGACGATACTGCCTGCAGGGGTTTTATCAAAATACTTCAACCCAAGTGATTGAACCTTCGAAAAAACATCTATGCGAAGCTGTTGGATTATATATAAGGCAATCTCCTGAAATTTCACAAATTGGAAAAACATCAAGATCGCTTTAACAATTTGTATTCCCATGTAAACCGAACCAAGAATCAATAAAGGCTGAAACGCAAGATTTCCTGGTGTCAAATAATCATCAATGAAGATTTTAACTAAAAGCGGCAGAACAATATCCCCAATAGTTGTTAGCAGCAGCAGGATAAATGCAAGACCAATGATTTTTTTATGCGGCTTTGTATAGGAAAGAAGACGGAATAAGACCTTTCGTTGATCACGTTCTGACAAATTTGCTTTCTCATCCATATTAATGTCCTCCATGCTCGACCAGCTCTTCTAGCTGCTGGTGTAAATACATTTCCTTATACCATCCGTCTAAATCCATCAATTCCTCGTGTGTGCCTCTTTCCATGATCTTCCCTTCTTCTAAGACAAGAATAAGATTGGCATGTTGAATAGCACTTAAACGGTGTGAAGTAATGATCGTTGTTTTTCCTTCGCGATTCTGCCTTAATGAAGAAAGAATTTCTTCCTCAGTTTTGGCATCTACCGCTGACAAGGAATCATCAAGGACTAATACTTCCGGATTCATTAATAGTGCGCGGGCAATCGAAATTCTTTGTTTTTGTCCCCCAGATAATGAAACTCCCCGTTCTCCAACAACTGTTTCATAGCCATCGGTAAATTGAAGAATATCGTCGTGGATATTAGCTAGTTTCGCGGCAGTTTCAACTTCCAATAACGTGGCAGTTGGGTCTGTAAAGGCAATATTTTCAGCAACAGTAGCCGAAAATAAGAAATGATCCTGTGGAACATAGCCGATTGCTTTGCGTAATTTTTCCAACTTATAGTCTTTTAGAGTCATGCCGCCAAAAAGAATCTCACCTTCATAGCCTTCAAACTCCCGAATCAGCAGCTTCAAAAGCGTTGTTTTTCCTGCACCCGTTTTACCGACAATCCCAAGCGTCTCACCTTTTTTAAGTGAAAAATTAATATCTGTTAAGATTGGCCTTGATTCACCTGGATAGGTAAATTCTGTGATTCTGTATTGGATATCGCCACATGGCAAGATATCCAAAGCCTTTTCGTTATCAATAATGTCTACCTTTTCCCTTAGAAGTGCGGAAACACGGTCATAAGAAGCGCGGCCGCGTTCAACGATGTTAAATAACCAGCCAAATGCAAGCATTGGCCAGATTAATAAACCTAAATAAGTCGTAAATGAGATTAACTCGCCAATCGATAACTCGTCATTAAGGACATACTTCGCACCAAATGCAATCGATAAAAAAAAAGAAATGCCGACAATAATTGAAATGGTAGGGTCATAGAGGGAATCAATTTTCGCTACAACAATATTTTTTTGGACAACATCCGCCGATTGTTTACGGAAATCTTCTATATCTTCCTGCTCCTGTCCAAACGTTTTGATGACCTTAATCCCTGTAATACTTTCCTGTGTTTTATCATTTAGTGATGAAAATGCTTCTTGTGCCTTATAAAAACTTTTGTGCAGCATCGTGCCAAACCAGTTTGTCAACAGTGCCATAAACGGCATTGGAATTAAACAAATTAAGGTTAGCTTCCAACTGATCGTAAAAGCCATAGCAATGATGACAAATCCGCCTGTTGATAGGGAGTCCACAAGAGTTAAGACCCCCGCTCCCGCCGTTTGTTGTATAGCTGACAGATCGTTTGTGGCATGGGCCATCAGGTCACCAATCCGGCTTTTCTGATAAAATGATGGTGACATTTTGGTAAAATGTTGATACAAACGATTTCTTAAAATCCTGCTAAGTTTTACCGCTGAACCAAAAATCATAATTCTCCAATAATATCTAAGGACATACATCGCCAGCCCCACAGCAATCAGAACCACAATCCACTCGATCAGCATTCCTTTTGTGACGGTTCCATCGTTAATATGGTCGGCAATAATGCCAATAACCTTTGGCGGAACTAGCTGTAGCAGTGCAACAAGTAATAAAATAAGAACCCCTGATATGTACGCTTTTTTCTCCTGTTTAAAAAACCAGCCTAACTCTAAAAAAACCTTCATAAAAACCCCCCAAAGACCTAAGAAAATATTACTAAAAACTGCCTGCAAAATGATTTACTCGCAAAAATATTTTAGCCTGCCAAAGTTATATTTTATCAAATATTTCTAAAATAATAAAGATTTAGAAATTCCGATTTTAAAACATGAAAAAAGCACTCATCTACATGAGCGCTTGTCCGTTTTATTTAGTTTGCTGCTTGTTCATCGCTGACATCATTTGGTTGATTTTCTTCTGCGAAGGCTTCATACCCATTTGCATCATCATCATTTTTAACATTTGTTCATTGATTGGCGGATTTTTCTTTAAGTAGCTCATCATATATTTACGAGCAATGAAAAATCCTAGTGCTACACCAGCGGCTAATGCTAGTATACCAACTAGAATGTAATAACCCATTAAACTTCCTCCTTCATGTTGTCTACCATACAGTGTACTAAATAATACGGGATAAGACAATATCTCGATGCAATTAGATAAATTTTCTTTCTTTAATCGGTTTTAACCAGCCGTATCGCTCGTGGTCAAGGTCCAATGCCAAAAATGAAGATTCGCATTTTCTAAGCACTTCAAAAAAAGCCGTTTCTGCTTCATAGCTCCCTTCCGCTTCAACTGTAAGTAAGTCCTGAAAGACCTCAAGCCTTGCCGTGCTTAGTTTTCCACTTAAGAAAATCGTGTATGCGCCATGATCCGCTTTAAAGCCTTTAATTTTTCCCAGTTGTTTTTGTATCAATTGATGGATCTTTAACACTTCTACCCGTTTCGTTATATAAGAAATTTGCTTTTGTGTTATAAATTTAAGCTCACCGTCAGCTGTTCGATGTTCCTGAAAAAGCTGAAAAAATAATCGCTCTCTTCCGAAGTAATGGGCGGCAAATTCATCTTCTATTAAATATAGCTGATATTTTCTCACCACTGTCCTCTCCTTCGTTGAAACCCCTTTTTCCTATTATAAAAAAACAACGACAAAACATTTGTCTTTCGGCGGCAAAAACTTTCACTATTTTTGTCGATTAACAGGTTTTATAACAAATCTACTATGAATTCGTTAGAATGATCGAGAATTCCTTTTAAAGGACATATTGTTCACATTATTGTAAAAAGTGAAGCTATTTAACAAATAATACCGATAGTCCTCAACAGCAGTTTCTTAGATTTTTCCCTTCATTGCGTCAAGTTCATCTGACATACTTTTTGCTTATTCCGGATTGGCTTATTTTGTGGGTGGATTGGCTCAAAAATTCCAATTTATGGCTCATTTTGAACCCGTTTTGGCTCAAAATTTTTAGTTTTTGGCTCACTTTCTTTGATTATTGGATATTTTACCATATTATTACAATATTTACCCCCAAAAAAAGAGAACGGATTCCTCCGTTCTCTCCTGACTTTCACGATCTTATTTTTGTAAAAGTGCTTTTACACGTGCAACTACATTATTAACAGTAAAGCCGTATTCTTCCATGATTTTTTCACCTGGCGCTGAAGCTCCGAACTTATCAATCGCTAAAACATCGCCTTCGTCACCAGTATATTTATGCCAGCCAAAGGAAGCTCCCACTTCAATTCCAAGTCGTTTTTTCACATTCTTAGGCAGCACAGAATGTTTGTATTCTTGGGATTGTTGTTCAAAACGATCCCATGATGGCATGCTGACAACAGAAACGTGAACGCCTTCGCTAGCAAGGGCTTTTTGTGCATCAACAGCTAGACTAACTTCTGAGCCAGTCGCCAACAATAATGCATCTGGAATTTCTTTTTCAGCTGGAGAAACCACATATGCTCCTTTTGAAACTCCCTCGTACGCGGTTGTATCGGTCCCTTTTAATGTCGGTAGATCTTGACGCGTCAATACCAGTGCTGTAGGCTTGTTGGTTGACTCAACAGCAAGCTTCCAAGCTGCCGCTGTTTCGTTACCGTCAGCAGGACGAATGATTGATAATCCTGGCATAGCGCGTAATGCAGCAAGTTGTTCGATTGGTTCGTGTGTCGGACCATCTTCCCCAACAGCAATGCTATCATGGGTAAATACATAGGTAACAGGTAATCCCATTAATGCAGCTAAACGAATTGCTGGACGTAAGTAGTCAGAGAAAACAAAGAAAGTACCGCCAAATACTTTTACACCGCCATGAAGGGCAATTCCGTTCATCGCAGCACCCATCGCAAATTCACGTACACCGAACCAGAAGTTTCGGCCTTCATAAGCGCCAGGCATATAGTCTTTTGAACCTTTAATCATCGTTTTATTTGAACCTGCAAGGTCTGCAGAACCACCGATGAAAGTAGGAAGGTTTTTCGCAATACCATTTAATACTTCACTGGAGGAAGCACGGCTTGCAAGGCTTTTTCCTTCTGGATATAGAGGAACATCTTTGTCCCAGCCTTCAGGAAGTTCATTTGCTAGTGCTTGTTCTAGCTGTGCTGCAAGTTCAGGGTATTCAGTTTTATACTGTGCGAAAAGGTCATTCCATTCTCTTTCCTTCTTTTCACCGTTTTCTATAATAAGTTTTTGGAAATTGTCATAGACTTCTTGCGGTACATGGAAATCTTCTTCGAATGTCCATTTATAAGCTTCTTTTGTAAGTTTTAGCTCATCGGCACCAAGTGGTGAACCGTGAACACCAGATGTTCCGGCACGATTAGGTGAGCCATAACCAATGACTGTTCTTACTTCAATCATGGTCGGACGGTCTAAATCATTTTTAGCTTCTTCAAGTGCTTTAGCGATTTCTTCAAGATTATTGCCATCTTCTACTCGAAGATATTGCCAGCCATATGCTTGGAAACGGTCTTTCACACTTTCAGAGAATGATTTATTCAAGTCACCATCAAGTGAAATGTCATTGGAATCATAAAGGACAACCAAACGTCCTAATTTCAAATGTCCTGCAAGCGAAGCTGCCTCTGCAGAAACACCTTCCATTAAATCCCCATCACCGCAAATACTGTATGTAAAATGGTTCACAAGTTCATAATTGTCTTTATTATAAACGCTTGCGACATGGCGTTCTGCCATTGCCATTCCAACTGCCATCGCAATTCCTTGGCCAAGCGGGCCAGTTGTAGCTTCAACCCCTTCAGTATGTCCATACTCAGGGTGTCCAGGTGTTTTACTTCCCCATTGACGGAATTGTTTCAGATCATCCATGGTTAAATTGTATCCGGATAAATGAAGCATACTGTAAAGCAATGCTGAACCATGGCCTGCAGATAAGACAAATCGGTCACGGTTAAACCAGTGAGGATTCTTGGGATTATGGTTCATTATGCGTGTCCATAATGTATAGGTCATTGGGGCAGCACCCATCGGCATCCCAGGATGTCCAGAGTTTGCCTTCTCGATTGCATCAATGGAGAGCGTACGTATTGAGGTAACAGACAAATCATCAATAGTATTAAACATGAATTACATCCTTTCTTATTCACAAATACGAAATACACCATTAATATTATATTGCTCTTCCTATTAATTCAACAAATAAACTAAAATAAAACATTAAAGTCACTTTATTTCTTTATTTTGACACAGTATTTGAGAAGATATGTAAAAAGGAATACATAAAATGTATTCCAAAACTTTTAATGAAGAGAATTTTTCTTCCTTGCTTTTAGCTTATCAGGTGTTACATCATTACCTTCAGGATCAATGAACTTTGTATTTGTTAATGTATCAAGCATATTAGAACGGAAAACGGCCAAATACTCACTTCTTAATTTAGATTGTTCTTTTGCTTCTATTTCCGTTAATCCCGTTGCTTTTGCTTTTCTTGCCAGTTCATTAATTCTTGACATTTTTTCTTTTGATAGCATTCCAGGACCATCCTTTCAATCTGTTTAAGATAACTGATTTTACTAAATAAAAGACCTTCTGACAAGGCAAAAGGTCTACTCATTTTGTGATTCCAGAAATTCTTGGTATCGTCTATGTACGGTTGCTTTTGAAATGTTGTAACCAAAACCCCTTAATGTTGCGGCTATTTCCGCAAAGGTCAAGTCATTTTTTCTCAATCTTACAATTTGTTCGATCGGAACTTCAATTTTTTCCCGCCCCGAGGATTCTCCAAGATTTTTTAAATTTTTTTGCGGTTTATATCCTTGTAGAACTGCTCTTTTCATACCTCGTTTTATTTTCACATTATGAAGCTTCCGTTGATATTCCTCTACCATACTGACGATTTTCAACACCATTGAATCCGATTCTGACAGCTCCAATTCACCTTTATGGGAAATACTATACAGCTTAACTCCTTCTTTTAAGATACAATGCAAAAGGGCGATTTTCGCATTTCCTCTTCCCAGCCTAGTTTCGTCCTGGATTAACAAAGCCTGTACTTGCTGATCTTTTATTCTTTCTAATACCTGTAGTATTCCTTCTCTTTCAAAATCATAACCGCTCGCTTGTTCTTTAATAATGGAATCAATTTCAAAATGACACTCTTTTGCAAGCTGGATAAGTTCATCCTCCTGACGGTGTAATGACGATTCCTGGGTTTCTTTATTCGTGCTAACTCGGCAGTATATAATTGCTTTCATATAAAAAGCTTCCTTTCTATTCTCCAGGGGCACTAGCTAGTTCAGTTGTTAGTGAAGAAGTGATTTTACTAACAGGAATGATGATTTCTTCACCAGGAAAAATTTGATCACTGATGTTTTCATTATGCTTCTTTACCCAGCTTACGAACTCCTTGTTTGATAAAGAATGCTTTGTGGCATATTGGTTAGAAATCCCCCAGAGTGTATCACCCTCAGAAATTGTTACTTTTACAAATTGATCCTGTTCATTACTATGATGTTGAAATGATAGTATGAAAGCAAATAAACAGCTTAAAAGGATAAGAGTAATAGCATATGAGTATTGGTTCAATAATTTTTTCATTTTTCCACACCTCTTATAGGAATATATGTTCTCTTTTAGTTGTTTTTATTATAATCCGAACATTTGTTTGATGTCAACCATTATTTCGAACTTATGTTTGTATAAAATGGGAGAACATGCTATAATAAAGACAACAATAACCAGGCGAGGTGCATTTTATCATGGTAAAAATATCAAAACGGCAGCAGGATATCCTGGATTTCATTAAAGATGAGGTTAGGAGTAAGGGATACCCTCCTTCGGTAAGGGAAATAGGAGAAGCGGTGGGACTTGCATCCAGCTCAACAGTTCACGGACATTTAGCAAGGTTGGAAAGTAAAGGACTTATCCGACGAGATCCTACCAAACCAAGAGCAATAGAAATATTAGAAGTAGATGAAGCAGCACATATCCCAAGAAGCAAAGTTGTAAATGTCCCGGTAGTTGGGAAAGTTACTGCTGGTCTGCCCATTACAGCAATTGAAAACGTGGAAGAGTATTTTCCTCTTCCGGAAAGTCTTGCACCAGCAGATGAACATGTCTTTATGTTAGAAATTATGGGTGAAAGTATGATAGAAGCTGGAATTCTTGACGGAGACTACGTTATTGTTAAACAGCAGCAAACAGCCAATAATGGGGAAATCGTTGTTGCGATGACTGAGGAAGACGAAGCAACATGTAAAAGATTTTTTAAGGAAAAGGACTACATCCGATTGCAGCCCGAAAACTCTACCATGGATCCTATTATTTTAAGGAATGTTTCGATTCTCGGAAAAGTCATTGGGGTCTATCGACACATTCATTAAAACCAAAAAGCTGGCACAATTGCCCAGCTTTTTTTTATGTCTTTTTATTGGGAAAATTTTTTAGAAGTAACATATTATGTATGAATATATGGAAAATTCAGTATTTATACTCATTCTCTTATTATAAATATTTAATATAATAATATTACACCAAGATTTACCTTAGGTCCCAAAATAATAGGCTTAAGGAGTGTGAGAAACTGTGTTAATGGACATTTTTTTCTCTTTAGTGATTGGTGGGTCGGTTGGGATTATTGGACATGTTCGAAAGTATGGAAAGATTGTCATGCCTCGAAAAACAAAAAGGTTCATTTATCTCGGTTTTCTAGAAGAATTGCTTCTAGGTGCAGTTGCATCTTTTCTCCTCGTCTTGTATACCGCTCCAAATTCATTGGTGGAAATTGTTCTGTTTTCCATTATTGCAGGAATTGGTGGTGATACAGTCCTTTTTAAAATCAAACTATTGAAACAAAACAGCGAAGAGAAATAACAATAAAACCCAGTATTGGATGATTTCCAAACTGGGTTTTTTGTTTATTCCGCTAAATATTAATACATGCTCATATATTGGTCACGTTCCCATTGGTGCACGACCGTTCTAAACATATCCCATTCAATCTCTTTTGCTTCAACAAAGTGTTCGAAGATGTGTTCGCCAAGGCCGGAGACAATCACTTCATCTGACTTTAATTGCTCTAATGCTTGAGCTAGTGTAGCAGGAAGATCAATGATACCCTCTTCAATTCTTTCTTCCTTACTCATGACATAAATGTTACGGTCAACTGGTGCCGGTGGAGTTAATTTATTTTTGATTCCCTCTAAGCCTGCTTTTAATAGCACCGCCATTGCTAAGTATGGATTTGCTGCTGGATCTACGCTCCGTACTTCTACACGTGTACTTAACCCGCGTGATGCAGGAATACGAATTAACGGTGAACGGTTTTGAGCAGACCATGCCACATAACATGGTGCTTCATAACCAGGTACCAACCGCTTATATGAGTTAACAGTTGGATTGGTTACCGCTGTAAAGCTTGGTGCGTGTTTTAGAA
>Ga0213823_1001511_pt1 | contig 14103 bp, 12 predicted proteins | sample MC6MC0907MG_FD_179887 | JGI IMG/M metagenome (GOLD analysis project Ga0213823, IMG submission 179887) | Enriched soil aggregate microbial communities from Iowa State University, Ames, United States - MC6-MC0907-MG | ecosystem: Environmental > Terrestrial > Soil > Unclassified | place: USA: Iowa...
CACCCGCCGGCAGGATCGCCCGCAGTGCATCCATGGCGGTCAGGCCCTCGGCCAGCTGGCCGGTGACATTGGAGACGATGTGCATCACGTTCGAGTAGCGCTCGATCACCATCTTCTCGGTCAGGCGCACGCTGCCGGTGGAGGACACACGGCCGACATCGTTGCGGCCCAGGTCGATCAGCATCAGGTGCTCGGCGATTTCCTTGTCGTCCGACAGCAGGTCGTCTTCCAGCGCACGGTCCGCTTCTTCGGTGGCGCCGCGCGGGCGGGTGCCGGCAATCGGGCGCACGGTGACCAGGTTGTCTTCCACCCGCACCAGCACTTCAGGCGAGCTGCCAACCACGTGGAAGTCGCCGAAGTTGAAGAAGTACATGTACGGGGTGGGGTTGAAGCAACGCAGGGCGCGGTACAAGTCGATGGGCGCTGCCTTGAAGTCGATCGACATGCGCTGCGACGGCACCACCTGCATGCAGTCACCGGCCAGGATGTATTCCTTGACCGTGTCCACCGCGCGCTCGTAGTCATCCTGGGTAAAGCTGGAACGGAACGCCGGCTCTGCCGCCATCGGGCGGCTCAGGTCCAGGCCGCGGCGTGGGGTGATCGGCTCACGCAGCTTGGCCAGCAGGCCTTGCAAGCGCGCCTGGCCGTGTTCGAAGGCCTGTTCCTCGGACGGGTCGACCAGCACGATCGCGTGCATCTTGCCAGCCAGGTTGTCGAACACCACCACGGCATCGGAGACCATCAGCAGGATGTCCGGCACGCCCAGTGGATCAGGGTTCGGGCAGGCGCCCAGGCGCTTTTCCACATAGCGCACACAGTCGTAGCCGAAGTAGCCGACCAGGCCGCCATTGAAGCGCGGCAGGCCCGCGATGTCGGCGACCTTGTAGCGGTCCTTGAAGGTTTCGACGAAGGCCAGCGGGTCTTCCACCTCATGGCTTTCGACCTGCTCGCCATCCTGCAGGATGCTCACGTGGTAGCCATGCACACGCATCACGGTGCGCGATGGCAGGCCGATCATCGAGTAACGGCCCCACTTCTCGCCGCCCTGCACCGATTCGAGCAGGTACGAGTTGGCCTGGTCGGCCAGCTTCAGGTAGATCGACAGCGGGGTATCGAAGTCGGCCAGGGTTTCGCAGGCCAGGGGAATGCGGTTGTAGCCGGCAGCGGCCAGGCGCAGGAATTCTTCGCGGGTCATGAGTAGCCTCGGAGCAACAATGAGAGTCAGGCAAACGGACGGGCCGGCAGGCGCCGGCGGGCAGAAGTCAGGCGCGCCAACGCCAACGGGCCAGGGCCTTGATGACTTTCATCCAGAATTTGCCAGTAACCACCACGGTGGGCTCTCTGTCTTGTGAGGCTTGAAGGTCCGCCAACGTTATCCCAGTGTCGGTGACGACGCAACCGGGCAACAGCAGGCGCAGGTCGCCGACCACCAGGCTGGGCGATTCCTCGTCGATCGGCCTGCCGTGGTTGTAGCCATAGCTCAGGCCAACGCACTGCACCCCGGCAGCCTTGGCCGCCAGCACGTCGCTGCGCGAGTCGCCGACAAACAGCGCCTGGCCAGGTTCGACGCCGGCCATTTTCATGACGAACAGCAGTGCGGCCGGGTCGGGTTTTTTCTGTGGCAGCGTGTCGCCGCCGATGATCCAGCGAAAGTAGCGGCCGATCTTCATCTGGTCGAGCAGCGGTGCAACAAAGCGCTCGGGCTTGTTGGTGATCAGCGCCATCTCCACGCCCTGCTTGCGCAGCCAGCGCAGGGTGTCGTGCACACCGGGGTAGACCACCGTCAGTTCATGACTTTCGGCGTAGGCCTCCATGAACAGCGCCAGGCCGCGCTCGGCCAGCTCATCGTCTACCGCCGCGTGGTCCAGGCCACCGGCCAGCGCACGGCGCACCAGTACCGGTGCACCGTTGCCAACCCAGTGCCGCACGGCGTCGAGCCCTGCGGCAGGTCGGCCAAGTTCGAGCAGCATGCGGTCGACGGCTGCAGCCAGGTCGGGGACCGAGTCGATCAGGGTACCGTCCAGATCGAACATCACCAGCCTGGGCAGCGTCCCCGGGAACAGCTGCTCGAAGCCGCTCATGGGCGGGCCTGAGCCAGTTCGGCGCGCATCTTGGCGATGACTTCCTGGTAGTCCGGCGCATTGAAGATCGCCGAGCCTGCAACGAAGGTATCGGCGCCAGCGGCAGCGATTTCGCGGATGTTGTTGACGTTGACGCCGCCGTCGATTTCCAGGCGGATGTCACGGCCGCTAGCGTCGATCAGCGCACGGGCCTCGCGCAGCTTGTCGAGGGTGCCGGGAATGAACTTCTGCCCGCCGAAGCCTGGGTTGACGCTCATCAGCAGGACCATGTCGACCTTGTCCATCACGTACTTCAGCGCATCCAGGCTGGTGGCCGGGTTGAACACCAGGCCGGCCTTGCAGCCGCCGTCGCGGATCAACTGCAGCGAGCGGTCAATGTGCTGCGAGGCTTCAGGGTGGAAGGTGATGTAGCTGGCACCGGCTTCGATGAAGTCGCCAATGATGCGGTCGACCGGGCTGACCATCAGGTGCACGTCGATGGGTGCGGTCACGCCGTACTTGCGCAGGGCGGTGCAGACCATCGGGCCGATGGTCAGGTTGGGTACGTAGTGGTTGTCCATGACATCGAAGTGGACGATGTCGGCACCCGCTTCCAGCACGGCATCGACATCGGCACCCAGGCGGGCGAAGTCGGCGGACAGAATGGAGGGGGCAATAGCGTAGGGCTGCATGGCGCACCTGTTGGCAGAATCACGGTGGCGCGCATTGTAACTCAGGGAAGCGGATCGGGGCTGATTGGTATCAGCCCCGATCACTACGTTTCATCAGCCAGGTTGTTGGGTGCGCAACTTCTCGCTACGCCCGCGCAGCCACTCCAGGGTCAGCAACAGCACGACCGAGAAGGCGATCAACAGCGTCGCCGCCGCTGCAATCGTCGGGCTCAGGTTCTCGCGGATGCCGCTGAACATCTGCCGTGGGAGGGTAGCCTGCTCAGGCCCGGCAAGGAACAGCGTCACCACCACCTCATCGAACGAGGTGGCAAACGCGAACAGCGCACCGGAGATCACCCCAGGGGCGATCAGCGGCAGGGTCACCTTGCGGAACGCCAGCAACGGCGAGGCGCCCAGGCTGGCCGCCGCACGCACCAGGTTGTAGTTGAAGCCCTGCAGGGTCGCCGACACGGTGATGATGACGAACGGCACACCCAGCACCGCATGCACCAGGATCAGCGAGATGAAGCTGTTGCCCATGCCAAGTGGGGCGAAGAACAGGTAGCTGGCGACCCCGATGATCACCACCGGCACCACCATCGGCGAAATCACCAGCGCCATCACCAGTGACTTGCCGGGGAAATCACCGCGGGTAAGGCCGATCGACGCCAGGGTGCCGAACACCATGGCCAGGACCGTGGCCGCCGGGGCGACGATGATGCTGTTCTTCAGCGCGCGCATCCATTCGGCCGAGGCGAAGAAGTCCTGGTACCACTGCAGCGAGAAGCCTTGCAGTGGGTACACCAGGAAGCTACCGCTGTTGAACGACAACGGCACGATCACCAGCACCGGCAACACCAGGAACAGCAAGATGAGGCCGCACAGAATACGCAGGCTGTAGAACCACACCCGCTCCACGGGCGACATGTATGGGCTAAGCATCACAAGGCTCCTCAGCTCAGGCGCAGGCGGCTGGCGCCGACCAGCCAGCTATAGATCAAGTACAGCAGCACGGTTGCCAGCAGCAGAAGCCCACCCAGTGCGGTGGCCATGCCCCAGTTGATGCTGGTGTTGGTATAGAAGGCAACGAAGTAGCTGACCATCTGGTCGTTCGGGCTGCCGAGCAGCGCCGGGGTGATGTAGTAACCGATGGCCAGGATGAACACCAGCAGGCAACCGGCGCCCACGCCTGCGTAGGTCTGCGGGAAGTACACGCGCCAGAAGCTCGCGAACGGGTGGCAACCCAGCGAAATCGCGGCGCGCATGTAGCTTGGCGAAATGCCCTTCATCACGCTGTACAGCGGCAGGATCATGAACGGCAACAGAATGTGCACCATCGAGATGTACACGCCGGTACGGTTGAACACCAGTTCCAGCGGCTGATCGATGATGCCCATGGCCATCAGTGCGCTGTTGATCAGGCCGCCCGACTGCAGCAGCACGATCCACGCCGCCACCCGTACCAGGATCGAGGTCCAGAACGGCAGCAGCACCAGGATCATCAGCAGGTTGCTCTGGCGCGTCGGCAGGTTGGCCAGCAGGTAGGCCAGTGGGTATGCCAGCAGCAGGCAGATGACGGTAATCACCACACCCATCCACAGGGTGCGGGCAAAGATGTCCAGGTAAATGGCCTGGTCGGGGGTGGCCTTGGCCAGTTCGCCGAGGTCGTCGATACGGTGATCGACCGACGCCAGCAGGTAATAGGAGGTAACGCTGCTGGTATTGCGGCGCACCGCTTGCCAGTAGGCGGGGTCGCCCCAGCGCTCATCGAGGGCCTGCAGCGCTTCCTTGTAAGAAGCAGGCTCAGCCTTGAACGGCAATGCCCGGGCAGTCTTCGACAGCAGGCTGCGATAACCGGCCAGTTCCATGTTCAGGCGCTTGGACAGGTCGCCCAGCGACTGGTTTTTGCGCGCCTCGGGCAGGTCCAGGCTCAACGCTTTGTATACGTCCTCGCCGGGCAGGCCCTTGCCATCCCACTGCTTGACCGCTTCGACGGTGCGAGGCAGGCCGGCGACCACTTCGGGGTTGCCGACGCTCTTGTACAGCAGCGCCGCAATCGGCACCAGGAACACCAGCAGAAGAAACAGCGCCAGCGGCGCGATCAACGCCTGCGCCTTCCAGCGGTTGATCCGCTCGGCGTGCTTGAGGCGCTGTTTCAGATTTGGACCTGCGCCTTCATTGAGGGGCACTGCAATGGCCATGGCGAACTCCGCAAAACAGGCTGTAATTGGGGCTGCTGCGCAGCCCATCGCCGGCAAGCCGGCTCCCACACACTCAGGCTGTCACCTCACCTGTGGGAGCCGGCTTGCCGGCGATGAGCCGCGTAGCGGCTCCCTGTGTTTACTTCTTCGCCGCCCAGGCGTTGAAGCGTTGCTCCAGTTGCTCGCTGTTGTCGGCCCAGAAAGCCACGTCGATCTGCACCTGGTTGGCAATGTTCTCAGGCGTGGTCGGCATGTCCTTCTTCACCGCATCCGTCAGCAGCGCAACGGCTTTGGAGTTGGCCGGGCCGTAGGCGATGTTCTCGGAGTAGGTCTTCTGCTGCTCAGGCTGGACGGTGTAGGCGATGAACTTCTTCGCTTCTTCCACATCCTTGGCGCCTTTCGGGATAGCCCAGGCATCGAAGTCGTAGATGCCACCGTTCCATACCACCTTGAGGTTGCTCTCTTTCTGCACGGCGGCGATGCGGCCGTTGTAGGCCGAGCTCATGACCACGTCACCCGAGGCCAGGTACTGCGGCGGCTGGGCGCCCGCTTCCCACCACTGGATGCTGGGCTTGAGTTCGTCGAGTTTCTTGAAGGCGCGGTCCTGCCCTTCTTTGGTGGCCAGCACTTTGTAGACTTCCTTCGGCGCGACGCCGTCGGCCATCAATGCGAACTCCAGGGTGTACTTGGCGCCCTTGCGCAGGCCACGCTTGCCTGGGAACTGCTTGGTATCCCAGAAATCGGCCCAACTGGTGGGCGCAGTCTTGAGCTTGTCGGCGTTGTAGGCCAGCACCGTGGACCAGACGAAGAAGCCAACACCGCAGGGCTGGATTGCACCCGGTACATAGTCGCTTTCGCTACCGAACAGCGCCGGGTCGAGTTCCTCGAACATGCCCTCGTCGCAACCGCGCGCCAGCTCTGGCGACTCTACCTCGACCAGGTTCCAGGACACGCTCTTGGTGTCGACCATGGCTTTGACCTTGGCCATTTCACCGTTGTACTCACCGGCGACGATCTTGCCTTTGCCAGCCTTCTCCCAAGGCTCGTAAAACGCCTTGACCTGGGCTGCCTTGTTGGCGCCACCGAAGGAAACCACGGTCAGGTCCGCTGCCATGGCCTGGCCGGCGGCGAACAGGCCGAGGGCCAGGGCGGTCAGTTTCAACTGCTTGCGCATTATTATTCTCTCCACAGTACAGGGTTGGTGAAGCAATCCATCAGTGGGCTTCGGCAATCGGATCGAGCGCGCGCGCGTGCTCCACCTCCCAGCCCAGCGGTACCACATCGCCCACGGCCAGGGCCGGGTCGAGTTCGGCAATCGGCTGCTTCACGAAGAAGTCGGCCTTGCCGCAGACTTCCAGGCGCACCCGCACGTGGTCGCCCAGGTAGATGAACTCGGCCACACGGCCGGAGAAGCGGTTGACGCAACGTTCGCTGTGGCCGTTGAGGCGCACGCGCTCGGGACGCACGGACAGGGTCACCGGCTCACCAGCCTGGCCGACGTTCACCGCCAGCGCCTCGACCCGTTCCCCACGGGCCAATTGCACCTGGCAACGGTTGCCATCGCTGGCCAACAGGATGCCGTTGATGCGGTTGTTCTCACCAATGAAGTTGGCGACGAAGGTGTTACGCGGCTCTTCGTAGAGGGTGCGCGGGTCGGCGATCTGCTGAATCTCGCCCTGGTGGAATACCGCCACGCGGTCGGACATGGTCAGCGCCTCGCCCTGGTCGTGGGTCACGTAGACCACGGTCACGCCCAGGCGCTGGTGGATGTGCTTGATCTCCATCTGCATGTGTTCACGCAGCTGCTTGTCGAGGGCTCCGAGCGGTTCGTCCATCAGCACCAGCTGGGGCTCGAACACCAGTGCCCGGGCGAGCGCCACGCGCTGCTGCTGGCCACCGGACAGCTGGCCGGGGTAGCGCTTGGCGAACGCATCCAGTTGGACCATGTTCAGCACACGCTTCACCCGCTCGCTGATGTCGGTCTTGCTCAGGTTGCGCACGCTCAGTGGGAAGGCCAGGTTCTCGGCGACCGTCATGTGCGGGAACAGCGCGTAGTTCTGGAACACCATGCCGATGTCGCGCTTGTGCGGCGGCACGTTGTTGATCGAGCGCCCGGCCAGCTGGATTTCGCCGGCGGTGGGGGTCTCAAAGCCGGCCAGCATCATCAGGCTGGTGGTCTTGCCCGAGCCAGATGGGCCGAGCAGGGTGAGGAATTCACCCTTGCGAATGTCCAGGTTGAGGTCTTTGACGATCAGCGATTCGCCGTCGTAGCTCTTCTGCACACCACGGAAGCTGACCAGCGTCTCACCGGTGACAGCGTTCGAATTCGCCTCGCTCATGCCTGCACCTTCTTGTTGGAATGACTGCGTAGGCAAAGACTAGAGAAGCCGCAAGCGCCCGCAAATCGGGGGCGCTGAGAGAATGCCATCATCCGGATGGAAGATTTGTTGTAGGGATTGCCCTACACGCTTGTCGCTTTCAGACCAGCTTGTGCTCCATGGCGTACTTCACCAGCTCTGCCAGCGAATTGACCTTGAGCTTCTGCATCAGCCGCGCCTTGTGGGTGCTGATGGTCTTGCTCGACAGCGCCAGCTGCTGGGCAATGTCGTTGACGTTGGCGCCCTGGGCCAGGCGCTCGAACACCGAGAACTCACGCTCCGACAGCAAGGTATGCAACGGGCGCGTCTCGGTCAGGCCAACTTCAAAGACCATGCGGTCGGCCAACGCCGGGTCGATGTAGCGCCCGCCGCCCGCCACCCGGCGGATCGCCGTCAGCAGCAACGCCGGGTCACTGTCCTTGGTGGCGTAACCGGCAGCACCGGCTTTCAAGGCACGTGCGGCCATCTGCGCTTCGTCGTGCATCGACAGCATCAGGATGGCCGGCGGGTTGTGCAACGCGCGGATCCGCGGGATCGCCTCCAGGCCATTCACGCCGGGCATGGAGATATCCAGCAACACCACTTCGCAGGGGGTGTGGCGCAGGGCCTCGAGCAACTGCTCGCCGTTACCGGCCTCCCCTGCTACCTGCATGTCCTTGGCCAAGCCGATCAACTGCTTGATGCCTTCGCGGACAATGGTGTGGTCTTCGGCCACCAGCACTCGTATCACGATCGTTCTCCTACTCCAACGCAATGGTCACGCTCAGGCTGGTGCCCTCGCCCGGCTCGCTGTGCAACGCCATGCTGCCACCGAGCATCAACACCCGTTCCCGCACACCAACCAGGCCGAACGAAGTCGGCCGGGCCTGTTCAAGGCAAAACCCGCTGCCGTCGTCACTGACGGTCATGCGCAGTTTTTCGCCCTCGCGCACCAGCTCGATCTCCACGCTGTGCGCCTGGGCGTGGCGCATGACGTTGGTCAGCGCCTCCTGGAGGATGCGGAACAAGCCGGTGGCCTTGGCGTCACTCAATGCTGGCAGATTATCCGGCACCTGTACCAGGCAGGGGATCTGCGTGCGGGCCTCGAAGCGCCGGGCCTGCCATTCGATAGCCGAGGCAATGCCGGCGTCGAGGATCGGCGGGCGCAACGCGGTAGCCACATCGCGCACCAGCTGGAACAGCTGCGCTATCAGGCGCTTCATGCTGGTCAGGCGTTCGTTGAGGCCCGGGTCCAGCTCGGCAAAGGCCAGTTCGCACATCGACAGTTCCAGTTTGAGCACGGTGAGCATCTGCCCGAGTTCATCATGCACTTCACGGGCGATGCGGGCCTTTTCTTCTTCGCGCACGCTCTCCAGGTGCGCCGACAGTTCGCGCAGCTGCTCTTGAGACTTCGCCAGCGCCAGCTCTGCGCGCTTGCTCAGGGTGATGTCCCAGACAATACCGTCCCAGACCACCCGGCCATTGGCCAGGCGCCGGGTACTGGCCTTGATGTCCGCCCAGCGCTGCTCACCTTCGCGGGTCAGGATGCGCCCCTGCCATGACCAGTCCTGGTCGCTGGCAATGGCCAGGTCCTGGACCTGGTGATAGTCCGCGCGGTCCTCGGGGTGTACCAGGTTGCGCAAGCCCATCTGCGGGTGCTGGATCTGCGCCGGCGTATAGCCAACCAGCGCCTCGCTGCCCTCGCTGATGTAGGGAAATTCCGGGTCACCCTCGGCGGGCGTGGGCTCCAGGCGGAACACCAGCCCCGGCACGTTACCGGCGATACCCTTGAGCCGCGCTTCGCTTTCGCGCAGTGCCGCCAGGGCGCGGTGGCGCTCGGTGACATCGGCGAGGTACACCACCAGGTACTCGGCATCGCGAAAGCGCAAAAAACTCAACGACAACTCCACCGGCAACAGGCTGCCATCGGCGCGCAGGCATTGTGTTTCGAACTGCCGCACCCCAACCTCGCCGGCACGTGCGCCCTTCCACAGCTGCAGCCAGCGGTCCATGCTCAGGTTCGGCTCGAAATCGATCAGCGGGCGCTCCAGCAACGCCGCCTCGGCGTACCCCAGCATGCGCTCCACCGCGTGGTTGGCGTAGCGCACATGGCTGTCCCAGTTGACCCAGAGAATACCCACCGTGCTCTGGTCGATGGCGAACTGGCTCAGGCGCAGTGCCTCTTCGCGCACTTGCCGCTCGGTGAGGCTCTCACGCGCGGTCAGCAGGCTGCGCTCGACGCGGCGCTGCTCGCGGCGCTGCCAAACCAGCGTGGCCAAAGCGCACAACAACAGCATACCGAACAGCAAGGCCAGGTTCTGCCAGAAGCCGGTCGACTCGCTCAGGCGCGGGTATTGGGGCTGCAACCAACGCTGGTGAAGTTGTTCCAGCGCCTTGGCCGGCATGGCCTGCAGGCCACGTTCGAGCACCTCGGCCAGCACCGGCCAGTCACGCCGCGAGCCTACCCGCAGCAACTGCGGCAGGCCGATATCGCCGACCACAGCCAATTCGCCGAACTCGCTCTCGCGCGACAACCGACTCAGCTGGGCTTCATCCATGACCGCATAGCTGGCCTGCCCCCCCGCGACCAGTTGCAGGGCCTCGCGCTCGTTGGGTGCGCCCTGCAGGTTGAGGTTGGTGTAGTTGCCGCGCAGGTAGTCGGCCAGCACGCTGGGCATGCGCACCGCCACACGCTCGTCGGCCCCGAGCTTTTCCAGCTCCACGGCCAGCGCGCCGGTGCGCGGCCCGACCACCAGCTGCGGCACACGCATGTAGGGGTCGCTGAACAACCACAGGCGCAAACTGGCCGGTGTTTGGGTAAGGCCTGGGGCAAAGTCGATTTCGCCCGCCTTGAGGGCATGTTCGAGGCTGGCCTGGTCGGCGAAGTTGCGCCAGGTCAAGTCCAGCTTGAGCGCCTGCGCCAGCCCGCTCACCAACTCGACGTTGGCCCCGTAGAGCTGCTGCAAGCGGCGGTCGAACTGGGCATAGGGCGCCTGCAACACCAGGCCGACCCGCAGGCTGCGGTGGGTGTCCAGCCATTGCTGCTGGGCAGGATCGAGCGCCACCGCCGGCGCCACCTCGGGCCTTGCCAGGGCGATCAAGGGTAGCCACAAGCAGCCGATAACCAACAGGCGACGCAATCGCTTCATCTACACGCTCGTCCTCGCAAGGGCGGCCATGCAGCATGGCCGTTACGGGCAAATACTATTAGGCTGCCGGTATCATTCTGGCCTTGGGTTGATTCATGTCCACACTTTATCGCACGACGCTGGCAATGTGCTGCCTGGCCTCACTCCTTCCACTCGGCGCCCTGGCCGCCGATGCCCAACCACCAGCAGCCGCTGCAGCGGCGCCCGCCACCCCCGCGCCGCGCCCGCCGCTGCTGGAGCGCAGCCAGGAAGACGCACAGGCCCTTGAACGCCTGGTGCCGAAGGCCGAACAGCAGAGCTTGCAGGCCGGCGCCGACAGTTTTCTGGCCCTGTGGAAACCGGCCAACGACAGTGACCCGCAAGGCGCGGTGATCATCGTCCCTGGTGCCGGCGAGAGCGCCGACTGGCCCAACGCGGTCGGCCCGCTGCGGCGCAAGTTTCCCGATGTCGGCTGGCACAGCCTGAGCGTCAGCCTGCCCGACCTGCTCGCCGATGGGCCGCAAGCACGGGTCGAGGCCACGCCTGCGGCCCAAGCGGAGAAAAACCAGGGCGAGAGTGCCCCGGCCAAGGACACCCCCGCCGATGCCAACGCCAATGTGGCCCAGGCCACTGCGGCTGATGCCGATACCGCGCAAGGGACGGATGCCGAGCAGGCCAGTGAACAGAATGACCAGGCCGATGCCGAACGCATCTTCGCGCGCCTGGACGCAGCGGTGGCCTACGCCCAACAGCACAATTCGCGCAGCATCGTGCTGATCGGCCACGGCAGCGGTGCTTATTGGGCGGCCCGCTACCTGAGCGAGAAACAGCCGCCGCAGGTGCAAAAACTGGTGATGATTGCCGCGCAGACACCAGCACGGGTCGAGCAGGACCTGGAAAGCCTGACGCCGACCCTCAAAGTGCCGACTGCCGATGTGTACTACGCCACCCGAACCGGCGATCGCAATGCCGCCGAGCAACGCCTGCAGGCCAGCAAGCGGCAGAAGGACAGCCAGTACAAGCAGCTGTCCTTGATTGCCATGCCTGGCAACAAGGCCGCCGAGCAGGAGCAGTTGTTCCGCCGGGTGCGTGGCTGGATGGCGCCGCAGGAATAAGTTGCGAGGCTTTCAGAGCCCCCGGCGCTTACGGATCAGTGCGTAGGCCTGATGCAGCTCCCGGGTCCGTTCTGTCGCTTCACGCACCTGCGCCTCGCTTGCCCCGGTGCCCGCCAGCTTGTCCGGATGGTGCCGGCTGACCAGGCGCCGGTACGCCTGCTTGACCTGGCCGCCTTCGGTGTCGGCCTCGACGCCCAGCAAGCGCAGCGCGCCCGCGTACGTCATCACAGCGCTGGCCGCGTTCATCTTGCGCGGCTCGTACTCCAACGACATGGCCTGCACCTGGCGCCGGCTCAGCCCAAGCTTCTGCCCCCAATCCAGCAGCAGTTCACGCTCGTGGTGCCCGGCCTTGCCATCGGCCCATGCCATGCGCCAGCAGGCGCGCAAAGTGCCTTCGGCCGCATGGGGCTGCAGGCGGATGCGGCGCAGGTGATGGGCCAGGCGCTCCTTGCCCGCCTTGCCGCGGTTGAAGGCGGCAATCGCACGCAGCCGTGAAGCTTCAGCCAAGTCCAGGCGGACCATCTCTTGGCGCGCCTGTTGAATATGCTGCTCGGCCACCCGCCCATCGCTCTTGGCCAGCCGACCGAGCAGCACGAACAACAACTCATCGTCCCGCAGGGCCGGGCGGCCACCTAGCCGTTCGCGCATGTCGTCCCAGCCCTGCACGCGCAAGCGCCGGTCCATGGCCTGGCCCAGCAACGCGCCCAGCAGCGCACCCGGAATGCTGGCGACAGCGAAGCCTGCGCCCAGCCCGATCACCGTGCCTGGCCACCACATGTCAGGCGCGCTCGCCAATCAGGCGCTCGGCCTCGGCCAGGCGCTCCTGGGTGCCGACATCGACCCAGTGACCGCGGTAGTGCTCGCCACTCACCTGGCCTGCCGCCATGGCCTGGCGCAGCAGCGGCGCCAGCTTGAAGGCACCGGGCTGGCAGCCGTCGAACAATGCCGGGTGCAACACCGACAGGCCGCTGAAGGTCAACGTGCCGGGGGCATCGTCACCGTCCACCACCTGATCGCCCTGCAGGCGGAAATCGCCACGGCCATGATGGCCCGGGTTATCGACCAGCACCAGGTGCGCCAGGCCGTGCAGCGGTGCACGCAGAAGCGCAAGCGGGTAGTCGGTCCAGACATCGCCGTTGATCAACAGGAACGGAGCGTCGCCCAGTAAAGGCAATGCCTTGAAGATCCCGCCCCCCGTTTCCAGCGGCTCGCCTTCGGGCGAATAGCGGATGCTCAGGCCAAAACGGCCGCCGTCGCCCAGGTGGTCCTCGATCTGCTGGCCAAGCCAGGCATGGTTGATGACCACTTGCGTAACACCGGCGGCCGCGAGGGCACGCAGGTGATACTCGATCAACGGCTGCCCAGCCACCGGCAGCAAGGGCTTGGGGGTATGCAGGGTCAGCGGGCGCATGCGCTCGCCTTTGCCCGCCGCGAGGATCATCGCCTTCATGCCTGCGCTCCGGCTTTCAGTTCGGCGATCAGCTGGCCCAGCTCGGCCAGCTCCGGACGGCGGCTGATCACCTCATCTATATAGGCGAAGAAGCGCGGCACGTCGGCCAGGTAGCGGGGTTTGCCGTCGCGGTGGCAGATACGGGCAAAGATGCCGATCACCTTGAGGTGGCGCTGCACGCCCATCAGGTCGCTGGCACGCTGGAAGTCCTCGAACGTTGGCTGCACCGGAATGCCGGCGGCTTGCGCCTTGCCCCAGTAAGTGCGCAACCAGCCTTCGACACGCGGCTGCGGCCAGCTGAGGAAGGCGTCCTTGAACAGGCAGGTGATGTCGTAGGTGACCGGGCCGTAGACCGCATCCTGGAAGTCCAGCACGCCGGGGTTAGGGGTGCTCTGCATCAGGTTGCGCGGCATGTAGTCGCGGTGCACCAGTACCTTGGGCTGCGCCAGGGCGCTGTCGATCAGCAACTGGCTGATGCGCTGCCAGGTGATTTTCTGTTCATCGGTAAAAGACTTGCCGAGTTCACGGCCCACGTACCATTCAGGGAACAGCTCGACCTCGCGGCGCAGCAAGGCGTCGTCATAGCTCGGCAGCGGCGCCTCCATCGGCAGGCGCTGAAAGGCCAGCAATGCGTCAATGGCATCGGCAAACAGTGCATCGGCATTACTTTCATCAATGACGTCGAGATAGGTCTGACGCCCCAGGTCCCCCAACAAGAGGAACCCACGCTCCAGATCTTCGGCATGAATCAGCGGCACATGCACGCCAGCACTGGCCAGCAGGTGGTCGATGGCGACAAATGGTCGGCAGTTTTCCTGCGGCGGCGGTGCGTCCATTACCACGAAACTGTGGCCTGCGCCCTCCCAGCGGAAGTAGCGGCGGAAGCTGGCATCGCTGCTGGCAGCGGTCAGGTTGCCCTCGGGCACCTCGCCCCAGGCGTTGTCGCGAAAGCATGTATCGAGCTGTTCGGCGAGCCAGACAGTCAGTTGTTGCAAGCGTACATCGTGTTCAGGCATTACAAGGGTCTCCGACGGCCCTAGCCGTCAAGCGGGTCATGCTTTATTATCCAGCATCTTTTTCAGACCATCGAGAGGCGTGCGGCCCCACACGCGGGCAGATGG
>Ga0213823_1001514_pt1 | contig 14073 bp, 11 predicted proteins | sample MC6MC0907MG_FD_179887 | JGI IMG/M metagenome (GOLD analysis project Ga0213823, IMG submission 179887) | Enriched soil aggregate microbial communities from Iowa State University, Ames, United States - MC6-MC0907-MG | ecosystem: Environmental > Terrestrial > Soil > Unclassified | place: USA: Iowa...
GCGGCGGTCACAACACCTGCTACCTGGCCGTTCAAATCCAGGCGAGGCGCATCCTCCACCATGCTTGCCCAGTACCGAGCGCCTCGGCACCAGGTAGAAATGCCAAGCTTGAGCTGTTCGCGAGTCAACCCAAGCAGCTCCAGGTGTTGCTCGGCATCCGTGAAAATGCCCTCCTTGAGCGGGACCTTAGGCGCCGGATTGACAGGAAACGCCAACGGAAAATGCTTCTGGAGTGGCCAGATGGCAGCCACCGCTGGATCCTGCTCACGGGGTTTGGGATGTGAGGAGGGCTTGCGCTCAGCGCGCTTGGCGCCAGGGGCCTTTGCCTGATCCTTCTCAGCCCGCAGGCGGTCACGTAGTCCAGCTAGTTGTTCAAAACCCATCGTTAAATTCACTGCTTCGGAAATGATTGCGTGGTGCAAGGATAAGCCATATAGCGTCTGGGGGCAGCACCAAACCGGACAAATTGCCGATGGCTTCGTCTGCAGGCTAGCGGTGCTTTATCTGAAATCGCGGGATCTGCCGCGCTTGGCCGGGCTCAACGGTGGCTCACTGAACCTACCCACAACTTCAACTACCCCGCTTTGAGCTGCTGCTTGAGCTGGGCCAGCAGGCGCAAGCCGGCGGCCTCGACCAGATCGCCGTGTTGGCTGAGGGCACCACAGCTTCTGCAGGTGATCAGTGATTTGCGATGCAGTCTGGTGGGCTGAACGAGCTGCTCGCCATCGCATTTCAGGCAGCGCAGTGTGAGGCTCATGGTTCCTTCTCCTTGGAAATGTCGCGAGGGCTGCCCCCGTTCCTTGCGAGGGCGTTACATTGAGTGGAGAAGGGGGAAATCGTTCAGTCGGAAAATCACCCCGGGCGATCTACTGAAACGAACATGGGCCTGTGCCGCGACAGCGGACAGGCCCAACGGATCCAACAATCGGGGCTGCCAGGCAGCCCCTTTCTCAGGCTGCAGCCGCCAATTTGGCACTGGTCTGCCGACGACGATACGCACTGTCGCGGCTCGCCAGCCACCAGTACAGCGGCGACGTGATCAACAGCCCCACCAGCCACGACAGGTCGGCCCCGTTGATGTGCTCGGAGATCGGCCCTACATACAGCGGCGTGTTCATGAACGGGATCTGCACCAGAATACCCACGGCATAGGCGGTCAGGGCCTGCGGGTTGTAGCGCCCGTAGATGCCGCCATCGACCTTGAAGATCGACTGGATGTCGTAGTCGCCCTTGTGGATCACGTAGAAGTCGATCAGGTTGATCGCCGTCCACGGCACCAGCACCACCAGCAGCACCAGCACCATGTCGACGAAGTGGCCGATGAAGTCCGCCGAGGCGAACACCGCCACTACGCAGCAGGCTGCGAGCACGATCAGCGACAGCACCGCGCGGCTCTTGGCGGTGGGGATCCAGCGGTAGGCGAAGGTCTGGATCAGGGTGATGATCGACAGCACCGCGCCATACAGGTTGAGGGCGTTGTGGCTGATCACGCTAAGCAGGAACAGCACCAGCATGACCGGGCCGAGGGTGCCGGTGGCGAGCTTCACTGCGTCCATGGTGTCCATGCCAGCCGGGATGGCCAATACCGCCACGGCGCCGAAGATGAACGACAGGCTCGAACCCAGGGCCGAGCCCAGGTAAGTGGTCCAGAAGGTCGACGAGACTTTCACGTCGGCCGGCAGGTAGCGCGAGTAATCCGAAACATACGGGGCGAAGGCGATTTGCCAGAGCGCCGCCAGCGACACGGTCGCCAGCCAGCCGGCCAGGTTGAAGTTGCCGCGGGTCAGGAAGTCATCGCTCTGCACGTGGCTGAAGATGTAGCCAAAGCCGACCACGATACCGATGCCCAGCACCCAGGTGCCGATGCGGTTGAGCACGTGGATGAAGCGGTAGCCGATGATGCCGATGATCCCCGAACCCAGTGCGCCGATCACGATGCCGACCGGTACCGGCACGGCATCGACCACGCCATGCAGCGACTTGCCGGCCAATACGATGTTGGAGGCGAAGAAGCCGATGTACATCACGCCTGCGATCACCACCACCAGCAGCGCCCCGAGCGTGCCGAACTGGGCACGGCTCTGGATCATCTGCGGGATGCCCATTTGCGGGCCCTGGGCTGAGTGCAGCGCCATCAGTACCCCGCCGACCAGGTGGCCAACCAGGATGGCGACGATGCCCCACACCAGGTTCAGGTGAAACAGCTGCACGCCCAGCGCGCCGGTGACGATGGGCAGCGGCGCGATGTTGCCGCCGAACCACAGCGTGAACAGATCCCTTACCTTTCCATGGCGGTCTTGCGGGGGCACATAGCCGATCGTGTGTTTTTCTATGAGGGGTGCCGAATTGGCTGCACTGGTCATGACTGACTCCAAGGCAAGGTGGGGCATCGGGTGCTGCCCGGGTGCGTGCCGGCGAAGGGCGACGCGTTCTTGTTGGAGCGATGATGGGGTGTGCGCAGGGAACGAGAAATTAGTAAATATGTGCCCATAAACCTTAAAAAACCTAAGGCTGACAAAAGGTTAAGGGACGAGTGGTAGCAAAGAGCGGGCCACCGGGCTGTAAGGCCCGGGTTTGGCAGGTTTGAGTGGGCATTGTGGCAAATGGGTGTGTCGCTATGGTGCGGGGTGCTCAATTGAAGTGCGGGTATCAGCCAGGTAGACAGTTGCGGATATCTGACATTTTTATGGGCTAGTCCCAGCAACCCCTGCAAGGCGAACCCTAAAAGCGGAATGCTGTTCACTCAGGTTATCCGTCGCCTGTATTGGGGCCGCTTTGCGGCCCATCGCGACACACGGCCGCTGCCACAGGGTCCGCGCATGGCAGTAGCTACATCGGCAGCATGCGGTCTTGAATGACCTCCTTCATTACCAGGGTGGAGCTCAGCCGTTTCACATTGGGAATGCTGGTCAGCTGCTCGTCATACAGCTTCTGAAACGCCGGCAGGTCCTTGGCCACCACATGCAGCAGGTAGTCCGGGTCGCCGAACAGCCGCTGCGCCTCGACGATCTGCGGTATGTCGCCCAGTGCTGCCTCGAAGTCCGCCACCGGCTGGCGGGTGACTTCGCGCAGGGTGACGAACACCAGCGCGGCAAAGTTCAGCCCCAGTGCCGCCGGTGCCAGGCGTGCGTGGTAACCGAGGATGGCGCCGGCGTCTTCCAATGCCTTGAGCCGCCGATGGCAGGGCGACAGGCTCAGGCCTACGCGGTCGGCGAGCTCGGTGACCGATAGGCGCCCGTCTTTTTGCAGCTCGGCAAGGATCTTTCGGTCAGTTCTGTCCACTGAGAAGAATCTTCCAATAATCAGGGTTGAAGGGGAAATATACGAAAGATAATCCCCCGATGGAATCCGTACGCTTGCTTCATCCCGAAATCGTCTGAAGGAAGACTCAAGTGGCAATCAGTGTGCTGACGGCGTTCTGGGCCGTGTCGTTGCTGTTCGTGATCACCCCCGGTGCCGACTGGGCCTACGCCATCTCGGCGGGTATGCGCGGGCGCTGGGTGATGCCGGCGGTGGCCGGCATGTTGTCCGGGCATTTGCTGGCAACCCTGGTGGTGGCGGCGGGGGTGGGCAGCCTGATGGCCGGGCACCCGCTGGCGCTTATGTTGCTGACGCTGGCCGGTTGCACCTACCTGCTGTGGCTGGGTGGCAACCTGTTGCTTCGCCCCGCCGTACCGCAAGCCGGGCAGGGCGGTGTTGGCGACAGCGGTTCACGCTGGGCCTTCAAAGGCTTTTGCGTGAGCGGGCTCAACCCCAAGGTGTTTCTGCTGTTCCTGGCCTTGCTGCCGCAGTTCACCGACCCGCAGTCAAGCTGGCCGGTGCCGCTGCAGATCGTCCTGCTGGGCCTGGTGCACCTGTGCAGTTCGCTGGTGGTCTATACGCTGGTGGGCTATGGCGCCAAGCTCGTACTGGCCTCCAGACCGGGGGCGGCGAGAATGGTCGGAAGGCTGTCAGGTGTGGCGATGATTGCGGTGGCCATGCTGTTGGTTGTCGGTCAGTTCGCCAAATGATCACTGCCTGAAGGGCGCCGTTGATCGACCGGTAAAATCCTGCGGAACGAACCGTTGATTGCACACCTCCTATCCTCAGATAGCTGGCAATGTGCCCGGGACTTCCCAGACATGAACGTGTTTCAACCCCGCAAAAACGATACGCCGCCCCTGCACTTTCTGCTCAACGGCGGCACCATCGGCAGCCTGCTGCAGTCGATGGACTGGAGCGATTCGCCGCTGGGCCCGCCAGAGGCTTGGTCACCGCATTTGCAGGCGGTCATTGCCACTTTGCTACCGGCGCAGACGCAGTTCGTGCTGTTCTGGGGTGAAGCGTTGGTTGCCCTGTACAACGATGCCTATGCGCCGACCATCGGCAGCAAGCACCCACGGGCGCTGGGGCGGCCGGCCGAGGAGAACTGGCGTGAGTTGTGGGGCGACCTTGAGCCCCTGCTGCGCGGCGTGCGCGAAACTGGCCAGACGTTTTCGGCCAAGGATCGGCCGTTCTACATAGAACGCCGCGGCGTCGGCGAAACCGTGTATTTCGACGTGTCCTATTCCGCCGTGCGTGAGGCCGATGGCAGCGTTGGAGGGGTACTGTGCCTGGTCACCGAGACCACCGAGCGCGTGCGCTTTCAGCAGCGTCAGGCGTTTCTGCTGGAACTGGGCCGGACCTTGCCCGGGCTGGGTGAGGCGGAGCGCATGGAGGCCTATGCGGTCAGCCGCCTTGCGCAGCACCTGGGTGCAGCCCAGGTGTACTTCGGCGAAGACCAAGGCGATGGCGCAGGTTTCAAGGTCACCCATGAGTGGGCCGACGGTGTGCCCTCGATGGTCGGCCACCACCGCTATGCGGCTTACGGGGCAACGCTGCGCGAGCAACTGGCCGCCGGCCAGGTGGTGCAGCAGGCGTTTGAGTGTGCAGCCACGCCGCTGGGCGGCGCGTCCGCCACACTGCACGTGCCAGTGCTGCGCGCCGGCCGCCTGGAGGCGGTGCTCGGCGTGCACATGCGCAGCCCACATGCGTGCCTTGAAGACGATTGCCAGCTGGTGGAAGACGCCGCCAAGCAAGCCTGGGCAGCCATTACCCATGCCCGTGCGGAGCGTGCCCTGCACCTGCTCAATGAAAGCCTGGAAGAACGCGTGGCGGCCGTGCTGGCCGAGCGCGAAGCGGCCATGCTGCAACTGCACGAAGCGCACAAGCTGGAGATGATCGGGCAGTTGACCGGTGGCATTGCCCATGACCTCAACAACATGCTCACGCCGATCATCGCCTCGTTCGAGCTGATGCGCCGCAACCCGCAGTCCGAGCGCGCCCCGCGCCTGATCGACGGTGGCCTGCAGGCCGCGGAGCGGGCGCGCAACCTGGTCGGGCGCCTGCTCAGCTTTGCCCGCCGGCAGACCCTCAAACCCCAGGCCGTGTCGCTGGCGGCCCTGGTGGAGGACATGCGCGAGCTGATGGCGCGCTCGCTGGGGCCGACCATCGCCGTGCAGGTGCAGATCGACCCTGCGCTGCCCGCGGTAGTGGTCGACCCGCATCAGCTGGAGCTGGCCGTGCTCAACCTGGTGGTCAATGCCCGCGACGCCATGGCCGACGGCGGTGCCTTGCGCATCATTGCCGGGCGCGATGCCGACGGCCCGCCGAGGCCGGCGGGGGTAGCCGCCGCGCGGTTGGTGTGGCTGCAGGTTCGCGACAGTGGTGGCGGCATGAGCGAGGAGCAGCTGCGCCGCTGCATCGAACCGTTCTACTCCACCAAGGGCGTGGGCAAAGGCACCGGCCTTGGCCTGCCGATGGTCCAGGGCCTGGCAGTACAATCGGGCGGCGGTTTTGAGATTCGCTCCCAGCAAGGGGAGGGCACCGTCGCCACCTTGTGGCTACCGATCAGCGATGTCCCGGCCGTGTGCCGTGATCATGAAATGGCCGACGTGCCGCAGGCTGACCGCCCAAGCCGGGTGCTGCTGGTGGACGACGAGGAGATCGTCCGCCATGCCACGGCCTTGCAGTTGCGCGATCTGGGCTACGAAGTGACAGAAGCGGCCAGTGCCGCGGCCGCCATGGCGCTGATGGAGCGGGGCTGGCTGCCGGATGTGTTGGTGACCGACCACGTGATGGCCGACATGACCGGGGTGCGCTTTGCCCAGCAGATGCGCGAGCGCCAGGCAGACTTGCCGGTGTTGATCATCACCGGCTACGCCAACCTGACACCGCGCGAGCTCAAGGGCTTCGAGGTGTTGCGCAAGCCCTACCGGCGCGCCGAGCTGGCGCAAAGTGTGGCGCGGTTGCTGGCAGCTCGGCATTGATGGTTATTCAAGGGGCCAGCACCATGGCAAGCATCTGGCACACTTGCTCGGCCGAGTAAGGTTTGGCAAGAAACGCAAAGCCTTGATGGCCGCCCTCGGCGATTGCGTCGCTGTAACCGGAGGTCAGAATCACCGGCAATTGCGGGCGCAGGCGCTGCAGCTCGTGGGCCAGCGCCAAGCCGCCCATGCCAGGCATCACCACATCGGAAAACACCGCATCGAACTCGCCAGCCGGGCCGGCCAGTGCTGCCAGGGCCTCTTCTGCCGAGCTCACCCAGCTGATGCGGTAGCCATGATCTTCGAGAATCTGCGCGGTGAAAGCACCCAGATCGGGGTTGTCCTCGACCACCAGAATTCGTCGTTGCGCACCGCCCTCCTCGGCTTGGGGGAGGGCGGCAGCATCGGCGTGCTCGGGGGGCGTGGTTTCCTGGGGCAGGTACAGGGTAAAGGTCGTACCCTGACCTTCGACGCTGTTCACCTCCACATCGCCTTCGGACTGCTTGGCAAAACCGAACACCTGGGACAGGCCAAGCCCTGTTCCTTCACCGGGCGCCTTGGTGGTGAAGAACGGGTCGAATATGCGATCGAGCAGTTCGGCGGCGATGCCGACGCCACTGTCCACCACGGAAATAGCCGCGAACGGCCCCGCATGCGCAGTTTGCCCGCGCAGGCCTGGCATGCGCTGGTTGGCCTGCAGGCGCAAGCGCAACGTGCCTTCGCCGGCCATGGCGTCGCGGCCGTTGAGCATCAGGTTGATCACTGCGGTCTCGAGTTGGCTGAGGTCGGCGCGGATGTGACACGGCGCCTCTGGCAGCTCCAGCTGCACCTGGATCCTTGCCCCCGTGGCAGTATCGAGCATCTCGGCCATGGCCTGCAGGCGGGGGCCAGCTTCGAAAACCTGCGGGCTCAAGGCCTGCCGACGGGCAAACGCGAGCAACTGGCCGGTCAGTTTGGCGCCGCGGTCGACGGTGTCGGCCATGGTCTTCAGGTAACGCTCGCGGCGGGCCTCGTCGAGGTTTGGGCGCTGCAGAAAGTGCAGTGACGAGCGGATGATGGTCAACAGGTTGTTGAAGTCATGGGCCACGCCACCGGTCAACTGGCCGATGGCTTCGAGTTTCTGCGCCTGGCGCAGCACGGCCTCGGTGTGCAGCAGCTGGGTGGTGCGCTCTTCGACGCGGTGCTCCAGGGTGGCGTTGAGCGCCTCCAGCGCGGCCATCGCCTCGCGCACTTCAGCGTGGGCCTGGACCCGCTGGATATGGGACCAGCAGCGCTCCGTCACCTCGCCGATCAGCCGCAGTTCATAGCCAGTCCACACGCGTGGCGCCTTGTCGTGGATGGCCATCAGTGCGGTCAGGCGACCCTCCTTGATCAACGGCATGCAGATGGTCGCAGTGATGCCGATGGCCTGAAACGTTGCGGCTTCTTCGGCGGCCAGTTCGCTGAGGTTGTCGTTGATCACCAGCGCTTCGCCGGCGCGCAGGCGGCTGACGGCCAGGCGGCCGAAGTCGGCCAGGCGGTACTGCCCGATCAACCGAGGCGAACCAGGGGCCACGGCGTCACCACAAATGTTGAACCCGTCCTGGTCGGCGTCCATCACGGCATAGGCACAACTGGACAGCTGCAAGTGTTCAACCAGCATGCGCGTGGTGATGGCCATGATCAGCTCAGGATCGGTGGCGTTGGCCACTTGGCGGCCCAGGTTGTCGAGAAAGCTCAGGCGTTGGCTGTTGACCACGTTGGTGGTGGTTTCGGTCACCGTGTCGAGCATGCCCAGCACGCGGCCGTCCTCGCCACGGACCGGGCTGTAGCAGAAGGTGAAATACGCGCGCTCGGGGCCGCCGTTGCGGTCGATGACCAGTGGGAAGTTTTCGATGTACACCGCCTCGCCGGCCATGGCTCGGTCGGCCATGGCACTGATTTCGCTCCAGGCTTCCTGCCACACCTCGCTGAACGGCCGCCCCAAGGCCAGCGGCTTGCTGCCGAGGATCTGCACGAAGGCATCGTTGTACAGGGTGGTCAGCTGGTCGCCCCAGAGCACGGCTTGCGGGAAGCGCGAGCCCAGGCACAGCGCGACCGTGGTCTTGAGTACGCCGGGCCAGGCCTCCAGCGGGCCAAGCGGGGTGCTGCTCCAATCGTGGTGGCGGATGCGTTCGGCCATCAGCCCGCCGCCGTCTAGCCATTTTGCCATGTGTGCTGCCAATCCTTTTGCCTGGAGCGCTCAGGGTGCACCGAGACGGCGAAATTGGCGAGGGATTTGTGTTGTAGGGCGGGCCTCCCGGGGGGAACCCGCTGGAAAGCCGCACTGGCTCAGCGAATGAAATGCACCTTGCCGGTATCGTCATTGCCCATGTAGATCCCATACACCCCGGCCTGCCGCTCGAGGATGTAGCGCTCGAGGATCTGCCGGATCGCCGGGTAGTAGATTTCTTCCCAGGGGATTTCGTCCGGCGCGAAGAACTTGTAGGCCAGCGTCTCCGGCCCGTATTGGCCGGTTTCTTCGGTGGCGATGGCGCGGAAGATGATGTACACCTCGGAGATTGTAGGCACGCTGAAGATCGAGTAGGGCGAGACGATCTCGCCGCGTACGCCGCTTTCTTCCCACACCTCGCGCAGCGCCGCCTGCTCGGTGGTTTCACCCGCCTCCATGAACCCGGCCGGCAAGGTCCAGGTGCCTGGGCGCGGCGGGATCGCGCGCTGGCACAGCAGGTACTTGCCATCGCGCTCGATGATGCAGCCGGCGATGATCTTCGGGTTGATGTAGTGGATATAGCCGCAGCCGGGGCAGTGCAGGCGTTCGTGGGTGTCGCCTGTGGGAACGCCCCGGGCCAGTTCCGTGGTGCAGTGCGGGCAGTAGCGCGGGGCGTTGGGCATGGTCAGCGGCCTATGCGAGGTTCCTTGAGGGCCAGGGGCTCGACGATGTCGCGCACCTTGGTGTTGTCGTCCTGCTTCTGGCGCAGGTAGTCCAGGGCCACCTTGGCGGCAGCGCGGACGTGATCGACCGAAGCCTGATGGGCCACCAGCGGGTCGCCGCCCTTGATCGCTTCGACGATCTTTTCCATCTCGCGGTTGCTGGCGCCGCGGCGGTTTTCCTGCGACACCGAGGTGGCGCGCAGGTAGCTGATACGGGCCTGCAGCTGGCGCAGCTGCTGCGCCGCGACCTGGTTGCCGGAGCCTTCCAGCAGCACGTCGTAGAAGCCTTGCACCGAGTCCAGCACCTGTTGCAGCTCACCTTCTTCGAGGGCCTCGCGGTTGACCTCCAACGCCCGTTCCAAGGCACGGATGTCCTTGGCCTTGGCGTTGAGGGTAAACAGCTGGACGATCAGGCCTTCGAGCACGCAACGCAGCTCATAGATGTCGCGGGCGTCTTCCAGGGTGATGATGGCGACGCGCGGGCCCTTGGCGTCGGCGAACTCCACCAGGCCTTCCGACTCCAGGTGGCGCAGGGCTTCACGCACCGAGGTGCGGCTGACGCCGAGGCGGTCGCAGAGGTCGCGCTCGACCAAGCGGTCGCCCGGGAGCAGGTGGAAGTTCATGATCGCGCCGCGCAGCTTGTCGAGCACGATTTCACGCAGAGTAACGGGGTTGCGGTTGACCTTGAAGCTGTCGTCGAGTGGCTGGCGTTTCATCAGGTGCGCTCTTTATGAGGCTGTTGCGCCAACATCACGGAGCCCCCTGAACCGAGGCACTCCTTGCAGTGGTTCGAACAGCCCGTTGTTAACGGGTTGACTCCGCATCGGCTTCTGCGAATGCCTCGCGGGCCAGGCGGAAACTGTCCACCGCCGCGGGCACGCCGCAATAAATGCCGACCTGGAGCAGGATCTCGCGAATCTGTTCTCGGCTCAGGCCATTACGCAATGCGCCGCGAATGTGCAGCTTGAGCTCGTGGGGCCGGTTGAGCGCGGAAATCATGGCCAAGTTTATCATGCTGCGCTCTTTGAGCGACAAGCCATCACGGCCCCACACATGGCCCCAGCAGTACTCGGTGACCAGCTCCTGCAACGGCTTGGTGAACTCGTCGGCGTTCTGGATGGAACGGTTGACGTATTCCTCGCCCAGCACCTGGGTGCGGATCTGCAGGCCTTTCTCGTACTTTTCGTTGCTCATGCGCAGTACTCCGGAACAAAACAGGGGCCGCAACCGAGGGTGAGACGATTAGCGCGGCCCCTGGAAAATAGGGACATCGGTGCGGGCCTCTTCGCGGGGCAAGCCCGCTCCCACAGGTAGACTGGCCCTCACTGTGGGAGCGGGCTTGCCCCGCGAAGAAACCAACACCGATTTCAAGGTGTATCAACCCAGCGGGGGCAGGGCGCCCAGCTTGCCTTTGTGGTAGACCATCGGGGTAACCGGCTGCTCGGGCAGCACCAGGTTCTTCACCGCGCCGACGATGATCGCGTGATCACCGCCGTCGTACTCGCGCCAGAGTTCGCACTCGATGATCGCCGTGGCCTTGGCCAACAACGGGTTGCCCAGCTCGCTCAGGTGCCAGTCGATACCGGCAGCCTTGTCCTTGCCCTTGCCGGCGAAGGCATACGCCTCGGCGGTCTGGTCGGCGGACAGCAGGTGGATCGCGAACTGCTTGCTGTCCCGCAGGATCGGGTAGGTGTCGGAGGCGTAGTTGGGGCAGAACAGCACCAGTGCCGGCTCGATCGACAGCGCGCTGAACGCGCTGGCGGTGATGCCGACGATGCCGCCGTCGGCGTCCAGGGTGGTGACCACCGTGACCCCGGACGGAAACGAGCCCATCACGTCTTTGTAGATGCCTGGTTCGATCATCTCGTGCTACCTCTCAACGCATCACAAACGGGTCGGGCATCGGCGCGGTGGACAGGTTGATCCACACGGTCTTCAGCTCGGTATAGGCCAGCACCGAATCGATGCCGCTTTCACGGCCGTAGCCGCTGTTCTTGAAACCGCCGATCGGCGCCATGGCCGACACGGCGCGGTAGGTGTTGACCCAGATGATCCCCGAACGCACGTCGCGGGCCAGGCGGTGGGCACGGCCCAGGTCGCGGGTCCAGATGCCGGCGGCCAGGCCGAACTGCGAGTCGTTGGCGATTTCCAGCGCCTCTTCCTCGGTCTTGAAGCGGATCACCGCAGCAACCGGGCCGAACACTTCTTCCTGCATGATGGTCATCGAGTTGCTGTCGCACTCGAACAGGGTCGGCTCGTAGAACCAGCCGTCACCCTCGACCTCGGCACGCTTGCCGCCCATGTGCAGTTTGGCGCCTTCGGCCTTGGCGGCAGCCACCAGGCCCTCGACCACGGCCAGTTGCTGTGCGGTGGCCATGGGGCCCATTTCGCTGGCGTCGTCCTGCGGGTTGCCGATGCGGATGCGTTTGGCGCGCTCGACCAGGCGGGCGACGAATTCGTCGAAGATCTCGTCCTGCACCAGCAGCCGGGAACCTGCCACGCAGCTTTGCCCGGAGGCGGCGTAGATGCCGGCCACTGCACCGTTGATGGCGCTGTCCAGGTCGGCGTCGGCAAAGATGATGTTCGGCGACTTGCCGCCCAGCTCCAGCGACAGCTTGGCGAAGTTCTCGGCGCTGCTGCGCACCACGTGCCGCGCGGTGGCGGCGCCGCCGGTGAAGGCGATCTTGCGCACCAGCGGGTGGCGGGTGAGTGCTGCGCCGGTGCTTGGGCCGTAGCCGGTAACCACGTTGACCACGCCTGGCGGGAAGCCGGCCTCGAGGGCCAGGCGGGCCAGCTCGAGGATGGTCGCCGAGGCGTGTTCGGACGGCTTGAGCACGATGGTGTTGCCGGCCGCCAGGGCCGGGGCCAGCTTGATCGCGGTGAGGTACAGCGGGCTGTTCCACGGGATGATCCCGGCCACCACGCCGATCGGCTCGTGCACGGTGTAGGCGAACAGGTCCGGCTTGTCGAGGGGCAGGGTGCCGCCCTCGAGCTTGTCGGCCAGGCCTGCGGTGTAATGGAAGAACTCCGGCAGGTAGCCGACCTGGCCGCGGGTTTCGCGGATCAGCTTGCCGTTGTCACGGCTTTCCAGCTGGGCCAGGTGCTCTTTGTTCTCGGTAATCAGGTCACCCAGGCGGCGCAGCAGTTTGCCCCGCGCAGTGGCGCTGATGCTGCGCCAGGCCTTGCTTTCGAAAGCGCGCTGGGCGGCCTGCACGGCCAGCTCCACATCGGCTTCGTCGGCGTCGGGCAGTTGCGCCCAGGCCTGGGCGGTGGCCGGGTTGAGGCTGTCGAAGGTCTTGCCGCTCTGGGCATCGAGCCATTGGCCGTCGATGCACATCTGGAAACGAACGAGGGTCATGCAACAATCCCCTTGGCGGATTCGGTGAGGGTGCGGGCTTCCTTGAGGAAGTCCAGCAGCATCTTGTTGACTTCACGGGGTGCTTCCACCGGCATCATATGCCGTTGCTCGGCGAGGACCACGCTTTGCGCACCCGGAATGCTGGCGGCAAGCTGGCGGGTCATGGCCGGGGTGGAGCCCGAGTCGAGTTCGCCGGTGGCGATCAGCGTCGGCACCTGGATGCTGCCCAGGTCGCCTGCGCGGTACATGTCCTGGGTGGCAAACAGCGAATACGTGGTGTGGTAGCCCTGTGGGTCGTTGCTCGCCAGCACCTGGCGAATCGCCGCAACCTGCGCGGGGTTGGCGGCCTTGTATTCACGGCTGAACCAGCGGTCGAGGGCGGCATCGACGTTGGCGTCGGGGCCCAGTTCGGCAGCCTGGGCGGCACGGGCGATAACACCGGCGCTCTGCTCCGGGGTGCGGTTGAACACGCTGTTGAGCACCACCAGCGCTGACAGACGCTGCGGGTATTCGAGGGCGAAGGCACGCGCGACCAGGCCACCCATGGAGAAGCCGATCACGGTTGCCTGGGCGATCTGCAGGTGGTCGAGCAATTCGGCCAGTTGTGCGGCGTAGCCTTCCAGGCCGGTGTCGGCGGCAGGCAGTGCGCTCTGGCCGTGGCCGAGCATGTCGTAGGCGACGACGCGGTAGTCGTTGGCCAGGCCGACAAACTGCCCGCCCCACATTTCCTTGTTCAGGCCTACGCCGTGGATCAGCACCACGGCTTGGCCCTGGCCTTGCACCAGGTAACTGGTGCCGGCCGGTGTACGTTCAGCGACAGGCTGAATCATGGAGGGCGCTCCTTGAAGGTCGGGCGCGGCGGGTATTCACGCCACGCCCAGGCCCGTCTTGGTTGTTGTTATTGAGCGTTGGCTTTTTCGGCAGCCAGTTCTTCCAGGTCGATGTAGCGGTTACCGATGCGTGGGTGCAGGCGGCCACCGTCGGCAGCGCCCAGCACCACGACGATTTCGTCGGCACGCGGCGCGTCTTCGATCTGCATTTCCAGGGTGATGTAGTGCGAACGCAGGCCTTCGTCGTCCTTTTGCATCATCGGGATCTGGATCGAAGTGCCCGGGCCGCCGCGCTTGTTGGTGAAGCTCAGGTAGCTCTTGGCCTGTACCGCTTCGCGGTAGTGGTTGCCGAAGCGCAGGGTGTGGATTACCGCCGAGGCGTGTTCGATTTCACCGTCGGCACCCACCACGGCAGCCTTGCCGTAGGCTTCGATCTTGTCGGCACCACCGATGGCGGCGGTCAGGCGCTCGACCATCAGTGCACCCAGCTCGGAGCAGTTGGCGCGAATTTCCGGCTTCAGATCTTCAACGAAACCGCGACCGGCCCATGGGTTCTTGATGACCACGGCCAGGCCGACCATGGTCACCGGCTTGTCGGTGGCCTTGCCGCCTTCGATGCGGGTCTCTTCGGAGTAGGTGACGATCTTGCGGATTTCGAAACTCATGGGTGGCTCCTGGTGAGGGTTAT
>Ga0213823_1001534_pt1 | contig 13922 bp, 14 predicted proteins | sample MC6MC0907MG_FD_179887 | JGI IMG/M metagenome (GOLD analysis project Ga0213823, IMG submission 179887) | Enriched soil aggregate microbial communities from Iowa State University, Ames, United States - MC6-MC0907-MG | ecosystem: Environmental > Terrestrial > Soil > Unclassified | place: USA: Iowa...
CTTCAAGGCCATCGAATCTGACGGCTTCAAGAGCCTGAAAGAAGGTCAGCAAGTTTCCTTCGTCGCCGAGCGCGGCCAGAAGGGCATGCAGGCTGCACAGGTTCGTCCGGAGTAATTCGGAAGCTGTAAAAAAACCCGCCCTGGTGGCGGGTTTTTTTATGGGCGCAGATTAACGATCAACCGCAGTTGACGCGCATCACTACACCCTGCTCATTCACGTTCAGGTTCAAGCGCTCCGAGCGGTATTCCAGGGTTACCACGTCGTGCGGCTTGAGGATACGCGCCATCTGCGAGCCACTGGCCTTGCGCGCCTGCTCGAGCAGGTCGGCACTGCCCTGCTTGCCGATGGCAAAATCGGCGCCACTGGCCTCGCAGCGGCCGTCATTGCCAGCGGGCGCCGTCGCGGCGCTGCCATCATCAGATTTGCCACCAGTGCTGCAACCAGCCAGCACCGCAGCGACCAGCAAGGTTGCCAGGGAAGCACGGGTACGGAACATGAATCCTCCTAAAATCGATCTGGGAACTGCCTTGATCGGACACCTCCCGCATGAATTCGTTGCAAAACCGCTCAAGTCTGCCTGAACTGGCCGGCACAGGCGCAAGCCAATCGTGACTGGATTTTGCGAGTCGGCCCTGATGCCTGGTTAGCTTCGCAGGTTTTTTTATGCTTAAGTCGCACACCCATTGACGCAAAGTCATGATTTACTTTAAGAAGTGAAGGCATAATGCCTGCTTCGAACACCAGGGTCAGGTGTTCGCCCCTCCGCCCCGGGCCGCACACGAGAGCCTTTCATGAACCACCACATCGACGCCGATATCAAGGTCAAATGGGACGAGGGCCAGAGCGCCTACAGCCCCAGCACGCCAGAAGAACTGCTTTTGATCGCCATGGACCTGCTGGTGCGCGACCGCGGCAGCGAGGCGGCGCGCAGTTTCATCGACCAGGTATTCGAGCGCTACGCGCCGCACCCCGCTATTGCAGTCGAGCCAGGCGCGCGCTGAGCAGGTCGAAAAAGCCCTGTGCGTCCCCCTCGCCTACCCACGTGACATTGGCCGGCTGCTTGAGCACGCCGTACCAGTCGGCGACGGTCTGCCCGAAGGTCGGACCTTCGCGGCTGTCGACGCTCATGTGGATACGCTTGCCACTGAACAGCTCGGGCTTGAGCAGGTAAGCGATGACGCTGGCGTCATGCACCGGGCCACCGGGCAGGCCGTACAGCGCCATGTCGTGCTTGATGTACGCATTCAGGATATCCACCACCCGCTTGCTGGCCTGGTTGTTCACGGCTGCCAACTGCTTGAGGCGGGCGTCGCTGGTCAACAGCTTGTGGGTGACGTCCAGCGGCAGGTAGGTCAGCGGCACGCCGCTGGCCAGCACGACTTCGGCGGCATGCGGGTCGGCGTAGAGGTTGAACTCCGCTGCCGGGGTGATGTTGCCACCGTTGAAGTGCGCACCACCCATCACTACGACTTCCTTGATGCCTTTGGCGATTTCCGGGCGCTGGATGAGGGCCAGGGCCAGGTTGGTCTGTGGGCCGAGCATGGCGATGGTGACGCTGTTCGGTTTGGCGGCGCCCAGGGTGTCGACCAGGTATTGCACGGCATTGCCTTGGGCCAGGGGCTGTTTCGGCTCATGCACGGGGACGCCGGTCAAGCCTTCCTCACCGTGTACTTCGGCTGCGTAGATGGGCGCGCGCACCAACGGGCGCCCTGCCCCGGCGTATACCGGGATGTCTTCGCGGCCGGCCCATTCGCGGGCCAGGCGGGCGTTGCGCGAGGTCTTGTCCAGGCGCACGTTGCCGGCGACGGTGGTGATGGCGCGTATGTTGAGTTCGTCCGGCGAGGCCATGGCGAGGAACAAGGCGACCACATCGTCGGCGCCAGGGTCGGTGTCGATGATCAGCTCACGCGGGGCGGCCTGGAGCGTGGTGGTGGCGGCTGCGGCCATGAGGGTGAGTCCTTGTAGCAGGGGTTTGAGCATGGGGCACTCCTGTTGCCTTGGTGGTGGATCCATTGGGGCCGCGTTGCGACCCATCGCCGGCAAGCCGGCTCCTACAGGTGCGGTACAGGCCTGCAGGTAGCGGTGCACCTGTAGGAGCTGGCTTGCCGGCGATCGAGGGCGGCAGCCCTCGGCTCTAGAAAGTCACCCCGGAAATCAGGGCAATATTGCTGTAGGGCTGGCATTCGCCGGTACGCACCACGGCACGGGCGCTGCGTGACAGCTCTTTGAATGCCTCGTGGCTCAGCCATTCACGCTTGCCCAGCTTGCCGCGCAGCCGCTCGATCTCGACCAGCGCGGGCGGCACCACCTTTTGCATCTCTTCGGCCAGCACATGCCGCTCCACCTGCATTTCGCTGAGCACGGCGCGCAGCACGCTGGCGAAATCGGGGATGCCCGGGGTCAACGCCAGGTCGATCAGCTCCACACCTGGCGGCACCGGCAGCCCGGCATCGCCGATGACCAGAATGTCGCCATGGCCCAAACCGGCGATGGTCCGCGACAACGCGATATTCAACAGCGCGGTCTTTTTCATGGGGTCAGCTCCGCCAGGGTCGGGATTGATGGCTGGGCACCGGCGCGGGTCACGGACAGCGCCGCGGCGCGCTGGCCAAAGGTGATCGCGTCGCCCTCTTCCAAGCCCCGCACCAGCGCTGCCGCGAAACCGCCGACGAAGGTGTCGCCCGCCGCTGTGGTGTCCAGCGCCTTTACCTGTGGCGCCGGGAAATGCCGGCTGCCGTCACGGCTGACGAACAGCGCGCCCTGGGCACCCAGCGTGACGATCACCTTGCCGGCACCCAGCTGCAACAGGCGCTCAGCAGCACGGCCGGCGCTAGCCAGGTCGTTGACCGGCTCGCCCGTCAGCGCTTCGGCTTCGCTCTCGTTGGGGATGAGGTAGTCGATGTGAGCGAACCATTGCGCCGGCAGCGGGCCGGTGGCCGGCGCCGGGTTGAGAATGACTGTCTTGCCCAGTTCACGCCCCCGGGCGAGGGCCCACGCCACTGTTTCGGCTGGCACTTCCAACTGGCAGATAATCACCTCTGCCGCCTGCAGCAATGCATCGAAACGCTGCACGCAAGCCGGCGCGAGCTGGCCGTTTCCGCCCGGGATGATGACGATGCAGTTCTGGCTGGCGGCATCCACGGTAATCAGCGCCACGCCACTGGAAACACCTGAGCACACGCCCACCGCCTGGCAATCGATGCCTTCCACCTCCAAGGCCTTGCGCAGCTGCTCGCCGTAGGCGTCATCCCCCACGTTGCCCACCATCGCCACATCAGCGCCCAAGCGCGCCACGGCCACGGCCTGGTTGGCGCCCTTACCGCCGGGCACGGTGAAAAAGCTTTCGCCGGCCAGTGTTTCTCCCGCACGTGGCAGCCGCTCTGCGCGGGCCACCAGGTCCATGTTGAGGCTACCAACCACTACTACCTTGGCACTCATGAACATTCCTTAGCGGTAATCGTTGAACAGATCCGGGCGTGGCCCGGTGGATTCGCGCAGCACGATGCGCGGGGCGACGATGCGCTGCTCGGCGGCATCACGCCGGGGCGTGCTGATGCGCGACAGCAGCAGCGCCGCAGCGCTTTCGCCAAGCTCACGGATCGACTGGCCCACGGTGGTCAGCGGCGGGTACACGTAGCGGCTCAGCTCGATATCGTCAAAACCGATCACCGACAGTTCGCCGGGCACGCTGATGTTGCGCTCGGCGGCGGCACGCAACACGCCGAAGCCAATCATGTCGTTACCGGCGAAGATCGCCGTGGGCCGCTTGCCGTCGAGCAGCTGCGCAGCCGCCCTATGGCCGCCAGGGCTGGTGAAGTCGCAGTGCAGAACGTGATCGCCCTCTACAGCCACCTGCGCTTCGGCCATGGCGCGGTGGAAGCCGGCCAGGCGCAGCTGGCTCACGCCGGTTTCGGCGGGGCCGCCGATATAGGCGATGTCGCGGTGGCCAAGCTGCAGCAGGTGCTGGGTGGCCAGATACGCGCCGTGCTCGTGATCGATGCGCACCAGGTCGGCGTCGACGCCCTCCAGTTCGCGGTCGACGATGACCATCGGCGTGCGCACGCCGGCCAGGCTTTGCAGCAGGTCGCTGTCCTCGCCCACCGAGGCAACCACCAGGCCGTCGATGCGCTTTTCCAGCAGCACGCGCAGGTAGCTGCGCTGCTTCTGCGGGTTGTCGTCGGAATTGCACAAGATCACGCAGTAGCCGTTGCGCTCACAGGCGTCCTCGATACCCCGCGCCAGCTCGGCGAAGTACGGGTTGACGCTGTTGGGCACCAGCAAGCCGATGGTGGCCGTGGTGCGCGCCTTGAGCGAGCGGGCCACGGCGCTGGGCACATAATCGAGCTCGACGATGGCCGCTTCGACTTTCAGCCGCACCTGTTCGCTGACCGGGCGGGTCTTGTTCAGTACATGGGACACCGTGGTGTAGGAAATACCCGCGAGTGCCGCGACGTCTTTGATGGTTGCCATGTTTTTATCAGTTCCGCCGGCCTGCACGCCGGCTACGGTAGGTGTCGAGCACCACGGCGATGACGATGACCGCCCCGGTGATAATGCGTTTTGTGGGTTCCGATGCGCCGATCTGCGCAAGGCCTGCGGCCAGCACCGAAATGATCAGCACGCCGAAGAAGGTGCTGATCACCGACCCGCGCCCGCCCATCAGGCTGGTGCCGCCGATGACCACGGCGGCGATCACCTGCAGCTCCATGCCGGAGCCTGCGTTGGGGTCAGCCGCTTCAAGGCGCGAGATCTGGAACAGCGCGGCCAGGCCTGCCAGCAGGCCCATCAGGGCGAACACCAGCACCTTGTAAGGGCGTGGGTCGATGCCGGCCAGGCGCACGGCTTCTTCGTTGGTGCCGATGCCGATCAGGTAGCGGCCGAACACGGTGCGGGTCAGCACCAGCTGGGCGAGGATAATCACCAGTAGGGCGATGATGAACGCCGGCGAAATGCCGAAGGCGATCGGGTTGGAGAACCAGGCGTAGGCATCACCGATGTAGGCGGTGCGCGAGTCGGTGAACTGGTACGCCAGGCCCCGGGCCATCTCCAGCACACCGAGTGAAACGATGAACGACGGGATGCGCCAGGCCACGGTGACCGCGCCGGTGATGCTGCCCGCCAGTGCGGCGATGGCCATGCCAAGCAAGGCAGCGGGCAGTACGCCCCAGCCCCAGCCAAGGATCGCCACGCTGACCGTGGAGGCGGCCAGCGCCAGCACCGAGCCGACCGACAGGTCGATGCCGCCAATGATCAGCACGAAGGTCATGCCCACCGCCAGCACCATCAGGTCGGGGATCTGGTTGGCGATGGTGCTGAACGTCGCGTACGACCAGAAGTGGCTGCTGAGCAGCGAGAACAGCACGATCATGGCCAGCAAGGCGCCCGCCAGGCCCAGGTAGGTACCGATGCCGAAGTAGGTGCCGCTGCGGCGCGCAGGCGTGGCGGCCGGGGTGTCGAGAGGTGTGGTTTTCATGCATCCATCCTGGGGGCTGCGTCGTGCAGCAAGGCATCACGTTTCTGGTAGCCGGCGAACGCGGCGGCGAGGAGCTGGTCCTGGCTCCAGTGGTCACGCTCGAAGGTGTCGATCAGGCGGCCGGCGGACAGTACGGCAATGCGGTCGCAGATCAGCATCAGCTCGCGCAGGTCGCTGGACACCACCACCAGGGCCTTGCCCTGGCGCGCAAGTTCGGCCAGCAGGCCATAGATGTCGAACTTGGCACCGACGTCGATGCCGCGGGTTGGCTCATCGAACAGCAGCACCTGGCAGTCGCGCTCCAGCCAGCGGCCGATCACCACCTTTTGCTGGTTGCCGCCGGACAGCTCGCCGACCGTTTGCGCGGCATTGGCGCTGCGGATACGCATGGCGTTGATCTGGCGTTCGGCCAAGGCCCTCTCCGCTTCGCCATCGACCACCCCGACGCGGGACAGCGCAGCGAGGTTGCCCAGGGCGATGTTGGCACTGATCGACTGCGACAGCAGCAAGCCTTCGCCCTTGCGGTCCTCGGTGATCAGGGCAATACCGGCCTTGACCGCTGCCTTGGGCGAATCGATGGCCACCTTTACCAGCGGCTGGCCGATTTCAATGCTGCCGCTGTCGGCGCGGTCCGCACCGAAAATCAGCCGCAGCAGCTCGGTGCGCCCGGCGCCGATCAACCCGGAGATGCCGAAGATCTCCCCTGCCCTGACCTGCAGCGACACGTCGCGCACTTTATCGCCGCGGCACAACCGGTCGACCTTGAGCAATGGCGCGCCAATCTGCCGGCGGCCCAGGTCGATGTGCTCGCCCAGTTCGCGGCCGACCATCAGGTTGACCAGTTCGTTGCTGCTGTAACGCTGTATCGGCTCGTCGCACACCAGCTTGCCGTCGCGCAGCACCACGATACGCTGGGCCACGCGCTGGAGCTCTTCGAGGCGATGGGAAATGTAGACGATGGCCACGCCGCGCTGGCGCAGGCGTTCGATCTGGGTGAACAGCAGCTCCACCTCGCGGGCGGTGAGCATGGCCGTGGGTTCGTCGAAGATCAGTACATGGCAGTCGCCGATCAGGTTGCGGGCGATCTCGACCATCTGCTGGTGGCCGATGCCCAGCTCGCCAACCGGGGTGTCCGGGTCGATGGCATCGAGGCCAACCTGGGCCATGGCGGCCGTGGCCAGCTGGCGCAGGCGCTTCTGGTTGACCCAGCCAAAGCGGCTGGGCAGGTTATCGAGAAACAGGTTTTCGGCGACGGTCAGGGTTGGCAGCAGGTTGAGCTCCTGCATGACCATACGCACACCCAGGCGCTCGGCCTCGCTGCGGCTGCCAGGCGCATAGGCTTGGCCGCGGAAGCTCATGTGCCCGGTGGTAGGCGTTTCCAGGCCGCTGATCAGCTTGGAAAGCGTGCTCTTGCCCGCGCCGTTCTCGCCGGTCAGGGCCAGTACTTCACCGGCGCGCAGGGCCAGGCTGACATCGCCCAGCACCGGTTGCGCGTAGCTTTTACCCAGGCCGTTGGCGGCGAGCAGTACTTCATTGGCCGTTACAGGCATGGCCATGTCTCCTGGCCGTCAAGGCTTGGTGATGAGTTCGACCGGGGTCTGGATGACGTTGTCGGCGTCCACGTCCGGCTTCTGGCCCTTGAGCATCTTCAGCGCCGCCTGGATGCCATACACCGCCTGCTGGCTGGCAGCCTGGTCGAGGGTGGCGAGCACGCGGCCATCCTTGAGCATCGGCTTGATGGCATTGATGTTGTCGTAGCCCACCACTTGCACCTGGCCGGTCTTGCCAGCGGCGCGCACGGCCGACACAGCGCCCAGGGCCATGCTGTCGTTGCCGGCCAGCAGGGCCTTGAGGTCGGGGTATTCGTTGAGCATCGAGGCGGCGACAGCGTTGCCCTTGTCAATTTCCCAGTTGCCGGACTGCACCGAAACGATCTTCATCTGCGCCGCCTCCATGGCGTCCTTGAACCCTGCGGTACGCTGCTGGGCATTGGTGGTGGTCGGCACACCTTCGATGATGCCGACCTGGTCACCGGCCTTGAGCTTCTGCTTGGCCAGGTAATCACCCACCAGGCGCGCGCCCTTGCGGTTGTCGGGGCCTACGAAGGGCACGCTGATGTTTTTGCTCTTGAGCACGTCGGGGTCGAGGCGGTTGTCGATGTTGACCACCGTGATACCAGCGTCCATGGCCTTCTTGATGACAGGCACCAGCGCTTTGGAATCGGCCGGGGCAATGATCAGAGCCTTGGCACCGGTGGCGATCATTTGTTCGACGATGCGGATCTGGTTGCCGGTGTCGGTCTCGTCCTTGATGCCGTTGGCAACCAGGTCGAAATCGTTGGCGTGTTCCTTCTGGTAGGCCTTGGCGCCGTCTTCCATGGTGCGGAAAAATTCGTTGGCCAACGACTTCATGACCAGGGCGACCTTGGGTTTGTCTTCTGCGTGGGCAGCAGACAAAGGCAGGGCGAGTGACAGCGACGAAATGACGGCGAGCGCCAGCAGACGACCGGGGAACGGCAGTTTCATGGGAGATGACTCCGAATCTTGTGGTTTTTATCGGATCGCAAACGTTTGCGTTGGCTCACTATGGAAACAGGACGTGGTTTTGTCAAATCCGTTTCGCTGCGGGGTGCTAGCCGCTCTTGGCGCAGATTATCCGAGATTTATCCGAAAAACCGAACGGTTTTTCCTATGCTTGTTCGGTGGAGCGAACGGATGGGGCCGCTATGCAGCCCAATCGCGGGCAAGCCCGCTCCTACAGGCATTGGTGTCGGCGCGGAATCAGGGGCTGGTGCAGCGGATGGTACGAAACCTGCCTTGCCCTCTGCGCGACACAGCAAAATCTCATTAGGAAGAGAGAAGAATAATTATGAATGCTGCACTGAAGACTTTCGCCCCCAGCGCCCTGGCGCTGCTGCTGATCCTGCCAACCCCTGCTTCGGCGAAAGAGGTCGAAACCCAGCAGAAGCTGGCCAACGTGGTCATCCTCGCCACCGGTGGCACCATTGCCGGCGCCGGCGCCAGCGCTGCCAACAGCGCCACCTACCAGGCCGCTAAACTCGGCATCGACAAGCTGATTGCCGGCGTGCCGGAACTGGCCGACATCGCCAACGTGCGCGGTGAGCAGGTGATGCAGATTGCCTCCGAAAGCATCACCAACGATGACCTGCTCAAGCTGGGCAAGCGCGTCGCCGAGCTGGCCGACAGCAACGACGTCGACGGCATCGTCATCACCCACGGCACCGACACCCTGGAAGAGACCGCCTACTTCCTCAACCTGGTAGAGAAGACCGACAAGCCGATCGTGGTAGTGGGCTCCATGCGCCCAGGCACCGCAATGTCCGCCGACGGCATGCTCAACCTGTACAACGCCGTAGCCGTGGCCGGCGACAAGCAGTCGCGCGGCAAGGGCGTCCTGGTAACCATGAACGACGAGATCCAGTCCGGCCGTGACGTGAGCAAGTCGGTCAACATCAAGACCGAAGCGTTCAAGAGCGCCTGGGGCCCGATGGGCATGGTGGTGGAAGGTAAATCGTACTGGTTCCGCCTGCCGGCCAAGCGCCATACCACCCAGTCGGAGTTCGACATCAAGCAGATCAGCAGCCTGCCCCAGGTGGACATCGCCTATGGCTACGGCAACGTGACCGACACCGCCTACAAGGCACTGGCACAGAGCGGCGCCAAAGCGATCATCCATGCCGGCACCGGCAATGGCTCGGTGTCGTCGCGGGTAGTGCCTGCGCTGCAGGAGCTGCGCAAGAACGGCGTGCAGATCATTCGCTCTTCGCATGTCAACCAGGGCGGCTTTGTGCTGCGTAACGCCGAACAGCCCGATGACAAGAACGACTGGGTCGTGGCCCATGACCTGAACCCGCAGAAGGCGCGCATCCTGGCGATGGTGGCAATGACCAAGACCCAGGACAGCAAAGAGCTGCAGCGGATTTTCTGGGAGTACTGATCGCAGCCGGCACCGGGCCTGCACGCTTGCCGAGCAGGCCCCTTACGGCAGCGCCAGCAGCAAGCGGGAAAAATCGCAGCACAACCCTGCCAGCTCGGCAATCCGTGGGTTGATACCTAGACGCCGATCGGTGCGGTACAGCGCGCCGTAGCGCACCTGGGGCAGGCGTGGCCGTGTCTGGATAACCTTCAGCGCGCCACGCTCCACCAGTTGCGACAGGCACTGCCGGGGCAGGTAGCTGATACCGATGCCCGAAATGGTCAGCCCCACCTGCACCAACAAGTTGTGGCTGGTGATGAGCCGTGGCAGGTGGACGCCCTGCTCGGCCAGCCAGCGTTCGTAGACCAGCCCGGTGCCCGAACTCGAGCCTTGTGTCATCACTGTAAATTGCGCCAGCTCCTGCAGCTGCACTTCACCATCACCCTCCACCAGCTCGGGCGCGCACATCCAGGCGTTCTCCACACGCTGCAGTGGCGTGCAGACGAAGCGGGCATCCTCGAACACATCGGGCACCACAATGACATCGAGCTCGTCATGTTCCAGCTTGCGGTGCAACTCGCTGGACAACTCAACCGACGGCTCGATCTGTAGCTGCGGGTAATCCTGCCGAATCGCCTCGACGAACTGCGGCAGCCAGGTCAGAGCCGTCAGTTCCGTCACGCCCAAACGCAAGCGGCGCACCCGCACCTCACGCGCCCCCATGCGCTCCAGCAACACATCGCGCCGTTCGAGCAGTTCACGCACATGCTCCAACAGCTCCATGCCTTTCTCGCTGAGCTGCGCCGTGCGCCGGCTGCGATCGAAGACGGCCGTCTCGAAGGTGTCTTCAAGCTCCTGGATGCGCTTGGAGATCGCTGACTGGGACATGTTGAGCCGTGACGCCGCCGCTTCGAAGCTGCCGCACTCGACGATCCAGTACAACGCTTCCATCTGCTTGAAGGTGACCATGACATAACCCTACATGAATAAAAGCGATTTATTTTCAGCGGAAAATATCGCTAAAAGTCTCTGCACGCCACTCTTACCATCGTCTCCAGCCCGTCCACCACCCTGGAGAACACCCATGTCATTGCCCGGCTCCCGCATCCTTCCCTCCCCCGCCCTGGCGCCCGAGCGTGTCATCACGGCACTGCGCCAGGTCGTCACGCCCCATATCAGCGACAACCTCGGCCGCCATATCGGCGCCCGCGGGCTGACGCGCTACAACCGCAGCGGCAAGCTGGTCGGCTGCGCATTGACGGTCAAGTGCCGCCCCGGCGACAACCTGTACATCTACAAGGCCCTCACCCTGCTGCAACCCGGCCACGTACTGGTCATCGATGCCCAGGGCGACACCAGCAATGCGGCCATTGGCGAACTGATCAAGCTGTATGCGTTACAGCGCGGCTGCGCAGGCTTCGTCATCGACGGGGCCATTCGCGATGTCAGCGCCTTTGCCGATACACCATGCTATGCCCGCGGCGTGGTGCACTGTGGGCCTTACAAGACGGGCCCGGGGGAAATCAACGTGCCGGTGTCGATCGGCGGAATGATCGTCAGCCCAGGCGATCTGGTGGTGGGCGATGAAGACGGCCTGGTGGCCTTCCCGCAGGCCGTTGCCGATGAAGTCATCCAGGCTGCCGCTCGCCATGCCGACCATGAAGCCGCCGTGATGGCCGAGATCGCCAGCGGCAACCCTCGCCAGTCGTGGATCGAAGCCCCGTTGAAGAAATTCGGCCTGCTGGAGGATGCCCTGTGAGCCACGCGCTGCTGTCCAACCGCCTGCTGGGCATTCAACCCTCGCCCAGCATTGCCGCCAATGCGCTGGTCAGCCGTTTGCAGGCCGAGGGGCGGGACATCGTCAATTTCACCGTCGGCGAGCCCGACCTGGATACCCCAGCCCATATCGTCCAGGCCGCCATGGATGCCATGCGCGCCGGGGAGACTCACTACACCGCCACCAGCGGAACGGCAGCCTTGCGCCAGGCCATCGTCGGCAAGCTGGCGCGGGACAACGACCTGCACTATGGCGTGGACGAAGTGGTCGCCGGCTGTGGCGGCAAGCACATCATCTATCACGCCATGGCCGCCACCCTCAATGTTGGCGATGAAGTCGTGGTGCACTCGCCGTACTGGGTGTCATACCCCGATATTGCGAAACTCAACGATGCGATCCCGGTGATCATCCCTGGCGACGAAGGCCTGGGTTTCAAGCTGTCGCCGCAAGCACTGGAACGTGCGATTGGTCCACGCACCAAATGGGTCATCCTCAATAGCCCCAACAACCCCAGTGGCGCGGTATACGACGAAGCTGAACTGCTGGCACTGGCGGCCGTTCTGCGCCGTCATCCACATGTACTGGTGATGTCGGACGAAATCTATGAACACTTCGTGTTCGGCGACAGCAGGCATCTCTCGATCGTCAACGTAGCGCCTGACCTCAAGCCGCGTACGCTGATCATCAACGGTGCTTCCAAAGGGTACGCCATGACTGGCTGGCGCCTGGGCTTCGGTGCGGGGCCTGCGTTTCTCACGGCGGCTATCGCCAAGCTCATCTCGCAAACCACCACATGCCCGGCGTCCATCAGCCAGGCTGCGGCGGTGGCAGCGTTTGCTGGCGATCAGCAGCCGATCGGCGACATGCGGGGGCTCTACCACCAGCGCCGCACACGCATGCTAGAACACCTCGCCGGCATCGCCGGTATGCATTGCACACCGCCGCAAGGGGCGTTCTATGTCTTCGCCAACATTACCGGCCTGCTCGGCAAACGCAGCGAAGCCGGCACCCTGATCGACACCGAAAGCGCCCTGGTTGCCTACCTGCTCGATGAAGCCGGCGTGGCCGTGGTGGGCGGCGCCGCCTACGGCATGTCGCCGTACATACGGCTGTCGTTCGCCAGCAGCCTGGCAACGATCGACGAAGGATGCCTGCGCCTGAGAAGAGCGGTCGACCGCCTGCGCTGAACGCGTGATGATGCACGGGCAATGGATGGCCCCGCGATGAACTGCCTAGAACAACAATCTTTCATACCGAGGCATACCATGCACACTCCCCGCATCCCCCTTGTCTGGCAAATCCTGATGGGTTTGCTATTGGGCATCGCCGTAGGTGCCCTGCTCAACGAATACCCCACCCTGCGCCCGTGGATGGTGGAAAACATCCTGCAGCCTGCGGGAGATATCTTCATCAAGCTGATGAAAATGATCGTGGTGCCGATCGTGTTTGCCTGCATGGTGGTAGGCATAGCAGGCCACGGCGACGGTAAGTCACTGGGGCGCATCGGGGTTCGCAGCCTGATGTATTTTTTTGCGGTTACCACGACGGCGATCATTGCCGGCCTAGCCATCGGCAACCTGCTGCAACCGGGCGCCGGCACCGACCTGGCGAGCCTCAAGGCCAGCACCGTGAACCTGCCCAGTGCCAGTGCGGGTAGCCACAGCCTGGGGCAAATAATCGTCGGCATCATCCCCGACAACATCATCAACGCCATGGCCCAGGGCAGCTTGCTGTCGGTTTTGTTCTTCGCAGTCATGTTCGGCCTGGGGGTCGGCCAATTGCCAGAGGCGCGCAAGGCGCCGTTGATCGCTGCGCTGCGTGCAGTTTCGGAAGCGATGTTCAAGGTCACTTCGATGATCATGGCCTACTCGCCTATCGGCGTGTTCGGCATGATCGCCGTCACCGTTGCCAACTTCGGCTTCAGCTCACTGCTACCGCTGGGCAAGTTGATCCTGGTGAGCTACGTGGCCATCGCGTTGTTCACCCTGGTCGTGCTCGGTAGCATCGCGCGTCTTTGTGGCATCCGCCTGTTCGGGTTGATGCGCCACATCAAGGATGAATTGCTGCTGGCATTCTCCAGCGCAAGCTCCGCAGCGGTAATGCCGCAACTGATGAAAAAGCTTGAGAGCTATGGGGCGCCGCCTTCGCTGGTGAGTTTTGTGGTGCCCGTTGGCTACTCGTTCAACCTCGATGGCGCGTCGCTGTTCCTGGGCATCGGCACACTGTTTGTCGCCCAGCTGTACGGCATAGAGCTGCCCCTTTCCGAACAGGCCGTGCTGGTGGTGACCATGGTGCTGACCTCCAAGGGTGCGGCCGGCGTGCCGGGGTTCATGTTCGTGATTCTCTCGGCCACGTTGGCCAGTGCGGGCCTGCCACTCGAGGGCATCGCGTTCATCGCAGGTGTCTACCGGCTGATGGAAATGCCGACCACAGCACTGAATGTGCTGGGCAACGCGCTTGCACCCTTGGTGATAGCGCGTTGGGAATCTGCCTCGGCCGCTGCCAGCGACCGCCACGACGAGCAGAATCGGCTCGGCCAGCGCGGATAACTCGCAGCCGTTTCCTGGCCTGGGGCTCCCTTTTTACCCTACGTGCTGTTGCGAAAATACTTACAGTGAAATACTGTATGCGCATACAGCAAAACAAGGAAAAGCCCCGTGGCCAGTACCGCCTCCGCAACGCCGAGCAGTTATGAACAACTGGGTATGCGCATCCAGAAAATCATCAACGGCCCC
>Ga0213823_1001536_pt1 | contig 13913 bp, 10 predicted proteins | sample MC6MC0907MG_FD_179887 | JGI IMG/M metagenome (GOLD analysis project Ga0213823, IMG submission 179887) | Enriched soil aggregate microbial communities from Iowa State University, Ames, United States - MC6-MC0907-MG | ecosystem: Environmental > Terrestrial > Soil > Unclassified | place: USA: Iowa...
GGCCGGCGTACTTGCCGAACAGAACCTTGTCGCCAGCCTTCAGGTCGACCGGCAGAATCTTGCCGTCTTCGGTCTTCTTGCCGGGGCCGACGGCCACGACTTCGCCTTGATCAGGCTTTTCTGCGGCGCTGTCGGGGATGACGATGCCCGAGGCAGTCTTGCGCTCGTTTTCGAGGCGTTTGACGATCACGCGATCGCCCAGGGGACGCAAGGCCATGAGGAACTCCTGTTTGCTTAAAAAGTGAATGATCAGTTAGCCCCGGGAGGGCTGTTAGCACTCACCGGTGTCGAGTGCTAATTATAGGGATGATGTTCCGGGGTTCAAGGGGGGGAGGCTGCGCTGTTACATATTTGGCTGGGTGGGCCGATAACGGCGTATCGGGGACGCACCCCCCTGTCGAAGTTCATCTAACTTGGGATTTACGTCATCCAGTTTGGGAATCGATAATTTTCGATATGAAAGGACTGGCGCGGCCTCCAGCCGGATTTCGCCTCTGGAGGTCCGATTTTCTGTGTCACAGTAGGGCGATCCGCCGTTCTCCCCGGTATGGTGCCTTTGCCTGCGGCTAGCACTGCGACGTGTCAAACGACGCCCGCCAGGACCTGCTTTGGCCGTGTACGCCAAATACGGCTGCCAAACCACGGTCGCTCTCTACCTGGTCTGCTATTGGACGACGGGCCGCTTCCGACCCATTACGGCCATTGGTCTAGATAGTTTGATCGGCTGCAATGCAGCGATAGTGGACCTAGCCTGCGGAACAGTTCGGGACAGCCATCTGAGCCGGCTTGAGTTAGTTGCTAGCCGCCGAACACGTTCCGATGCCTGTACGCCTACGGCACGGTAAACCAGTCGCGGCTAGGCAAACCAAGTGCAACACGTTCTCCAACTGAGGGGGGGAGTGGCGACACTGCTCACACCTCATCCGGCAAGAAAGGGATGCAAACATGGGACATCTTTGCAGCGGCCAAGCTATATCGTCTGGACTGCTGGTCCCAGAAGGCTCGTGCCGACTTTAGAGAGTGCCGTCAAGTAGGTCCAGCATCAGGCAGATGTGATGTTCTAGCTGCAGAACCTTGTTGGTACCGAGCCCGGGGAAATGGCTCGCTGCGACGTGATTGGCGTACCCGTCTAGCGCGAAATTTGTGCCGAATTCCTTGGGGCGGGTCTTCGCAGCATTCACGAGCTTGCGGGCGGCCTGGAGGAACTTGTCTTCGGTGCTCCCGACATCCTTGTCGGTGTCGTCAGACACGAAGTGCTCAATCCATACGTCGCTGGACTTGTGCTTGTAGATGGCGTGAATCGCTACGGCCGCAGGCTGACCGCCACCTGGCGTGAATGCCGAGCCAATGGCAGCATAGTCGCCGAACCCCACCCACGAGGGTTTGAACGTCTTGTACCGGTCGGTGAAGAGTTCAGCGCCGTCGTAGTCGGAGTTGCGGTCCAACTTGTTGAAATAATCGCGGATGTCAACCCGCCTGGCAGACGGCAGGAGCGTCTGCTGAGCTACGGTCATCTTCTCGTTCAACACGATGTGGAAACGCACGTTCGCATCGGCGGCAAGCGTCTTTAGCTCAGCGTCAGTCAAGGCCGGGCTTGAGTAGGCTAGTGCGACTTTTCGCCCGGCAAAGCGCTTGAGGAAGGACGAAACATGGGCGAGCGTCGTAGTCGAGACGCATCGGAAAGTCGGCAAGATGGAATCGTGCTCATCAACGACCTCCAGGACCTCTTTGAGCCATGCTTTTGCCTCGTCCTTGGGCTTCAACTCATGCTTGTCTGGGTTGAGGATGACTGCCAATGTTTGACCGGCCTTGCCGAACTCCTTGATGCATCTAGCAAGGTCTGAGCTATTGCGCTTGACCGGCTCTATCACCGGCACCAGAGCCTCGAGCGACCTATGGTCGTCCAGCATGGCGCGCAAGGCTAGGAATTCGGAACGACGCCCATAGACAAACGGGAAATACATGACACCTCCCCCAATCTCGTATCCGTTACGAAATCTAATAATTAGGAGGTAAATGTAATGGGACTAAATGGATTCGGCAAGGGCATCCAAAAGGCGCTGTCGCTTCGGTCGTGAAAGCGGCGTCTCGTACGCCAATACGCGAAGGCTCTGCGGCAGGGAGGAAACGAACGCCACCGAATCTTCGTCAGTCGTGCGCGCACGCATGGTGGATACGAGTACCTTGTGCGCTTGCGGACTAGTCAGGCGGCAGAAGAGCTGCTCGTAGTGCTGATGGAGACGCCCATTGGGCATCGCTGGCTGAGGCCCGAAGTGTTTGTGAACTGCGTCCATGTACTCTTGACGGCGCAGCATGCGGAAGACGACCGCGGTCTCAACGCGAGAAATGTCACGGACGGACTTACGCACCTCTCGGAGGCTGCCCTTGTCGGTAAGGCAAAGGATGCCCACACGTTCGTCGACCAATGATGCGTAGCGCCGGGCGAGGTCTGGATGTGTCACCACGTAGACGCTATCGAAGGCTCGAAGATACGCAGGTGTTTGCGTGTTCAATCGTCGATGGCTGTCGTATTCGGTCTTGACCTCGTAGGCCGTCGAAGTTCCGTTGAAAACGGCCACATCGATGATGGAACCAGCGACGCCGAGCTCGATGCTCATGCTGGAGGTGCGAGGGCTATGCCTGCCGAAGACAATGCGGTTGGCAATGGCCGCCTTGTACACGTACTCGCAGCGGAATTCCTGTCCCAGTTCAGCAAGCGATGCATCGAACAGATCCGCTACGGAGGCGTCGTGCTTGGCTGTCCGCACACCTAGCCCCGCGAGTCGCTTCGCGACGTGCTTCGCCGTTCCCCGCCGTGCGATGTCATCAAGCACAGGTCGGGAGAAGATGCGGGCAATTAGGCGGGAGCGTTCGGTTTCGGTCATGGAGAAGGGTGGTGTCGCTCAGGATCCAATGTGAGAGCGACCGCTTAAACGCGCCACCAAACCTCGCGGCGCAGCCGCAGAGTGTAGCTTTTAATGGGGAAGCCCGCGACCGCTCGGTGGCCCAAGGAGGTCGTGGGGCGAGGCTCTAAAGCAGGGGCGCTTGCCAACCTTTTGACTGGTGAAATCCCCTAGGACGGAATGACTGCTACCAGCCTGAAGCGGGCACTCAGCCAAACTTTCCAGTGACCGCTCCAGGCCGCTGGCAGACGTTCGTCAACCGCGTCTAGCTCACAGCCGTTGTAGGGTAGGGCAGGCGCACTGGCATGTGGGCCTCGAGATGTGATGGTCCCAATCATCACCCAAGTTCAATGAACTTTCTGAGGAAGAATGCGATGTTCAATGAACCACTGCGGCCAAAGTGAATGAACCAAATTTCGCTAAGTCCATGATTTACAACATGTCGAGTTTCCACCTTCAATGAACTTCGACATGGAGGTCCAATTCGTGTGTCACGCCTAGGGTGATGTCGCTTTAAACCGGCCCTCATCGATGTAGCGCTTGAACAGCTGCCACGGGTTCAAGGCATGCGAGAGCCAAAAGTTGCACAACCTTTCGACAAACGGGAAAATCGACCGCTTGGTCCACCCTATCCGTGGCCGCAGACTATTCAGGAGTGAAGGACGTGCGCAACCCCGTTCTCGCGGCAATACCGACCGGCATCATCGAAGGCCGGTGCCGGCAAAGCGCTCAAGGCAAACACGCGATCCTGCATGCTGTAATTTGCGCGGTCCTCGCCAGCGCTCCTTTCCTGCAGATCGGCGCCGCCTATGCCGCCGGCTTCGACTGCAAGGCCGCGAAAACCCATGTCGAACATCTCATCTGCGCCGAACCATCGTTGTCCAAGCTGGACGATCAGGTGAAGGAGCTTTACGACAAGATTCAGGCCGAAACCGCTGGCCGTGACGGTGAAAGCGGTGAATGGCGCGATCCTGTAGCGAAAGAGCAGACGCAATGGCGCACCACCGTGCGCGACCGTTGCCCCGACGCCGCCTGCCTGAAGTCCGCCTACGTGGACCGCATTGCTGCCATGAAAAAGAATTGGGCAGAGGCGCTCGGCCCCGCAGGCAAGTAATACGCGAAGCCCTCCGGGGTGGTCGAATTTTGCTATTTAAAAGCATCCTGTCGGGGCCGAAGTAAAAGCGAGCCGCCATGTGTCCGATCGCCGGTTCGATGGCGCTGCAATCGCAAACTCCCAAGCTAAGTGACGCTTTCACAGCAAAATCTCAACTTAGGTGATCACCCAATCCCAATGCCCGAGATTGAAGGCTTCTAGCCCGTTGAATTCGCTGCCATCCGGGTTTCATTTTTCGCGCGGTTCGACACCAGAAACGCTTCCACCCCGGACGCCATGCTGGTGCCGCACGAAATCCGGGGGGCTGATCAGGCTTGTTTTGTTCAGTACTGATACCGCATCGTCAGCATGACGCTGCGCGGCTGGCCATAGTAGTTCTGGCGCGAGCCGCCGCCGAGTTTCTCGTAGTAGACGCGGTCGAAGACGTTGTCGACGGTGAGGGTGCCCTCGAAGTGCTTGTTGTAGCGGTAGCCGACCTGGGCTGAGAGCGTGGTGTAGCTGCCCTGGTCCCAGCGGACGTTGCCGGTTTGCTGGTAGAAGCCGCTGTTGTAGCGCACGCCCGCGCCGACCGAGAAGCCTTGCAGCTCGGGTTGGCTGAAGTGGTAGCGGGTCCAGAGGTTGATGGCATGGCGCGGGGTGATCTGGCTGTATGCCATGCCCTTGGTGGCTGCGGGGGCCTCAAGGTACTTGGTGTTGGTGTAAGCGTAGCCGGCGGTGATTTCCCAGCCCGGCAGCGGGGAGCCGCTGACTTCGGTTTCGAAGCCCTGGCTGCGCACTTTGCCCGCGGCGATGGAGAAGAGCGGGTTGTCCGGGTCGGTCATGGCGCGGTTGCGGTCCACGATCTGGAACAAGGCGGCGTGGGTGTTCAGGCGGCCGTCGAGCAATTCGCCTTTAAGGCCAGTTTCCACCTGACGGCCGGTGCGCGGCTGGAGGGTGGAGCCTTGGGCGTTGGTGGCCGTCTGGGGCTGGAAGATGTCGGTGTAGCTGACGTAGGCCGACCATTGGGGGGTCAGATCGAAGATGAGGCCGGCGTAGGGCGAGGTGCGGGCGTCGATGCGGTCGACATTCTGGCTGAAGTCGCCGAAGTACACGTTGTCGCTGCGGGCGTCGTTTTTCCACCAGGCCAGGCGCGCGCCGACGACGAGCTTGAGCGGGTCGGCTAGCTGCAGGTTGGCGCGCGTGTAAAGGCCGAATTCGCTGACACGCCCGTCGCTGCCGTTGACCTGCTCCATGTCCGGCTTGGGCATGTTGGTGATGGGCTGATAGATGTTGGTCGGGAAGATCGAGCCACCCCCATAGGTGAAATCCTTGTGGGTATAGCTGTAATCGGCGCCGATCAGCAGCGAGTGTTCGCGCCCGAAGGCCTGGAAGGGCTGGTTCAGGTTGAGGTCGGCGCCGGTTGTTTTCCAGTGGTTGCGGTACGACCAGGCGATCAGGTTGGTGTTGCCGGTGGCGGGGTCGACCGCGCGGTTGGGCCAGGTGAAGTCGCGCACGGGGGTGTCGGTGTCGCGATGAAAGACGCCGGCCTTCACGCGGCCGCCGCCATCCAGGCGATGCTCGAGGTCGGCGAAGAGTTCGGTGGTTTCTTCTTCGATGCGGTTCCAGTCGGCGCTCAGGTTGGTGGAACGCCGCACGTCGAGCAGGCCGCCGTCGGCGTAGGCCGGCAGGCCGAAGGCGGGCGTGGCGCGCAAGCGCTGGTGGGTGATGCCGGCGGCAACCGTGGTGCGGGACGTCAGGTCGGCCTCGACGATGCCGTAGAGAGTCGGGCGCTGCGACTCGACGCGGTCGACGAAGGAACCGCGGTCTTCATAGGCGGCGATGAAGCGGCCGCGCACCTTGCCTTCGCTGTCGAATGGGGTGCTCAGGTCGGCGACGGCGCGGTAGTAGTCCCAGGACCCTACGCTGGCTTGGGCGCTGAAGGCGAAATCTTGCAGGGGCCGCTTGCGCACCAGGTTGATCGAGCCGCCGGGTTCGCCGGTGCCTTGGTAGATGCCAGCGGGGCCGCGCAGGACTTCGATGCGGTCGTAGATGGCCAAGTCGAAGCCCGGCGACAGGTTGCCGGCGCCAGCCGGAGTGGACAGGCCATCGACCTGGAGCTTGTCCAACGAGTAGCCGCGCGAGATGAAGCCCGACATGCCGCCGCCGGAGCTGAGCGTCTCGACCGTCACGCCGGTGACGTTGCGCATGGCGTCGCCCAGGCTGTTGAGGTTCTGGTCGTCAAGCTGCTGGCGCGTGATCACGGACACCGATTGCGGGATGTCTTTCAGGCGCTGCAAGCCCTTGCCGATCGTGACGGCTTCGGTGGTGTAGGAGCCGGTTCCTTCGCTGGTGGCGCGCTCCGCCATGCCGGTGACGGTCACCGGAGCGAGTTCGGTGACGTTGGACTCGCGCTGCAGGGCATAGCCCCCGGCGCCATCGGACACCACACGAAAACCACTGCCGGCCAGCAGGCGATCGAAGCCTTCCTGCACACCGTAGTTGCCGCTCAGTCCGGGGCTTTGGCGGCCGGCAAGCTGGGCCTGGTCGAACACCAGTTGCACGCCCGCGGCCGCTGCGTAGCTGGCGAGTACCGAGCTCAAGGGGCCGGCGGCGATGGCGACCGGGCGGGCCTGTGCGATGGCCGGCAGGGCCACGGCGCCGGCCACCAGGGCGCCGCACAGCGCCGACAACATCCAAAGCTTGCGCGGGCCCAACCCGGCGTGATTGCGTGCAGTCACTCTTTCGTCCTTTCTGTCATCTGGGGAAATTCGCCCGCCGAAGCGGTGTCATATCCCTAGCCGCACGAGAAGGAAAAAGTGCTCATGTCCGACAAACTTTTTTTCACCGGGGGCCGACCGTTACCCAATAGGCGCTGACGCGCCGCACCTTGACCGGCAGGCGGGCGGCTAGCGCGCGCAGGGCTGCGTCGGTGTCGCGGACCGATAGCGCGCCCGACAGGCGCAGGCCGGCGACCTCGGGGTCGCAACGCAGCACCCCCGGACGGTAGCGGCCGAGCTCGGCCACCACATCGGCCAGACGCTCGTCGCGCACCACCAGCATGCCTTGCTCCCAGGCGGTGTCGTCGGCAGTGGCGGGCAGGGGCAGGTCGATGCCGGCCTCGGTAAAGCGGGCGGATTGGCCGGCGTCCAGCCGCAGCGGCTGGCCGTGACGCGGGCGGATTTCGACGGCATGCTCGAACACGGCTGCCTTGCAGGCGCGCTCGTTCAAGCGCACGCTGAAGCGCGTGCCCAGGGCCTGGACGTCGCCGTGCGGCGTCTGAACGAGTAGTGGCCGGGCCGCGTCCTTGCCGGTGGTCAGCAGCAGTTCACCGGCCAAGAGGACGAGCCGGCGCTCAGTGGCCGTGAAACGCACATCCACGGCGCTGCCCGTATTGAGCACGACGCGCGTGCCATCGTCCAGCATCCAATCGCGCTGTTCGCCCGTGGCCGTGCGCAGATCGGCCGTCCAGACCGGTGCTTGGCGCCAGGTGATCCAGCCGGCCGGCAAGAGCAGCCCGCCCGTGATCAGGGCGCGCACGACGGAGCGCCGTCCGCGCGACCGCAGGACGTCGCGCCCGATGCTGGCGGGAACGCGATCGAAATGGCCCAGCACCCGTTCGGCGCGCGCCCAGGCCTGCGCGTGCGCGTCGCTCTGGGCCAGCCAGCGCGCGAAAGCTTCGCGGGTATCCGCATCGGGGGTGTCGTAGCGCAGGCGGATGACCCAGTCGGCCGCCGCGTCCAGCAGGGCGCGGTCCATCGCGCCATCGGCGGCGCTCATGCCGCGACCGCCATGCAGGCCGTCAGCGCCTTGTGCAGATGGCGGCGCACGGTGATAAGCGGCTTGCCGGTGCGCGCGACGATCTCGGCCAGCGTCAGGCCCTCGAGCTGAGCCAGCAGGAAGATATCGCGCGTGACGGCCGGGAGCCGGCTCAGCATGGCGTCGATCTCGATCAGGGTCTGGATGATGATGAGGCCGGTCTCGGGCGACGGCGCCTGCGGCTCCGGCAGGTGGGCTACCGCTTCCAGGTAGGCCTCCCGCACGGCGCGTCGCCGCCAGTGGTCCACCAGCAGGCCCTTGGCGATATGGGTGATGAGGGCGCGCGGTTCCTCGCGCAGCACCATGCCCTGACGGCCGGTCATCAGGCGCACGAAGGTGTCCTGTGCCAGGTCGGCCGCATCGCTGGCGTCGCCGACCTTGCCGCACAGCCACCCCCGCAGCCAGCCGTGATGGCGGCGGTACAGGGTTTCGATCGCAGGGAGGGTGAGCGGGTCGGGCGTGGGCAAGATGCCCGCAAGTCTACCCAATAAGAATGAGAAAGACTATCAATGCGATTGTGGTGCGGCGTCTGTGCAACATTGCCTGACGGCATCAGCAGCTGAACAATCCCAACCCGGGAAAATGGGGACGTTCGTTATCATGTGGCCCAATGAATACGCAGCGAAAAGTCTCATCGACACAGACGCCCGGCAGCAGGCGTTCACCTCAGCCAGACCGCGCTCGGCGGCCCCTTACTGCGGCGGCACAGGGTCAGCGCGGCGTCCCGCCTATATCTAGAAGCTACGCAGCATGACGGAGCTGGCCTATGCCTACCTTGCCCCCTCCGAATTCGCCCAACGGCAGGGTCAGGCGGACCTGAGGCTGGCTACCAGCGGCGGTCTTGCGCCGTCGGGCGCGGTGGCGCATCCCTTCTTCTTTTCCGGATTTGTGGCGCAGCCCGCCGTGGTGGCGCAAGCGCTGCTGATGCTGGCGCGGGTGGCGCGCACGCGTTTCTATGTGCCGCCGAATACGCTGGCCGCGGTGCTGCGGGCGGCGGACCCGGTCGTGACGTCCACGCCCGAGGGCTTGCGCTTCGAGTCCTTCAGTGTGTGCTGCGGCGTGTACGCCCGCCTGGACGTGGACGCGGCGGCGCTGGACGTCACGCACTCCGCGGCGGGCGTCACCAACGTGGACGTGAATCCACCGCTGCGCCAGGCGCTGGCGGGGTTGCGCGCATCGGAGCCCTTGCACCTGAAAGTGGGCGGCGATGAGTTGCGGGTTGCGACGCCAGAGGGTGAGATCATCGAAGAGAAAGTCCCTCTGCCCACGCGCTGGCTCAAGGGGTTTGCCGAGACGCAGATGCTGTCTGCGGGCATGATGCCGCGCCACGAGTTGACGAGCGCGGCGTTGCGCCAGTTCGTGCAGGCACTGCCGCGTTCGTCGGCGACCAAGACGGTGATGTGGGCGACCCAGGCCGCCCGTTCGCTGCGGCTGGCGACGCAGGCGACGCCCGGCGCGGTTTGCGTTGCGGGGCCGGAGCGGCTGCGGGCGCTGGAGCCGTTGCTGCGCTACGCCACGGCGTTGCGCGCCTACGGGGCGGATGTGGCGTCGGGGGCGCAGCCGCAGGCCAGCGCCTGGGTGCTGGAGCTGCCCGGCGCACGGGTCACGCTGGGGCTGAGCCCGGAGAAGGCGCGCGGTTTCTCGGGGGAGGGGTCGGTGCTGCATCTGATCGCGGGCGGGGATGCCAACGAGGACGCGGCATTCGTCTCAACGCTCCTGGCCTTCGAACCCCGCATCGATATTGCCCAGCTGGCCGCGCGGGCCATGTTGCCGGAAGCGCAGATCGCGTCCGCGCTGGGCGTGCTGGCGTCGTCCGGCCAGGTGGGTTTCGATCTGGCGGCGGGCGCGTATTTCCATCGTCCGCTGCCGGTGAAGGCGGGGCTGCTCGATACGCTGCATCCGCGGCTGGCCGATGCGCGCAAGCTGTTGGCGGCCGGCGGAGTGCGGCCCGAGGGCGAGGGGCGGTACACGGTGCAGTCGGCGCAGCAGCACTACCGGGTGGCGCTGGGCGCCGAGCCGGCGCAAGACCGCTGTACCTGCCCCTGGAACGCCAAATACCAAGGCACGCGCGGGCCTTGCAAGCACACGCTGGCCGTTCGCATGTTTCTCGATCCTCTCAACGCGCCTGGAGCCGACGCATGACCCTGAGCCTGACCGAACGCCGTGCGGCGCTACGCGAGGCCGCTAGCGGCAGCGCGACAGACATCGCCGCCTTTGCCCGCGCGCTGGCAGGCGCGAGCGAGGAAGACCGCGCCGCGCTGGCCAAGGCCTTGCCGCCATCGCGCCTGTTCAGCGCGGAGGGGCCGACGCCCAGGGCGTGCTTCGTGTTGGCCGCGCTGGGCAAGCCCAAGCTCGTGGCGGACACCCTGGCGCCGGCGGATATGCAGCGCAAGCGTGAATATGGCGTACTCCATGGCGCGATGGCGCCAGCCGTCATCGCCGCGGGCAGCGGTCGGGACGCGCCGTGGCGCGCCGCATTCATCGAGCTGTTGGCAGAGCAGTACTGGTGGGGCGAGCATCTGGTATGGCCGGTATGCCATGCGCTGGTGCAGCGGGACGGCGACGCGCCCCTGTCTGTGGCCTATCTCCGGTGTTTCGTGCAACAGGTCACCGCCATCGGCGCGGACGGGCAACTGGACGAGGACCATGGCAAGCTCATGGCCGCGCATCTGCAGGCGCACCCCGATTGGATCGAGCGCGAGTTCTGGGCCTTGTTCCGCGTCGAGGGCATGGGTGCCGATTACCTCCTCATCGAGCGTACCGGACCCGCATGGGACGCCGCTGTTCTGGCGCTTTGCCAGGACAGCCCGGCGTTCCGAAAACGCCTGCTCACGGAGTCGCTGGAGGCTCTGCTGCGAGATTTCTCGGCGAAGACCATCGCCTGGTACCTGCGCATGCACCGTTTGGCCGATCCGTCCGCGCACGAAGTCGCGGCCAGCCCGCACACGTATTTCGCGGTGCTCGGCACGGCGCCCAGCACGGCGGTCGGCCTGGCCCAGGACATGCTCAAGCGCGCTGCGGGGCAGCTGGACGCAGACGCCATGATCGAGGCCGGGTCCGCCGTGCTGACCCGTCCGGAGAAAAAACTGGTCAAGGCCCAGCTCGGGCTGCTTGCCGCGCTGAAGACCAATGCCGAACAGCGGGATCGCATCTCGGAGATTGTCGGCGAGGCGCTGGAAGGCATGCCGTTGGATCTTGCCGCGCTGGCGCGCAAGCTGGTGGTTCCGTCCTGCGAGACGCAACCGGCCGATGCGAACGGCGCCGCCCGCACGAAGGACGACGCCGGAACCCGGGTGATCACGATGCCGGCGCCGCGCCGCGAGCCGCTGCCAGATCTTCCCGATCAAGCGCCCGCCATCGGCGACGACGAGGAATTGCACGCGTTGATCGGGGCGCAGTTCGAGGGCGCCGGGCACGGCGCTGTGTTGCCGCGCATCTTCGACTATTTGGCGGGCCGTCCGCAACTGCCGATGCCCGAGGCGCTGCTGCGCCGTGGCGCCGAGATCATCGAGTCGGTGTGGGATGAACGCCATGCCTCGCCGCGACGCCTTCTGGCCGCCGCGCTGCTGGGCAGGGATGACGTCAGTTTCAAGGGCTATGCCCGCTATGTGGTGGCTAGCGCGGGTAAGCCGGACCCCGTCGGCGTGGCACTGCAAGAGCACGCGTTCACCAGTAGCGAATACGACGTGGAGACTGGCAACTGGGAAATCAGGGAGACGGGGACCTCCCGCTGGGGCTACCAATACGTGCCGACCCATTCGCCGCTGGCCTTGCTGGCCGGCGCTTTTCACGACCTGCGGTCGAGCCGGGCGCAGGGCAAGCCGTTCAGTCCGCCGGCGGCAGTTTCGGGGCAGCGTTTCGTGTGGGAGCGAGTGCTTGCCGAGCCGGGCGAGGGCACGTTCTCGCGCGACCTTGGCGTGTTAGGAGAGGGGCCCAAGCCGTTCTGGATCGCGACGGGCGCCGCCAGAGAGGCCGACGCCTCCGCCTCGCCGGCCCTGGATGTCACCGCCGTGCCCGCCGAATTCACTTTCCGCGCCCAAGAGGCGCGGGAGCAGGACGGCTACGACCAGGTCGTGCAATGGACGGCCTGGCTGCTGCGGTCCAACCCCGACACGCTGGCCGCGCATTTTCATCCGATGTTGTGCGCGGCGGTGCAGGTGATCAATGTGCGCGGCCTGGGGCCATTGCTGACGGCGCTGGGCGCGTCCCGGCGGGTACCGGGTGCGCCCGTGTACTCGGCCTTGGCGCTGGCCGCTTCGGCGAAGATGTCCGAGCATCGCGCCCAGGCGGCAGAGGCGATTGCGCAACTGGCCGATTCCGGCTTGCTCGATCCCGAGCCGTTGGCGGCACAGATCGCGGCGCATCTGGCGCAGGGCTTCGCGTTGGCCGGACGTCTGGGGCAAACGCTGGCGGACGCAGCGTCCATCAGCGCCCTCGCCGGCTGCCGAGTGCTTCAGACCTTGGCGGCGCTGCTGCCGCAGATATTCGATGTCGAGGGTAAGCCTCTGGCCCAGGCCGGCAAGCTCATCGAACTCGCCGTGCGCCTGTCCAATGACTACGGTATGCCGGTAGCGTTGCCCGCCACCTTGGCGGCGCGGCGCAAGGGCGCGTCCGTGCTTGCGGTGAACTTGCGCAGCCTGGAAGCCGTCGTGCCGCGAGTGACGCCTTTGGCCGAAACCGCCGCTGCCGCCGCGCAGCAGACGCACGCGGGATAGCCGCTCGCGTGCCCAATAGCGCTTCCTATCCCATCCGAGGAAACCGACATGACGTCGCACCAACGCTTTCTGGATCATCTTGCCGCCCACGGCTGGACGGTGCTGCGGACCACGCCTGATTCGACGCCAGCGGCCGCGCCGGCCGATGCGCACGGCTATGGCGCTTTCCTGGCGGCATTCACCGAACTGCACAACGCGAACCAGACCCGCTGGTTCCTGAGCGCGGCCGACCATGACGGCACGGCGGACAACGCCTTTGCCTGGCACACCCTGCGCGATATCAGCCTTGAGGCCGCGCTGGACGACGCCGGCCGGCAGGCGGTCCTGGACTTCTGGCAACAGCACACGCCGATCTACATGAGCGTCGCTGGCGATTACGAATTCCTGGCGATAGAACGCGATTCGGGCCGCATCGTGCATGGCATCGAACCGGAATTCGAGGACACCCGAGAGGTCGCCCCGAGCCTCGCGGCGCTGTTCGAAGACATGATTGCGGGCCGCGCCATATTCCACTGAACCTATTTTTTTTGCGCACGATTTCATTCCGCTAATCGTCGTGAAGGTTCCGACATGGCGCGCGGGGTCGCGACCGAAACTCACGCTTTGGTATGACCTTTCCGGTCGGTTCCGTATACCAAGAGATAACTGGTTGAAGGCTTGATTCAGGCCGATAGTGAGGTCTCATTGCCAACCAGGAAATCTGATCATGTCCGACATCATCATCACCGAAAAGCAGCTGTCCTCTTCCGCTTACAGCGCGGTCATCAACGCTCCGATTGAAAAGGTCGATATCGCCGACTGGCTGTTCAATTTGCCCGAGGCCGAGTATCAGCGTTGCTGCGCGCCTGACCATATCTCGGCAGGCGCCACGACGACCGACGATGGCAAGCGTATGTCGATCAACGTCGAGATGATCGGCAAGACCCTGATGGTTCAACATTACGTCGCCGAAGTGGCAACGCCTACGCTGTGCAAGATGGTCTCGACCTCTGATGCGTTCACGCCCAATGGCCGTACGCGGGTGCAGGTGATCTGGACGCTGAGCGTGAAGAAGATCGACGACAACACCTGCGAATACACCAATAGCGTGGTGGCGCACCCGACGCAGGAATTTCTGAACTTCATCGAACAGCATGGCACGCCGTTCCAGGACGCCGCCGATGCGCGTCAGCGGGACGGCGGCGACCACAACAGCCGCGAGACGCCGCTGTTTGCCGCCAGCATCGAACGCCGCGCGTTGGCGGCGGGCGCGGCTTGAGCCACCTGATGGGGCCGGGCGCGCGGCGGCGCGCCCGGCCGTTGCTGTCTGCATGAACAGGAGACTGCTGTGCCCGCACCGGAACAGCTCAATGTGGCGCTAGGCGCTGGCGCGGCCGCGATGGCCGG
>Ga0213823_1001541_pt1 | contig 13863 bp, 11 predicted proteins | sample MC6MC0907MG_FD_179887 | JGI IMG/M metagenome (GOLD analysis project Ga0213823, IMG submission 179887) | Enriched soil aggregate microbial communities from Iowa State University, Ames, United States - MC6-MC0907-MG | ecosystem: Environmental > Terrestrial > Soil > Unclassified | place: USA: Iowa...
GCAGGGGGTAAACGAGGCTAAAAAGTGTCATTGGGTTACTCCGTTCTGCGCAGGATCGATTCGCGGGGTATGATAGCCGCCATCCGAAACCACTGAAAATTTATCCAGCGTTTTTTGCGCCCGACAATCCATGATCAGCACCGAACTCAAAACCACGATCCAGGGCGCCTACTCGCGTTTTCTCGAAGCCAAGAGCCTCAAGCCGCGCTACGGCCAACGCCTGATGATCGCCGAAATCGCCAAGGTCCTGGGTGACATCGACACCGACGACGAAGGCCGGCGCAGTGGCGACCCCGCGATTGTCGCGGTGGAAGCCGGCACCGGTACCGGCAAGACAGTGGCCTACAGCCTCGCTGCGATCCCCACCGCCAAACTGGCCGGCAAACGTCTGGTGATCGCCACTGCGACCGTGGCGCTGCAAGAGCAGATCGTCTACAAGGATCTGCCCGATCTGATGCGCAACAGCGGGCTGAATTTCAGCTTTGCGCTGGCCAAGGGCCGTGGCCGCTACATGTGCCTGTCCAAACTCGACATGCTGTTGCAGGAAGGCCACGCGCAAACCGCCACCGCCCAGCTGTTCGAAGAAGAGGGCTTCAAGATCGAGGTCGATGAGGCCAGTCAAAAGCTATTCACCAGCATGATCGAGAAACTCGCCGGCAATAAGTGGGACGGCGACCGCGACAGCTGGCCGAATGCGCTGGAAGATGCCGACTGGGCACGTCTGACCACCGATCACAGCCAGTGCACCAATCGTCATTGCCCGAACTTCGGCCAGTGCGCCTTCTACAAGGCCCGCGAAGGCATGGGCAAGGTTGACGTCATCGTCACCAACCACGACATGGTCCTGGCTGACTTGGCATTGGGCGGCGGCGCGGTGCTTCCCGATCCGCGCGACACCATTTACGTGTTCGACGAAGGGCACCACCTGCCGGACAAGGCCATCGGCCACTTCGCTCACTACACACGCCTGCGTTCCACCGCCGACTGGCTGGAAACCACTGCAAAAAACCTCACCAAACTGCTGGCCCAACATCCGCTGCCGGGCGACCTCGGCAAACTGATCGAACAGGTGCCGGAGCTGGCGCGCGAGATCAAGGCCCAGCAACAGTTCATGTTCAGCGCCTGCGAACAAGTCGCCGATTTCAAACCCGGCGAAGACGTCGAGGGCCGTGAGCGCCCGCGTCATCGTTTCGTCGCCGGGGTGATCCCCGAGCACATGCGCGAGATGGGCATCGAGCTGAAGAAAGGCTTTTCGCGCCTGAACGATCTGTTCACGCGCCTGACCGACCTGCTCAAGGAAGGCATGGACGGCGAGGTCAACATCGGCATCGCCAGCAATCAGGCCGAAGAGTGGTATCCGCTGTTTGGCAGCCTGTTGTCCCGTGCTTCCGGCAACTGGGAGCTGTGGACCGCATTCACCGCCGAAGACCCGGAAGACAGCCCGCCGATGGCGCGTTGGCTGACGTTGGCGGAAAGCGGGTCACTTTTCGACATCGAGGTCAACGCCAGTCCGATTCTGGCGGCGGAAACCTTGCGCCGCAGCCTGTGGAATGTCGCTTACGGTTGTCTCGTTACATCGGCAACATTGACTGCTTTGGGCACCTTTGACCGCTTCCGCATGCGCGCCGGTCTGCCGAAAAAAGCCGTCACCGCTGTGGTGCCGAGCCCGTTCCATCACGCCGATGCCGGTGTGCTGCGGGTGCCGGATCTGAAGGCCGATCCGCGCGATGCCGCCGCCCACACGGCAGCGATCATCCGTGAGCTGCCGGATCTGGTCGAAGGCTCGCGCGGCACGCTGGTGCTGTTCTCTTCGCGCAAACAGATGCAGGACGTGTTTGACGGCCTCGACCGCGACTGGCGCAAGCAAGTGTTCATTCAAGGCAACCTGTCGAAACAGGAAACCCTGAACAAGCACAAGGCACGGGTCGATGGCGGTGATTCCAGCGTACTGTTCGGTCTGGCCAGTTTCGCCGAGGGCGTCGACTTGCCGGGGGCCTACTGCGAGCACGTGGTGATCGCCAAGATTCCGTTCTCGGTGCCGGATGATCCGGTCGAAGCGGCGCTGTCGGAATGGATCGAAGCCCGGGGCGGCAATCCGTTCATGGAAATTTCTGTGCCCGATGCTTCGCTGAAGCTGGTTCAGGCCTGCGGGCGTCTGCTGCGTACCGAAGAAGACCGCGGCACCATCACCTTGCTCGATCGGCGCTTGGTCACCCAGCGCTATGGCAAGGCGATCCTCAATGCGTTGCCTCCTTTCCGTCGTGAAATATCCTGAGACAACGGTGGGCAGTTTTGCCCGCCGTGTTGTCTATCTCTCTGCCATCGCTTTTCCATTGGCCATTGTTGGTCGTTAGGGAGAACTCCGTTCTTATGATCCGCCGTTCGTTGCCTGCCGTTTTCGCTTTGATCTTCGCCACGCCGCTGTTTGCGGCGCCTGCGGGTCAGCAGACCCTGTTCAACTTCGTTCGCCCCGCCGACGTGGTCAAAGTCGCGACCGAAAATGCTGATCTGCCGCAAGCCAACGCCGAACAGACACCGGAAGGTGAAGTGCTGCGCCGGGTGACGTTCAATCCGGCGACGCGCCCGACCTTGCGCCTGACGCCGCAGACCGGTGCGTGGGACTGGTCGCAGTCCGGCATGATGACCCTGCGCTTGCAGAGCGCGATGAACTGGGCCGTGACTGTTTACGTGCAGATCCAGAGCAATGACGGCCGCACGCTGGTCAGCCGCGTCGACCTGCCGGCCGGCCCTGCGCAAACCCTGTTGGTACCGCTGGTGGCGTCTAGCCCGCTGAGCCAAGGCATGAAAGCCGGGCCGCCGATGCCGATGACAGTCGATGGTCAGCGGATCCTGCTGGCCGCCAGCAGCGGCGAAATCGATCGCAGCCAGGTGGTCTCGGTGAGCCTGTCCATGGATCAGCCGAAAGTTGCCCAGAGTTTGCTGCTCGAACGCTTTGGCGTGCAGGACGGCGACTCGGTCACCCAAGCCGTTTACGGCAATCTGGTCGACGCCTACGGGCAATCGACCCGCAGCAAGTGGCCGGAAAAGATCAGCAACGACGAACAACTGAAATCCGCCGCCGCCAAGGAACAGCAGCAGCTGAAAACCTGGCTGGCCGAGCGTCAGAAGTCTTCGCTGGACAAGTTCGGTGGCTGGAACAAAGGCCCCGCCTTCAAGGCCAGCGGGTTCTTCCGCACCGAAAAGCGTGATGGCCGCTGGTATCTGGTCACGCCTGAAGGTCACCCGTTTTACTCGCTGGGTGTGAACACCGTCAGCCCGCAGGTCAACCAGACCTACGTGGCCGGTCGTGAGTACATGTTCGAATCCTTGCCTAAAGCTGATGAGCCCTTGGCCAGACACTTTGGCGATGGCGACAACCGTGGCGGCAATGGTGTCGATCAGGGCCGCGGTTATGGCAACGGGCGCTGGTACGACTTCTACGGCGCCAACCTGCAGCGCGTGTACGGTGAACCGTGCAAAGCCGACAGTGAGAGCAAATCCGGGGTAGCCGAAGCGGCCAAGTCTGCCGCCGCTGAAACGGCCGCAGTGAAAGCCGAAGAGCCTGTCTCTGTGCCTGCGGAACCGAAGTCCGGTGTCGCTGAAGCCGCCAAAACCGAAACCGTACAAGCGACAACAGAAAAAGCTGCCGAACCGTGCAAGGCCACCATCGATGAGCAACAGTGGGCCAGCCACACGCTCGATCGCCTGCAAGCCTGGGGCTTCAACACTGTCGGCAACTGGAGTGCCGATTCGCTGAGTGATGCCGAGCGTGTGCCGTACACCTTGCCGCTGTCGATCGTCGGCGACTACACCAGCATCAGCACTGGCAGCGACTGGTGGGGCGGCATGCCAGATCCGTTCGATCCGCGTTTCGCCATGGCCATCGAGCGCGCCGTCGCTATCGCTGCCCGCGATCACCGCGACGATCCGTGGCTGATCGGCTACTACGCCGACAATGAGCTGGCGTGGGCCGGTCCCGGCGATGATCCGAAATCCCGCTACGCGCTGGCCTACGGCACGCTGAAAATGACCACCGATGTGCCGGCCAAACGCGCGTTCCTCAAGCAACTGCGCGACAAATACCGCAATCAGGCCGGGCTGTCGAAGGCATGGGGCATCGATCTGCCGGCGTGGGAGTTGATGGAGGATCCGGGTTTCGTGCCTCCGCTGCCGAATCCCGAGCATCCGGAAATCGAGGCGGACTTCAAATATTTCCAGAAAGTCTTCGCCGACACTTACTTCAAAACCATCTCCGACTCGCTGAAATGGCACGCGCCGAACCAGTTGCTGCTCGGCGGCCGCTTCGCCATCAGCACCCCCGAAGCCGTGGCGTCCTGTGCGCAGTATTGCGATGTGCTGAGTTTCAACATGTACACGTTGAAACCTCAGGACGGCTATGACTTTGCCGCGCTGGGGGCTTTGGACAAACCGGTAATGATCACCGAATTCAACTTTGGCTCGACCGATCGCGGCCCGTTCTGGGGCGGCGTGACGCAATTGGCCAAGGAAGAAGATCGCGGCCCGGCGTACGCCAACTTCCTCAAGCAGGCCTTGAGCGAACCGTCGATTGTCGGCGTGCACTGGTTCCAGTATCTGGATCAACCGGTGACCGGGCGCCTGCTCGATGGCGAGAACGGTCATTTCGGTTTGGTCGGGGTGACGGATCTGCCGTATCAGGGTTTCGTCGAAACGGTGCGCAAGAGCAATTTGCAGGCGATTGATCAGCTTGGCAAAGAGGCTGAAAAAGCGGCCGCAGCAGCGGGGCATGAGGCAGAGGGCGGCAGGAAAGGCGAGGCCGGTAAAGGACCGGGGGCAGGGCATGCCGGTGGGCATTCGGGGAATGGTCATTAACCTGTGATGCTTTAAAAAGATCGCAGCCTGCGGCAGCTCCTACATGGGAACGCGTTTCTCTGTAGGAGCTGCCGCAGGCTGCGATCTTTTGACTTGGCTTTTAACCGTCCGGCCCGCAGCTGTTCCCAAATCCCTCTAGGGCTGGAACAATGCGGGCCACTTTGTAGAGCGTTTTCGCGGGGGAGTTGCGGGTGCAGATTCAGGGACATTACGAGCTTCAATTCGAAGCGGTGCGCGAAGCCTTCGCCGCACTCTTCGACGATCCCCAGGAACGCGGCGCAGCCCTGTGCATCAAGGTCGGTGGAGAAACCGTCCTCGACCTCTGGTCCGGCACTGCCGACAAAGATGGCACTGAGGCCTGGCACAGCGACACCATCGCCAACCTGTTCTCCTGCACCAAAACCTTCACCGCCGTCACCGCCCTGCAACTGGTCGGTGAAGGCAAGCTGCAACTGGATGTCCCGGTCGCCCGCTACTGGCCGGAATTCGCCGCTGCCGGCAAAGAGTCCGTGACCCTGCGCCAATTGCTCTGCCACCAGGCCGGTTTGCCGGCGCTGCGTGAATTGCTGGCGCCGGAAGCACTTTACGATTGGCAAACCATGGTCGACGCCCTCGCCGCTGAAGCACCGTGGTGGACGCCGGGCACTGGCCACGGTTACGCCGCGATCACTTACGGCTGGCTGGTCGGTGAATTGTTACGCCGCGCCGACGGTCGTGGGCCGGGTGAATCCATCGTCGCTCGTGTTGCCAAGCCTTTGGGCCTGGATTTTCACGTGGGTCTGGCTGACGAAGAGTTCCACCGCGTGGCGCACATCGCTCGTGGCAAGGGCAATGCTGGCGATGCTGCCGCGCAACGCCTGCTGCAAGTGACCATGCGCGAGCCAACCGCGATGACCACCCGCGCTTTCACCAATCCGCCGTCGGTGCTCACCAGCACCAACAAACCGGAATGGCGGCGCATGCAGCAACCGGCGGCCAATGGCCACGGCAATGCGCGCAGTCTGGCCGGTTTCTACGCGGGCCTGCTCGACGGTAGTCTGCTCGAAAGCGACATGCTTGAGGAGCTGACCCGCGAACACAGCCTCGGCGAAGACAAGACACTGTTGACCCAGACCCGTTTCGGTCTGGGCTGCATGCTTGATCAGCCGGATGTGCCCAACGCCACTTATGGCCTCGGCCCCAAGGCGTTCGGCCATCCCGGCGCGGGCGGTTCCATCGGTTTCGCTGATCCTGAGCATGATGTCGCCTTCGGTTTCGTGACAAATACCCTTGGGCCGTACGTCTTGATGGATCCGCGCGCGCAGAAGCTCGCACGGGTGCTTGCCACTTGTCTGTAAAGTTTCATCCGAGGTCCCAGGGTCGGAACCTCAAGCGGTTTTTCGTTTCAAAACGGCTGTTTATCCGGGCGAAAGTGCTCTGATTTTTCATTACTTCATTTTGTGGATTTTCAATGTCATCTAAAAAGACTCTCGCCCTGGCCCTGTGTGTAGCGATCACCGGTTGTGCACAGACCCCGAAAAACGATGCGGACGGCGGTAGTTGGTGGCCGTTTGGCTCTTCCGATAAAGTCGCAGCCAAGGAACCGGCCCCGGCCCCAGCTCCGCTGAAACCGGCAGCCACTGCCCCCGTGGCGAAGACTGAAAGCAGCAGCCCGTGGTACTGGCCGTTCGGTTCCGATGATGAAGCGGTCAAAGCGGACATGAAGGCAGAAGTCGCCCCGGAAGCGAAAAAACCGGCAACCGTGGCCAAAGCTGAAGCCGACGCGGGTGGCAAATGGTGGTGGCCGTTCGGCGGCAAGGATCAACCAACCACCAAAGCCGTGCCGATGCCGGATCCGAAAGTCACTCAGGCCTGGCTCGACGACTATGAGCCGCGTCTGCGTGAAGCGGTCAAAGACAGCAATCTGCAACTCGAGCGCCGTGAAAACGTGCTGGTCGTGACGGCGCCGGTCGAAGGCTCGTTCAACCCGGATCGTCCAGCCATGCTGCTGCCGGTCACCCTCGGCCCGTTCACCCGTGTGGCGAAAATCCTCGAAGCCGACCCGAAAACCGCTGTGCTGGTACTTGGTCACAGTGATACCAGTGGTGCTGCTCCTGCCAACATCAAGCTGAGCCAGGAACGTGCCCAATCCGTCGCGGCGATCTTCCGCCTCAGCGGTTTGCAGCGTGATCGCCTGATGCTGCGTGGTATGGGTTCTGAAGCGCCGCGTGCCGCCAACGACAGCGTTGAAGGTCGTGCCCTTAACCGTCGCGTTGAACTGTTGGTGACCCCGCAAAACACCATGGTTGCCCTGCTCAGCAAGTACAACATGCCAGCTCCGAAGCCAGTGACCATGGTTGCTGCGCAGGACGCCAAGCCAGTAGCCAAACCTGTGACCCCGGCTCCAGCTGCGAAAAAAGCCGCTGTACCGGCCGCGAAAAAGGCACCAGCGAAGAAAGCCGCTGCCAAGGCCCCGGCAAAAAAAGCCCCGGCTAAGGCTCCAGCGAAAAAGACTGCTCCGGCCAAAGCTGCCGCGACCGACAAGAAAGTCGCCGCGACCGATGCCACCAAGAAGTGATCCGCTAACGAAAAGGAATGCGCCATGACCCAGGCTCTGGCAGATATGCGTCGTGATTACACCCGGGATGGTCTGACCGAGGCGCAAGCCCCGGCCGAGCCGTTTGCGCTGTTCCACCAGTGGTTCGCCGACGCGGTGAAAACCGAACAGGCGCCGGTGGAAGCCAACGCCATGACCCTGGCCACGGTCGACCAGGATGGGCGACCGCACTGTCGCATTCTGCTGCTCAAGGGCCTGGACGAGCAGGGCTTCACCTTCTTCACCAACTACGACAGCGCCAAGGGCCAGCACCTGGCGGCCAACCCGTTTGCCGCCATGACCTTCTTCTGGCCGACCCTCGAGCGTCAGGTACGCATCGAAGGGCGGGTGGTGAAGGTCACGCCCGCGGAGTCCGATGCGTATTATCAGGTGCGGCCACTGGGCAGCCGCCTCGGTGCCTGGGCATCACCGCAGAGCCGGGTGATCAACGGGCGCGGTGAACTGGAAGATTTGCTCAAGGCTACTGAGCAGCGCTTCTCCGATACTCAGCCCGACTGCCCGGAACACTGGGGCGGTTACCGCATGCTGCCTGAGCGCATCGAGTTCTGGCAGGGCCGTCCGAGCCGTCTGCACGATCGCCTCAACTACCGTGTGCAGGGCGCCGACTGGATTCTTGAACGTCTGGCACCTTAAGCAGTCTACCGAGCGGGATAGCCTGCCGCAGCGGCCTCCAGCCACTTCGGCAGGTCCCGACGCTTGATCTTTTGCGTCTGCGCGTTAGCCAACTGTTCGAGCATGAAGGTGCGTTTGTCTTCGTTTTTGCCAGCCAGCGATAGCGCCAGATCGCGATCCATCCAGCGTTTGATCCGCACGTACAACCACCAATGGAAGTACAAACCGGCGGCAGTGGTGACGACGATGATGAAGTAATCCATGAAAATCCTTGGTGTCCTTGGCGCAGAATCGGTAATTTGGCGCTACTGTAGGGGCTACGTCAGGGAGAGCGTGCAGGTGTCTGTACCGCGCCTGAATGAAAGCCAATTTATCCGGGCGGTGTCGTGACAGGCGTCAAGCCACGGAGTTTAATGACTATATGTTTCTTTGGAGTTGATGCTATGCGTAAGTCTGTTCTGCTGGTTGCTTCCTTTTCCACGATGGCGATGTTGCTTACCGGCTGCCAATCGAGCCTGACCGGTGACTCCTACTCCCGTGACGAAGCGCGTCGCGTGCAGACGATTCGCATGGGCACCATCGAATCCCTGCGCCCGGTAAAAATCGAGGGCACCAAGACCCCGATCGGCGGCGCTGCAGGCGCAGTGGTCGGCGGTGTCGGCGGCAGCGCTATCGGCGGCGGCAAGGGCAGCATCGTTGCTGCTGTCATCGGTGCGGTGGCGGGTGGCCTGCTCGGCTCGGCGACTGAAGAAGGTTTGACCCGTACTCAAGGTGTGGAAATCACCGTGCGCGAAGACGACGGCAGCATGCGCGCCTATGTGCAGCAAGTTCAGGAGAATGAAGTGTTCCGCGTTGGCGAGCGCGTACGCATCTCCACCGTTGGCGGGACCAGCCGCGTTTCGCACTAAGCGGGATGTAGGGTAAAGAAAAACCCCGATCAGGTGACTGGTCGGGGTTTTTTTATTGGCTGCTTACCAATGATCGCGGTAGACGAAAGCGACCTGAAAGTCGAAGGAAGATAAATCAATGGTTTGTCTGAAATGGGGTTGCAGGATATTGACCCATTGCGAGGGCACATCGAATCCTCCGTTGTTCACATTATTTTCGATTGGCATTCCAAGTGATTCGATAATTGAACCGTCGTCACCGAAATCCTTCGATAATTCTTCGCCTTCGCCCAGTTCAGTTTTCTTGTCATACCATTCAAGCCTGGCTCTTAGTCCCATAGACCCCTCATAGATATTTTTTAATGCTGCGTTTCTTCTTTTTGGGTGGATCTAACTGCTTACCGGTTTTATGGTCGAACGATCCCAAGTGAGTGCCATCACTTGCCCGGTACGTCTCAAGTTCTCCATGTAGAAAATCCCATTCATATATCGTTCTGCCTTTCGCATCCGTCCATCGATCCCGGAGACCACCCGCGTATGGGGTTTTCTTTTTTGCTCTTCTCAACCCTGGAAACGCAGTGATATCGCTTGTTTCGGGAGCAGGATGGTAGGTATGGCCAGCTTCGGCGGTACCGTGGCGTCGTACATTTAGAACAATATAAACCGGCCGAATCCCGGAGTTTGCGGGAAACACCAGAATGAAATCTTTGTACTCCGGCGGATAAACCGGATTAACCAGAATTCCATCCGCCGCTTTCGTCGGCGGATAAACCCAGATATGCGGCGCCTGCGGTGCAGCCTCCAGCGCGGGGATACCGAGGATGTCCGAGCCATCCACAGCAGGCGTCCAGATCAGTTCTACACCTTCGCCCAAGTCAGCAATGAACTGGCTGCCACGCAACTTGAACTGCACGACATCAACCATTTCCCAATCGCGATTCTTGCCGGTGTAGAAGCCGTAGCCCTTCAGACTGCCGTCGGCCTGCTGTTCGACCCTCAACCGAACACGCGTTCGCGCCTGTTCGAGTCCACGCAGTTGCTCGTCGGTATAGAGCGCGCTGTCGCCAAGGCTCGATGGCATGACCAGCGCCACTAGAGTCACCAATGGCGTGACCACTGCGGTGGATATAACGGTGGGCAGTGCTTTGAAAGTTGAACCCGCCAACGCAAAACTGCCGAAACCTGCCGGGATGGCCGTTGCACCGATTTTTTTGAGAGGAACTGCGCCGTTCTCATCGGCCTCACGCGCGCCCAGCAGGATCAGATCGCCGTAATCCTTCAGGCTGTCAGTCGGCACCATCCCCGAGGGATTGGAGTAATCGATAATCGCATCCGGCAATTTGCAGGACTTGGCGAATACGCAGCCAGCGCGCACGGGATCGGCTTTTTTGACCGCCACCTCACGGCTGCGCTCGAAAGCCTCCTGCCGCGCCAGCATGGCGTCGTAAGCGTTTTGTCTGGCGTCGCGCTCGGCCAATTCCGTGGCCGTCATGTAGCGATAGGTAACGTGATGCCCATCACCTTGCGGTGGGTTTTGAACCCGGGGAATGTCCTTGTTGCCAGCCACTTATCGTCCTTTCGTTCATCCATCGACAGCCCTTTGCAAAGGGCTGCGCAACGTTAACGAAGCAGGAAAATGGTGGCTGTAGGACGCGTCTCTGATGACGTGGGATTGTTCGCTGTGTAGCAGGAACGCAGGAAATTTGTGGCGAGGGAGCAAGCTCCCTCGCGACAGAGGTTATATCGCTTGGGAGTTCTTGCGACTCGCCGCCGCCGTCACCGCATAACCAATTAACGCCGCCAGAATCGACCCGGTCAAAATGCCCATCCGGTCCATCCCGGCGTAATCACTCACGCCCGGTTCAAACGCCAGCGAACCCACGAACAGGCTCATGGTGAAGCCGATGCCGCAGAGGATTGCCACACCCAGCACCTGACCCCAGTTGGCGCCTTGCGGCAGCGCGGCGATGCCGGTTTTGACCGCGAGCCAGGTCAGACCGAAAACACCGACGGTCTTGCCCAGCAACAGGCCGACGGCGATGCCCATCGGCACGTGGTGGGTGAAGCTTTCCACGGTGACGCCGCTCAGCGACAGGCCGGCGTTGGCGAAGGCGAACAGCGGCAGGATGCCGTAGGCCACCCACGGATGCAGCGCATGTTCGAGGGTCAGCAACGGCGACGGCTCGGCATTTTTCGTGCGCAATGGAATGCAGAAGGCCAACGTCACGCCGGCCAGCGTCGCGTGGACACCGCTCTTGAGCACGCATACCCACAGGATCAAACCGATGATCATGTACGGCCCGAGCTTGACCACGCCCAAGCGATTCATCGCCACCAGCGCAGCGATGCACGCTGCCGCCAGACCCAGCGACAGGGTCGACAGTTCACCGGAGTAGAAGATCGCGATGATCACGATGGCACCGAGGTCATCGATGATCGCCAGAGTCATCAGGAACAGCTTCAGCGACACCGGTACGCGCTTGCCGAGCAGGGCCAGTACGCCGAGGGCGAAGGCGATGTCGGTCGCGGTCGGGATCGCCCAGCCGTCGAGGGCTGCCGGATTATCGCGATTGAGGAACCAGTAGATCAACGCCGGCACCAGCATGCCGCCGATCGCGGCTGCACCGGGCAAGACGATCTGCGATGGTTTCGACAGCTGACCGTCGAGGACTTCGCGCTTCACTTCCAGGCCGATGAGCAGGAAGAACATCGCCATCAACCCGTCGTTGATCCACAGCAGCAGGGGTTTAGCGATTTTCAACGCACCGATCTGCGCCACCACCGGAGTGTCGAGCAGGCCAGTGTAGAGCCACGACAGTGGCGAGTTGTTGATAATCAAAGCCAGGATGGCTGCGGCGATCAATAACAGACCGCTGGCAGCTTCCAACTGAAAGAAACGCGTGAAAGTGCTACGCAGAGGCAAGGTCGCTCTCCATCGATAAAGTCAAAAGGTGGGACACCCTAACCCGTACTGTTAGTTGTTAAAACAAAAGTTATATTCTTTTTTGTTATATGGCGTTACAAGGTGTCTGGCTCAAGCCACGCTGAGCCTAGCAGTTGTCTGACATATTGAGACTCAGCTGTATCTGTGCGCGCTATAGGATTTTTCCTAAGCTGATGAGCGAGCCTTTCGAGCCGATTCATCTCCTGCCGATTCAACGAGAACCATCACCATGAGCGACAACCGACAGTGGGCCCGCGAAGCCATCCGCATCATCGAAGCGGATTTTCAGCGCAGCGCCGACACCCACCTGATCCCTTTGCCGCTGCCGGGTTTTGCGGGCATCGAGTTGTATTTCAAGGATGAATCCAGCCATCCCACCGGCAGCCTCAAGCACCGTCTGGCTCGTTCGCTGTTTCTCTATGCGCTGTGTAATGGCTGGCTGAAACCCGGCGCGCCAGTGATCGAGGCGTCCAGCGGTTCGACGGCGATTTCCGAAGCGTATTTCGCGCGGATGCTCGGTCTGCCATTCATTGCGGTGATGCCGGCAACCACGTCCAAGGAAAAAATCGCGCAGATCGCTTTCTACGGTGGCCAGAGCCATCTGGTAAAAGATCCGACGCAGATCTACGCCGAGTCCGAGCGTCTGGCCCGCGAGCATGGCGGTCACTTCATCGACCAGTTCACCTACGCTGAACGCGCCACCGACTGGCGTGCGAACAACAACATTGCCGAATCGATCTTCCAGCAGATGCGCTACGAGAAACACCCGGAACCGAGCTGGCTGATTTCCAGCCCCGGCACTGGCGGCACCACCGCGACGCTCGGTCGTTACGTGCGCTATCGCCAGCATTGCACCCGCGTGCTGTGCGCGGATGCCGAGCGTTCGGTGTTCTTCGATTATTACCAGACGGGCGATGCGAGTTTGCGCCTGGATTGCGGTTCGCGGATTGAAGGCATTGGCCGACCGCGGGTGGAAGCGTCGTTCCTGCCCAAGGTGATCGATGCGATGGTCAAGGTGCCGGACGCCTTGTCGCTGGCGGCCATGCATTATCTGGCGCAGCGTCTGGGACGGCATGTCGGCGGGTCGAGCGGGACCAATCTGATCGGCGCCTTGATGGCGGCGCAGCAGATGAAAGCGGCGGGGGAGTCGGGGTCGATCGTGGCGATCTTGTGCGATGGTGGCGAGCGGTATGCCGACACCTATTACGATCAGGATTGGTTGAAGGCACAGGGGTATGAGTTGAGCGGGTTGATCGAAGCGGTCACGGCGAGTGCCGAGCGCGGTGAGGCGCTGCCTGACTCAGTCCTGCGTGCCAACATCTGACACACCGCAATCAACTGTAGGAGTGAGCCTGCTCGCGATGGCGTAATAACATTCAACATTGATCTTGAATGGACTACCGCTATCGCGAGCAGGCTCACTCCTACAGGGTTTTGTGTCAGTCAGTCAGGCCGAGGATGTCGCGCGCCACGGCTTCGGCAATGCGAATCCCGTCAACACCCGCCGACAGAATCCCGCCCGCATACCCCGCGCCTTCGCCTGCCGGGAACAAGCCCTTCACGTTCATGCTCTGCAGCGTTTCGTTACGCGTGATGCGCAGCGGCGACGAAGTGCGTGTCTCGATCCCGGTCAGCACTGCGTCGTGCAGCGAGTACCCGCGAATCTGCTTCTCGAACGCTGGCAACGCTTCACGGATCGCCTCAATGGCAAAATCCGGCAAGGCCAAGGCCAGGTCACCCAGCGCCACGCCCGGCTTGTACGACGGCTCGACTTCGCCCAGCTCGGTCGAAGGAATGTCGTTGATAAAGTCGCCGACCAGTTGTGCCGGGGCCTTGTAATCGCTGCCACCGAGGATGAAGGCGTGGGATTCCAGGCGTTCCTGCAACTCGATCCCGGCCAGCGGGCCGCCCGGGTAATCGACTTCCGGGGTGATGCCGACAACGATGCCGGAGTTGGCATTGCGCTCGTTACG
>Ga0213823_1001548_pt1 | contig 13826 bp, 8 predicted proteins | sample MC6MC0907MG_FD_179887 | JGI IMG/M metagenome (GOLD analysis project Ga0213823, IMG submission 179887) | Enriched soil aggregate microbial communities from Iowa State University, Ames, United States - MC6-MC0907-MG | ecosystem: Environmental > Terrestrial > Soil > Unclassified | place: USA: Iowa...
TCGTCACCCCTGTATCGAGTAGATCTTCGCCCGTCAGTTCCAGATAAGCGCTGCCACCACCGAAAACTTTTGGGAAAAGTGCCTGTAATCCGGCATTTATCTGATCAAAGGTATCCTTGAAGCGGTTTCGGGTTTCCTTGTCGATCTTGCGGATGACGTTTTCAAGGGTGTCCAGCGCCTCCACCAGATCGGCATCCTGAGCGTCGAGGTAGCGCTTGCGCTCGGACTGCTGTTCGTATTCCTCGATCGCCGCCAGGTTGATAGCACCGAGGCGCTGGATGCGCGCATCGATCTGCTCCAGTTCCTGCTCGGTGCCCTGCTCGCTGGCATCGGGCTCGACAGTGGCGAGTACCCCTTGCAAATCGTAGCCGTCGGCCAGCAATTGTTCCTGCAGGGTTTTACGTCGCACATCCAGCCCCTGGTTTTCCAGGCGCAGCTGCTCCAGTTGCCCGCGCAGCAGTTGCGCCTGTTGCTCGGCCTGGGTGCGGCGCTTTTCGGCCTCGCGCAGCGCGCGGTCGGCTTCGTCCATGTGCAGGCGGGCCAGGCGCATTTCCTCGTCGACGCTCATGCGCCGCTCCAGCAGTTCTTCAAGCTTCAGGCGCAGTTCTTCTTGCGGCGCCTCGCCCTCTTCCAGGTTCAGGCTCAATTGCTCCTGACGCTCGCTCAGGCGCGCGGCCTGTTGCTCCAGGCGCTCCAGGGCCTGGCGCGTGGAGTCGTGCTGGGCGCGCAGCGAGCCCAGGCGTACCGCCAACTGGTGGGCGTGATCTTTGTGCTGGCGAGCTTCCTGGCGGATGCGGTCGAGGCCTTCGCGCAACGTGTCGCGCCGGGCCATCAACTGCTCGCGCTGCTCGGTGTCCTGGGCCATCAGGTCCAGGGCGTCCTGCAATATCAGGCGCGCCTCGCCCAGCTGTTCATGCTCCAGGGCGCGCTGTTCCTGGAGTTCGCTCAATTCTTCATGCAGGCGGCGGCGGCGCAGCTCGACCTGCTCGGCGCGGGCACGGCTGGCACTGAGGCTGGCCTTGAGTTCGCCATGCTGACGGCTTTCGTCCTGGGTGCGCCGGCGCAGCTGTTCGCGCTGCTCCTCAAGGCCCGACTGCTGCTCGCGCAGTACCTGCAGCTGTTGCTCCAGCTGCTCCAGCGCGGCCTCCAGCTCCAGCTGCTCCTGGCCAAGACGCTCGATTTCCTGCCCGCGGGCCAGCACGCCGCCCTGGGCGTCGCCACCACGGCTAACGCGCAGGAAATGCCGGCCCACCCAATAGCCGTCACGGCTGACCAGGCTCTGCCCATCGGCGAGGGCGGCGCGCAGGGCCAGCGCCTGGGCGAGGTCTTCGACCGGTTTTACCTGGGCCAGCCACGGCGCCAGGTCGACAGGCCCCTCGACCTTGTCGAGCAGGCTGCCCGCCTGGCGCGGCCCTTCCCCGCCGGCCAGCAGCAAGCGCAATTCGCCCTGTTCCAGGCCGGCAAAGTCGAGACTGTCGAGTTCATCCAGCAGCACGGCCTGCAGGTCGGCGCCCAGCACCGTTTCCACTGCCAGCTCCCAACCCGGCTCCACCCGCAACCCTTCGGCCAGCCGCGGCCGTTGCTCCAGGCCTTGCCCGCGCAGCCAGTCGGCGGTCCCTGCGCCTGGCTCCAGCGCGGCTTGCTGCAGTGCTTCCAGCGAGGCCAGGCGGCCACCGAGGCGCTGCAGGTCGCCCTGCTGTTGCTGTTGCGCGTGGACCGCCTGCTGCAGCTGCGCGCGCAGGCCTTCAAGGCCCTCGACCACCTGTTCCTCCGACAGCTGCAACGCCTCCAGCTGCATCTCGCTGGCGGCCAACTGTTCGGAGAGCTCGAGCATCGCGTCACCTTGCGGGTCGGCGCCGAGCTGGTCGCGCTCCTCGCCAAGCTTGCGCTGGCGCTCGGCCATGCGCTCCAGGCTGGCTTCAAGCTGCTGCAGGCGCGATTGCTGCACTTCGGCCTGGCGGCGCGGCTCGGCGGAGCGGGTGTTGAAGCTGTCCCATTGCTCTTGCCAGCCGTGCATGCCCAGTTCCGCTTCCTCGAGGGTGGCAGCGGCCTCTTCGGCAGCGGCCAGGGTCATTTCCTGCTCCGGCTCGAGCATGGCCAGCTCTTCGCCAAGGGTGGCCAGCAGGGTACGGTCGTGCCCCAGGTGCGACTCGGTCTCGAGGCGCGTGCGTTCGGCTTCCTTGAGGTCATCCTGCAACTGGCGCAGGCGCTGCTGGCCGTGCTGGATGCTCTGCTCGACGCGCGCGATATCACCGGCCACCGAATAGAAGCGGCCTTGAACCTGGTTGAAACGTTCGGACAGTTCGTGATGGCCATCACGCAGGCGCTCGATGCTGGCATCGGCATTGCGCTGCTCGGCGACCAGCGCCTCATGGGCGACATCCTGGTCGCCGATCACCGACTCGCGTTGACGCACGCGCTCATCCAGGTCGCGCCAGCGCAGGGCCGACAAGCGCGCCTTCAGCTGGCGCTCCAGGGCCTTGTACTCACGGTATTTTTCGGCTGCCTGGGCCTGGCGGTGCAGGCGTTCGAGCTGGCGCTCCAGCTCTTCGCGCAGGTCGGTCAGGCGCGCCAGGTTCTCCTGGGTACGGCGGATGCGGTTCTCGGTCTCGCGGCGGCGCTCCTTGTACTTGGAGATACCCGCCGCCTCTTCGATGAAGTTGCGCAGTTCTTCGGGCTTGGCTTCGATCAGCTTGGAGATCATGCCCTGTTCGATGATCGAGTAGCTGCGCGGCCCCAGGCCGGTGCCGAGGAAGATGTCGGTGATGTCACGCCGGCGGCACTTGGTGCCGTTGAGGTAATAGGTGTTCTGCCCGTCGCGGGTGACCTTGCGCCGGATGGAAATTTCCGCGTAGGCGGCGTATTCGCCCAGCAGCGTGGTTTCGCTGTTGTCGAAGACCAGCTCGATGCTGGCCTGGCTTACGGGCTTGCGGCTGGTGGAGCCGTTGAAGATGACGTCGGTCATCGACTCGCCGCGCAGGTTTTTGGCCGAGCTTTCGCCCATCACCCAGCGCACGGCATCGATGATGTTGGACTTGCCACAGCCATTGGGGCCGACCACGGCCGCCATGTTGCTGGGGAAGTTGACCGTGGTGGGGTCGACGAACGACTTGAACCCAGCCAGGCGAATGCACTTGAGGCGCATCGGTCAGCCTCGGGCCAGCGCCGCCAGCACCAGCTCGCAACTGCGCTGGCAATAGGCGGTGAGTACCTCGCGGATGCGCGGCAGGTCACGGGCGACCACGGCGTCGAGCAGGCGGGCGAACAGGTCCAGGTAATCGAGCATGTTGGCCTGGCGCTGGTCCAGGGCCAGGTAGTAGGCACGGCTCATGGCCGGCTGCAGGTTTTCGACGGTCTCCTGCAGGTAGGGGTTGTCGGCGAACGGATAGGCGGCGCGCATCACCGCAAAACTGTCGCCGACAAACGCCTTGATGTCGCCCAGCTCGCGGGCCTGCTGCAGGCGCTGCTGGATGTCCAGGAACGGGCGCAGGTCGCTGTCGGTGCGCCATTTTTGCGCAACGGCATTGCCCAAAAGAATGTAGAACTCGCCCATCAGGGTGCACAGGCTGCGCACGCTGCGTTCGTCCAGCTTGGTCACATGGGCGCCACGGCGCGGCAAGATCGCGACCAGATGGCGACGTTCGAGGATCAACAGCGCCTCGCGCACCGAGCCACGGCTGACGTTCAGCGCCTGGGTGACCTTCTGCTCCTGGATGCGCTCACCCGGCACGAGCTCGCCGCGGATGATGCGTTCGGCCAGGTAGTCGGCAATTTGCTCGGAGAGGCTGTCCGGCGCCTTGAACGTCATGGTTTTCCTTCAAAATCATTGAACTGGGCACAAGTTGGCGATTGTAGCGCACTTGGTCAGCCCACGCGCAGAGGGGCAGCAGGCTTTATTTGACTCGCCAGATAGCCGCGTGCGCGGCCCGATCTATGCTTTGAATATGGGCAACCCGGGCGGCCAGATTCTCCTGCGGAGAATTTCTTGACCCTTAAGTCAGAAAATTATTGACCAGCGTGTCAGCTCTGCTTATTGTCCGCCCAACAACAATAAAACCATTGCGAGGCCATCCCCCGTGATCCAGTTTCTCGTCAACCAGGAGCTGCGTAACGAGCACGCCCTGGACCCGAACATGACGGTGCTGCAGTACCTGCGCGAGCACCTGGGCAAACCCGGCACCAAAGAAGGCTGCGCCAGCGGCGACTGCGGCGCCTGCACCGTGGTGGTCGGCGAGCTGACCCAGGATGACGACGGCCAGGACAGCTTGCGTTATCGCAGCCTCAACTCCTGCCTGACCTTCGTCTCGTCACTGCACGGCAAGCAACTGATCAGCGTCGAGGGCCTCAAGCACCAGGGCGCACTGCACAGCGTGCAACAAGCCATGGCCGACTGCCACGGCTCACAATGCGGGTTCTGCACGCCAGGGTTCGTCATGTCGCTGTTCGCCCTGCAGAAGAACAGCCAGGGCCACGACCTGCACCAGGCCCAGGAAGCCCTTGCTGGCAACCTGTGCCGCTGCACCGGCTACCGGCCGATTCTCGATGCCGCCGAACAGAGCTGCCGCCTGCCCTGCCGCGACCAGTTCGACGCCCAGCAGGCGCAGACCATCAGCCGCCTGAAGGCCATCGCACCGACCCAGACCGGCGAACTCAACAGCGGTGACAAGCGCTGCCTGGTACCACTGACCGTCGCCGACCTGGCCGACCTGTACAGCTCGCACCCCGAGGCACGCCTGCTGGCCGGGGGCACTGACCTGGCGCTGGAAGTCACGCAGTTCCACAAGACCTTGCCGGTGATGATCTATGTCGGCCATGTGGCAGAACTCAAGCGCATCGACAAGACCGCCAACCACCTGGAAATCGGCGCTGCCACCCCGCTGACCGACTGCTACGGCGCACTGAACGAGGAATACCCCGACTTCGGCGACCTGCTGCACCGCTTCGCCTCGCTGCAGATCCGCAACCAGGGCACCCTGGGCGGCAACATCGGCAACGCCTCGCCGATCGGCGACTCGCCACCCTTGCTGATCGCACTGGATGCGCAGATTGTCCTGCGCCAAGGTGACCGCCAGCGCAGCATGGCGCTGGAGGATTACTTCATCGACTACCGCATCACTGCCCGCCAGGACAGCGAGTTCATCGAGAAGATCATCGTGCCACGTGCCAGCAACGACTGGGCCTTCCGCGCCTACAAGGTGTCCAAACGCCTGGATGACGACATTTCGGCGGTATGTGCAGCCTTCAACCTGAGCATCGAAGACGGCGTGGTCAGCGGCGTGCGCATCGCCTTCGGCGGCATGGCCGCCATCCCCAAACGTGCCCGCGCCTGTGAAGCGGCCCTGCGCGGCAAACCGTGGAACCAGGCCAGCATCGAGCGTGCCTGCCAGGCCTTGGCCGAAGATTTCACCCCACTCAGCGACTTCCGCGCCAGCAAGGAATACCGCCTGCTGACCGCGCAGAACCTGCTGCGCAAGTACTTCATCGAACTGCAAACGCCGCACATCGAAACCCGGGTGACCGACTATGTCTAACCATCACGCCGTCAAGAGCCAGGCCGAGATGGCCGAACTGTTCAGCCAGGACCTGACCACCGGGGTCGGCCGCAGCGTCAAGCACGACAGCGCCGACAAGCACGTGGCCGGTGAGGCCGTGTACATCGACGACCGCCTGGATTTCCCCAACCAGCTGCATGTCTACGCGCGTACCGCCGACCGCGCCCACGCGCGCATTTTGCGCATCGACACCACGCCATGCTATGCCTTCGAAGGTGTGCGTATCGCCATCACCCACGAAGACATCCCAGGCCTGAAAGACATCGGCCCGGTGGTCGCCGGTGATCCGCTGCTGGCCATCGACAAGGTCGAGTTCTTCGGCCAGCCAGTGCTCGCCGTGGCCGCTCGCGACCTCGACACCGCACGCCGTGCGGCGATGGCCGCAATCGTCGAATACGAAGACCTGGAGCCGGTACTGGACGTGGTCGAGGCGTTGCGCAAGAAGCACTTCGTGCTCGACAGCCACACCCACCAGCGGGGTGATTCCGCTGCAGCGCTGGCCAGCGCCCCGCACCGGCTGCAAGGCACCTTGCACATCGGTGGCCAGGAGCACTTCTACCTGGAGACGCAGATCTCCTCGGTGATGCCCACTGAAGATGGCGGCATGATCGTCTTCTGTTCCACGCAAAACCCCACTGAAGTGCAGAAGCTGGTCGCCGAAGTGCTCGACGTGCCGATGAACAAGGTGGTGCTGGACATGCGCCGCATGGGCGGCGGTTTTGGTGGCAAGGAAACCCAGGCCGCGAGCCCTGCCTGCCTGTGCGCGGTGGTTGCACGCCTGACCGGCCAGCCGACCAAGATGCGCCTGCCGCGTGTCGAAGACATGATGATGACCGGCAAACGTCACCCGTTCTATGTCGAGTACGACGTTGGCTTCGATGACACGGGCCGCCTGCACGGCATCAACTTCGACCTGGCCGGCAACTGCGGCTACTCGCCCGACCTGTCGGGTTCGATCGTCGACCGCGCCATGTTCCACTCCGACAACGCCTACTACCTGGGCGATGCCACCGTGCATGGCCACCGCTGCAAGACCAATACCGCTTCCAACACCGCCTACCGTGGCTTTGGCGGCCCGCAGGGCATGGTCGCCATCGAGCAGGTCATGGACCACATCGCCCGCCACCTGGGCCGTGACCCGCTGGCTGTGCGCAAGGCCAACTACTACGGCAAGACCGAGCGCAACGTCACCCACTACTACCAGACCGTCGAGCACAACATGCTCGACGAAATGACCGCAGACCTGGAAGCCAGCAGCGACTACGCCGAGCGCCGTGAGTCGATCCGCCGCTTCAACGCCAACAGCCCGGTGCTCAAGAAGGGCCTGGCGCTGACCCCGGTCAAGTTCGGCATTTCGTTCACCGCCACCTTCCTCAACCAGGCCGGTGCGCTGATCCATATCTACACCGACGGCAGCATCCACCTGAACCATGGCGGCACCGAAATGGGCCAAGGCCTGAACACCAAGGTCGCGCAGGTGGTGGCGCAGGTATTCCAGGTCGACTTCAACCGCATCCAGATTACCGCCACCAATACTGACAAGGTGCCCAACACCTCGCCAACGGCGGCGTCCAGCGGTGCCGACCTGAACGGCAAGGCCGCGCAAAATGCTGCCGAGATTCTCAAGAAGCGCCTCACCGAGTTCGCCGCGCGGCACTATCAGGTGACTGAAGAAGACGTCGAATTCCGCAACGGCCATGTGCGCGTGCGCGACCAGATCGTCAGCTTCGAGCAGTTGGTGCAGCAGGCGTATTTTGCCCAGGTGTCGCTGTCGACCACCGGCTTCTACCGCACGCCGAAGATCTTCTACGACCGTAGCCAGGCACGTGGCCGGCCGTTCTACTACTACGCATTCGGCGCCGCCTGCGTGGAAGTGATCGTCGACACCCTGACCGGCGAGTACAAGATGCTGCGCGCCGATATCCTGCATGACGTTGGCGACTCGCTGAACCCAGCCATCGACATCGGCCAGGTGGAAGGCGGCTTCATTCAGGGCATGGGTTGGCTGACCACCGAAGAGCTGGTGTGGAACGCCAAGGGCAAGCTGATGACCAACGGCCCGGCCAGCTACAAGATCCCGGCCGTGGCCGACATGCCGCTGGACCTGCGGGTGAAGCTGGTGGAAAACCGCAAGAACCCGGAAGACACCGTGTTCCACTCCAAGGCCGTCGGCGAGCCGCCGTTCATGCTCGGCATCGCTGCCTGGTGTGCAATCAAGGACGCCGTGGCCAGCATTGCCGACTACCGCGTGCAGCCGAACATCGATGCCCCGGCGACGCCGGAGCGGGTGTTGTGGGGGTGTGAGCAGATGCGCAAGGACGTGGCCGCGGCGCAGCCGGCACAGGAACTGGAAACCGTCACTCACTGACACTGTATTACCCTGTGGGAGCGGGCTTGCCCCGCGAATACGATGGTGCGGCCACTGCCGCATTCGCGGGACAAGCCCGCTCCCACAGGAGACGGAGTCAGCCTTCAAGAGAGGTTGAATCATGCACCAATGGATCAACGCCCTCGCCGACCACCAGGCCCGCGGCGAACCCTGCGTGCTGGTGACCATCATCGAGGAACGCGGCTCGACGCCGCGTAACGCCGGCTCGAAAATGGTCGTCAGCACCAGCGGCCTGTACGACACCATCGGCGGTGGCCACCTGGAGTTCAAGGCGCTGCACATCGCCAGGCAGATGCTGGAAGAACACCGCACCACCCCACACCTGGAGCGCTTCAGCCTCGGGGCCAGCCTGGGCCAGTGCTGTGGCGGCGTAACCGTGCTGCTGTTCGAGCCGATGACTGCCGTGCAGGCACAGATCGCAGTGTTCGGTGCGGGCCATGTCGGCCGGGCTCTGGTACCCTTGCTCGCCGCGCTGCCCTGCCGGGTGCGCTGGATCGATTCGCGTGAACAGGAATTCCCCGAGCTCATCCCCAACGGGGTGACCAAGGTGGTCAGCGAGGAGCCGGTCGACGAAGTGGCCGAGCTGCCTGCCGGTTGCTACTGCATCGTCATGACCCACAACCACCAGCTCGACCTGGAGCTGACCGCCGCCATTCTCAAGCGCAACGATTTCACCTGGTTCGGGCTGATCGGCTCGAAGACCAAACGGGTCAAGTTCGAGCACCGCCTGCGCGAGCGCGGTTTCGATGACGCCGTGATGGCGCGCATGCGCTGCCCGATGGGCCTCGCCGAGGTCAAGGGCAAGCTGCCGATCGAGATCGCCGTGTCCATCGCCGCCGAAATCATCGCCACCTACAACGCCTGCTTCGGCCAGCACGACGCTGGCGTCAATGCCGGCCCCATTGCCCAGTTGCTGCCGCCTTCCCGGCGCAGCCAAGCCATTTGACGAGTGAGTTATGACTGTTACCCGCAAAGCCTACCGTGCCGCCATCCTGCACAGCATCGCCGACCCGGCCGAGGTGGGCCTGGACGCTTCCCATGAGTACTACGAGGACGGCCTGCTGGTGATCGACAATGGCCGCATCAGCGCCCTTGGCCACGCCAGCGAGCTGCTGCCGACCCTCGATGCCGACATTGAGGTGGTGCATTATCAGGACGCCCTGATCACCCCGGGCTTCATCGACACCCACATCCACTTCCCGCAAACCGGCATGATCGGTTCCTACGGCGAACAGCTGCTGGATTGGCTCAATACCTACACCTTCCCCTGCGAAAAGCAGTTCGCCGACAAGGATCACGCCGACAAGGTGGCGAAGATCTTCCTGCAGGAACTGCTGCGCAACGGCACCACCACTGCGCTGGTGTTCGGCAGCGTGCACCCGCAGTCGGTCAATGCCTTGTTCGAAGAGGCCGAGCACCTGGACCTGCGCCTGATCGCCGGCAAGGTGATGATGGACCGCAACGCACCGGACTACCTGACCGATACCGCCGAAACCTCCTACACCGAGAGCAAGGCGTTGATCGAGCGCTGGCACGGCAAGGGCCGGTTGCACTATGCGGTAACCCCACGCTTCGCGCCGACCAGCACCCCGGAGCAGCTGGCACTGGCCGGCCAACTGCTCAAAGAGCACCCGGGCGTGTACATGCACACCCACCTGTCCGAGAACCTCAAGGAAATCGACTGGGTCAAGGAGCTGTTCCCCGAGCAGAAGGGTTACCTGGACGTGTACGACCACTTCGAGCTGCTCGGTGAGCGCTCGGTGTTCGCCCACGGCGTGCACCTGTGTGACGACGAATGCCAGCGCCTGTCGGAAACCGGCTCGGCCATTGCCTTCTGCCCGACCTCCAACCTGTTCCTCGGCAGCGGCCTGTTCAACCTGCCGCAAGCCGAGAAATTCAAGGTCAATGTGGGCCTGGGCACCGACGTGGGGGCCGGCACCAGCTTCTCGCTGCTCAACACCCTGAACGAAGCGTACAAGGTGATGCAATTGCAGGGCGCACGCCTGCACCCGTACAAGTCACTGTACCTGGCCACCCTCGGTGGCGCCCGTGCGCTGCGCCTGGACGACCGCATCGGCAGCCTGCGCCCTGGTAACGATGCCGACTTCGTGGTCCTCGACTACAAGGCGACGCCGCTGCTGGACTACCGCATCCAGCAGTCCAGCAGCATCGAAGAGACCCTGTTCGTGCTGACCACCTTGGGCGACGACCGCACAGTGCGTGAAACCTACGCTGCCGGGCGTTGCGTGCACCAGCGCTAAGGCTGTTTCGCCAGGCCGCGGTAAAGCGCGCCGCCGATCGCCGCCCCGATCAGCGGCGCCAGCCAGAATAGCCACAGCTGCTGCAACGCCCAGCCACCGACAAACACTGCCGGCCCCGTGCTGCGCGCGGGGTTGACCGAGGTGTTGGTCACCGGGATCGAGATCAGGTGGATCAGCGTCAGCGCCAGGCCAATGGCGATTGGCGCGAAGCCTGCCGGGGCACGGGCGTCGGTGGCGCCCATGATCACTACCAGGAACATCGCCGTCATCACCACTTCGCTGACAAAGCCGGCGCCCAGCGAATAGCCCCCGGGGGAATGGTCGGCATAGCCGTTGGACGCCAACCCTGCCGACAACTCGAAACCCGCCTTGCCGCTGGCGATGAAGTAAATCACCGCTGCGGCAATGACCGCGCCGATCAGTTGAGCGATGACATAAGGGAGTAATTCTTTGGCGGGGAAGCGCCCACCCACCACCAACCCGAAGGAAACCGCAGGGTTGAGATGGCAGCCGGAGATATGGCCGATGGCGAATGCCATGGTGAGCACAGTGAGGCCGAAAGCGAAAGCGACACCGAGAACGCCGATGCCGAGCGGAGAACTGGCTGCGATTACCGCACTGCCACAGCCGCCAAGTACCAACCAGAAGGTGCCGACCAGTTCGGCACCCATGCGCACACCCAAAGACGTCGACATGAACCTTTCCTCATGTAGTTGAACGCAGGGGACTGCGCAAGCCCAACTACTTGATGAAGGTTTGCCCACAAGAATTTAGCAGACCCGGGAACAATGGCCAGTAATAAAGAAGGGCCGCTTCGCGCCCCATCGCCGGCAAGCCGGCTCCCACAGGGACAGCGCCAGCCTCATGGGCGGCGCGGTACTTGTGGGAGCCGGCTTGCCGGCGATGGGGCGCGAAGCGGCCCCTTGTTCAGCCAGGCAAACGATCAACCCTTGGCCGACACCTTCGGCTTTTTCAGCAGGTGCGAGAACACCGCATGCAGGTCGTCCGAGGCGCTCTCCTCGTCCAGGTTCAGCTTGCTGTCGATGTGGTCCATGTGGTGCATCATCAGGCTCACCGCCTGCTCGGCGTCACGCGCCTCGATGGCATCGATCAATTGCATGTGCTCGTCGTACGAGCAGTGCGAGCGGTTGCCGCTTTCGTACTGGGCAATGATCAGTGACGTTTGCGAGACCAGGCTGCGCTGGAAGCTGACCAGCGGTGCATTGCCAGCCGCCTCGGCAAGCTTCAGGTGGAACTCGCCGGAAAGCCGGATGCCAGCGCCGCGGTCGCCACGCGAGAAGCTGTCGCGCTCTTCACGCACCATCTGCCGCAGTTCGTTGAGCTGCTCCAAGGTGGCGTGCTGCACGGCCAGCTCGGTGATGGCGCGCTCGACCATCCGCCGCGAGAAAAACACCTGGCGCGCCTCTTCGACCGTGGGGCTTGCCACCACCGCACCGCGATTGGGCCGCAGCAGCACCACGCTTTCATGGGCCAGGCGCGACAAAGCACGACGAATAATGGTGCGGCTGACGCCAAAGATCTCGCCCAGCGCTTCCTCGCTCAACTTGGTGCCCGGCGCGAGGCGCTGCTCGAGTATCGCCTCGAAGATATGCGCATAGACGATGTCGTCCTGGGTACCACTGCGGCCAGCCTTGCCGACGCGTGCAGGTTTCTTCAGAGGTTGCAGCTGTTCGTTCATGAGCTCTCGAAGCACGAAGGAAAGTATGGCGCCATTGTACACAGGCTGAGCCGTTTCTGCAGGTGGGCTTTTACCTATATAGCCGATGCGCGGCGGATTGTGCGCACAAAACATAAAACATTATTTGCTTTCTTTGTACACAAAAGCATAATCCATCGGGCAACATCTTGACCCGTGAGTCAACAAACGCGTCAGACGTCTGCCATCCCTCGCGGAGCCACCAAGTGCATTGCGCAGGTCACTGGCTCCAAGAACAACAAGAAAGACTTGAGGAGTATCGCTGTGGAAAGCCGCAAATCCGACGCACCTACGCTGGATCTCGCTCCACCGCTCGAAACGAGTTGGCTGGAACGGATTTTCAAACTCAAGCAACACGGCAGCACGGTCAAAACCGAACTGATTGCCGGGGTGACCACCTTCATCACCATGGCCTACATCATCTTCGTCAACCCCAACATCATGGCCGACGCCGGCATCGATCACGGTGCGGCGTTCGTCGCCACCTGCATCGCCGCCGCGCTCGGCTGCCTGCTGATGGGCCTGTACGCCAACTGGCCGGTGGGCCTGGCGCCGGGCATGGGGCTGAACGCCTTCTTCACCTATACCGTGGTCGGCACCATGGGCTACAACTGGGAAACAGCCCTGGGCGCGGTGTTCGTCTCGGGCGTGCTGTTCATGTTCCTGACCTTGTCGAAAGTGCGCGAATGGCTGCTCAACAGCATTCCAGTCAGCCTGCGCCATGCAATGGGGGCTGGCGTCGGATTGTTTCTCGGGCTGATCGGCCTGAAGACTGCTGGCATCATCGTCGACAGCCCGGCCACGCTGATCAAGCTGGGCTCGCTGCATGAGCCCGGCCCGTTGCTGGCGGCAGTGTGCTTCCTGCTGATCGCCATCCTCAGCTACAAGCGCGTGTTTGGCGCGATCCTGATCAGCATCATCGGCGTCACTCTGGCGGGCTGGGGCCTGGGCCTGGTGAAGTTTGGCGGGGTGATGTCGATGCCGCCGAGCCTGGCGCCGACCTGGATGGCGATGGACGTGGCAGGCGTGTTCAATGTCAGCATGATCAGTGTGGTGTTGGCGTTCCTCTTCGTGCACATGTTCGACACCGCCGGCACCCTGATGGGTGTGGCGCAGCGAGCCAACCTGGTGGCGCCGGATGGGCGTATCGAAGGCTTGTCGCGCGCGTTGAAGGCTGACAGTGCTTCCAGCGTATTCGGCGCAGTGGTTGGCGTGCCGCCGGTTACCAGCTATGTAGAGAGCGCCGCGGGTGTGGCCGCTGGCGGGCGTACCGGCCTTACGGCAGTAGTGGTCGGCTTGCTGTTTGTCGCAGCGATGTTCTTCGCCCCGCTGGCCGGGATGATTCCGGCCTATGCCACTGCGGGTGCGTTGATCTACGTGGCCATGCTGATGATGGGCAGCATGGCGCACATCCACTGGGACGAAGCCACCGACAGCATTCCGGCGATCGTCACAGTGATCATGATGCCGCTGACCTTCTCGGTCGCTGACGGTATTGCCTTGGGCTTCATCAGCTATGTGGCTTTGAAGGCGGGTACCGGCAAGTACAAGGAAATCTCGGCCAGCCTGTGGGTACTGTGCGCGATCTTCATTGCCAAGTTCGTGTTCCTCTGACACCCACTTGCACCAACAAAGGGCGCCTCGGCGCCCTTTTGTCTTTTGTGGTGCCTGTAGTGGCCCTATCGCCGGCAAGCCGGCTCCCACAATGTCCAACGTCGCTGCGGTACCTGTGGGAGCCGGCTTGCCGGCGATAGGGCCAGCACAGGCAACACAAAAAGAGCAGACGAAAAAAAGCCCGCCAGTGTGAGAGCGGGCCAAGGACCTACGAAGATTCTTCTAGCGACCAACTAGCTCCCGCGATAGGTCGAATAGCTGTACGGCGAGATCAGCAGGGGCACGTGGTAGTG
>Ga0213823_1001558_pt1 | contig 13799 bp, 7 predicted proteins | sample MC6MC0907MG_FD_179887 | JGI IMG/M metagenome (GOLD analysis project Ga0213823, IMG submission 179887) | Enriched soil aggregate microbial communities from Iowa State University, Ames, United States - MC6-MC0907-MG | ecosystem: Environmental > Terrestrial > Soil > Unclassified | place: USA: Iowa...
CAAATGAAGTATCATCAGATAATGCACCACTTAATTGAACAATCTTAACATATCTTGCTGTTTTGGCCTCTATTAAATTTCCATAGACCATATCTCCAATATTGTAGAGATTATCTACTTTATGTAAGTTATAGTCTTTGGATGAAAATTCTCCAATGCCTGCATCTGTCCAATTTTCTCCGTCGCTGCTAACCTTAATTTCATATTTTCCTATTGTTCCATTGATCCCATATTTTTGGTCCTGGTATCCTGGTCTTTTTTGATAACCAAAAGATCCTATAGTTTTTTCTTCCTTTAAGTCAATAACTACTTCATAAGGCCATGCCTTATTTCCATCCCAAAAGTCCACAAAAGTGCTGTCATTGCCATCAAGCATTTTTGCACCATCTTTAGATTTTCCAGCAGAATCGTAAACAGTTGCTGTCCAATTCTGTCTATCAATCTGAATTTTAGGTTTCTGTGCATCAGAAATTCCCGCATTTATATCTTTTGCGGGCTCTTCAGGTGTTTGACTCTCTGAGACCAAATTGATAGCGAAATCCTCCGAACCTTCTTTGGGAACTAAGTCCTTTCCAATTCTATTGTTAGAGACTACTTTTGTTTTCAACTTAGAATCGGATACATCAATAACTCTTTTGATAGAATTATTCCCAATTTCCACTTTGTCCTTCGCTATGTTTACAAAGCTTGACCCAGCCGCAGAAACTTTTGTTGAATTTGAGTTAATTACGGTTGGGAGCATAATGTTAACCATAAGTGCCATAGTTAAGAACATGGATAGCACCTTTTTCATATATTCTCCTCCAGTCAAAAGTAAGGTTGAACTTAATAAAGGTTTGGTGTTAGGGTTGATGGGTCAATCCTGACACCACGGTTTTAATAGGATTTTCCTGAGCATCCCTTAATACCTACTTACACTTACTATTAATCTCTTAAACTTTCTTTGTGGTAATACACCTGAACCTGAAGGTACGAGAAAAATTTTATTCCGTTATTCTCTTTCTTTTATTAGAAAGATATGCCACAACTAACCCCAAACTAGAAAAAAGCAGGCCGAGAAAAATCCAGTTAAACATAGATGTAGCGCCCTTGTAAAGCGTTTACATTTGTTGCAACGGCTTGGGCAGCTGAGATCTTTTCTTTCAATGCTATTACACTTTCATCCGTATATTCATCCGGATTGATTACCTCTGCTTCCGCAATTTTTGCTTCTAATTCTGACTTATCCACTAAAACACCTAAATTCCTCCTTGTTCAATTGCATGGATTTCATCTCTAGAGCTGCCGACAACGACCTACACCTTTATCTAGAAATCAAATGGACTCACCTCCCCAAATATTCTATTTTCATCTCTCTTTATTATTGAGAATATTTTTCATTTCAATATTTTCTAAAAATAATTTTTATACTTTTCCTAAGTTCAAAATAGTTCTGTCAATACTACGTCTCACTTGTCTAAAGGTCCACGTGTCCTTATTTAAAGCAGCATTCTACTTTGGACATGTCCTTACTGAATTGTATATCCACTTAGACATCCGGAGCTGCCTCTACATATACTTCCATGGTCATTTAGATGACAAACTGTTGTAATTCGATATTCAATTTTGATCTAGAGCCAGATATTAACGAAGTTAGCATGATGTTGAAACTTAATCGAAGTGACTTTTTATAAGAAGGAACAGAGATGTAACAAAGCGGCTTTTCTTTTGCTGTATATTTCCCCTTTTGGGAATAACCAATCAGTAAAAATTATGTAATAATTTAAATATAAACTAGATGGATTGATGGGTCAACCCAATGTATTCTTTGATTGGAAAAGAAGAAGAGATTCACTCTAACTTCAGACAAGTAAACATTATACGACTATCATAATCTTAGGAATTATAATGCATAGGGAACGTGACAAAGCATCGGGACTGTTTTTAGACGGTCGATAGCTTTTTGCACCCGGTAGAGGTTTAGAAAGCTATAGAATGTTTTTTTGTTTTAAAATTAATTATAAAAATTTCTTGCTCAAGAGAAGAGGAAGATGGCCGCCTTCACCATCTTCCCCTGCAAGATTATTTGATTTTAAATTGTGCATCTGCCCAATCAGCATGATCGTATGAGTTGTCATCACCGGCATCGGTGACAATCAGCTTAAGCTCTTGTTTCCCTGTTACATCTAGGTTTATTAGCTTTGCAGCATTGGATGCTGTCATTTTTCCACTATCAAATACTTTCACACCATCCAGTAGCACCTGGAATAAAATAGTTCCATATCCATCAGTTTCCTGATCTAGCCCTACATAGGTCGAGAATGCTGTAAATCCTTTACCGGCCAGGTCATACACGATTTCGGAATTGGCGTGGGTGCCGATCCCTTTATCAAAGGTCTTCACTCCAGAATCAGTTGCTAATGTTAACCCATTTTCATCAACCGACTTATCCTTTTGAATGGACCCCCAGCCTGTAGTTGCGCTCTTCCATTCTATATCACTTAAATAAACCTGATCCGTAACGGTAAATTGAATAGTATAGGTTTTCGATAACAAGCCGTCCTTTGTAGTAGCTTTTATGACTGCTGTACCAGGCAGCCCACTGGCCTGAGTGATTTCAATATTCACATTCGAATTCACTCCTGCTGCCTCTACCTGAGGGATTACAGAATCATTTCCTTTTAAAATGGAATAAGTATAGTCAGTAATCTCAGGAATGAAGCCATCCAGCGATTTTCCGCCAACTTTAATATCCTTTACTAATTCTGCCGAAACCACTTGCTTGCTTATATCCATTGGGCTGCCCATCTTCTTAGAAATTGGACGTAGCCGGTAGCTGAAAGAGTACGGCTTATTGGAAGAAAGAATAAACTCAGGATGCGGTCTTGCCCCCCAGCTGGTATCTCCGCCGACACCCATTTGTCTTGAATTTAATGTCAGAATGACATCATCAACCCTGGTAAGTTCATATGGATGGGCTACACTATCAAGGTCTTTTTCGGCATAATGGAGGGCATTCACTTCCATAAACGGATATCCTGTTGCCATTAATCCAAAACCATCTTTATTCGTTAAGGTCACCCAGCGAACATCGGTTTTGTTACCTGTTTCAGATGGTTCTCCATATGGAATAAATTGGCCATCAACCGTACCGCTATACAGACCTACATCTGCACCCGTTTGGCGGTCCCAATAATTCTCCTGAGGTCCGCGGCCATACCAGGTAATATTTTCAAATTCTTTAGGAAGCCTCATTTCCATACCGACAGCTGGAATTTCTGGAAGCCCTTTACCTGGATTCAACGTACTCTTTACCTCTACATCTCCGCTGCCATAAATCATATAAGAAGCTTTATATTGGGACTCGCTCGTTGTTGGCAGAGTTGCATTTACATCAACCTTAACAGCCTTTGTTCCAACCTTATTAACGGTAACATTGGTAATTTTCCGGTTTTCTCCCGCTTTGCGCCATGTTGCGGTACGGGAAGGCATGCCATTCCCCTTATCGTTATCGTTCGGTGCTCTCCAGAAGTCAGGAGCAGGACTGCTTGTTAACAAATCTTCACCTTGGTATTTAAAGGAGGAAAGAGTCCCTTTTTCTTTATCAAAATTGACTTCAAAATCTTCCCCTTTAACGGTAAGAGACTTATCATTTTCAGTTACCCCTAAATCCTTCATATCTTTTAGACTTACTGGTGTAACAGCCGGAGTGTCAAAAGGAACCTTAAATTGTTCCTTGGCAATCTCATGGCCTTTTTCAGCCCATGAAGTGGCTTCAGGCAGAGTAAAGCTCAGATTAAGCCAATATTCTTTCCCTGCTTCGAGCTTCGGTTTCTCAATCGGAAGCTTAATCGTTTTGCTTACTAGAGGAGCGATATTTAGATTCTTGATTTCTCCTTTTTGAATAACCTTATCATCCGCCTTTAACTCCCAAGTTCCATTATAGGATGATAGATTAGTAAATAAGTATTGGTTTGTAATTTTTACCTCGCCATTTACTAAATCGACTGGTGCCACTTTAATGTTTTGATAGACCTTCTTCACTTCATAAAGCTCTGGCTGAACCGTTCTGTCAGGGAACACAAGACCATCCATCGAGGAGTTTCCATCATTCGGAACATCGCCCCAGTCACCGCCGTAGGCAAAATACTCTTTATCGGCATAGCTTTCTTCTTGATATTTTTCAAAGTCCACCCATAGAACAGTATTTTCATCAGGCTGGCGGTTCGGATTATTTATCTCTTCCGCAGATAATGCTCGGTTGTAAATGCGAACATTATCCAGTTCTGCATTTGTTACCCGATTGGTTTTTTCACTATCTCTGCCGATATTCACGTCAAACTGATTTTCTGTAATTTCTCCTGTAAAGGCTTTTTCTGCAAGGACCTTTCCATCTACATAGAGCTTAAGCGTGCTTCCATCATAAACACCTGCTACATGATGCCATTTATCGTTCCAATCTGAAGGAATTGGTGCGCTTGCTGTTACCCAAGGGTTGCTTAACGTTTTGTTATAAACAAAAAACTCGAGGTAATTGCCATTTTGTTTAATCGCAAACTGGGTGTCTCCTTTTGTAATGAACGGGCTGTGGTTATTAGTCGGCTGCGGCTTCACCCAGGTTTCTAATGTTAATGCTTTCCTAGTAACATTAAGCTTTGGATTGCTTGGGAAGGTCACATACCCTTTTAAAACCTTTCCTCCGTTCCCTTCAAGGATTTGGCCTTTGACTTGCCCTGTTAACCCTGTCGAGCTCTGGTCTGTAACGGAAATTTTTTTCGGTGTAGACGCTCGTAAACCTTGGTCAACCCAATCCCAAATAAAGGCGCCCTGTAAATTCGGATATTTATCAATTACATCCCAGTATTTATAAAGGTTCCCAATGCTATTTCCCATTCCGTGCGCATATTCACATAGAATGTACGGTTTTTTATTTCCCGATTTTCCATAAGCTTCGACCGATTCAACGGATGGGTACATATGGCTTTGAACATCGGTCCAACGATTATCCCCTTCATAATGTACTAAACGGGTGGAATCATTTTCATGAACCCATTCAGCCATTTTTTTGAAGGTGTCCCCATATCCTGCTTCATTCCCAAGAGACCAAAGCATAACTGAAGGATGGTTTTTGTCCCGTTCCACTACGCTTTTAATTCTGTCTAAGGAAGCCGGCAGCCATTTCGGATCACTTTTCGGCAGAATTTCGGTGGCACCATGTGATTCTAAGTTTGCTTCATCAATCAGATAAAGACCGTATTGATCAGCTAAGTCCAGCCATCTTGGATCATTAGGATAATGCGATGTCCGGACAGCATTAATATTATATTGTTTCATTAATTTTATATCCTGAATCATTCGCTCAAGTGAAACGGTATTTCCCGTATCCGGGTCGATCTCGTGACGATTGACACCTTTAAAAACAATCGCCTGCCCATTAATCAGCATTTGTCCGTTCTTTAATTCAAATTCCCGAAACCCAACATTTGAACTCTCTGTTTCTATTACCTTACCATCCTTATCTTTTAAACTTAAGACTAGTTTATAGAGATTAGGGTGTTCAGCAGACCATTTTAACGGATTTTCGATGAGTTGTTCGAGAGTTACCTCTGTTTCATCGTTCCCATTAAATTGAACTTCTTTTGAAATAGGAGTATCGAGCACCGGTTTATTATCCTTATCATAAAGCATGGCTTCTACAGTTGCAGATTCAGATTTATTTTTCGTATAGTTACGGATTTTTGATTTTACCTTCAGCTGGGCATTCTTATATTGGTCATCAAGATCTGTTTCCACTTTAAAATCTCTTACATGCACCAATGGTGTTGAATATAAGTAAACATCACGGAAAATACCGCTTAACCGGACCATATCTTGGTCTTCCATCCAGCTTCCGTCTGACCAGCGGAACACTTGAACTGAGATGGAATTCTCTCCTTTTTTCAAGTAGTCGGTAATATCAAAGTCTTCCGGGGCAAAACTGTCCTCACTATAACCGACTTTCTTTCCGTTAATCCAGACATAAAAAGCTGAATTTACCCCTTGAAACGAAACAAATATTCTATCACCCTTCCAGTTACCTGGTACATTAAATGTTCGTTTATAGGAACCAACAGGATTATAAATCGTTGGAGCGGCAGGCGGCGCCGGATTTTCCACTCCTGTCCAAGGATAGGTGATGTTAGTGAAAATCGTGCGATCATATCCCTTCATCTGCCAATTACTTGGAACCTCAATCTTGTCCCATGAAGTAACGTCATAATCATCCCTGTAAAAATCAGCGGGTCTTTCAGCGGGATTTTTGGCAAGCTGGAAGCGCCATTTTCCGTTTAATGTTTTATACCGTTCTGACTTTTCTATATCTCCTTCAATGGCTGACTTTACATCATTGTAAGGAATAAGGGTGTTATGTGCCGGCTCTCGGTTGACTTGGAAGATCTCAGGGTTATTGTTCCATTCTGCATCTGTAAAACTTGTCTCTGCAAACCCTTTCAAATTTGTTAAGCTTAATAACATGACAGATGACGCTGCTATGGACGTCCATTTTTTCCTTCTTAACCTCTTTTTCCTCATAAAACCCCTCCGTCTACTAAGTTACAATAGAAATGATCGTTGATGAATAATAAGTGGTTGTGTAGTCATTACCAGTTTATTAATTAGTTACCCTTTTTATTTTTAATATTAGTTCCATCCCCTCTTCCCTTTCAGTCTTAATTTGAGAATTTTCTAACAATTTAAATATATAATGAATTGAGTTGACGGGTCAACCCAATTACATAAATTCCTACTAAAGTAATATTCTACCTCTATCTTCTCCTTTCTATTAGGCTTACAATAATTATTTCGCCCATGGAAAGAAATGCCCTTGGTGCGAATTCCCTATTTTAGTAAAATCGGTAAAAATGACCTAATCTACTGCATTGCACAAGAAAGGACCTCATCCAGAGGTCCAATATATTTTCTATTCCTTTATGCCAATTTACTTATATTCATAGATGGTGACGCCTTTTACCACACGGTTAACTGTTCCTGTCGGTGAAGGGGTATCCGGTGTATTACCAACTTTTACAGAAGCCAGCAGTGAGACCGTTTGGCCAATCATGACATATGGTAATACCAAGTAGGCATCCGGTACAGCATGGGCATCACAGTCGAATAAGAACGTGTTACCATCGTAGTTCGTTTCTCCGTCCACTGAGATCGCACATATACCGTTTGCGATTCTATCTTGCTGCAATTCTTTTAATATATCCAAATCATATTGACGTGTATAAGATTGGTTTGAAACAAACACAAACACCAACGATTTTTCATTTACAAATGATTTAGGACCGTGCCGGAATCCCAACGATGAATCAAAAGCAGTAACAATTTTACCAGCGGTTAGCTCTAAAACCTTTAACTGCGCTTCTCTCGCCAAGCCTTCTAAGCTTCCTGAGCCAAGATAAATGATCCGTTCAAAATCGCAATCGATGATAGTTTGGATATCCTCTTCACGAAGAATGACACTTTCACCCATTTGGCGAATCGTTTGGACAATCGCCCATTTTTCTTCCACTAACAGCGGATCAAAAACAAGTAATGCCATTAGCGTCATGCACGAATAACTCCCTGTCATGGCAAATCCTTGATCATTGGCTCTATCGGGCATTAACAATAAAAGATTGTTTTCTTCTCCTTTTGCCCTTTTCGTTAACTTACCATCAATTGCACAGGTAATCGTTAGCTGATAGAAGTTCTTTACTAGTTGTTCAGCTACTTCTACGGCAGCCACACTTTCCGGGCTGTTGCCGCTTCGAGCAAATGAAACCAACAAAGTGGGGAAATCTGCTTTTAAAAATTCATAGGGATTAGACACCAAAGTGGTTGTTGGAACACTTAGCAATTCCCACTTTTTTTCATCCACTTTTCCTTTTAAATAAGGAGTGACCGTATCTCCGACATAGGCAGAGGTCCCAGCACCTGTAAAAATGACACGGATTCGTTCATGTTGTTCATCCAGTTTTTGCAAAAACGCTTGAATCTCTACTCGTTTCTTCGTATACAATGAATAGGTTTCATCCCATAAATCTGGTTGCTGCTTAATTTCTGCTGTTGTAATCGATGCACCTAATGACACTAATTTTTCTTGACTAAAAGTAAACATATCTAACGCTCCTCTTCCTACTTCCTAGCATTCCCTTCACAAACGAAGGCCAATGATTCCTCATAATATACCTTCAAAAACCCGTAATCCTGCACCAACAACCCCATTATTCTGCGCCAATGTACTGATACTCATCTGGCCTAACAGATGTTGTTGTTCAGGAAGCTGATGTATTTTTAGCTTTTCCTTGATCAATTCAAGCAGAAAAGGATTATTCACGATGACACTGCCACCGAAAACCATTTTGTGCGGATCCAATAAGCTAGAAATCGCATAGAGGCCTTGAGCTAAATGGTCGGTCACCTCGTCAATAATTGGCTGATATTCTTGTTCCCCGTTTAGATAACCCTCAAAGACTTCCTTGGTTGAAATGGTCTCTACCTTCAATCCCTTTTCGGCTAATTTCTGGATCCCCGGTCCGGCAGCAATTTTCTCTAACCGTTCATTGACTCCCTTCGAAAGAACCGGAATCAGACCAAGCTCCCCAGCAAATCCAGCTCCCCTAAAAAATGAACCATTATGAATGATAGAACAGGAGATTCCAGTACTGATTGTCACGTAGACAAAGGTCTCTGCCCTTTTTACCTGTGCCGCTTTCCATTCTGCAAAAGCCGCCATATAGACATCATTGTCAATTGTGATCCGCTCGGTGCCAAATCGCTCCTGTAAACGGGCCGTAATGGGAAACTGTTTCCAAGGCAAATTGTTTTGAAAAACAGCGATGCCCTTCTCACGATCCACTTTTCCTGGTACACCAACACCGATGCCCTCAATATCAACGATTGAAATCGAGGATTTTCCAAGAACCTGTTCCACCACTTCTACAACTCTATTAAACATATTTTCCCGATCTGAAGGATCACTTTTTACTTCCGTACGTTCAAGCAGTTCGCCCGTATCCGAGATGATTCCCGCTGCAATCTTCGTCCCGCCAATATCAATGCCGATAGCTCTTTTCATTTGTCCACACCTCTAAATTTGTATTTGAATTACAGAATCATTTTCTTAAAAAAGAAAAACTGAAATGAAGGAATGCTCCGCTTCCTTTTCTTGCGTTATAATTGTAAAGAAATCGTATTAACGACCGGTCTGGTAGTTTTTCTTGCGTTTTGGTCGTTATGAAGCCCTTTAAGCGATCGTCTAAAAGGATTTTTCACCTTGACAGGCTATTAAACTAATAGATAACTAGGTGACATTCTAGCCAACAAAACTTTTTTTTTCATCTTTTTCGTCCTCTTTACTTTTTTCAGGAAAAGTATACAAATGAAAAAGCGTTTTCACAATAAACATCTTGTTTTGTTTTTTAGATATCTTGCCCAATCCTTCGAGAAATCCGTCGGAGTTTCACCGATAGTATACTTATTTTAAACACTTACCCGTGAAAGCAAATTTTTGCTTGAAACTACCAACTACCTAATTTCAGATATATCAACTATTACTATCTTTTCTTCCCAGTCATTCTTTACACAATCCTTGTGACCTATCTATCACCTCCATAATACCGAAATGCAAAGAACACGAAGAAAAATAAAGCAAAAAAATAAGGAAGCGCGAGAACCTTCCCCACACTTCCTTACCTTGCTTCCTTACTCTGAGATTTTTTCAAACCATGAGCTTGCTGTCTCTTTCAAGACAATATTTAGTTCTTCGATATTTTTCTTGCCGGTATCTTGTAACCATGCACGTCCAGCTTGTTCCCCATTTTCGGCAAATGGAGCAACACCATTTTTCCATGTTGCCCGGCCACAGAGGACACCGTTAAAGGTGGAGCCGGATTCTTTGGCAAACTTCAATGTTTCCTGGAATAATTCTGCACTAACGCCGGCGCTTAAGAAGATAAATGGCAGATCTGTTGCTTCACTTTGCTCTTTGAAGTACGCAGCCGCTTCTTCCTTGCTATAGGCTGTTTCACCTTCCGCGTATCCCTCCACAAACTTCATATCTACAGGAACTTCTACCTTCAAAACGTCCACCTTGTACTGTGGCTTGGAGAATTCTCTCATTGCCTCAATGACCTTATGCGGCTTCACTTTGGCGTACTCTAAACTCTTCACATCATCATTTTTGGCATCATATGACACAATCTCTAAGAAAAACGGAATGTCTTCTGCTGCACACTCAGACCCAACCCGTTCCATATAAACATGCTTATAGTCATTAATTTTTTCATCTTCATCCACATCATAGTACAGTAAAAATTTAACCGCATCTGCTCCTGCTTCCTTCAATCGTCTAACAGACCATTCCGGCAATAAATCCGGCAAACGACCCACGGCGGTTGCATCATAGCCTGTTTTTTCATATGCCACCAATAATCCAGCTTCCGGATGGCGGACTTTCGCAGCCGGCAAACCATATTCCGGATCCAATAGGATTGATGTCGCATAAGGTGTCAATTCTTCTGAAACCAATTCTTTAAAGTGGATGATTCCCTCATCTCCGACAGAACTTGAACTTCCTGCCGCAATCATTTTCTTTAATGAACCGCGTTGATCAATCGCCAAAGCCCCGATAATCCCATTTTCATCCGATAAACGCTTAAGAGCCGCTACTTTATTTTTCGTTAATTCTAACATCGACAATCACCTCTATTAATCTATTTTTGTAACCTCTACCAACTCAAAAAATTGGTCAAACTTAGCACGATCAATATAACCTGTTCCTGCTTCCATCGTATTGAGCATGCCTGTCGTCATGGCTGTTTTCAGAACGTCTGGAACTGACTGCTTTTGTTTTAAAGCAACCGCTAATCCGGCAACGGTGGCATCACCGGAGCCGACAGGATTCACCACTTCAATCGAAGGAATGGTAACCCGGTAATAATCCGTACCATGCTTAACAAAGGCACCATCCCCACCCATCGAAACGACAACCCATTCAATCCCATGAAACCATTCATTGGTTAATACTTGTTTCAAACTGCTTATGTTTTGTTCCACTTCTACACCCAGCAGCTGAGATAGCTCAGTGGTATTCGGCTTAATCACAAATGGTTTTACCTTCTGTAGCAAAACCTGTCGGAGCGACTCCCCTGATGTATCTACAATCACAGGAATTCCCATCTCTCGGCCCATTTCGACCATCCCCCGGTAAAACCCAGGCTCAAGCCCTTTTGGTAAACTGCCCGAAATCGTTACCAGTGAAGCAGCAGTCAGTAATTCACGATATTTTTCTAAAAAAGCTGCCGCGTCTTCCGCCGAAAGTGTCGGTCCGGATTCTAAAATTTCCGTCTGCTTGCCATCATGGAGAATGGCGATACAGTTTCTTGATTCTTGATTGATTTTTAAAAAATTATTTTCGATATTGCTTTTCGTCAATTCCTGAACAATGTAGTCGCCAATGTTTCCGCCGAGCACACCTGTCGCCAGGACGTCTTCACCCATCTGCTTGACGACGCGGGCCACATTTAATCCTTTTCCACCGGCGGTTTTATAAACATTATCTACACGATTTACATCATCCAATTTGAATTCTTGAATCGGATAGGAAATATCCATGGATGGATTCATCGTGACAGTTAAAATCATCGTACTCCCTCTTTCCCAATCAAGTTTTCAGCTTGGTACCGGCAAACACCATCAAGATATGTCGCCGTTAATTCGAGCTCCGGCGTCAGTACGATAAAATCCGCATCATAGCTAATCGCAATCTTTCCGCATTCCCTATCCATACCAATACTTTTCGCAGGTGCTGTACTTGCCATGTAGATGGCTTCCTCCGGGGTCGCAATTCCCCAAGCGACGACATTTTTGACAGCATCTTTTAATTGCAAAATACTGCCCGCTAAACTTCCGCTTTCCAAACGAGCCGCCCCATTCTTCACTTCGACAGGGAATTCTCCGAGCTGATAGCGACCTTCCGGCATGCCGCCTGCCATCATGCAATCGGTGACCATCACGGTTTCCTTCCTGCCGCGGGCATTCATTAAAATATTGGCGGCAGCAGGATGAACGTGATGTCCGTCACAAATAATTTCGGCAAACACATCCGGCAGATTCATAGCGGCGCCCACCATTCCCGGCTCACGATGGTGCAGCCCGCTCATGCCATTGAACGTATGAACAAAAATCGAAGCTCCCTTTTCAACCGCTTGTTTTGCCTCATCATACGTCGCATCACTATGGGCCAGTGCCACCGTAACCTGATCGTTCACAGCATGCTCAATAAATTCCGGTGCCCCTTTTCTTTCCGGAGCAAGCGCAATTTTTTTAATAAAATGACCCGATAGCTTTTGCCATGTTTCCAGCGTTTCGACTGAAGGGTCACAAAAATAACTCGTGTTTTGGGCCCCTTTATGTTTTTCTGTAAAAAATGGTCCTTCTAAGAAGATTCCTTTTATTTTAGAACCCTTCACCTTCGTATAATTTTCTCCAATCATCGCCACCACATCGTTCAACGATTCGAGCGAAGAGGTTAACGTAGTGGGCAAAAACGACGTCACGCCACATGAAAGCAGCCCCTCGGAAATTGCCATCAATCCTTCAAAGTCATTGTCCATGACATCATGATTTTTAAAGCCATGAATATGCGTGTCGACTAAACCCGGAGCAATCCATTGTCCAGCATAATCGATTACCTCAGCCGTTTCATTTGGCAATGTTTCAAAAAAGTCACCAAATTTCCCATCTTTTAATTCCAGAAAACCAGGACCTGCCACCCTATCCTCAAGAAAAAACTTATCAGCGTAAACAAATAGTTCCATAATCTGCACCTCTGTTTAGAAAAGAGAAATAATCATCCCTTTCCAACTGAATTACTTGTATTCGTGGATCGTTACACCTTTTACAACACGATTGACCGTTCCGCTTGGTGAAGGAGTATCTGGTGTATTCCCGACTTTAATCGAAGCGAACAGAGCGAGCGTTTGTCCGACCATGACGTATGGCAGTGACAGATAAGCATCCGGCACTGTACGTGCGTCGCTGTCAAATAAGAACGTATCACCTTCATAATTCGTGTCTCCATCCACTTCAATGGCACAAATATAGCTGGCGATGTTATCCTGTCTCAATTCATTTAAGATATCGAGATCGTAACGGCGTGTATACGATTGGTTGGAAACAAACACAAACACGACCGCTTTTTCATTCACAAATGATTTAGGACCGTGGCGGAATCCAAGTGATGAGTCAAAAGAAGTGGCAATTTTCCCGGCAGTTAACTCCAATATTTTTAATTGCGCTTCTCTCGCCAAGCCCTCAAAGCCTCCTGAGCCAAGATAAATGATTCGTTCAAAATCGGCAGTAATCATTTTTTCAATATCAGCATCTCTGCTAATAACACTTTCACCCATGCGTTGAATCGTTTCAACAATGGTCAATTTTTCTTCAATTGACAGTGAATCAAAAATGAGCAGTGCGGTTAAAGACATACATGTGTAGCTTCCCGTCATCGCAAAGCCTTGGTCATTGGACCTTTCAGGCATCAATAATAAGAGATTGCTCTCATCCCCTTGTGCCCGTTGTGCCAACTTCCCATTCTTAGAGCAGGTGATCGTAATCTGGTAGAGATCCGTTACCACTTGTTCCGCTAATTCAACTGTCGTAACGCTTTCCGGACTGTTCCCGCTTCTAGCAAATGAAATTAATAATGTCGGGATGTCTGCTTTTAAAAATTGGTAAGGGTTTGACACGATTGCTGTTGTTGGAACACTCATCAAGTCCCACTGTTTTTCATC
>Ga0213823_1001561_pt1 | contig 13795 bp, 13 predicted proteins | sample MC6MC0907MG_FD_179887 | JGI IMG/M metagenome (GOLD analysis project Ga0213823, IMG submission 179887) | Enriched soil aggregate microbial communities from Iowa State University, Ames, United States - MC6-MC0907-MG | ecosystem: Environmental > Terrestrial > Soil > Unclassified | place: USA: Iowa...
ATGCTACCCCTTTATGAATGCCAGCAGATCCTTTTGAGACGGTCCGCATGGGTCATGTACAACCTATGCGGACCGTTTTCATACACGACAAACTGATTATTCGGTACGAGCTGTGCTGATTTTTCCCCGGATATTTCGATTGGCATAGACTTGTCGCTGTCACCGTGAATGATCAGAGCTGGAACATCGATTTTGCGCATCTCTTCTCGGAAATCGGTCTCCAGGACCGTTTATAACAATCGAGAACGGCTATAAGTGAAGTGTGAAGCATATCCCATCTCGTCCATTCCCCGATCTTGGATGAAACGCCGCAATTTGGCAATGTAGCACCGAAGTACGGGGGTTCATTGTCGGCCAACCATTGTGGAAAATCCTTTTACATTCCATCTAATCGTATTGTTGAATTGATCGGGTTGAACGTCAAATAACTCCTCTGAAATCGATTGAATCTGTTGGATAACCATTTGGCGAACAGATTTAGCCGTACTTAACAATGCATTTGACATAACAAATTCCTCCATTCAAATTTTAAAAAAATTCAAACAACTAATTACAATGCAAGTATATCTAGCCCCCAATAGTTTATCAATGCAGTGTTTCCTATTATTATGATAAGTTATAATTATGAAAATGTTTGGAAGGGGAGTTAACATGGAATTGCGGCAGTTGGAATACTTCATGGTTATCTGCGAGGAACTTCATTTTTCAAGAGCAGCAGAGAAAATTATGGTTTCTCAACCTAACCTGAGCCAGCAAATCAAGTTACTAGAAAGTGAATTGGGTGTCCCTCTCTTTAATCGCATTGGCAAACGGATTACAATAACAGAAGCTGGTAAACTGCTATATGAACAGAGTAAGCATATTTTTTCACATTTAAAACAAGCTCAGGAAAGCATCTCGGAACTGAAACAAATAAAAGGCGGTTCTCTCACCATTGGGGTCTTACCCGGAGACGCTGACTTGATGTTCAATTCATTGCTTCTAGATTTTCACAGTACCTATCCGAATGTTTCCTTATCATTAGTCGAAACCGTTAAAGTCTCCGAACAAGTCATTGAAGGAATGATTGATATTGGTGTGACAACATCCCCTAACCCAGATGAAAGGATTGTACAAATACCGCTTTTTTATGAAGAATTTTCTTTAGCGGTTGCCAAAGAAACGTCACTTGCAAAGAAAAGGTCCATTCAATTTAACGATTTGCAAGAGATGAAGATAGTGATGTTTCCTCCTGATCATCAGTGCCGCAAATTAATTGATAATCATTGTCAACAATTAGGATTCCGAATTAAACCCAAAATTGAAACAACGACCTTATCATCATTGATTACCATGGTTGAAAAGGGAATTGGAGTAACTGTTCTGCCTAGACTGTTACTTGAGAATCTTCATGATAAAAACATTCAAGCGATCAAAATAACGAAACCCACACCAGGTCAGGATATTTGTCTTATCTATCGGACTGATAAATACTTAGGATTTGCTGCACGGGCGTTTATACAAGCAGTAGAGGATTACATTCAAACCGCCAAAAAGAATGCACGGACTTCTTAACTACCGTCTCCAATAGGAATTCAATTAAAAATTTCTTTAAAAGCCATTACTCCTGTCTATATGATTGCATTATTTCGCATGGATTTAGATAATACAAAAACCCCCGATATCTTCGGCTTAACGCACAGCTATTAGGGGTTTTTCGCTTTTATTTTTTTTTACAGGATTATTCAAGAAAAGGGCGCTTTAATGAAGTAACGGAAAAGCCCATTTTCTCTATTTTAATTTGCAGAGAAGTTGGGCTTTTTAATTTGGTATTTCCTTAACGTTGTAAATATGCGGTTTTCCTGACGGTACCCCATGCCCATCAAGCTAATATTTTGAAGTACCCTAAAACGATAATTTTATCTTTCCACTACTGTCCATGAGAATTCAGCTCATTTTTTTCGTTTTGGGGTCTTTAATTTCGTTAGGTTGATGGCGATGTGACGCTACCCCTTGTTGGTTAAAAAGGGTCAGACCTCCAGTGTGCTAAAGCATTAGCACGTTGAGGGTCTGACCCGGATCCCTTCGAAAATCAAACCGTTACTCATTCAAAAATAGCATTGCGGTCTGTGCATAGATCCTCGATGCTTCGACTAATTCTGCTACATCAATATATTCATTTATTTGGTGGGGGATATGACGATCGCCCGCTCCTGTCGTGACAATAGGAATCCCCGCCAGGTGAAGGAATGTTCCGTCTGTGGCACCTGGTACACCATTATAAATTGGGTCCTTTCCGGTAACTGAACGAAATGATTCCACACTAGCCCTGACAATCGGATCCTCCAAACTCGTTTCTGTCCACGGCCGGCTTTCAATCACTTCTAGGGAAGCCTTAAAATCTGGATCCTTGGAACCTAACCGCGCTAAAATATTCTCCATATCAACTCGAATCTGATTGTCGACCTGGCCAGGGACTGTACGAATATCTAGGGTACAATAACACTGATCTGGGATGACATTGATTTGCGGCTCACCCTTTTCGGGTCCTAAAATAATCGTCGGTGTAATGCTCGGCCAACCTAAATATGGGTGTTGACCGACTCGCTGCTTCTCATGCTCCTCAAGTGCCATTAGTTCACAAATAATCTGCGCCATTCTTGTATTGGGATTGATTCCGGCCAGTGGCATGGCACCATGAGCCATTTTTCCGTAAGCACGGATTACCGCTCTCAACGCCCCTTTTTGCGTGATGCAAATTTGATTTTCCTCCGGTTCGCAGATGATGGCACCGTCCACACCTTGTGCCCAGCCACGTTTAATAAAATGCTTTATGCCAATCATCATGCCTTCCTCATCGCAGGGGACACACAAAATAATTTTTCCATTCCATTTCACGTTACTTCTTTTAATAGCATGGACCGCTGCAATCGCGGCTGATAGATTTCCTTTTGTATCGTTCGTCCCTCTGCCAAACATTCTGCCGCCCTCAATTACCGCCCCAAAGGGATCATAGCTCCAGGCATCCCAATCTCCCTCTGTTACCACATCGGTATGCCCCTCAAAAAGAATCGTTTTTCCAGGTCTGCCTGAATCAAGAATGCCAATTACGTTAGGCCGTCCCTTGACAACTTCTTCGATGTATACCTCAAGCCCTAAGCCCTTCAGATAATCATATACATACTGTGCTGCTCTGCTTTCATTTCCATTAGGGTCGTGTGGGCGGTAAACACTTGGAATCCGAACTAGTGCTTGAGTCAAATTTACTACTTCCTGTTCATCCACATAATTAAATACAGCCAACTAGAACCCCTCCGTTTTATTGATTTTTAGGCAAATCTTTGTGAGCGATAATTCCTTCAATACTTTCCGCGGATCTAATCGCATTAATAATAGCCCTCTCCATAACCTTTGCTGCTAGCCCGCCAATGACATCTACAGGGACTTTTTCCCCTCCTGTGGCAACAGCAAAAATGGTGTCCCCATCAAACATTGTATGAGATGGAAAAATCGTTCTTGCATACCCATCCTGAGCCATTTGTGCTACCTTCGTTGCCTCTGCCTTCGTTAAATCAGCATTCACCGCAACAACTCCAATGGTAGTATTCGTCCCAGCAGGAATGGTAGGTCGATAGTTTTGTTCGAGAAGCTTTATACTATCTAGAATATTCCCCTCTTTATACGGCCCTGCTAATATTTCCCCCGTGGAGGGATCGCGGACATCCCCGGCCGGATTGACTGCAACAATCGCTCCAATTACAACACCATTTTCTAAGGAGAGAGAGGCACTTCCGAGACCACCTTTCATACAAAAGCTGAGACCGGCTAATTTACCAGCGGTAGCTCCACATCCAGCCCCATAATTTCCAGTCCTAAACTTCTCCGTTTTAGCCGCTTTTGCTGCTTCATAACCCATCTGTTTATCAGGCCGCACCTTTGGGTTACCGAAAGGAAGGTCGAACAATACAGCTGCAGGGACAATTGGCACCTTGGCGACACCCACATCTAAGCCGATATCTTCTTCTTCTAAAAATTGCATTATACCGGATGCGGCATCCAAACCAAACGCACTTCCGCCGCTTAAACAGATGGCATGCACTTTATCTACTAGATTAACCGGATTCAAAAGGTCAGTTTCCCGGGTTCCGGGAGCGGACCCTCTCACGTCCACTCCCGCAACTGCACCACCTTCAAACAGGATTGCTGTACAACCGGTCAATGCCTGTTGATCTTGTTTATTGCCTACTTTTACTCCTGGTACATCCGTGATTTGATCATGCACTTCTTACACATCCTTAGAAATCTTTGATTTTTGAGCTTTGCCAATCTGTTTCCAAGCTAATACAACAGCTAATGTAACAATCGTACCAACAATTGCTTCAGGGATTCCATTTGTTATTCCCACTGTCCAGGCTACTCCTGGGGTTAAATAATGGCGGATGACAGCCATCGTTAACACAAGTACAGTATTTGCCAATGTCCCGATAAATGCGGCAGCTCCAACTGCAAAGTATTCACTTTTGCGGCGGAATCCAACATATATAAGCCATGCCACCACGCCGATGAAAAGCCGAGGTAAAATGGCAACTAATGGATCCTTAAAGAGAGGGACCGTTGCGTTTAGGAAGGAAGAAATCCCAAAAATGGCTCCAACAATTAAGCCAACAACCGGCCCCTGCATAATTCCCCCAATAATCGCAGGAATGTGCATGATGGTGGCATTCCCTGCTGCTGTTGGAACAGGTATATAACCCAACCGTGTTACCCCTAAAAGAATGGCTATCGCACCAAGCACGCCAGCAATGACAATATCACGGACCGTTAATGACTTTTTCATTCAAATTCTCCCCTTTTGTTATTGGTTTTTTTAATAATAGGAAAATATAAAATTCGACTTCGAGAATTGTCCAGCTTCAGCGCCTCGTGGTCATCCCACTCCTCCCTGCGATAAGTCAACATCGATTCGCCTTCGCTTATCGTGTTTCATTTATCTCAGTCAGATCGGCCCTTGGCCATACGTCGTTATACGGGCGCTTGCGCTTTACTATTAAAAAGGAAATGGATAAAAAAGTAGTAGTAATGAGAATAAAAATCCAACCATTAATACAAGATAATCCTTCGCTAATGCTCTATATACGGAGTAGGAACTCCTGTCTCCCCCTGGTGTATAGCAACGGCATTCCATTGCTAGAATCAAATCCTCAGCCCTTGACAATGCGATATTAAATAAAGGAATAATGATTGGAAACATCTCTTTTGTTCGTTGAATGATTCTCCACCAGCCTCCGGTACCGAAGTCGGCTCCCCTTGAGGCTTGTGCTTTCATCATTTTTTCCATCTCGATTGCGAAGGTTGGGACGAATCGGATCGCAATCGTTGTAATCAACGAGATTTCGTGGACTGGAAAATGAATTTTCTTTAACGGACTCAGTAAGCTTTGAATGGAATGTGTTAATTCTGTGGTGGAGGTAGATAAGGTAAGAACACTGCTTAAGAAGATAATTTCAATAAATCGAACAGCTGAAACAACCACCAAACGGATACTTTCACTCGTGATTAAGATAAAGCCATAATCCACATACACTTTGCCATCAGAAAATAGCTGTCCTTGAAAAAGCAGCTGCAAAATCGCTAAGATGATAATAAAAGGAATGGCTGGTTTCACACCTGATAACCCGTAGCTGATTGGGATTTTGGATGCCCAGAATAAATAGAGAGATAAGACTAAACCAATGGCATTTCCGATATAACTGGTATTAAAGGCAATCGCCACAACGAGAATGACAAAAGCAAGAAGTTTGATTCTTGGGTCTAGTCGGTGGATAAACGATCCCGTCGGTACGTACTGACCAATTGTAATACTACGGGATATTTCAAATTCGCTGGACATGCTCTGAACCCTCCTTCGTACCGGCAAGAACCTTCATAATTTCGTCCGCTGCTTCAGTGATGGAAAAGGCATCGGTATTTACTTGATATCCAAGATCGGTTAATCGATAAAGAACCTGTACCGTTTCGGGGGTTCCAATTTGATAACGGAGCAGTTTTTCTTTATCCGTAAAAATTTCTTTCGGGGTGCCTGTTAACACGTCCGTTCCACCCGCCATCACATAGACACGGTCAGCTAGTAATACGACCTCCTCCATATTGTGTGACACAAAAACGACAGTTAACTTTTCTTCCTTGTTTAAGCGTTTAATTTTTTCAAGCAATTCATTCCTTGACCTTGGGTCCAGACCCGAAGTCGGTTCATCAAGAACTAAAATCTTTGGTTTTAATGCAAGGATTCCTGCTAAGGCTACCTTCCGTTTCTGTCCGCCGCTTAAAGCAAAGGTCTGTCTGTCTTTCATTTCCTCAAAATCTAAACCAACAACAGACATCGCCCATTTAACGCGCTCCCTCACCTCCTTTAATTGCAGACCTAATTTGAATGGCCCATAGGCAATATCATCACCAATAATTTTTTCAAAGATTTGATCCTCCGGGTTTTGAAAAACAAGTCCCACTTTCTGCCTCAGCGTTTTCAATTCCACCTTTTTCTTTGATAAATCTTCCCCATCAATGATGACTTTTCCGGATTCCGGACGCATCAGTCCATTAAAGTGCTGGATTAAGGTCGACTTTCCCGACCCTGTATGGCCAATGATGGCAATACATTCCCCTTCTTCTGCATACAGGTTGGCTTCTTTTAAGGCTACATGCTCCATCGGGGTTCCTTTCATATACGTATGTGAGAGGTTTTCTACTTGGATGATTGGTCTGCTCGGCATTATACCACCTCCTCTTTGGAGAATTTCTCCACTTCCTCAATTAACTCATTTTCCTGAATTAAGTCCTTTGAAAAATCAGTGTACTGGCTGTGGATCAACTCGGCCATTTGGCTTACAGAAGGCACTTCTAATTGAAGATTCTCTAATTCCTGCTTATGTTTAAAAATTTCACGCGGCGAGTCGTCCATGACAATTTGTCCACCCTCGATGACAATAATCCGGTCAGCTTCCGCTGCTTCCGACATGTGGTGGGTAACCGTAACAATCGTCATGCCCATATTATTCATATTCCTCATAACCTGAAGAACCTCTTTTCGGCCAAAACTGTCGAGCATACTTGTTGCTTCATCAAAAACAATGCAATCCGGCTGCATAGCCAGCACACCGGCAATTGCGACCCTCTGCTTCTGTCCTCCGGATAGATGATGTGGCGGCCTGTGACGAAACTGGGACATTTTGACAACGTTTAAAGCTTCATCAACTCTTTTTTTCATTTCTTCTCTTGGTACACCAATATTCTCCAGACCAAATGCTACATCTTCCTCAACGATAGTTGCAACAATTTGGTTATCTGGATGTTGAAAGACCGTACCAACAGATTGACGAATAGCCCGTTTCTTTTTGATTTCCTTCGTGTTATGCCCGTGAACCCAGACCTCCCCATTGTCAGGGGTTAAAATCCCGTTAAGGTGTTTGGATAAAGTAGATTTTCCTGAACCATTGTGACCAATGATCGCCACATATTCTCCAGGGAAGATTGAAAAGGAGACATTCTTAAGAACGGATACTTTCGTTTTTTCATTAATTTTGTAGGAAAACGATACATTTTCTAAGCGAATAATTGGCTCCATTTTATTCTCCTCTCTAAAGTTTTGTTTTAAATCCCACGTCCTCCATCGATATTTAGAACCTCTCCTGTCACAATCTTCGCTAGATCAGAGGCTAAATAAAGTGCACCTTGGGCGATATCTTCGGGTTGTATTAATGAACCTAATGGTACACTATCTTGAAAGATTTTTTTCATTCCCTCTTCTTTTTGAGCCTCATCCCCTACAAGGAATTTCCCAATCATAGGTGTATCAGCCGGCCCAGGATTGATGGCATTTACTCTAATTTTAAAAGGTGCTAATTCAAGAGCCAATGCTTTGGTCAGCATGATGGCTGCCCCTTTTGATGCACAATACGCGTTTAATCCGGGTCTCGCTCTAATACCAGCAATGGAAGCAATATTAACAATACTGCCACTTTTTTGCTGCTTCATAATCGGAACAGCATACTTAGAAGTTAAAAAAATGGATTTTGTATTCACATTCATAATTAAATCCCATTGTTCTAAGGTTAGTTCTTCAATAGCTGTAAAGGATTGAGGAACCCCGGCACAGTTAATGACAATATCCAACCCGTCATAGGCTTCCAATGTTTGATTTACAAGATTTGCTACATCTGAATCACTTGTTACATCAGCTTGAATGGCCTGCACCCGATTTAAACCGGTTGAACTTGCGGCTACTTTTGCAGACTCATGATTTAAATCAGCAAACGTTACACTTGCCCCTTCCTTAGTGAATAGTTTAGCAATCGCTTTCCCCATTCCCGAACCTGCTCCTGTTACAATGGCTGTTTTTCCATTTAATAGACTCATAGATTCGTCACCCCCATGAATTTAAACTTGAATACTCTATTTTTAACTCCAAAAAATGTGGTCCACTTTACATTTTCGGGCTAAGACTTAGTTGAACCATTTTTGAAACGATTGCATCGCCCATTTCAGCGGTCGTGGATGTGCCCCCCATGTCAGGTGTTCTTATTTTTCCATCCACCAATACCCCTTCAATGGAATCCAGGATTAATTTCCCAACATTATGGAGCCCGAGATGGTCCATCATGAGACTGACGCTCCAAATCGAGGCGATTGGATTGGCAATACCTTTTCCTGCAATATCGGGAGCAGAACCATGGATCGGTTCAAACATAGAGGGGTAGATGCGCTCCGGATTGATGTTTCCAGATGGTGCCAGCCCTAATCCTCCTACGATCGCTGCACCTAAATCGGTTAAAATATCACCAAATAAATTACTTCCCACCACCACATCCAATGTTTCCGGTCTGGAAATAAAGTATGCAGCTAGAGCATCAATATGATAGAGTTGCGTTTTTATATCCGGATAACTATTGCCTATTTCTTTCACCATCTCATCCCAAAAAGGCATGGTAAAGTTGATCGCATTTGATTTTGTTGCCACAGTAAGATTTTTCTTCGCCCTTTTTTCGGCAAATGAAAAAGCATAATTTAATATTCTTTCAGAACCGTACCTTGTAAATATGTTATTTTGCACAGCCAGTTCATAGGGGGTTCCCTCATGTACTCGTCCGCCCATATTGGAATACTCCCCTTCGGTATTTTCCCTAATGACAACAAAGTCAAGGTCTTCCTGGATTTTATACCTTAGCGGACTTTCAATCCCTTGAAGGAGTTTAATAGGCCTCAAATTCACATACTGTTGAAATTTCCGGCGAATGGGCAGGATTAGCTCCCAAACCGATATGTGATCAGGTACGGACTTTGCCCCAACCGCACCAAATAGAATAACGTCAAAATCTTTTAATATCTCTAACCCATTCTCGGGCATCATTCTTTCATTTCGAAGATAATAATCACACCCCCAATCATAAGATTCACGAGAGAAAGTGATTCCGCCGTGTATCTCTTCTGCTTTTTCTATTACCTTTACCGCTTCATTTATCACTTCCGGGCCAATCCCATCCCCAGGAATTAATGCAATGGAAAAGTGCTGCAAAACGATCACTCCTTTCATTTAAATTTCTTTGAAACTACTTTTAATCCGCACTTTTTATTTTGATCGCAATATTTTTTAATTGCGTATAATTTTGTAACGCTTCCACTCCTTTTTCACGGCCAATTCCGCTTTTTTTATATCCGCCAAAAGGAAGCTCCACTCCGCCGGCTGCACCATAATCATTGATAAAGACCTGGCCGCTTTTTACTTTGCCAGCTATTCTGTGCGCTCGTGATAGATTATTTGTCCAAATTCCTGTGACGAGACCATAGGGGGTTCCATTTGCTAACTTAATAGCTTCTTCTTCGGTTTCAAATTCAAATACAGTTAATACGGGACCAAAAACTTCTTCTTGAGCAATTTCACTAGATGGTGAAACGTTTTCAATAATGGTTGGTTCAAAATAATATCCTTCTTCAGCACCTTCCACACTTGCTTGCTTTCCGCCAATGATGACACGTGCCCCTTGCTCTTTGGCTCTTTCAACCATCGCTAGTATCCGATCAAATTGTCTTTTTGAGATAATTGGACCCAGCTCGCAGTCATTTACCCCGGGGCCAATTTTAATCCTTTTCATTCTCTCGAATAATCTCTCAATCATTTCATCCTTAATTTTGGAGTGAACTAACAACCTGGAACCGGCTGAACAAGTTTGACCTGCATTTTGAATAATCGAACGAGTAACCCAAGTTACCGTTTCTTCTAGATCACAGTCAGGAAAAACAATATGTGGTGACTTCCCTCCTAGCTCCAGTGTTATAGGAACAATATTTTTAGCCGCAGAAATCATAACGCTTGTACCAGTGCTAACTGAACCAGTAAAAGTGATATGATTTACATCAGGGTGATTCACCAGTGCTTCTCCTGCTTCTGAACCATATCCTGTTACAACATGAAGAGCACCTTTCAGGACTTCTATCTCAGAAAATATTTCGGCTAACTTTAATGCCGACAGAGGGGTATCTTCAGCAGGTTTCACTGCCACTGTATTTCCAACCGCAATGGCCGCCGCCACACCCCTTGATGTGATTTGAAGTGGATAATTCCAAGGGATAATTTGCGCACAAACCCCCATAGGTTCACGAATCGTGTAGTCAATAACATTGGGCGCTACTGGGATTGTTTCTCCAAACATTTTATCTGCAATACCTGCATAGTACTCAAAATAGCGCGCACTACTTTCTACATCACTTCTAGATTGAGAAAGAGGCTTCCCTGTGTCCAAAGTCTCAATCATGGCCAGTTCATCAAATCTTTCTCGCACTTTTCGTGCTACTTCATAAAGTGCATTTCCTCTTATACTTGGTTTTAATGATTGCCATTCTCTTGATTCAAATACATTTTTTGCAGCTGCTACAGCTAGATCTACATCTTCCCTTTTTCCCCTGGGAACTCTGCCAATAGTTTCATGATTAGCAGGATTGTACGATGACAAAAACTCCCCTGAAACGGACGTCACCCATTCACCATTAATATACATTCGCTCCATTGTTAACCTCCATTTAACCAAGGATTCTTTTACTATTCCGATAAAGTCTCATACTTCCCTATAGAAAGAACTAATCAATTAATATAAGTATGTATTTGCAATTTTTGTGCCATGCTTTATTTTTTAGAAAAGTCAGAAATATCAAATAAAAACAGAGATAAAAAATCCCTGTTTTAAAAGCGCTGTTTTAAATTGCAACATTGTATTGCAATTTGAAACATCATAATTCATATTCTTTCCAACAATATCGGATGAGATAAGAGTATGCGCTGCACAAGTATCAATAACAGCTTGTCTATTATTTTCGTTTTCCCTTTTTAGGAAATGGTCATTTCTCCCTCGAGCACATTATTACACCCATTTGCAAAGCAGAAAATTTCCCTTTTTCAATCATAATTTTTCTCCTTTTTTCTTCAAAACTTCTATCTTATCTCAAGTATCAAAACTAGAAACTCAACTAAAAAATAATAAGAAAGGGATCTTCTCCTTTTTATGTCGTGAATGATTTTTTCTTAAACTTCTTCCGTATGATCGCAATGAGTAGGAGCAGCATTGGAATGAATGTCATGAAAGTTGGTATATAAAAAGGAATAATGGTTCCTAAAAATTTGCTCATATCTTGTTCATTCGGAGACACCCATATACTGAATATAGTTACCAAAAAACCAAGTGGAAGTGTGAGAGGCCGATAGTCTGAAAGACGAAGCCATTGGGCTGTTCCTAGAACAAATGCATAATAAAATACTGCAATTTTAATGAATATCCCCAACACCCAAAAAGCAATTACAAAAGATTCAAGATGTTCAAAAAAACTGGCCAAGCCAATGTATCGAAAAGCAGTAAATACTGGATAGGTATAGGCACTTACTGTCCCTCCAAACAAAAAAATGTTAACAATATTGGTGAAAACTAAGATAAACATGGAAAAAATCACGGCGGCCATACTCGATTTTCCCCCTTTTTCATGATCTGTTAAAAAAGGAAGAAGCATCGAGATGAGGAAAATTTCACTGAACCAAGCTTGCGGTACAACTGCTCCCAGGAGAGATGGCATTATCCCATGTTCCATAATGGGGAAAATATTCTCTATTTTAAAGTCCTGTAAGAGTAGAAAAAAAAGCAAGGGTGGAAGCATAAATAGCGGAACTAATAATTGAGCTGCTCTTCCTAGGACTTCTACCCCGCCATGTATAGCGAAAGCACAGACAAGAACCAAGCTGCCAATAACTATGGTCATCGGAGTTTTAGGGAGAAAAGAACCAATTACGAAATCTGCATACTCCCTGCAAATAATGCCACATACATGCAAAAAAAAGAACAAATAGACAAGTCCAATCGCTTTTCCTGGAAGACGACCGATGATATGACCACTGTACTGGATGACTGTTTCCTTTGGAAAGTACTTATGTAAACGGTATGCGATAAAGGTTGTAAAAAATCCATTAAGGGATGCCAAAATGGGTGATATCCACAGATCACGGCCTGCGAACTTGCCTGTAATAGCAGGAACAACGAGAACAGCAGTTGCAATGATCGTTGGTACAATTAAAAGTGCCATCTGAAAGGATGAAATTTTTCCTTTTTCAATCATTTTTATATCTCCTTCTTTTTACTAACATCCCTACTATTTCTCGAGCATCTTACCTAGCGGTTTGAAAAGCTTGTCAATCATCTGCGTGGGACCTGGCATCTCAGGAAAGAAAAGAAGGAGGATGACAAGTAGCCATCCCATTGCTACTATAGTTACAAAGGCGGCTTTCTCCTTTTTCTGATGCCGATCCATTTTTGGCCATTCGAATAAGGCCATAAAAATCACGCATAAGGTGATTCCTGCTATCGTTAACCATTTCATTTCTCTTTTACCTCTTCTTCCTTCAAGCCTGCCGGTGTAGTTGACAAACCAGGACGTCGAACACGTGTTTTAATATTAATCTTTACTTCTACCTTTGGAAGGACCTCATCCCAATGATTTTTCACTTTTTCCCATTCTTTAGGGTATTTACGGTGAAATGCATCCGCAAAACCGAACGCATCCACATTCATTCTTTGCTTCACTTGTATTAAGGACAAGTTAAGGCGTTGTTTTATGTCTTTTTCTAAGCCTTTTTCTACCCTCTTCGTAATAATTGGACTCATAACATCGAGATTGCTTGCATTTTGTACAATCGTACCTTCCATAGTAACTTTAGCCAGGATCTTCCAATTCCCGTTTTTGATAGTAGGGATAAGTTTTGTTGTAGATCGAATGGAATCCAAGGTAATCGTTTCTCCCTTTTTGGGAACTGTTGTAACCGAAGTCACCTCTATTTCATTTCGGAACCATATCAATCCTCTGGTTACTTTCGTATCAATTTGACCAATCATTCTATCTCTTTTAAAAATGGCTGTTCCGATTATATTTGCAATTGTCTTCTCTTGTTTTTGTCCATGCGTTGGCGGCAGTTTTTGAATCAAAGGGAGAAGAGCTATCCCTGCATCACCTGTTATCATTTGTTCAAAATCTTTTACGGTAGTTTTTACCCCAATATGCAACTCGGTTAGCCTCCGAAGAGCATCTCCCTCATATCGCTCTAAAGGGGGTTGTAATTCTAGAATTTTATCTGCATCTCCATCACTGACAAATAAATAAGCATGTTCTCGGGGTTCAGGATGGCGAAGTAAAAAGTCAATCTGCTTACGAACGCCTCCCGATTTAGTAAGCTTCCTTCCAATAATGTATATTTTACAATGTCCCCAGAAGATTTTACGTGGGAATTTTG
>Ga0213823_1001563_pt1 | contig 13788 bp, 12 predicted proteins | sample MC6MC0907MG_FD_179887 | JGI IMG/M metagenome (GOLD analysis project Ga0213823, IMG submission 179887) | Enriched soil aggregate microbial communities from Iowa State University, Ames, United States - MC6-MC0907-MG | ecosystem: Environmental > Terrestrial > Soil > Unclassified | place: USA: Iowa...
GATAAAATCGTTTATTACACAGTATGGTCAAATTATTGTTGACGAATGTCATCATATATCTGCGTTTAGTTTTGAAAAAGTATTAAAACATGTGCGTGCTAAATATCTGTATGGTCTTACTGCTACACCCATTCGTAAAGATGGACTTCAACCAATTATCTTTATGCAATGCGGGCCTATCCGATATAAAACAGATTCAAAAACACAAGCTAAGATTCGACCATTTGCACATAAAATAATACCGAGAAATACGAATTTCCAGTCCAGTTCAACCAATATTCAAGAACTGTACCAATCTATTTCAAATGATGAACAAAGAAATCAATTAATCTTTGATGATGTTTTAATTGAATTAGAGAATGGGCGCTCCCCGATTATTCTTACTGAAAGAATTGAGCATTTGGAAAATCTTCGGAATCTATTTAAAGGTTTTGCTAAAAACATTATAGTTCTAACAGGTAACATGAGTAAAAAGGAACGTAAGACTGAAATGGAACGTCTTGAAAAAATACCGGATAACGAAGAACGACTTGTGATTGCAACTGGAAAATATATTGGTGAAGGATTTGACGATCCCCGCCTTGACACCTTATTTTTAACGATGCCAATTTCCTGGAAAGGAACTCTTCAACAATATGTTGGTCGTTTACACAGGATTCATTCAAACAAAGAGGAAGTTAGAGTATTTGATTATGTTGATCAACACGTCCCTGTATTAAACACAATGTTTGAAAAGCGTCTAAGTGGTTATAAATTAATGGGATATATTCACGAAGGGAAAAAAAGTAGTATCGTCAGCGAACAAATGAAATTTTTTTAAGAATTGTTCATTTAAATACTGAAGTGGAAATATTAAAGAGACCAACCCTACTCTGAGTGGGGTTTGGTCTCTTTTTAATAATCTATCGTTATTGTCTTGTTAGGCGTTGAATCTCAGTTTCCACTGCAAAAACTCTTTTATTTAAAGCCTCTGTCTTATGATCTACATGTTCAGCAATTTTTTCTGTATATGCTCCAAGGCTTTCGATCAAGTTTTTTTGAAGTTTTTCTTGTCCAATTTTTAATTCATTCAATCCGGTTTTAACTCCATTCAAGTCTCTTTGAAATTTTTCTTGTCCGGTTTTAAGATCATTGAAGTCTCGTTCAATTATGTCAAAACGCTTGTTAATAGGTATCAATTCCTCTTTTAAAATGGATCGAAGTGCTTCTATCAACTCATTATTCATCATCAGATACCTCCATTTTTTTTATTATAGCATATACCCACCAGTTAAAACTGTATGAAATTTATCCGCATCATTAGGTGGTGCATCCCTTTTTGTATGCTTATAAATCACCGTATTTTTTAGGAAATTCAAAGTTAAAAATATATTGTAACCCCTTGTAAATGATATGGATCAAAATCAGGGTGAAGTTCTTTATATTCATCATACGTGTAATAGTATAAATCTGGCACCTCTCCGAATAGTACCTTTAGCTCACCATCCTTGTATGAAACTAAGTAGCATTTTTCTTTATCGATATCTTCTCTTTCCATTTCCTTTTTATAGTCCTCTATTCGTTCATCTGTTAATAGAGAATGGATAGGAACAAGTTGGCTATTCCCTTCTTTATTAACAATTCTAAAGATCCCGTAACCTATTTGCTCTTTTTCCTTGAAAATTATCTCATTTTTTTGAGAGTCATAATAGTCCTGTTCTTTTTGATAGCTATATCCACATCTTTCACACCAAAGATATTGATCTCCAATCTTATAATAATCATCCATAACCGCAATCCCAGTACAATGAGGGCATTTCCAATAAAGCATAATTGACGCCATATACCTGCTCACTCCTATCATTATTTTTAATAAAAAATACAGAAATATTGTTTAAATTACTAGATGTTTGCAGAAAATTAGTAGGTTTTTAAATGTGGTTTTCCATGTAGAAAAGATATCGGTTTAATTGTTTGGATGTTTTCTTTTTCAGTTGTTAACCATGATTGATTTCCAAAATACAGTAAAATATAATTTGATGAAACCATTAGGAAATGATAACTGTATGAGTATGAGGAGATTAATGCAGAGATAAAAGTGGAAAAGATAAGAATAGCTTAATATCTTTACTATAACATTATTGATTGAAAATGATTTCATTTTTTATATAATTCACAAATTTGTAAAAAAAGTTAAATCAGCAGAAAATTGTACATGTTTAGTCATTTTCTCAGATTTTATTATGAGTATGGGTAATAGAGCTCCGAACGATATATGATAGCGGACTTTCTTGAAGTATTAAGCGAAGCCATTCACCCAGGAAACACGGCACACCATTATTTAAAACGCTTGGGTGATTTGCAAAATCAATTTAAGGATGAACCTCTCCCGACATCAAGGGAGGAATTTGAGGCGAGAGCCCAGTTATTTCAGCTCCTGAAAGAAATGGAACAATATTTACTGATCAAGAAATCATTAAAAGTGGATTAATCCCTTCATGGACGGTTCTCATGGTTTTAAATGGGGTTAAAGCTGACCACAAGAACAGTCCCTATGGTACCTATGGTTTCATCTCTATTTCGATGGTATCTATTGCACTTATCGTCTTTTGCCTACATGTTCTAGCGCAAATCGAAACAAAGAGTATGCGAAAAACCTTGCAAATTAGTCGTTATTTAAGGGCTGCTTTATGGAAACCAGCACATATTTGGGTTCGGAAAATCAAGGGAGAATCCGTCCCATAAAGAGTAAACTGTCGTTGTCACTCCAGTCTAACTGTAAATAAAATCCAAATGGACTGAACCACCTTTATTGGAGTGTTAACTCTTTTGGTTCAGAATAACAAAGAAAAATAAATTGAATTTTCAATCAGTATTTATGCAACACTAGTGATTTTCTTTTTGTTTTTCTTTTTGTCCACCTATCGTATGACGAGGCAGTAACGTATCGTCCAATTCTTCACCTTCGGTTTTATATGTATCATTTTCATCTTGTTATCTATCTTCCTTGCCGAAACACAGCTCTCCTTGTTCGCAAAAAGATTGATAGAGGTGCGAATTTCCTGTTTTGGAATGGATTCCGATACATATTGAATTAGCGAGTGATTCTCGACCTCTTTTAGTTCGGAAACAATACAATCCATCACTGGTTTCCCGCCGGCATTCAGGTTATATTTCCCTCAGTTTTTAATCGCGAGTTCTCTTGTTTCAGGGTTGTAACGAATCACTTTGTAATGCAGAGTGAATCGGTCCATTAACGAATGAACACTTTCAAACGAATAACCCAAATCAAAAGCCATCTGTTTTTTCGTAAGTCGATAGATTCCTATTTGAGTCGTTTGTGGATTCGCAAGTAGATAGAGGTAAGAATACTTATCCTCCGGGGTCATTTCTTCACGAGAAAAATTTCTCCTCGTTTCCTTGTACATGCAGGAGCTTCTCTACTTCTTTTCTGGAGAAACCAAATATACAGTTTTTTATAAAATTAAAATAAAAGTGTTGGATTTTGCCAACACTTTTTTAGTTACTAACTTATTTTTTACGAGCAACTATTGTAGCTTTAGGAGGAAGTTTGAAATACCAAGATACTGCTCTCACTATTAAATTTAGTTCTCAACATTATAAATTTTTTCAAGTTTAGATTGAATTGCTTTTTCAATCTTACTAGCATATTCTTCGAATACGTCTTTATAATGAGCGTACGGAGACAATGCACAAGCCCGTAGTACTGTTATTTTACCTTCTTTATCCCATTCGCTTTCACTAAATCCAAGACTTTTCACAAATGGTAGTGGGCTGTTACCATAGTCAGGAAAAGCGAAATCTGTATGAGAGGTAATAAATTCATTACTATAGAGGTGGCCTTCAACGTAAGATGCTTGACCAAAAAAGTCATGGTTTAATTTGTTCATTTTTCCCAAATCCGTGTTCCCTTCTTCATTAAATACATAATCAACCATATTAAAATCCGGTTTTGTTAATGGATAAACAAAAATGGTCTTATCTCCAACTTTAAATTTTTTGTCCTGTAAGAAATGATAAAAAAGATAAGCTCCTTCAATACTTGCACCAAGTAATTTACCATAGCCGGTCACGTTTAATGGTAACACCTTGTGTGCCGTCCAAACTGAAGCTGCAGTTGCTCCAGCTTTAGACCCTTCAAGGATATAGGCACCAAGCAATGCAGGAATATCTGCTCCCTTTTCAAACACATATGTTGCAAAATATGAAATGACATCACGCATTCTGATATCTTTAACCACAATACCACCAGCAGAGTAAGGAATATAGCCCATTTTATGTGGATCAATTGTAATGGTTTCAACCTGGCTCATGGCTTTAAAGGAATGATAAATATCCTGATTCAACCATTCGTTATTTTCAGTAAAAATGTTATATTTTTTATATACTTGATCAATTTTATCGTAATCAATAAATTCATTGTTTTCATCTAAGAAAATAGAACGAGCATATCCTCCATAAGCAGCATCTATATGAATGTAGAAGTAAATACCTTCTTTCGCTAATTTTTCACGTAGTGCAACAATTTTATCCATGCGGTCTACTTGTCCTTCTTCTGTTGTACCAATAACACCCACCACACCAAGAATAGGTATATTCTCTGCAGCTAATTCCCGAATTTTTTCTTCGAGTTTGTCAATGTCCATACGATAGTAATGATCAACTTCAATTGCTTCTACACAATCAAGACCGATACCGATAATATCTGCTGCTTTTAACCAAGAATAGTGTTTTGTTTGTGGAATCAACCATTTACCTAAATCCTGTAGATGTTGGCCCGTACGTGCAGAATGCGCTTTGATTTCCTCCATTTTTTCAGGAATTTGATCTAAAACATCTATAATTTCTTCCGTAGACATATTTAATAATTCCCATTCCGATTTACCTTCAACAAATTTAGGAGCTACTTCTTTAATCGCTAAAGGAAGAGACTTCATGTTTCTTGCATACCAAAGACCCTCTAAGTTAGCAATGGAACCATCCGCACAAATATGTCCCCAACTTTTGTCTTTTTTATAACCCATGAGGGCTGCAAATTCATGTCCTACTTCTTCCTCCATTTGAGAAGTACCTGGAGAAGATTCATATGCTACATTGTTACCATTCCATAACATTGCAGCTGTATAGGCAATAATAGCTGGCATTAATGTTTCAGAGTTCATATGTCCCCAGAATCTTCCTGCTGAATGCCATGGCAATGAATTTGTCCGAAGCTTCGAAGATAATACATTCATGACACTACGGATATGATCTGCTGTTTCTTGAAAACTTTTTGAACTTTTATCTTGCGGAGTAATAACAGGCAAATCTTGTGGTTGATAATTTTGACGCCATCCTACATGTTCATCTACCAATTTGTTTAATAGATCTTTAAATAAATCAGCATTTTCACCTTTGTCACCTAAAAATAATGCTTTTAAATTTATATCAGGTATTGTATATTTCATACTCCATTTCCTCCAATTTAACTCAAATTTTTTCAAAGTAACTTCTATATAGAATCTACGGTTGGTTATAATCTTTTTTCCACTCTGGTTTTTTAAATTTGTGGATAATAAGCGCGATACCAATCATTACGATTGTAGCGGCTACTTGATAAATCATATATCCTGTATATTGGCTTGGTTTTAAAATGGATGGCGGAATAATACTGACAATAATCGTAAATATAATGCATATTATTGATAAAATGGAAACGATCCACATTAATCCATTCCCCTTATTCCCCAATCTAAATGGTCTTTTAATCTCAGGCATTATATAACGTAAACGAATCGCTGAAATAGCAATAAAAATATATACAACACAATACAAAATGGTTGTTGTAATTGTAATGATTAAGAATGCGCTGTTAACGTCTGGAACTACTACGTATAAGATCGATACTAAAGAAATGACAATGGCTTGAATCATCACAAATGTAATCGGAATACCTCTGTTTGTTCTTTTTTGAAAAAACTTTGGGAGGTTACCTTCTTCTGCAACTTTAATCATAGATTTACTTGGTCCAAGAACCCAGGCGCTTAACTGTACTAAAACTCCAATTAAAATCATCAATGAAATGAGATTAACAAAAATCAATGGTATACCTAAATTTTTACAAAAAATCAAGTATGGTTGTGTGATATTAGCAAGCTCCAATTTACCCCTTGGTACTGCGTTTGATACAGTTAAACCAGCTATGATATTAAATATGGCTAATAAAATGACAGATGCAATAACAGCAATTGGATAGTTACGTTTTGGATTCTCAATATTATTCGCATGTACTGATGAAATTTCTACTCCTGCAAAAATAAAGATAATTCCTGATAAATAAGTTAAACTTCCTAAGTCTCCAAAATTAGGAATAATATCCCTTGGCTTAAAGTTACCTAAATAGCTATTAGGTTGAATTCCGTTTTTAATCATATAAATGACACCTAGAAGAACAAGAAAGACAAACGGAATATATACACCAATAACCGCTCCCCAGTTACCCGCAATTTTAACCATATCAAACTTAAGATTTAATAATGTAACACTCCAGTATGAGATGAGAATTACGATGAAAATAAAGTAATTATTTGAAGATAATCCGGATTTATTGATAACGTATCCAAAAAGAACTCCGACAGTTGAAGCAACCATAACCATCCCAAAAAACATTTGAACCCATAATAACCAGGAGGTGACAAATCCCCATTTTTCACCTAAACCATTTTTCACCCAAACTTGAGGTCCTCCTTCTTCAGGGAATCCTGTTGAGAGTTCAGCTGACATTAATGCAATAGGTAATGCAAATATTACTGCAGCAATCAACATATAGAAAATCTGGGTCCAACCAGTAATGGCAAGGGTTGGCACACTACGCACCGTTCCAAAAAAAGCCATAGTAATACCAATCAATCCAAAAAGTGTTAATTGTTTTGTCTTGTTCATAATTAAAGCCTTCTTTCCATATTCAAATGAATAAATACAATGAACAAATAATCATTTTTTAATCAAAAATCGATTAGGAACAGCTCTTTTTTAGAGTTGCCATGGCACTTGATATTTATTTAACGTAAATATTTGGTAAAAATTGTTGTACCTGAATTTCTTTATAAAAAAATGTCCATTCCCTTAAACAAGCTTTTTCGGGCTTCTGAACGCAAAAAAGAACCGAGATAACGTACCAAAGTTACGTTTCCCGATTCTTAACGAAGTCCGATTACTGGGAGATATAGGGGCTTATGTCTATTTATCCTTCTTTCTTCTATTTTTATTGAATACACCAACCAAACATATAAACAGTAAAAATTGTACCTACTTATTTAGGTGCGAAGTTTGAGTTAGAAATATTAAATAAATAATAACGAGAGAAGAGTCCTGTTTACCGTTTTTCGAATATACGTTCCATTTTTGTTTTTTATGTGCCGTTTGGTCCTCAACACCCATTTTCACCATTGAAAAGAGCTCCTTTTATTACTTTTGGAGCCCTTTTTCTTGATTTTTACCTGCAAAAAAAACGGTTATGTGCCGTTTCATCCACAACACCCATTTTCATCTTTAAGCTAATCATTCACGATTTTTTTTCATACGCTTAAAAACAACATCGTACATATCGTTTCCATAATGTAACGATCTCTTCACACGAGAAATGGTTGCTGCACTCGCTCCGACTACTTCTTCAATTTCATGATAAGTACTGTTATTATATAAAGCTTTCGCTACTTTAAATCTTTGAAAGATTGTATTCAACTCCTTCACTGTGAATAAATCATCAAAGAATCTATAGCACTCCTCTTCCGTTTCTAATGTTAAAATTGCTTCAAAAAATTCATCTAAATCTTTTCCACGTATTTGATCTATTAGCATATGCCTACCACCACTTTCATTAGAGTAGCCTGTGCCGCACAAAATCCACTTCTTATGCCGAAGGATAAGAAAACTCTTCTACAATAATATTCCACTTTATTCAATTAATTATTTCACAGAAAAATACGTTCTCTCCGAAACAATGAATTGCAAATATATCAACCTAGAAATCTATTGAAATAAGAGCATAAATTATTATATCACTATTTTAATATCATTAATCCTATCCTTATATTAAAAATTAGTGGCGGATTTTTGTCTAAAATATGGACTATATCAGAATAATTTCATTAATGCAAAAAGCTGGCATGCACCAGCTTTTTTTGTAATTTCTGTAAATTATCAATATTTAATTCTAACTAGCTTTTCTGTATTCTTCCACTTGTTTTTTGCCATTGCCCATAAATCCTAAAGCAATATGAATGACCGGAATGATCAAACAAAAGATTGCGAACGGTAAATAGTGAAGTGTAGACACACCTAGAGTACCTGTGATAAACACACCACTCACTCCCCATGGAATTAATGGATTCACAGCAGCTCCGGCATTCGCTAAGATTCCAGATAGATTTTTCGGATCTAAATGAATGGCCTCATATTGTGATTTAAATGCTTTTCCAGGCAAAATAACGGATAAATACTGCTCTCCTAAAAGAACATTGATCCCAATTGAGCTTAATGCCGTCATTAGTATCAAGTTTCCTTTCGCACTTACCACGCCCGAAATTCTTGAAATGAGCTTTTCAATAATTTTAATTTCTACTAATAATCCGCCTAATGCTAAAGCAAGAAGGATAAGAGAAACAGACCACATCATGCTTTGCATTCCACCACGAGTAAGCAATTGATCTACCGTCTTGACGCCTGTTTTGGAAACAAATCCATCCTGCATATAAGTAGCAATTTGGCTAAAGCTAGTATGCGGGTGGTAACAATAAATGATCCCAATGGTAACGGCGATACTAAGTAATAACGTCGGAATAGCTGGCACTTTTTTTCTTGCACAGATAAATAATACTAATACTGGAATTAAGGTAAAAACTGAAATGGTAAAAGATGAATGAAGTGTTTGAACGAGTTCGTCGATTTTATTCCCTGTTGATCCTGACGCCCCGTGTCCCAAAATTGTGAAAAAAATAAGAGATATTATAAAAGCTGGAATAATGGTTCTCATCATGCTGCGAATATGGTCAAATAAATCTACTTCGGCAATAGCAGATGCTAAGTTCGCTGTATCAGACAATGGGGAAATGTTATTCCCTAAAAAGGCACCTGAAATAATGGCACCTGTAGTCATTGCTGGGTTAAAGCCCATCATTTGTCCCATTCCTAATAAGGCAATACCCACAGTGGAAATGGTTGTAAAGGAGCTGCCCACTGTTATCCCTACCAATGTACAGATGACAAAAACAGAAGGTAAAAAGAATTTGGCAGATAAAACTTTAAAGCCGTAGATCATGATGGTTGGAATGGTTCCTGCTGCAATCCATACACTAATTAAAATCCCAATTAACATAAATATGATGATCGGAATTAAACCCGGTGTAATTCCATTTTGAATGCCATCATGAATGGTCTCCCAAGAAAAACCTTTCAATTTTGCAAATAACACAACCAATCCGATGGCAATTAAAATCGGCACTTGAGGAGGTACACCTAAGGCTATGATACAGGTTCCTATAATGGCTAATAAAACGACTAAAAGAAAGATACTTTCTTTTAGAGTGACTTCTTTTTTCATTTTAATAAGCTCCTTATGAGTCAAATGTTATAGAATTCTACCTTTCTATATTTGTGAACGATTGAACAATTAACATCTGAACTCTATAGTAGACAAACTATAAAAGATAGATAGAGGGCATAAACAATGCTTTGGATAGTATAATGAATACTTTCAACTTGTTCCAGCGGATGTTTATACCCTACTTTATTCACCTAGCTATTAAACGATTAACGTACTGCAACCTCAACTTTTGCATTTGCTTCCATTTCACTGTAAATCTTTTCTAATTTAGATTGCATCGCTTTTTCGATCTCACCAGCATATTCTTCAAATACATCTTTATCATGGGCGTATGGAGATAGCGCACTAGCACGTAGTACCGTAACTTTGCCTTCGCGATCCCATTCTCTTTCGCTAAATCCAAGACTCTTCACAAATGGAAGTGGGCTGTTGCCATAGTCTGGAATAGCGAAGTCAGTATGAGAAGTAATAAACTCATTATCGTACAAGCCGCCTTTCACATAAGAAGCTTGATCGAAAAAGTCATGGTTTAATTTGTTCATTTTTTCTAAATCGGTATTGCCTACTTCGTTGAATACATAGTCAACCATATTGAAATCTGGTCTTGTTAATGGATACAGACGAATGGTTTTATCGCCCACTTTGAATTCTTTTCCATATAAGAAGTGGTAGAAACGATAAGCTCCTTCAATACTTGCACCGATTAATTTACCATAACCAGTTACATTTAGCGGTAATACTTTATGGGCTGTCCAAACGGCTGCTGCGGTAGCACCTGCTTTAGATCCTTCTAACATATAAGCACCTAATAAAGCCGGAATATCTGCACCTTTTTCAAATACATAGGTTGCAAAGTACGAAATGGCATCGCGCATTCTAATATCTTTGATGACAATTCCACCCGCAGAGTAAGGGATATACCCCATTTTGTGTGGGTCAATGGTAATCGTTTCAGCTTGATTCATTGCTTTAAAAGAATCATAGATTTCTTTTGTTAACCATTCACATGGCTCAGAGAAGATGTTGTGTTTAGCATATACTTCATCGATTTTTTCCCATTCGATAAATTCGTTATTTTCATCTAAGAAAATAGCACGAGCATAACCACCATAAGCAGCATCAACGTGAATGTAGAAATAGATGCCTTCATTTGCTAATTTTTCACGAAGTTCTACCATTTTATCAATACGGTCTACTTGACCTTCTTCTGTTGTACCAATAACGCCAACTACACCTAGAACAGGAATTTGTTGTGCTGCCAATTCACGAATTTTCGCTTCTAATTTGTCAATGTCCATGCGATAGTTGTCATCAACATCGATTTGTTCTACACAGTCAAGACCAACACCGATAATATCAGCCGCTTTTAACCAAGAATAGTGTTTGGTTTGTGGGATTAACCATTTCCCTAATTTTTGTAGTTGTTTACCACTACGTGCAGAATGAGCTTTAATTTCATCCATTTTTTCAGGAATTTGATCGAGAATATCTAGAATTTCTGCTGTAGGCATATTCAGTAATTCCCATTCAGATTTACCTGCAACATATTCAGGAGCTACTTCTTTAATCGCAAGTGGTAATGATTTAATGTTACGTGCATACCATATGCCCTCTAAGTTCGCAATGGAACCATCTGCGCAAATATGACCCCAGCTTTTCCCTTTTACATAGCTCATAAGTGCAGCAAATTCATGTCCCACTTCTTCTTCCATTTGAGAAGTACCTGGTGAAGATTCATATGCTACGTTATTACCATTCCATAACATGGCTGCTGAATAAGCGATGATCGCAGGCATTAAAGTTTCAGAGTTCATATGTCCCCAGAAACGACCAGCAGAATGCCAAGGTAGTGAGTTCGCACGTAGTTTAGAAGATAATAGATTGAACACACTGCGCATATGATCAGCCGTTTCTTGGAAACTTTTAGAGCTTTTGTCTTGAGGTGTGATCACAGGTAAGTCTTGTGGCATATAGTTTTGTCTCCAACCAACATGCTCATCGACCATTTTTAATAATAATTCTTTAAATAAATCTGTATTTTCCCCTTTAACTCCTAAGAATAATGCTTTTAAATTAATATCTGGCATTTCGTATCTCATTTTCAATTCCTCCATTACTTCATTAATTTTTATCCATTAATTCGCTTGTTTTAAATATTCCACTTCGTCTTTTTGATCTTCTTTCTTCCATTCTGGTTTCTTACATTTGTTAATGATAAGAGCGATTCCAATCATAACGACTGTAGCGATCACTTGGAATGCTACGTAACCTGTATACTGACTTGGTTTTAAAATGGATGGTGGAATCAAACTTACAATAATCGTAAGGACGATACCTGCCATAGAGAAAAGAGAGACAAACCACATTAATCCATTTCCCTTACTACCTAATCTGAATGGTCTCTTAATATTAGGCATGTTATAGCGTAAGCGAATGGCTGAAATAGCAATTAAAGCATATACGATACAATATAGAATCGTTGTCGTAATGGTAATAATTAGGAATGCACTATTAATATCTGGAACGACTACATATAAGAAAGATACTAACGAAATAACAATGGCTTGAATCATGACAAACGTGATCGGGATGTCTTTCTTCGTTCTCTTTTGGAAGAACTTTGGTAGATTCCCTTCGTCTGCTACTTTAATCATAGATTTACTTGGTCCAAGTACCCATGCACTAAGCTGCACTAAAACACCAATTAAGATCATTAAAGAAATGATGTTTACAAAGATCGTTGGAATTCCTAAGTCTTTACAGAAAATCATGTATGGTTGTGTAATATTAGCTAACTCTAGCTTACCTTTCGGAACTGCGTTAGAAACGGTTAAACCAGCTATAATATTAAAGATGACTAACAAAATAACAGAAGAGATAACCGCGATCGGATAGTTACGTTTAGGATTTTTAATATTATTGGCATGTACAGATGAAATCTCTACCCCTGCAAAAATAAAGATAATCCCTGATAAATACGTAATGCTTCCTAAGTCTTTAAAATTGGGTACTAAATCACTTGGCTTAAAATGTCCTAAGTAACTGTTTGGCTGAATTCCATTTTTGATCATATGAATAAGACCTAAACCAACGAGAAGAACAAATGGAATATATACACCTATTACAGCGCCCCAGTTACCAGCGATTTTTACCATATCAAACTTGAGGTTTAATAACGTTACACCCCAGTATGAAATTAAGATGACTGCAAAAATAAAGTAGTTGTTTGAAGATAATTCCGGTTTATTAATAACGTAGCCTAGTAGGACACCAACAGTTGATGAAACCATTACCATCCCAAAAAACATTTGAACCCATAATAACCACGAGGTAACAAATCCCCATTTATCACCTAATGCATTTTTAACCCAAACCTGAGGCCCACCCTCTTCAGGAAATCCTGTTGAGAGCTCAGCCGACATTAATGCAATCGGTAACGCAAATACAACCGCAGCAATTAGCATATAGAAGATTTGCGTCCACCCTGTAATAGCAAGTGTTGGTACACTACGTACAGTACCAAAGAATGCCATGGTAATTCCAATTAACCCAAATAGCGTTAATTTGTTTGTCTTAGCCATAACAATATCCTTCTCTCCCGTATTTAATTTTTATAGAATAATAAATTGAATGAATACGCTAATTTCCAATGGAATAGCTCACTTTAAAAATTAGGGTATGAAAACATGTTAGCTGATACGAAGTTTGTAGATCTGATAGAATCATCCCTTTCTTCAAACAATGCTGTTATTTTGTAGAATACATCCAAAAACAGCATGAATAATATTCATAAAATAAACATTTGTTTTGTTGAAAATCCATTATTAAAACTAGGATCCCTACTTGTGAGGCGCTTCACGTTTCAACTTACGACGTCAGTCTACTCCTGTATTTTTGTTTTGTCAATATCACAAAAATCATTGATTTAATAGCATTTGTGACAAAATATCAAAAACTTATTATTCAAAGCTTTAAAGATTTTATGCTTTTATCGATTGAAGCATAAAACCTTTTACTTTAAAAAGTTAGATTAAAAATTATTAATATTAATGAATAATAATACAAAATCAATATAGTCGCGATTTCCTATTTTTGGTTTTTATTCATATGGTTGACACACCCCTTATGGGACTTTTCATTCGATTTATCAGAACCTTCAGGTTTTTGTTCCTACTGCCCAAAAGTCGCAGGATTAATAAGTACAG
>Ga0213823_1001566_pt1 | contig 13765 bp, 10 predicted proteins | sample MC6MC0907MG_FD_179887 | JGI IMG/M metagenome (GOLD analysis project Ga0213823, IMG submission 179887) | Enriched soil aggregate microbial communities from Iowa State University, Ames, United States - MC6-MC0907-MG | ecosystem: Environmental > Terrestrial > Soil > Unclassified | place: USA: Iowa...
TGATGCGAACCGTTCCTTTTAAGGGATATCCGCCCGCAATTTTAAGTTTTTCCATTTCGACTCCCTTCTAAGCCCTATGTATGTCATGACTGATGAATGGAATAGGACTTTTATCTTTTTCGTAAGCACAATTCTAAGGCTCGAAAGACTTACTTGACGGCATTTACGCTTTTTTTAAAAGTCCCCTTGGATCAAACAAGGCTCTAGGTATATTTTTCCAACATTAAAAGTCAAATTCCGACAGCTTGTCTATTCTTTAGTTTACACGAAAATTCTATTTTCATGTATCCAAATTAAAAAAATTTGCACGAAAATGGAAAAACCGTCGAATTTTTAGGCGTTTGTACGATTATTCCAGTCTTTTAGGAAGCCTTCCATACCTTTATCGGTCAATGGATGCTTGGTTAGCTGTTCAATGACTTTGTAAGGAATGGTTGCAATGTGAGCACCTGCCATAGCTACACGTGTTACATGGTCTGGATGTCGAACAGATGCAGCAATGATTTGGGCATCTAAGTTATGGATACGGAACAATTCTGCTATTTTCGCTACTAATAGTACACCATCTTCAGAAATATCATCTAACCGACCTAAGAATGGTGAAACATATGTTGCGCCTGCACGTGCTGCTAAAAGCGCTTGGTTTACCGTGAAGATCAGTGTTACATTGACTTTAACACCTTTTTTTGCAAGATAACGAGTGGTCTCTAAGCCTGCTACTGTCATTGGAACTTTGATGGTGACTTTTTTATCCCCGCCATTAATTTTGATTAGTTCTTCAGCTTCTGCAATCATTTCTTCAGCTGTTTCGGCATAAGGTGATACTTCTGCAGATACAGATTCAACTTCAGGTACTTCTTGTAAAATTTCCTCGATTCGATCCTCGAATTTCACACCTTCTTTAGCAACTAAAGAAGGGTTTGTTGTTACACCAGATAAAACTCCCATTTTATATGCCTTTTTAATATCAGCTAAATTTGCTGTATCAATAAAAAATTTCATCGTTTTTCCCTCCAGATTTCGACTAAATTTTCAGTTTCTTATTTACACACTGAAACCGCCCTCTTGCTAAGGGCGGTTTTCATTTTATCACAATTACAAGAAATTACCAAAAGGTGCCTGACACCTTTTGGTATTAATATCCAATTTTCGACATCGAATATTGTCCAGCGGCTGCTGAACAATGCTAAATGGCGCTTTCGCTTTTCTTATTACGCTTTGTTTGATGAACCGAATTCGCGCATTTTGCCGATGACAGTTTCTTTGATGGCATCACGAGCTGGGCCTAAATATTTACGTGGATCATATTCGTTTGGTTTTGCGGCTAAAACTTCACGGACAGCCTTTGCAGAAGTAATTTGATTTTCTGTGTTTACGTTAATTTTAGCTGTACCAAGGGAAATCGATTTTTGGATATCCTTTGTTGGGATTCCAGTACCGCCGTGAAGGACTAATGGTACACCGGTAAGGTTGCCGATTTCTTCCATTTCTTTGAAACCAAGTTTTGGTTCGCCTTTGTAAGGGCCATGAACAGAACCTAATGCTGGAGCAAGGCAGTCAATGCCAGTTTGTTTTACAAGCTCGACACATTCATTTGCATCTGCATACTTAATGCCATCAGCTACAACATCGTCCTCTTGTCCGCCAACAGTTCCGAGTTCCGCTTCAACGGAGACACCTTTAGCGTGAGCATACTCAACCACTTTTAAAGTTGTTTCAACATTTTCTTTAAATGGGTGGTGGGAAGCATCAATCATAACAGATGTGAAGCCGGCATCAATGGCTTCTTTACATTTGTCAAAGCTTGAACCGTGGTCAAGGTGAATCGCCACAGGAACAGTAATTTTATAATCTTCTAATAATCCTTCTACCATTTTTACACAAGTTTTGAAACCACCGATATAGCGGCCTGCACCTTCAGAAACACCAAGAATTACTGGTGATTTTTCTTCCTCGGCAGCTTGAAGAATTGCCTGGGTAAATTCTAAGTTATTAATGTTAAATTGCCCAACAGCGTAGCCTTCCGCCTTCGCTTTATTAAGCATGTCTTTCATAGATACTAAAGGCATTTCTCTTCCTCCTTAAATTAGGTTAATATCATCTCGAAACAGGGTCTTCCATAAAAGGTTTTCCCTCTGATTTGACGTTTATGTATAAATCGAAAATGATATTCAACCTGTTAAAAGTTCATATGTATCATAACAAAACAACGGAGGAAATTCCATTATTCAAACGCAGTTTTTTAAACTGTCACAATGAAAGCGTCCCCATTTTACTATCATCTTTTCGGGGTTGATTTTTGGAAAAATTAGTAGGCTTTTTTTAAAGAAAACACTGGTGATTTGGCTGGCTTAAAAAAAACACAATATGCCGATTGTTGAAACATTTTAAAAAATATCACGCTGACAAGTTGGGAATTATTATTTTTAATATAAGATTACCACTCGAAAACCTTAGCTTCCGGTGTTAATTCGCTTTTTGTGGAATATGTTTGCGAACAGCTGCCCTGATATCATCAATGTCAAAAGGCTTTGCGAAATGGGTTATCGCACCAAGGTCTTTGGCTTCTTGAATCATATCCAATTCACCGTAGGCAGTCATGATAATGACACGAATATCTGGGTCAATGACTTTCATTCGTTTTAAAATTTCAATTCCATCCATTCCCGGTATTTTCATATCAAGCAGAACAAGGTCGGGATCATGCTTTGTGACAATGTCCAGTGCCTGAATGCCATTAGCTGCCTGAAATGTTTGATACCCCTCTTTTTGAAACACCTCATTTAGCAAAATTCGAATACCAAATTGATCGTCTACGATTAAAATTTTTTCTTTCATTAACTCCACCTCTTCCTTGATTTTATTAAATTAACTAACCCCTATACATATCATTTGTAAATATTCTACTTAGAGGAGGATATTTCCTGCCTGTTTTTGCTCCAATAGTGTTATTTTGTGGAAATTAGCAATTATTTTTGCCTGTTCAGGAAAAAGCTTATAATAGGGATGGTGATAAGGAGGGTTTTTATGCTAAAAATGTTTACTACCCAATTAACAGGCGTGTTTAAAAAAATAAATGAAAAAGAGGAATTTTCGTTTGAGGATGGGGCCCGGTTACTTGCCCAAGCTCCTGTTGGAGACGGGTCAATCTATATTTTTGGCACGAAGGAAATGAAGGCTGTCGAATTTGAGGCACTAGAAGGTGCCGAGCCTTTTAAGGGGGCGAAGGTGCTAACGTCGGCAGGTGTGGACGAACTTAGCGAATCCGACCGCGTGCTGATTTTTACTCGCACCTCCATCGATGAGGACGCATTCGCGCTAGCGGTGCAGCTCCGAGAAAAAAGGGTACCCTTTGTGGTTGTTTCGACGGTGATGGAGCTTGATGCTGACGATGATATAGTGAAGTTAGCTGATGTTCATATCGATTTGCGGCTGACAAAAGGCTTACTGCCCGATGATTTTGGGAACCGTTATGGTTATCCGTCCTCGATGACGGCATTATTCGTTTATTATGGTCTGAAATTTATAATCGATGAGATGTTGGAGGAATATGAGGAGTAAAACGGCCCGTAAATGGGTCGTTTTTTTCATTCGGCCGCTCAATTTTGTTTATGGCTCATTTTTTCGATGTTTTAGCTGATTTTTTCGATGTTTTCGCTTATTTTTCCGATGTTTTGGCTGATTTTTTCGATGTTTTCGCTCATTTTCCTAAAGCTTTGGCTCATTGTTTCCGATTATTGGCCCATTTTCCAGCAACTTTGTCCGATTTAACATTTATCACCTAATTTACCACAAAAAAAAAGACCAATCCCCGCAAAACGGAGAACTGGTCCACCAACAATATACAATTTTTTAACCGATCTAAATTACTTCTGAATCGTTGCCTGAATAAAATCCCTGAACAACGGCTGCGGACGCGTTGGTCTTGAAACAAATTCCGGATGGAACTGGGAAGCCACAAACCATGGGTGATCCGCAAGCTCAATGATTTCGACCAAACGGCCGTCAGGACTTGTACCGGAGAAAATAAATCCAGCCGCTTCCATTTGTTGACGATAGTGATTATTAAACTCATAACGGTGACGATGGCGCTCGTAAATCACTTTTTCCTCATAGGCTCTAAAGGCTTTCGTCCCCTCAACAAGACGGCAAGGGTATAGACCTAGGCGCAATGTGCCGCCCAAATCCTCGACATCCTTTTGCTCTGGGAGCAGGTCAATAATCGGGTGAGCCGTCTCAGGCAAAAACTCAGCAGAATGGGCATCAGCAAGACCGAGCACATTCCGGGCATATTCAATCGTTGCCAGCTGCATCCCCAAACAAATGCCAAGGAATGGCTTCTTCTGCTCACGTGCATAACGAGTCGCTTCAATCTTTCCTTCAATCCCGCGGTCACCAAATCCGCCTGGCACAAGCACACCGTCGACATCATTTAGAAGCTCCGCCACATTTTCACGTGTGACTTCATCGGAATTAATCCATTTAATTTCAACATCGGTATCAAAAGCATAACCAGCATGCTTCATCGCTTCAACAACCGAAATATAGGCATCCTGCAGTTCCACATATTTTCCGACAAGGCCGATGCGTGTTTTGTTTGACAGGTTGAGAACCCGGTCTACCAAAGTCTTCCACTCGGTCATATCCGCTTTTTTCGTTTCTAATTTCAGATGGTCGCAGACAATTTGGTCCATATTTTGCTCTTGAAGTGCAAGTGGAATCGAATAAAGAGTATCTGCATCCTGACATTCAATCACCGCTTTGGCATCAATATCACAGAACAGGGCAAGCTTCTCCTTCATATCTTGTGAAACAGGCATTTCCGTACGAACAACGATGATATTTGGCTGAATCCCAAGGCTGCGCAGCTCTTTTACACTGTGCTGTGTCGGTTTCGTTTTCATTTCACCCGCCGCTTTTATATACGGGATCAAGGTACAGTGAATGTACATCACATTATCGCGGCCAGCATCACTTTTAATCTGGCGAATAGCTTCCAAAAATGGCAGGGATTCAATATCGCCAACCGTCCCGCCGATTTCCGTGATAACAACATCGGCATTTGTTTCCTTGCCGGCGCGTAAAACGCGGTCCTTGATTTCATTGGTAATATGCGGAATTACCTGCACAGTTGCACCCAAGTAATCGCCGCGGCGTTCTTTTCGCAACACAGATGAGTAAATTTTTCCTGTTGTTACGTTAGAATACTTGTTTAAATTGATATCGATAAAACGTTCATAGTGACCTAAGTCTAAATCTGTTTCGGCACCGTCATCGGTCACGAATACTTCACCATGCTGGTAAGGGCTCATCGTTCCCGGGTCAACGTTAATGTATGGGTCGAATTTCTGAATTGTTACATTCAAGCCCCTATTTTTCAAGAGGCGCCCCAGCGAGGACGCGGTAATGCCTTTTCCGAGTGAGGAAACAACCCCACCGGTTACAAAAATATACTTTGTCATAAATATTCCCCTTTCAATTACAGTTTGTACATTATTCAGGTGTTTAAGGACTTTTTGTAAAAATTATTTTCCCTATTACTCCAAAAACGAAAAAACTCCTTTATACGGGAGTTTTTTAAAAATAAAAAGCGCTCCATCTCGCTATTGCAAGGGAGCGCATATAAGTAAATAGTGATTCGTCCTTTTTTAAGGAGCCCAAAAAAGATAATACAAGGGCTAGAATAAAAAGTCAAGCTGTTTCCTCTTCAAGGACAAATCAACACGGTCGATTTTGATCGAAAAAGGATTACAAGTCTTCCTCTTTATCCTCGTCGTCAAATTCTTCTTCCTCTTCTTCCTCTTCTTCAATCTCATCATCATCAAGAGCTTCGTCTTCATCCAGCTCGAATTCTTCATCGTCCTCAAGGACATCCTCATCTTCATCTTCGTCAAATTCATCGACTTCTTCAAGATCGAGATCCTCTTCATCATCCAGAAGATCGTCTTCATCGGCAAAATCATCGAGGTCATCATAATCTTCATCTTCAATTTCATCGAAATCTTCTTCTTCGACAACCTTCTTCGCCTTTTTCTTCTTCGTTTTAACGGCTGTAACCACTTCTTCCTCCGCCGTATCGACAGGATACCAAACACGGAGTCCCCAACGGTTTTCTCCTAGTGAGCGGAAGCGGCCATCGATGTTGATGTCCGTATAAAATTGTGCCAGGCGGGATCTGATCTCCTGTTCAGAAATATCAGCAGCCGCTTGAATCTCTTTTATTAAATCACTAAAGGAGATTGGCTGTTTGCTATTTTTTAAAAATTCATAAGCCATTTCGATGAGGGATAACTCTTGCAATTCCTCTTTTGAGTATTGTGCTAAACTCAATATTGGCACTTCCTTTCTCTATTTAACACTCTCTTAATCGAGTAGTTAAGGGCATTTGTCCCATTTTGCATATTCTTCATTATAAACAATTTCTTGCTGTTTATGCTAGTTCTAGTTGGACAATCACTTGATTTTTTCCCTCGGCGGTTTCTTTTCCTTCTGTGCCCTCAGTTTTTTTGTCTCCTTAATCGTAATGACAAGGAAGAAGATGGCCAGTAACAGGAAAGAGACGGCACCTAATTGAAGTTGATAGAGATAGTTTAATGGCCAGGCAAAAATGATTAAAACAATAATTATGTGACTAGCCTTCATCTTTACACACCTGCCTGTGTTCCCTTAGAAGTTTGAACGATAGTTTGATTATATAAGATAAATGATTATTTTAATATCTCCAAGAAAAATAAATTTACTAAAAAAATACAATGGCTTATAGGTAAAAGCCATTGCATTTTGAAAAAATATTTCTACATCAACTTTGAGAATTTGTTCAGCTTCTGCGATACTGGCGATGGTGCCTGACACCTTTTACCTTATTTTTACATATTCCGGCGATACTGCCCGCCGACTTCATATAGGGCCCTGGTAATTTGGCCGAGGCTTGCGACTTGAACGGTTTTCATTAGTTCTGCAAAAATATTTCCGCCGCTGACAGCTGCTTCTTTCAATCGCTTCAAGGCGTCCGCCGCTTTGAGCGCATGTGCTTCCTGGAATGCGCGTAAATTATGAATTTGCAGCTCCTTTTCCTCGGTCGTTGCCCGAGCAAGTTCCATATTATTCACGTCTTCCTCTGAAGGAGGGTTCGGGTTCAAATACGTATTGACTCCGATAATCGGCAATTCACCGGTATGCTTTTTCATTTCATAGTACATCGACTCATCCTGGATTTTGCCGCGCTGGTACTGCGTTTCCATCGAACCAAGCACCCCGCCGCGGTCATTCAAACGTTCGAATTCCTGGAGAACGGCTTCCTCAACAAGATCCGTCAGCTCTTCAACCACGAAAGAACCTTGAAGCGGGTTTTCATTTTTCGTCAACCCGTGCTCTTTTGTAATAATCATTTGAATCGCCATCGCCCGGCGTACCGACTCCTCAGTTGGCGTCGTAATCGCCTCGTCATAGGCATTCGTGTGGAGTGAATTACAGTTATCATGTAAGGCCATTAACGCCTGCAAGGTTGTGCGGATATCGTTGAAATCAATTTCCTGGGCATGCAGTGAACGTCCCGATGTCTGCACATGATATTTCAGCTTTTGGCTGCGCTCGTTCGCACCATACTTATCACGCATCACCGTTGCCCAAATCCGGCGTGCCACCCGGCCTATTACCGTATACTCCGGATCTAAGCCATTCGAGAAAAAGAACGACAGATTCGGCGCAAAATCATCGATGTTCATGCCGCGGCTCAAATAATACTCAACATAAGTAAACCCATTCGACAATGTAAACGCCAGCTGCGAAATCGGGTTAGCTCCTGCTTCAGCAATATGATAGCCGGAAATCGAAACAGAATAGTAGTTGCGCACCTGATGATCAATGAAATATTGCTGAATATCGCCCATCATCCTTAGAGCAAATTCTGTTGAAAAAATACACGTATTTTGTCCTTGGTCCTCTTTTAAAATATCAGCCTGGACCGTGCCGCGAACCGTCCGTAAAGTATACGCCCGAACTTCCGCGAATTCTTCGACCGTCAATACGCGGCCAAGCTCGGCTTCTTTCTTCTGTACCTGTTGATCAATCGCGGTGTTCATGAACATCGCTAAAATAATTGGCGCCGGGCCATTGATGGTCATCGAAACCGATGTCGACGGGTGACACAGGTCAAAGCCGTTATACAATTTTTTCATGTCGTCGAGCGTACAAATGCTGACGCCGCTCTCACCGACTTTTCCGTAAATGTCCGGGCGGTAATCCGGGTCTTCGCCATACAAGGTCACCGAATCAAACGCCGTACTTAAGCGCTTCGCGGCATCGTCCTTCGATAAATAATGGAAACGGCGGTTCGTCCGTTCCGGTGTGCCTTCACCGGCAAATTGCCGTTTCGGATCTTCCCCTTCACGCTTGAACGGGAATACCCCGGCCGTATACGGGAACGAGCCCGGAACGTTTTCCTGATACACCCAGCGGAGGATTTCACCGTAATCCTTATATTTCGGCAAGGCCACTTTTGGAATATCGAGGCCTGATAAGCTTTTTGATTTTAACACCGTGATAATCTCTTTATCGCGTATTCTCGTGACGAATTGATCGCCGGCGTAGGCAGCTTTGGTTTGCTCCCACGAACCAAGAACTTTCCGTGATTCCGTTGTCAGCAGCGCTTCGGTTTCCTGCCGGACTGCCTCTAAAGCAGCAACGACTTCCGGCTGCTCTTTAACCGCAGCAATCGCCCCTTCCAGCTGGAATAATTTCCGGGCAATATTCGCCTGCTCTTCCGCCTTCTTATGGTAGCCGCGCACCGTTTCCGAGATTTCCCGTAAATAATAGCGGCGGTCGGTTGGGATGATAACGTTTTGCTTTTCAACAACTGCATTTTTGCTAAAAGACGTCACCCAATCGGTCGCCATCCTTTGATTAATCTTTTCCACTAACGCCGCAAATAAGGCATTCGTGCCCGGGTCATGGAATTGACTGGCAATCGTGCCGTACACCGGCATATCCTCGATTTCCTGCTCAAACAGCATATGATTGCGCTGATACTGCTTTTGCACCTGGCGCTTCGCATCCTCCGAGCCCTTGCGCTCAAATTTATTGATGACAATTAAATCAGCAAAGTCGAGCATATCAATTTTTTCAAGCTGTGACGGGGCTCCAAATTCACTGGTCATCACGTACATCGACACATCACAGATTTCCGTGATTTCCGCATCCCCTTGGCCAATACCGCTTGTTTCGACGATCACTAAGTCAAATCCCGCTGACTTCGTCACGGCCACCGCATCTTTAATCGCCAGCGAAAGCTCATTTTTCGATCTCCGGGTCGCGAGGCTGCGCATATACACATTTGGTGAGAAAATCGCATTCATACGAATTCGGTCGCCAAGCAGCGCCCCGCCCGTTTTTTGCTTTGTCGGGTCAACCGATAGAATCGCTACCCGTTTCTCAGGGAATTCATTGATAAAGCGGCGGATTAATTCGTCCGTTAATGAACTTTTTCCGGCACCCCCCGTTCCCGTGATTCCAATCACTGGAATCCCCTTCTCGAGTGACTTCACTTGTTCAAGCACCTGCTCTGCTGTTGCCGCAGCCTCGTTCCTTTTATCCACATGCAGCTCTGCTAAGGTAATCAGCTTGGCAATGCTGTTAACGTCGCCTGATGGCAGTTTTTCGATTTGCTCGGTTACATCTGTTGTGACAGTAGCAAAATCACATTCCCGAATCATCTGGTCAATCATGCCCTGCAAGCCAAGCATCCGCCCATCTTCAGGCGAAAAAATCCTGGCAATCCCGTATTGGTGCAGCTCATCTATTTCGCGTGGAATAATCACTCCGCCTCCGCCTCCGTATATGCGGATGTTCGGCGCCCCTTTTTCCTTTAACAGATCGTGCATATATTTAAAGTATTCAACGTGCCCGCCTTGATAAGACGAAATCGCAATCCCCTGCACATCCTCCTGAATCGCAGCGTTCACGACCTCCTCCACTGAGCGATTGTGACCAAGGTGAATGACCTCCGCCCCGCTCGCCTGGAGAATCCTGCGCATAATGTTGATTGAAGCATCATGGCCGTCAAACAAGCTCGACGCCGTCACAAAGCGGATATGATGCTTTGGCTGATAGTTTCCCATTGTGCTCCCCCTTTTGTAAAAATGAACTCAGTTCACCGTTCGCTAACCTTTATTACTTTTCCGGAATTTTTACAGTCAACGAGACCTCGCGGATTTTGGTCTCGGTCACCATTTACCGCTGTTCCGAAAAGTGAACTCAATCACCGTTTTACTGCTGTTCCGAAATTGAACTCGGTCACCTTTTACTGCTGTTCCAGTATTTGAACCCGGCGGCCATTTGCTATTGTTCCGGAACTTTTGCAGCCGCCGAGACCTCTCCACTAATCCCCGATAATAAAAGTTCAGTCTGCAATTCAATATATTCTTCCAGGGTAAATAATTTCCTTAGTGCCCAGCGGCGGAAGCCCCACATTTGCCCCTGGACAAAAATGTTATGGGCAATGATTTGCACTTGTTTCTCTGACAGATGCAGTTCTCCATTTTCGACACATCTCGAAAGCAGGTTCTCAAACATGCCGACCATTTCCATTTCTTTTTTCAACACATATGGAAGAGCGTCCTTGGAAAGCGACTTCACTTCCTGATACATCACGAGTACCTCCGCTTGCATCTCATCCATCACCTGAAAAAAATTGGCAATCCCGAGCTTTAAGCTGTCCAATGTCCCTTTTTTCAAGGCGAGATCCTGCTGCAGGCGCTCACTGACATGGTCATAAATGCTGTCGCAAACAAGATAAAGCACGTCTTCCTTTGTGCGAATGTATTCATATAGCGTACCGATGCTAAAGCCGGCCGCTTTGGCAATTTCCCTTGTCGTCGTCCTGTGAAACCCCTTCTGTTTAAAAAGTGCTACGGCCCCTTTAATCATTTGATCACGCCTTTTTTGCACAAGGCGCTCATCCTTGACCGAAGCCAGTACTTCCCGCTTATTCATCCCGCTAACCGCCTTTATTCAAATTAGGCGATCCTTAATTGCCGCCTTTCTGTTTGTTAAAACCAGCTGGTTATTTCGTTAACATTCTCGAAATTACGAGGCGCTGAATTTCCTGTGTCCCCTCATAAATCTGGGTAATTTTAGCATCACGCATGAATCGCTCCACAGGATAATCCTTGGTGTAACCATAACCGCCAAACACTTGAACCGCCTCGGTCGTCACCTTCATCGCAGTGTCGCCTGCAAATAATTTTGACATCGCTGATTCTTTACCGTATGGTAATCCGTTTGACTCGAGCCATGCCGCTTGATAGGTTAATAGTCTTGAAGCCTCAATATTTGTGGCCATATCAGCGAGCTTAAAGCTGATGCCTTGGTTTGCAGCAATTGGTTTGCCAAACTGGTGCCGTTCCTTTGCATAGTCAACAGCTGCATCAAGGGCACCTTGGGCGATCCCAACAGCTTGGGCCGCAATGCCGTTGCGTCCGCCGTCAAGGGTCATCATCGCAATTTTAAAGCCGTCGCCTTCTTCGCCGAGCCTGTTGGCAACAGGAACCTTGCAATCTTCAAAAATAATCTCAGTTGTCGGCGATGAACGAATACCGAGTTTCTTTTCTTTTTTACCAACAGAGAAGCCTGGGAAGTCGCTCTCGACAATAAATGCCGTTGTTCCTCTTTGCTTGTTTGATGGGTCTGTTAAGGCAAACACCACATAAATATCGGCCACGCCGCCGTTGGTGATGAAAATCTTTGAACCGTTGAGGACGTAATGATCGCCCTCTAAGCGTGCTGTCGTTCTCATCCCGCCTGCATCGGAGCCGCTGCCAGGTTCCGTTAAGCCGTATGCTCCAATTTTCGTTCCTTCTGCCATTGGACGCAGATAGGTTTGCTTTTGCTCCTCGCTGCCGAATTTGTAAATCGGCCAGCCAGCAAGGGAGGTGTGTGCGGAAAGAAGAACGCCTGTTGACGCGTCAACGCGGGACAGCTCCTCTACAGCAATACAATAAGCAAGATAATCGCTGCCAATGCCGCCATACTCTTCCGGCCACGGAATCCCTGTTAAGCCTAGCTCCGCCATTTTGTCAAAAATCTCCCGGTCAAAGCGTTCTTCCTCATCTCGCTCCGCCGCCGTCGGTGCCACTTCATTTCGCGCAAAATCACGCACCATTTTGCGAATCATTTCATGCTCTTCGGATAATTTAAATTGCATTTTTTAGTCCTCCTCTTATTAAAAAAGCATTCTTTCTGCGATTTTTGGGGACATATTCTACAAAAATAAGCCCTTATTCTATAAATCAATTTACTTACTACCTATTTTTTGCCCATTACTACCTATTTTTCATCACTTACGACGTTTTCCAGGCTCTTTACGACATATTTTAGAAACTTTACGGCATTTATTGGATAATATTAGGAAATAAACGTTTTTTTCTTACAAATTAAAGATACTTACTAATCACAATCCGCTGAATCTCGCTCGTGCCTTCGTAGATCTCCGTTACCTTTGCATCGCGGAAGTAGCGTTCAACCGGGTAATCTTCCGTATAGCCGTAGCCGCCGAATACTTGAATCGCTTCAGTAGTGACCTCAACCGCTGTCCTTGTGGCAAACAACTTTGCCAGCGAGGCTTCCAATCCGCATTTCAAGCCTTGGCTCCGCAAATCCGCGGCACGATAAACTAACAGTTTTGCTGCCTCAACACTTGTCGCCATGTCCGCAAGCTTAAAAGCAATCCCTTGCTGCGCGGCAATCGGCTTGCCAAATTGCTGGCGCTCCTTCGCGTAGGCAGTTGCGGCCATTAGCGCGGCCTCGGCAATTCCGAGAGCCTGTGTCGCGATCCCGATACGGCCAACATCGAGGTTCGCCATGGCAATTTTAAAGCCTTCACTTTCATTGCCTAAAAGGTTTCCCACTGGGACATGCATATCTTCAAACGTCAGTTGTACAGTTCTTGAGCCGTGCAAGCCCATTTTCTTCTCATCCTTGCCGATAATGAGTCCAGGGGTATTTTTTTCTACGATAAAAGCGGCAATGCCTTTTGTGCCTAATTTCGGATCAGTGGTTGCAAAAACGATATAAATATCGGCCTCGCCGCCATTCGTAATAAACATTTTTGAGCCATTGAGAACATAGTGGTCGCCTTTCTTGACCGCCCGGGTCTTCAAGCTCGCGGCATCAGAACCTGAGCTTGGCTCGGTTAAACAAAAGGCACCCAAATACTCCCCTGAGGCAAGCTTCGGAACATACCTTTGCTTCTGATCTTCTGTCCCGAAGTAAAGAATCGGGTTCGTACAAACCGATGTATGAACGGATAGAATGACACCAATAGTGGCGCTTACTTTTGAAAGTTCATTAATCGCAATGATATAGGAGGTGAAGTCCATTTCGGCGCCGCCGTATTTTTCAGGAACTGGAATTCCCATCAGTCCAAGTTCACCCATTTTACGAAGAATTTCACGGGGAAATTCTCCTTTTTCCATCTTCTCAATAAATGGTGTAATTTGGCTCTGGGCAAAATCGCGCACCATTTTTCGCATCATTTCTTGTTCTTCAGTAAATGTAAGATTCACGATGATTTCCCCTTCCCGAGGATTTTTTTATAAAAAGATTGCAGCCGTTTACCGCACTATTATTCGTAAGTGTAGAATCCGCGTCCTGTTTTCTTGCCGAGCCAGCCTGCTTTGACATACTTGCGCAGCAGCGGGCATGGACGGTATTTGTCATCGCCGAAGCCTTCATGAAGCGTTTCCATAATGTACAAGCATGTATCTAAGCC
>Ga0213823_1001568_pt1 | contig 13760 bp, 10 predicted proteins | sample MC6MC0907MG_FD_179887 | JGI IMG/M metagenome (GOLD analysis project Ga0213823, IMG submission 179887) | Enriched soil aggregate microbial communities from Iowa State University, Ames, United States - MC6-MC0907-MG | ecosystem: Environmental > Terrestrial > Soil > Unclassified | place: USA: Iowa...
ATCGAGTGCAATTCGATCTATTATTGGAAGCTCCAAAATCGATGCCGCGTTAACAGAGGGAAAAGCAGACATAGAGGCAAATACAAGAACATTACTTGTTTCTCTAATTGAAAAATATGATATTGGCATAAGTATTTTGGGTGTTAAATTACAGGATGTGGAATTACCAAATGCTGATGTACGTGCGGCTTTTACAGCAGTAACAGATGCACGTGAAATGAAAAATACAAAAATCAATCAGGCAGAAAAATATGAAAATCAACGTACAAATGAGGCTGAAGGTGAAAAAGACGCCATTATTTCGAAGGCACAGGGAGAAAAAACAGCCCGTATCGAGCAGGCTCAAGGGGATGTAGCTGTCTTTAATAAAATGTATGAGCAATATAAAGGAAATCAGCAAATTACACGTGAGCGTTTAATCTTAGAAACACTTGAGAATGTGTTACCAAAAGCACAAATTTACATTATGAATGATGATGGCAGCACAATGAAATACTTACCTCTTCAAGCACTACAACCCATAGAACAGAAGCAAGAGCAGAAACAAGAAGAGAAAAAAGAAGGGAGTGGTAACTAATGGATCAAAAAAATAAGGATCTTGAAAAATTCTTAAATTTTTTATCGGGCAAATCCAAAAATACTACTCCAAAGGAAGGAAACTCGGAGGATAATGTAATCAAGATGTCGAAGAAGGGTCCGATGAATCCAAAGAAATATATTTCTATTACTGTAACCTTAACAGCCGTTTTTGCCATTGCCATTATTTTATTTGCAAATATCTATATTGTAAAAGAATCAGAATATGCTGTAGTAAGGCAGTTTGGGGAAGTGGTGAAATTTGAACGTGAGCCTGGCCTTAAAATGAAGGTTCCATTTATTCAAAGTGTAACGAGATTACCAAAAAACCAAATGACTTATGAAATATCAGAAGAGGAAATTAATACAAAGGATAAAAAGAGAATTATTATTGATAATTATGCGGTATGGCGTATTACAGATCCAAAGTTATTAATTTCAAATGCAGGTACTATTGAAAAAGTAGAATCTCGTATGGAGGAATTTATCTATTCTGTTATTCGCTCTGAGCTCGGACGAATAGAATATACACAAATTATTAATGATGAAAATTCTTCTCGTGGAAGTATTAATGACCAAGTTACTGAACGTGTGAATGAATTGCTTGCAAAAGATAAATATGGCATAGAGGTTGTAGATGTTCGAATCCGTCGTATTGATTTGCCAACAGAAAATGAGCAAGCCGTATTTACAAATATGATTTCAGATCGTGAATCAATTGCTCAAAAATACCTATCAGAAGGTGATGCAGGGAAGCGCCGTATTGAAGCTCAAACAGATAAGAAAGTGCAAGAAATGCTAGCAAAAGCTAAAAAGGATGCCGCGTTAATTCAAGCAGAAGGAGAGGCGGAGGCAGCGAAAATCTATAATAAGTCATTTTCGCAAGATCCTGAATTCTATTCACTTTATCGTACATTAGAATCCTATAAGAAAACGATCGGTGAAGATACGGTTATTATTTTGCCATCTACTTCACCGTATGCAAAGGTATTATCTGGCTATATCAAATAATTCTGTAATCCTTGCAGGGGTTAAAATAAGAAGTCGCCTACCAGTTTGGTATGGCGACTTTTCTGTTTTTAATAATGTGTAAACTTATAAAATTTTATTATTATTAATTTGTATAGTAAGTAAATAATAGAAATTTATAAATTTCTATATCGTAGATTACTATAATCTGATAGAATAATGATGTTTAGAATGAAAAAATGGGGGTAATAGCTGTGAAATTACAAATTAGTACCTGGCTACAAAATTTAGGTATAGCCAGTAGTATTGCATCGTTGTTTACACTTTTCTTCCGTCTATCAGATTTTGAATGGATAACGAAAAGTGTTTATCATATACCAGTATTTTTTGTCATTTTGTTTTTAGTAAGTTTAATTATTGCTGAGGATGTCCGCAAAATATGTAAAAGAATATTTTGGTATGAAAAACGCAAGGTCAAGCGTCCTATTTGGCAAGTTGGTATTGGTTTTATTTTCTTTTTAGCACAAATTAGTATGGTGATGGTATTTAGTAAAGAGCTGACACAGCCACAATTGGGTGGGATGCCCTTATTTTTAGTGTTTGCTTTTATGAATGCGTTTATCTTAACGATTATCTATGAAGAAATATTTTATCGTACATCAAATTAATAGCATGCATTAATGAACTTTCATTCAAAGGATTAATCTCTTTTGAATGAAAGTTTTTTTCATTTATTTATCTTGATTCAGCAGGGCATACAAACACTATCTCCATTGTGTTGGTCTAAAGCCTCTGTTGGATGTCACGTATTTTGAACAGGAGCTTTTCGGGGGAGTTTGAAATAATCCTGACGAAATTACGCTATGGGCTTAATTGATTATGAGTGACTACAGATTGATGGTGTTTTCTGCTTAATCATCAAATCTTATTTTCTAATGTTAGCGCTCAAAGTGAAATATTAACATTCATCAGTATTGTCTTCATTCTATCTATAGTACATTTAGGACGTATTTACTTACAGCTATAAGTAATTATTACATGGATAAAAGAGCGAAAGGAGAAAGTTTTTAGTACTCAGCATCCTGTGCAACCAGAGCTAATGAAGGGAATTTTGCTATGACAAAAAATTGCTGTCGAATAGCGCTACAAGTATTAGCGTTCATTTTAAGAAATTATATTTTTTAACCTAAATTTAACCTTTATTATGTATGATGATGAGGATTTTCCAATTGTAAATAACCTTAAAAAGTTTATGAGGGAATGACGGAGAGGGAGGTTTTTCATCAAATCTCTGAGTTTAATGCACAACTTATAGAATTAAATAGGAAAAAAGCCGCCATTTTATTTAAAAAAGATTTTATTCACCAACTTAAAAAATAAATGCTAGCCAGAGTAACTTGAAGATGCTACGTAATAACGGGGGATGGCCTATTCCTTTACTATCTTGCTAGGAGGAAAATTATGAAAAAAAATAAGCTATTTATTGTAGCGACTACTACTGCGGTGGGAGTAAGTACTATAATAACAGGTATAAGCACTACTGTAGAAGCAGCAACGACCAATTTTTTAGATGTACAAGAGGCAAATAGTCATTATACAGCCATTATGGATTTAGCAAAGCGTAATATTATTCATGGTTTCCCAGATGGCACATTTAAGCCAAATGAGTTTGTCACATTTAAGCAAACAGCGAAAATCATAGCGGGTATACTCAATTTAGATGCTAGTGATGAACAAGAATGGGTAGCTTTGCAAGCAGCAGGTCTTATGGATAGCTCATTAAATCCAAATGATCCTATTACACGCAACGACATGGCAAAGGTCATTACGAAGTCATTAGGGCTTACTGCATCCGGTAATGTGTCAATACCCTTTACAGATGTGTCGGCAGAACATCAGCAAGCAGTGACAGCACTATTTGAATATGGGATTACAAAAGGAACATCGACCACTACATTTAGTGGGGGCAAGTTTGTGACAAGGGGACAGCTTGCTTCATTTATTGTAAGAGCTGAGCAGATCATAAAGCAAGTTTCAACAGATACAGGTATTGCAGGGGCGACCGTTACAGTGGAGCACATTCACAACAACAAGGTTACAATTGGGGGGCGTGAATGGCCAATTGGCAAAAATGCAAAGACTATATTAAATGATAAAAACGCTGCTGCATTAGAAAATGCACAGCTAGATGTTATTGTGGTGAATGGTGAAATCGCTGAGGTATTAGCGATTGATTTATACACATCTGGACAGCAGGGTGCAAAAGTTGTGCTGGATGGTGGCAATACCTCTATAGGCAATATCGTAGTTCATGCAGATTTTGTTGAGCTGAAAAATATGGTTGTCACAGGGGATATTCGTGTCCTAGGGCGAACAACTTCTATAGCACTGAATCAACTAAAGGTAAAAGGGGAGCTATACCTAGAAGAAGGTGAAGCTTCAAAAACGGCATCACTTAACAAAGTAGCCGTTATTAATGACAACCCTATTACGGTTGAAATGACTAGAAGTGAATTTGTAGCTCTTCTTGTAAAAAGAACGGCATTTATTAACTCAGATTCATCACTACCAGTCGTAACTCATTTGGGAAGTAATTTACAGATTAATGCACCTAATATAGGGCTGCTTAATTGGGAATCGCCACCTGAAGGCTCACAATTAAGCGGAAATGCAGATATTGGAACAGTCACGATTGGTGCTGAATATGAATTTAGGTTACAGCGAATGCAAAAGCAGCTTGAAGCCAGTCAAGTCTTTTTAAGAGATCAGCAACAATTGCAGGAGCAAGAGAAAAAAGCAATATTGACTAAAATAAGTGATTTAACAACTGAATCAGTAGGCTTGCAACAGCAGATTAATGATTTAACAAAGGTTAAAAGGACACCAATACAAGATAGTCAATTAGCTCTATTAAGACAAAAATTGCAACAGATAGAAAATGAGCTACTTTCTCTAAGAGTACGATCAAACCAGCAGCAATCTAGTAATAACCCAGCAGGAATACCCAATTTGCCAGGATTATTCCCTTCAGTTGAACAAACAACACAAGTGGAAGAAAGAATACGACAGATACAAGAAGAGTCAAGAAAGCTGCAACAACAAAATGAAGATTTTAAAAATCTAATAAAGACTGCTTTACAAATTAATGGAACAATAAATATTGGTAATATCATTGTACCATCACCTGCTGTTTCAACCTTCACTCTTGGACCAGATGTCCGCATTCATAATATGATGACAGATATTTCTAGAGAAGCGCTGCTTGCAATATTCACAAATGTTCGTCAAGGGCAAATTAAAACATTAATATCTGCGAAGGGCCAACAAACACCTTTTAACCCAATGCCTGCAGAGGCTACAGACAGTGGTTCAAGTAGTAACAGTGGAAGTAGTCCTGGTGGTAATAACACAGGTGGAGGAAATACAACAACACCTGTAGATACGACAACCCTTAAGAAAATGATTAGTAATGCGAAGGAACGACTTGTAGCCGTGCAAAATGGAGATCACCCTATATCTGAAAATGGCTTTGATATTCCACATGCACAGCAATGGATACCTAAAAAAGCAACAGACGCACTGCAAGCAGCAATAACTGAAGCTGAAGCAATGGTAGCTAAAGTAGCTCAAGGACCAATGGGTTACCAGCGAGTCGCTTCTTTAACAAATACGAATATTTTACTAGCTAACACACAAACAGATATTCATCATATGGCAGAAAAATTAGAGAAGCTGATGAATTTACAACCAATTAATGGGTTGAAAGAGATAGCAACAATCCAACGCCTGTTAAATGGCAAAGAGATTACGAGCATACCAGACATCGAAGAAGTAACTGTGGGCAGATTATATGAAGCGATAGAACAATTGTTAAGGAACGAATTCGAACTTGAACAAGAGCCTCTAACTGTTGAGGAGCAGGAATTAATTATTGCCATGTTAAGGGAGTATAAATATCACATTCAAATCATTGACAATCAAGTAACGATTCCATTAAATGAAGCCATTTCATATACAAATCCTGTGACAGGTCAAACATCAGAGCTTGTACCAGCAATATCAGCAAAACTGACACTTGTAGAACCACAACCGCTTATCATTAATGAGGTCTCTTATATAGATAATGAGAATATAAGGCTCACGTTCTCTTCAAATATCGAGATACCAGAGGGCGAGCAATTTATATTTATGATAAATGACTCATTAACCCCGCTGTATGGAACAGTAAGTAGCAGTACAGGAAATAGTGTAATCATTCGAATTGATGGTATTGTTCCATTATTTGCAACCTTTATACACATTGAACGTGAAAGTAAACCTGAACATAACCTTTTGAAAGAACCATTTACAATGGAAAACACAAACGTTTGATAGTAAGTAAGAAAGTCAATCGCCATGAGCGGTTGGCTTTTTTGATAGGAATGGTAACCCTGAGGGACTAAGATAGCACAATGAGACCCCTAAGGTTTTTTTGTGAAATGCATTGTTATTGTTGGCAAAATGGCTGTTTTCTCGATAAAGTAGAAAGAAGAAGCATTTTCAAACATACGTTTTCGTTTTACAATTAAGTAGAAGACAGCGCAGGAGGATAAAATCATGAAAAAGGAAAAATTACTATTATTGGACGGTAATAGTTTAGCGTATCGCGCGTTTTTTGCGTTGCCATTGTTGACGAATGATAGTGGCATTCATACTAATGCTGTATACGGCTTTACAACAATGCTACAAAGAATATTAGAGGAAGAACAACCAACAAAAATCTTAGTGGCTTTTGATGCTGGGAAAACAACATTCCGCCATGAAACCTTTACGGAATATAAAGGTGGGCGACAAAAGACTCCGCCAGAATTATCTGAGCAATTCCCTTATTTACGTAAGCTCATTGACGCATATGGTATTAAACAGTACGAGTTAGAACTGTATGAAGCGGATGATATAATTGGAACACTTGCAAAAGAAGCTTCATCACAGGATATCGATGTCATCATTGTTTCTGGAGATCGTGATTTAACACAGCTCGCCACAGAGCAGGTAACTGTGTACATTACTAAAAAAGGTATAACTGAAATTGAGAAAAATACACCAGCTTATATTGAAGAAAAATATGGCTTAACCCCATCGCAAATAATTGATATGAAAGGGCTAATGGGGGATGCTTCTGATAATATTCCTGGTGTACCTGGTGTCGGTGAAAAAACGGCTGTTAAATTACTGAAAGAGCATGGTTCAGTAGAGTCGTTATATAAAGCGATGGATACATTAAAGGCTTCTAAAATGAAAGAAAAATTAGTAGCTAATGAAGAGCAGGCAATCATGAGCAAAAAGCTTGCAACCATTTTTACGGATGCGCCAATAGAGGTTGCGCTTGCTGATCTTGCTTATAATGGTCCGAATGAAGAAGAGCTAATAAATGTCTGGCGGGAGCTTGGCTTTAAATCACTGTTAGAAAAAAGTGATTTTTCTGTCCAAGAAGAAGAACAAGCACCATTCGACTATGAAATTGTGCAGGAAGTAAAGCAAGAACACTTAAAGGATATTATGGCAGTGCATTTGGAGCTGGAGGACGAACATTATCATACATGTCAGCAACTAGGCATTGCTCTAACTGATGGAGCGAAACCAATTTACGTACCTTTTGATATAGTAGCTAAATCAGATGTTCTTCGTCTATGGCTAGAGGATGCGACAAAAATAAAGTATATGTCAGATTCAAAGGCAGCCCAAGCGGCATTAAGACGTGCAGGGATTCGTTTAGCAGGAGTTGAGTTTGATTTATTGCTTGCTTCTTATATCAATAATCCTGGGCTAAGCGGAGATGATGTAGCAACACTTGCAAAGGAACTTGGCTACCGTAATGTGCAGGCAAATGAGACCGTTTATGGTAAGGGTGCAAAACGAGCTATACCTGCTATTGATACACTAGCAGAGCATACTAGCCGCAAAGCCTTTGCTGTGTGGTCAGTACAGCCAAAGCTTGAGACATTGCTAAAGGAAAACGAACAATTTGATTTATATAAAAATCTAGAACTCCCATTAGCTTCTATATTGGGTGAGATGGAAAGTGAAGGAATTACAGTCAACCGTGCTACTTTAGAGAAAATGGGACAAGAATTGAATGACAAATTAGTTGTTATTGAGCAAGAGATTTATGCGGAAGCTGGAGAAGCCTTTAATATTAATTCACCAAAACAATTAGGGGTTATTTTATTTGATAAGCTTGGACTGCCAGTTATTAAAAAAACAAAAACAGGCTATTCAACGGCAGCAGATGTGTTAGAAAAATTAAAATCCGAGCATGCGATTATTGAGCATATTCTTTTATATCGTCAGTTAGGTAAATTACAATCAACCTATATTGAAGGCTTGCTTAAAGAAATTCATAACGAGGACGGCAAGGTGCATACCCGTTTCCAGCAAGCATTAACGGCTACAGGACGTCTAAGCTCTACGGATCCAAATTTGCAAAACATTCCTATTCGTTTAGAGGAGGGACGCAAAATCCGTCAAGCATTTGTCCCATCAAAAGAGGGCTGGATACTGTTTTCTGCTGACTACTCACAAATCGAATTACGCGTTCTGGCACATATGTCAGAAGATAAAAACCTTGTAGAGGCTTTCCGTGAAGGGATGGACGTTCATACACGTACCGCAATGGATGTCTTCCATGTATCAGCTGATCAGGTTGATAGTAATATGCGTCGTGCAGCAAAGGCAGTTAACTTTGGAATTGTCTATGGAATTAGTGATTATGGTTTATCACAAAACTTAGATATTACTCGTAAGGAAGCAGCAACATTTATTGAAAAATATTTCGCAAGTTTTCCAGGTGTAAAACAGTATATGGATGATATTGTGCAGGATGCGAAATTTAATGGTTATGTCACGACGATTTTAAATAGACGACGATATTTACCTGATATTACAAGCTCCAACTTCAATATACGTAGCTTTGCAGAGCGCACTGCCATGAATACACCTATTCAGGGAAGCGCTGCAGATATTATTAAAAAAGCAATGATTGATATGGATGCTCGCTTGAAAAAAGAGAATATGCAGGCAAAGCTTCTTTTACAAGTGCATGATGAATTAATTTTTGAAGCGCCTAAGGAAGAGGTTGCATTGCTTGAAAAAATTGTTCCCGAGGTTATGGAGCATGCCATAGAGCTTACCGTACCGTTAAAAGTGGACTTCAATCATGGAGCAACTTGGTACGAAGCAAAATAAGGAGGGATTTAAATGCCTGAATTACCAGAGGTTGAAGGTGTCGTCCAGGCATTAAAGCCTAAAATGGAGGGACGGACAATCCAACAGGTGCAGCTTTCTGAGGTCATTCGTTTTTCCTTTGGGGAAGGAAAACAATGTATTGTCAAGCAAGCTGAGCCTGATGCCTTTGAAATGTCCTTAACCCAAATGACCATTACAAAAATCGAGAGACGTGCAAAGTATATCTTTTTTCATATGCGTAAAGAGAATGTTCCCTATGTGCTTGTTAGTCATTTAGGGATGACAGGTGCATGGTTTGTGGTAAATTCGCCAGAGGAAATCAATGAAGCAAAATTTCAAAAGCATATACATGCTACTTTCAAAATGGCAGATGGCGGTTTTTTAATTTATTCAGACATTCGCCGTTTTGGTGAACTTCGTTTTTTAGAAAAAATTGAAGACCATACACCGTTAACAAAAATGGCACCAGAGCCATTCGATGAAATAGCTTGTGATTATTTTATTGCTCAATCAAAATTGCCAAAATATGAGAATAAATCCGTAAAGGAAGTTATTATGGATGGACAGGTAATTTCGGGTTGTGGCAATATTTATGCAACTGAGGCATTATTTGCTCAAAAAATTCATCCAGCTCGCAAAATGAACCGTATTAGTGAAAAGCGTAAACGTGCACTATTTGAAGCGATTGTTACTGTTTTACGTCAAAGCATTAACGCCGGAGGTTCAACGATTTCAGATTATCGTAATATTAATGGTGAGGCTGGAAGCATGCAAAATCGACTTCAGATGTATGGGAAAAAGATGTGTCCAGTGTGTGATACGGCAACGAGCCAAATGACAATTGGTGGGCGCACGTCTGTCTTTTGCCCAAATTGTCAACATTAAAGGGGAATAAGCGATGATTATCGGATTAACAGGAAGTATTGCGAGTGGAAAAAGTACCGTTGCGAAAATGATAACAGCTCTTGGTTTGCCAATTGTCGATGCAGATATTGTAGCGCGCGATGTTGTGGAACCAGGAACGGAAACACTAGCATTAATCGCTGAGCAATTTGGACAAGATATTCTGCTGGAAGATGGCACTTTAAATCGTGCTAAACTTGGCGATATTATTTTCCATGAGCCTGCAAAGCGCAAAATTTTAAATGATATTATGCATCCCGCTATTCGTCAGGAAATGCTGCGCCAGCGCGATGCCTACTTAGAGGCTGGCAACAAGCATGTTGTAATGGATATCCCACTCCTATTTGAAAGTAAGCTACAGCATTTCGTTGAGCGAATCATTGTGGTTTCTGTGAGCGAGGAAGTCCAGCTTCGCCGCTTAATGGAGCGCAACAATTTGTCGAAGGAGGATGCATTAGCGCGAATGCATTCACAGCTCCCGATGTCAGTGAAGGAAAAGGGAGCACATGCAGTTATTTACAATAATGAAAATTTAGGACAAACAGAGGACCAATTGAAAAAAATTCTTACAAAATGGGATGTTTTAGATGCTAATTAAAATCCTGTAAATAAAGACATTTTTTCATTGCCTGATGCGTAGTAAGCATATCTTGCTACGCATTTTTTATGTTTGCTTACGCCATAATAGGGATAAAATTTGACAAAATTATTTTTCAGAAAATAAGAACTTTAATATTATGAGTATATAATGTTCATCTTTTTTAAAATTGTGTTATACTAATCACCATAAAGTATATAATTAATCTGAGTATGTACTCACAGGAGGATTTTATAAATGACAGTATCAATTGCTATTAATGGTTTCGGACGTATCGGACGTATGGTTTTCCGCCAAGCGATCGTACAAGAGGGTTTAAATATTGTGGCTATTAACGCGAGCTATCCAGCAGAAACGTTAGCACATTTGATTAAGTATGACACAAATCACGGAACATTTGAAGGTACGGTTGAACCAGCAGGCGATGCTTTAATTGTAAATGGTAAACGTGTTCAAATTATTAGCGAGCGTGACCCTTTAAAATTACCATGGGCTACAATGGGTGTAGATATTGTTATCGAAGCAACTGGTAAATTTAATGATCGTGAAAAAGCAGCGATGCACCTAGATGCAGGTGCAAAGAAAGTAATCTTAACAGCACCAGGTAAAAACGAGGACGTAACCATTGTTTTAGGTGTAAATGACGATAAACTTGATATTGCAAAACATGATGTTATTTCAAATGCATCTTGTACTACAAATTGCTTAGCACCAGTTGCGAAAGTATTAAATGACACATTTGGCATCGATAATGGCTTAATGACAACTGTTCATGCCTATACAAATGATCAAAAGAACCTAGATAATCCACATAAAGATTTACGTCGTGCACGTGGTTGTGCGCAGTCAATCATTCCAACATCTACAGGCGCTGCAAAAGCATTAAAGTTGGTATTACCAGAATTAGAAGGAAAAATTCATGGCATGTCACTTCGTGTTCCAACACCAAACGTATCTTTAGTGGACCTTGTAGTGGATTTAAACACAGATGTAACAGTAGATTCTGTTAATGCTGCATTTGTGAAGGCTGCTACTGAAGGACCAATGAAAGGAATTTTAAACTTCTCAGTTGAGCCACTAGTATCTTCTGATTACAATACAACAACTTACTCTTCTACAGTTGATGGACTTTCGACAATGGTAATGGGTAGCCGCAAAGTAAAAGTACTTGCATGGTACGACAATGAATGGGGTTATTCTGCACGTGTAGTAGATCTTGTGAAAAAAGTGGCAAACGCTTTAGAAACAGTTAACGCCTAATTATTATACCAAGCACATTGAAATCACCAGGATTTCAATGTGCTTTTTTGTTAGAGTAATAGTTTCTTGCATTAGCTTTTTAAGGGAATTTACTTGGAAAATTGTTGCCATCTATACTTGTACTTTCTGCTTTCAGGGTTTATCATGAGCACACTAGTGTGAATGCGCTTTTCTTACATGTGGGAAATTTGTTATAATAGGAATATTAAATTGTTGTGAAATCAGGAGAGTAAAGATATGAGATGTCCATCTTGCCAATTTAACGGAACGCGTGTAGTGGATTCGAGGCCAGTAGATGATAATAAAGAAATTCGAAGACGTCGTGAATGTGAGTCATGTGGCTTTCGCTTTACAACGTTTGAAAAAATTGAAGAGACACCACTTGTTGTTGTAAAAAAAGAAGGTTCACGTGAGGAGTTTAGTCGTGAAAAGGTACTTCGTGGGCTTATTCGTGCTTGTGAAAAACGTCCAGTTGCCCTAGATGTACTTGAGCAACTCGTATTATCGATTGAAAAAGACCTCCGTCGTATTGGTAATTCAGAAGTACGCTCTGAGGATGTTGGGGAAATGGTAATGGACCGCCTAGCGAAAATTGATGAGGTAGCATATGTACGCTTTGCATCGGTTTATCGTCAATTTAAGGACATCAATGTCTTTATTGAAGAAATTAAAGATATTATTCAACGTCAGACAGAGCAAAAATCTTAAGTAATACAGAGAGGGTGAATGTCGTTGATTCATTTGTATAAGGAATTACAGCCTGCTGATTCTTTTGACATTCGTTTACCTCATGCACTTTCTACACAGGAACGTCAATTAGTAACATTATTTTATCAGCCATTAACTGGGGCAGAGCCGATTAGCCTTTATTTAACACTTTGGGCAGAAGCTGAGCAGATGCCAGGTCAGCAAATGACACATTATTATTTAATGAATGTTTTAGGGCTTCCGATTGGTAAAATATTTGAGGCACGAATAGCACTTGAAGCGATTGGCTTATTACGTACATGGAAGAAAGAAAATACGGGAGAACGAAGCTTTTTATACGAACTGATTCGTCCACTTGATGCAGATAGTTTTATGAAAGACCCGCTATTATCCATGTTTTTATTTAGTAAAATTGGAGAGCAAGCTTATCGGAGGCTGCGACAGCGTTTTATAGCTCCTGCAAGAGATGCTGAATTTAAAGACGTATCTCGGGCTTTTATTGATGTTTATAAGCCTGTAAATTCAAATATTCCGGATGATTTACAAGCTAGTAAGAGTAGCAAGGATAATCAGTCAAAAATATATCCGTTTTATTTTGACCAGTTTGATTTTGAGCTTCTTAAAGCAGGGTTATCTGAGCAATTAGTGCCTGCCAGTTTACTTACATTAGATGTTCGTGAAACAATTGCTAAGCTTGCATTCCTGTATCATTTAACTGCACTAGATATGCAAAAAATAGTGATTCTAGCTTTAGATGATGATGTGAGCATTTCACAGGAGCGGCTTCGTAAGGCTGCGGCTGATTTTTATAAGCTAACGGTCTCAAAAGAGCCACCAAAATTGATGCGAGTAAATGAGCCAGCCCCTGTAGAAGAATCAGGACATAAAACAAAGGATCAGGAGCTACAGCAATACCTAGAAACCACACCTCCTATTCAAGTGCTACGAGATATTAATAACGGTAAAGAGCCTCTACAAACCTCTGTCCAACTTGCTGAAAGTTTAATTGTTCAGCATGGCATGCCAGTAGGAGTTGTCAATGCTCTTTTAGAATATGTAATGCTTACTACGGATATGAAGCTACCTAAAAAGTATGTAGAGACGATTGCAGATCATTGGGTTCGCAAAAATATTCAAACTGCTAAGGAAGCAATGGAGCTTGCGCGTCAGGAGCATGATAAATACACTACTTGGAAAAATAAACCCCAGACACCGAGTAAAAGCAGTCAAAATGTCAAAGGACGTTCAGGAAAGCAACGTGAAGAGAAGGTACCTGAATGGTTTTACAAGCGTAATGAGCAGCAGGAGGAAAGCACCTCAAGCACGATGGATTTTGAAAAAGAGCGAAAAAAAATATTAGAAATGCTAGGGAAAAGTGATAAATAGGAGGGTGAACGACAATCGAACAAATTAATGGACCATTAAAAAGAGCAGTTAATGTACCATCATTTCAAGAGCGTTACGAAGCGATGCGTCGAGAAATTTTAGAAAACCCTCGTGTGCAAGATTTTTTAGCAGCGCA
>Ga0213823_1001572_pt1 | contig 13742 bp, 13 predicted proteins | sample MC6MC0907MG_FD_179887 | JGI IMG/M metagenome (GOLD analysis project Ga0213823, IMG submission 179887) | Enriched soil aggregate microbial communities from Iowa State University, Ames, United States - MC6-MC0907-MG | ecosystem: Environmental > Terrestrial > Soil > Unclassified | place: USA: Iowa...
TTCTTCGAGGCCGGCCCCGAGCGCATGGTGCAAGGCATGGAGCGGCTGCTGAAACGCATCGACGAGACCGGCGCGCTGAGCATCGACCTGCCGCGTAATGCGGCCGAGCATTTCTTCTGCCTGATCAAGGGCGCGGGGAATTTTCGCTTGCTGTATTGCTGCGGTGAGCCGCTGAGCGAAGAAGCTGCAGAGAGTCATGTGCAGGAAGTGGTGGGGTTGTTCATGCGGGCGTATCGGCCCTGATTTTGCGGAGTTTTTGCGGACGCCTTCGCGAGCAAGCTCGCTCCCACATTTGAAATGCATTCCAAATGTGGGAGCGAGCTTGCTCGCGAATGGGCGCAACTCGGTCTTAAGGTTTTAACGCTTTCTTCGGGTAGATGTCATACCGGCTCGATTTGCCATCCAGCGCATGACTCGGTTTCGGCCCTTCAATACACGGTGCCTTGCGCGGGCGCTTGACCACCACCCGGTGTGTCGCCAACGCCAGTGCCGCTTCGAGCAGTGCCGGCGCATCCGGATCATCACCAACCAGCGGCCGGAACAGGCGCATTTCCTTCTTCACCAGCGCGGTTTTCTCGCGGTGCGGGAACATCGGGTCGAGGTAGATCACCTGCGGCGGCTCGCCCTCCCAGTTGCGCATGACCTCGATCGAATTGCCCTTGAGCAGCTTCATCCGCGCGACAATCGGCGCCACGTCGAAATCTTCCGCCGCCCGCGCCAGACCATCCTCCAGCAACGCGCCGATCAACGGCTGGCGTTCGATCAGGCTCATCTCGCAGCCCAGACTGGCCAGCACGAACGCATCCTTGCCCAGCCCCGCTGTGGCGTCCAGCACCCGAGGGCGCACGCCTTGGGCGATGCCGACCGCCTTGGCGATCATCTGCCCGCTGCCGCCGCCGTACAGACGCCGGTGCGCCGCGCCACCCTCGACAAAGTCCACCCGCACCGGCCCTGGTGCATCCGGGCCGAGCTGTTGCAGCTGCAAACCCTGCTCGCCGACCTGCAAGGCGAACTCACCGTCGTCCACCTCCAGCGGCAGGTCCAGACGCTTGGCCCATTGCTCGGCTTGCGCTTCAAACGTCGGGCCGAGGGCCTGGACATGGATGCGGCAGGCCGCGGGTTGCTCAATCATGAAAACACGCTCAAAAAAGTTAAGGATCGGCAAAAAGTGGCCGATAAACCAATCAACGCGCATTTTGCCAGAGCTGAGCGTCAACCGAAAAAAATGTCAGGCATTCTTCCCACATCGATTGGCTACATTTCGCCCAAGGGCGACTTCAGCCGTCATAACACTCAAGCATTGGGCGGCGTCAGTCACCTGTGGCAGGATTTCTTTGCCCAGGCGATGGCCGAACAAACGAGTGATGTGGTGCCGGCCTGTGGCACCTTTCCACCGGTTGACCTGAACAGCCCGGAAGAACCGACCCTGGGCAGCGAGCTGCACGCGCACATCGTCGAGCAGCGTCAGTGCGACGTGGTCGAGACCGAGGTGCGTCCGCCGGAGCCGCTGTTCCTGCCGATCGCCGAGTTCGAAACCGATCTGCTGGACAAGCCGTTCCCACCGTTCCCGCCAGAAGAACTCAAGGCTCAGCAAGAGCAGCAGGATTTCGACAGCAGTTGGGTTCGTCCGATCGTGATCAACAATGGTCAGCCGGTGCCAGAGCCTGGCCCGGCGCCGCAGAAGAAGCCGCTGTACCTGCCGATTGCCGAATTCGACCTCGACCTGCTGCAAAAACCTTATCCGCCGTTCCCGCCGGAAGAAATCGTCGAGCAGCAGAAAGCGCTGGACTTCGATAACGGTTGGGCGCGCCCGATCGTGCTGCAGAACCTGCGCCTCGCCGCCTGATCCCTCAGCGACACACGCTCCAGCGCCCGACATCGACATGAAAGTGATTGCGGTGGGCGGCGTTGTAATCCGGACTCAACACCACACTAAACGCCTCACAGGCGCCATCGCGCACCTGACGTAGAAACTGCGCGTCCTGATTTTGCTTCGGCCAGTCCCTGAGCACGCTGATGCTGCGCCCGTCGGCCAGCCGAAATCCGCTGATGTCCAGCGCATCGGCACTGGCATGCCGACTGAGCGCCCCGCTCTCGCGGTTATAGACATTGCGACAGGCGAAGCTGCCGAGGTGATCAAGGCGCGCCACCCTCTGCCCGTAAACAGATTGCGCGGCGGGTTGCAGGCTATGCCGTTCAAACATCGCGTAAGCCACCGCCAGCGGGCAACTGGCGAGGAAGCTGCTGCTCAGCGCCACCTCACCGCCCTGCACGCGCACGGTGCCGATCAGCGGGCACTTGGCGTCAGGGCTGTCGGCTTGCGCGGTGACGCGCAGACCCGAGTTGCTCAGGACTTGTGCGCATAATTCGGGATTGCCGCGCAGGCGCATCAGCTTGAAACCGGTCAGCCAGTTCGGCGCAGCCTTCACGTCCAGCGGCGCCCACGGGTTCCACTCGGCCGGCACGTCGAGCCAGCCACGCCAGACGCTGACCACGGCGCCCGCGATGATCAGCAGTACCGACAGCGCGATCCAGCGACTCATGCTCAGCCTTTGAAAAACTGATTGGCCTTGGCGTACGGCATCGACTGCGACGTAAAGCCGAACGTCCCGCGCTGCTGGATTTCTTCAGCCGCGCGGAAGAACTCGCCAAATGCCGCCAGCGCCAATGCCGAGCCGGTACTGACTCGCCGCACACCCATTTCTTCCAGCGCCTGCACGGTCAGTTTCAAACCGCCGGACATCAGCACATTGACCGGTTTTGGTGCCACCGCGCGCACCACCGCCAGCACCTCTTCGGCACTGCGCAAACCCGGCGCATACAACACGTCGGCGCCCGCCTCGGCAAAGGCTTGCAGGCGGCGGATGGTGTCGTTGAGATCGGGATTGCCATGCAGATAGTTTTCCGCGCGGGCAGTCAGGATGAAGGGAAATGGCAACGTGCGCACCGCGGCGACAGCAGCTTCGATGCGCGCCACAGCGTGTTCAAAGCAATAGATCGGTGCGTCGGCACGGCCCGTGGCATCTTCGATCGAACCGCCCACCGCGCCGGCCTCGGCCGCACGCAGCAAGCTTTTGGCGCACTCAGCCGGGTCATCGGCGAAACCGTTTTCCAGGTCCACCGCCACCGGCAGATCGGTGGCCGCGACAATCGCCCGCACGTTGGCCAGGGTGTCATCGAGACTCAGGGCGCCATCAGCCTTACCCTGAGAAAACGCGTAACCGGCGCTGGTGGTCGCCAATGCCTGATAGCCCAGACTGGCGAGCATCTTCGCCGAGCCGGCATCCCACGGATTGGGAATCACGAAAATCCCCGGACGCTCGTGCAGGGCCTTGAAGGCCTGGGCTTTGCGGGCTTGTTGGTTAAGGGCGTGGGCGTCCATCGGCAGGCTCCTGGGCAGGCATGAAAAACCGCCTCAGAGCAGACCAAGTTGCTCGGCGGCGGGTTCTCTGTATAGCTCAGGCAGGGATGGCAGGCCAGGCAAACGTTGCATCAATTGTGCGTGAAAACGTTGCGCCAGCTTCGCCGCCATGACGTTGTCGGCGGTGTGCAGAAAGATGTACGGCGTGCGGCCCTCTTCGATCCATTCGGCGATTTTCGCCACCCACGGCACCAAAAACGGATCGTTGGCTTCCAGCTCCGGGTGGCCGATGAAGCGCACCTGCGGGAACTGGGTGAACGCCGCCGGCCGCGTCGGCACCCGCGGCTTTTTCGATTGCGCGTGGATCACCGAAGACTCGGTCGACAGGCAACTGAACAGCGCCCGTGGATCGAGGCAGATGCGCTCCACGCCACGGTCGAGCAGCAGGCGATTGAGCAGGCGTTCGCTCTCGCCCTTGGCGAAGAACTGCTCGTGACGCACTTCCACCGCCAGTGGCCGGTCCAGCGCGTCGATGAACGCGGTCAGCTCCGGCAATCGATGCGGGGTGAAGCTTTTCGACAGTTGCAGCCACAGCGGCGAGACGCGTTCGCCGAGCGGGCTGAGAAGATTTACGAAAGTTTCAGCGGCAGTCAGTTGATCACGCAGATCACCGCTGTGGCTGATGTCGCCGGGAAACTTGGCGGTGAAGCGAAAGTGTTCGGGCATGGTCTCGGCCCAGCGCTGCACGGTGGCCGGCGAGGGGCTGGCGTAGAAGGTCGTGTTGCCCTCGACGGCGTTGAACACTTGGGAGTAGAGGCTGAGGAAATCGGCGGTCTTGGCGTCTTCGGGGTACAGATACTCGCGCCAGGCGTTTTCGCTCCAGGACGGGCAACCGAGGTAGTAAGGCAGATCCATCAGATGTACAGATCGAGGCCCAGCACATCCGCATCCCAATCGACAAAACCGGCGGTGCTCAGGTAGCTGGCCAGGGCCATCGCTACGCTTTTGCTCATGGCGCGGTGATAAATCATGTCTTGCTGTCGGGCAGGCAGATTGGCCAGGTGTTGTGCGGAGGCTTTGGCAGCGCGGGCGGCCAGTTGCTCTTCAGTCGGGAATTCCAGCTCGCCGTCGATATCGTCGACGGATTCATCCAGCGCCACATTACCTTTGCGAGGCTTGCGCTTGATCGGGTAGGACTGAGAGGAAAGGCCGTCTATACGCATAATTTCATGCTCGGTATCGATGATGGCAATTTAGCGGCACCTGACCGACTTAGCAAACCGCCGAGTGATAACTAGAACACATAAAGCGCAAAAGGTTTAAAACGGGGAGTTGGAAACTGACGATTGGCAGAATTTGGAATAAGACACGGAGTTTGTGGAGGGCTTTTGTGGTGAGGGGATTTATCCCCGATCGGCTGCGAAGCAGTCGCTGATTTTTGGGCCGCTTCGCGACCCATCGGGGATAAATCCCCTCACCACAGAAGCTTCCCTGCTAGAAGTAAGGCCTCAGCGAGCCTTCGGGGTGGCGACTTTGTCGCGCAGGTAAACCGGTTGTGCATCGTCTGCCGGGATCGACTCGCCGCGTTCCCAGGCAAACCGCGCCAGGGTCAGCAGGTCTTCGGCGTGAGGCAGCATGCCGGCATCGGAACCGCTCGGTTTGACCGCGATCCGCTCACCGTAACCCCAACCGGTACCAGCACCGAACCACTCACCGCTGGCATCGGCCGGCAGCGCCGCGACTTCCGGCGGCAGCACCGCTTCGCCACCGACCAGACGCATCTCACCGGCCGTCTCGCGGTAGCAGCCCCAATACACTTCATCCATCCGCGCATCGATGGCCGCCGCGACCTGGCTGACGCCGTGCTCGCGATAAGCACGTTGCGCCAGTACGGCGAGGTTGGACACCGGCAGCACCGGGCGATCCAGCGCGAACGCCAACCCCTGCACCACGCCAATCGCAATCCGCACCCCGGTAAACGCACCCGGCCCACGACCGAACGCGATCGCATCCACCGCTTGCAGCGTGGTGCCGGCATCGGCCAGCAGCTGCTGGATCATCGGCAGCAGCTTCTGCGCGTGCAGACGCGGGATCACCTCGTAATGGCTCGTGACCTTGCCGTCATGCAGCAAGGCAACGGAGCAAGCTTCGGTCGCGGTGTCCAGGGCCAGCAAGGTGCTCATCGATGTATCCAAAACAGGTGAGGGAAAAAGTGCGTCAGTATAAACAACTACGGCCCGCAAGCGGGCCGTGGATGATGCAGCCAATCAGCTTTTTCAGCTCAGCGCTTCAAGCACCTTGGCGGTGATCGCTTCAACCGAACCAACGCCCGGAATGTGGCTGTACTTAGGCTTGCCGTTGGCAGCGGACAGCTTCTGGTAGAAGTCCACCAGCGGCTTGGTCTGCGAGTGGTAGACCGACAGGCGATGACGCACGGTTTCTTCGGTGTCGTCCTTGCGCTGCACCAGCTCCTCGCCAGTGATGTCGTCTTTGCCAGCGATTTTCGGCGGGTTGTAGACGATGTGGTAAACGCGGCCGCTGGCCTCGTGAACGCGACGACCGGCGATACGCTGAACGATTTCTTCGTCTTCAACCGCGATTTCAACCACGGCGTCCAGCTCGACACCGGCAGTTACCAGCGCTTCGGCCTGTGGAATGGTGCGCGGGAAACCGTCGAACAGAAAGCCGTTGGCGCAATCCGGTTGAGCGATGCGATCCTGCACCAGCGCGATGATCAGGTCATCCGACACCAGGCCGCCGGCATCCATGATGCTCTTGGCTTGAACGCCCAGCGGAGTGCCGGCCTTGACCGCAGCACGCAGCATGTCGCCGGTGGAGATTTGCGGAATGCCGAATTTCTCGGTGATGAACTTAGCCTGAGTACCTTTACCGGCCCCGGGAGCTCCCAGCAGAATGACGCGCATCGATGTGCTCCTCAATTTTTTATATAGAAAACAACGGGATTCGCCTCTTTGGGCCAATCTTAAAAAACGGGTCGTGGCCGCACAAACGGCCAAAGGCTGATCAAGATACACAGCAGGCTGCGCCCACACAAGACGCCAAAAGTCGGAGAAACCGGCGCCCGCCGCGACCTTGCGACGCGGTAACCCAAGTCGCAACCCCATCATTAACTGTCGCCTGACGGCACTTTCTCCCTGTGTACAAAGCGGCACCCGGCCTGTGCACCGGGCGCCTGATACCATCGCAAAAACCTTAGCCGGTATTTCGCAAACCGGCGGCAATCCCCGCCACAGACACCAGCAGCGCCTGCTCCACCGGGCTGCCCTGCTCGACATTCTGTTGCCGTGAACGGGCCAGCAGCTCGGCCTGCAATAGATGAAGCGGGTCGAGGTAGGTGTTGCGCAGACGGATGAATTCCAGGGTGTCGGGGCTATGTGCCAGCAGCTGCGACTGCCCGGTCAGGCCGAGCACTACCGCGCACGCCTGCGACAATAGGTCGCGTAACTGCGCGCCCAACGGCAGCAGCTCCGGCTCGACCAGCCGCTGATCGTAAGACAGTGCGATGTCGGCGTCGGCCTTGGCCAGGACCATTTCCAGCATGTCGATACGGGTGCGGAAGAACGGCCACTGTTCGCGCATCTGCCCGAGCAACTGGCCCTCGCCGCGCTCCAGCGCCTTGCTCAACGCGGTTTCCCAGCCGAGCCAGGCCGGCAGCATCAGACGAGTCTGGGTCCAGCCGAAAATCCACGGAATCGCCCGCAGGCTCTCGATCCCGCCGGCACGGCGCTTGGCCGGACGGCTGCCGAGGGGCAAGCGTCCCAGTTCCTGCTCCGGTGTGGACTGGCGGAAGTACTCGACGAACTGCGGATTCTCCCGCACCACGGCGCGATACGCGGCGACGCCGTCGGCGGCCAGTTCATCCATCAGGTGCCGCCATTCGGGCGTTGGCGGCGGCGGTGGCAACAGCGTCGCTTCGAGCACGGCAGCCAGATACAGATTGAGGTTCTGCTCGGCGATGTCCGGCAGGCCGAATTTGAATCGAATCATTTCGCCCTGCTCGGTGGTTCGGAAACGCCCCGCTACCGACCCCGGCGGCTGCGACAGAATCGCCGCATGCGCCGGACCGCCGCCACGGCCCACGGTGCCACCGCGACCGTGGAACAACAGCAGCTCGACTTGCTGCTCGCGGCAGATCTCCACCAGCCGCTCCTGCGCCCGATATTGCGCCCAGGCCGCAGCGGTGGTGCCGGCGTCCTTGGCCGAGTCGGAGTAGCCGATCATCACTTCCTGCGGGCCTTGCAGCCTCGCGCGGTAGCCCGGCAGCAACAACAGACGTTCCATCACCGGCCCGGCGTTGTCGAGGTCGGCAAGGGTCTCGAACAGCGGCACCACACGCATCGGCCGCAGTACGCCGGACTCTTTGAGCAGCAATTGCACCGCCAGCACGTCGGAGGCGGCGCCCGCCATCGAGATCACATAGGAACCCAGCGAAGCACCCGGTGCCGCCGCGATCTCCTTGCAGGTATTGAGCACCTCAGCGGTGTCGGCGGACGGTTTGAAATGCGCCGGGAGCAAGGGCCGACGATTGCTCAACTCTCGGGTGAGGAAGCTGATGCGCTGTTCTTCGTCCCAGTCTTCGTAGCGACCGAGGCCGAGGTAGTCAGTGATTTCGGTCATCGCCGAGCTGTGCCGCGTCGAATCCTGGCGCACGTCGAGGCGCACCAGGAACAGGCCGAAGGTCACCGCCCGACGCAGGCAATCGAGCAACGGCCCATCGGCGATCACGCCCATGCCACATTCGTGCAGCGAGTTGAAACACAGCTCCAGCGGATCAAGTAGATCGCGATTGTTGTGGAGCACGTCGGCCGGCGCCGGCGTGGTCGCAGTCAGCGACGCATGGGCCCAGTTGCGCGTGGCGCGCAGGCGTTCGCGCAATTGCTTGAGCACCGCCCGGTAAGGTTCGGCGCTGTCGCCGGCCTTGGCTTTGAGCGCATCGCTGGCCTGCTGCATCGACAGCTCGGCGGCCAGGTGATCGACATCGCGCAGGTACAGATCGGCAGCCATCCAGCGCGCCAGCAACAGCACTTCGCGGGTCACTGCGGCTGTGACATTCGGGTTGCCGTCGCGGTCGCCGCCCATCCACGAAGCAAAGCGAATCGGCGCCGCCTCCAGTGGCAAACGCAGGCCCGTCGCCTCGTACAGCGCCTTGTCGGCCTTGCGCATATGGTTGGGGATCGCCTGCCACAGCGAATGCTCGATCACCGCAAAACCCCACTTCGCTTCGTCAACCGGGGTCGGCCGGGTGCGGCGGATTTCTTCGGTGTGCCAGGCTTCGGCGATCAGCCGCTGCAGGGTGTTCTGGATCTGTTCGCGCTCGGCGCTGGTCAGGTCGCGATGATCCTGCGCGGCCAGTTGCGCGGCGATCGCGTCGTACTTCTGGATCAACGTACGCCGCGCCACTTCGGTCGGGTGCGCGGTCAGCACCAGTTCGATTTCCAGACGCGCCAGTTGCCGCGCCAGCGATTCGGCGCTGTGGCCTTCGTTGCGCAGGCGGGCAAGCAGTTCCGGGAGCACGCGGGACTCGAACGGCGCTGGCTGCGACTCTTCACGGCGATGAATCAGCTGATACTGCTCGGCGATGTTTGCCAGGTTGAGAAACTGGTTGAACGCCCGCGCCACCGGCAGCAGTTCGTCCTCGCTCAACTGGTTGAGGCTGGCGCTCAGTTCGGCGTCCATCGAGCCACGGCGGTCGGCCTTGGCGCCCTTGCGAATCTGCTCGATCTTGTCGAGAAATTCCTCGCCGTACTGGTCACGGATGGTATTGCCCAACAGCTCACCGAGCAGGTGAACGTCCTCGCGCAAGCGTGCATCAATATCGGTCATCAGCAGTTCTCCAGCGTTAATCGGGACGGCGCAGAAACGAATGCTTTGCCCAGAGAGTGCCGCTCTACGGCGCTTCTTACAAGCAGACGACGAAGGGACTTTAAACCTTGGGGCTTGGAGCTAGTCTCAATAGCAAGCCGCACAACGGCTTGCCGCCGGCCCCGCCGGACACTCACCCAGGCCTGCCACGAGCAGGCGCGAAATGAGGTCATCATGAAAATTCGTGAACTCGCCCAGCATTGGGAAGAAAACGCCAAGGGTCGCCTGACCGACACCGGCTACACGATTCATCTGGACGTCGAGGCCGCTGCGCGACTGGCGGCGATTGCCGAGATGTACCCCAAACGCCACCCGGAAGAATTGCTTGGCGAACTGATTGGCGCCGCGCTCGAAGAGTTCGAGGCGAGTCTGCCGTATGTCAAAGGCTCGACCGTGGTGGCCACCGATGAAGAAGGTGATCCGCTGTATGAAGACGTCGGGCCGACGCCGCGGTTTCTGGCGCTTTCGAGGCGGCATCTGCAGGATTTGTCGACTGCTGCCGGCAAGCAAAAACACTGATACAACACAGATCAAACTGTAGGAGTGAGCCTGCTCGCGATAGCGGTGTGTCAGTAGCTATTGATGCTGACTGACACACCGCTATCGCGAGCAGGCTCACTCCTACAGGGGTCGTGTTTTCATCTGGAAAATTGCCTGTTTTCCCCCGCGCGTACCTCTCCCCGCCTCCAAAGTTCCCGGCTTAGAGCCTTGTCGGTTTGGTCAAAAAAAATTTTGGCGATAGGCCATCTTTTCTGAACTTTTGAAAAACGCCTCCGGTCGGAACCTGTAACCACGCCTGGAACGAGCGTTTCAAAAACGCGCTTTCACATGACGCTTGCGGCTCCTCGACCAGGATGGATTTTCGGTTTTATCAGGAGTTAAACAATGGAGTTGAAGACCATGAAGACCCAAACCTCGTTCTCCCACCTGCGCGGTCTGAAACTGGCTGCTCTGGCTATCGGTTCCAGCTTCGTTCTGGCCGGTTGCGCCGGTAACCCGCCGACCGAGCAGTACGCGGTGACTCAATCGGCCGTCAACAGCGCCGTCAGCGCCGGTGGTACCGAGTTCGCTGCAGTGGAAATGAAGCAGGCTCAGGACAAGCTCAAGCAAGCCGAAATCGCCATGCACGACAAGAAGTATGAAGAGGCTCGTACCCTCGCCGAGCAAGCCGAATGGGACGCTCGCGTAGCAGAACGCAAGGCTCAGGCTGCCAAGGCCGAACAGGCTGTGAAGGATTCCCAGAAAGGTGTTCAGGAACTGCGTCAGGAAAGTCAGCGCACCGTGCAGTAAGCGCGCATCCCGAATCGCAAAGCTGAAACTTTTATCGATAGAAAGGACGACAAATTATGCGTAAGCAACTGATGATCCCCGCTCTTCTGGCCGCAAGCGTTGCCCTGGCTGCCTGCTCCACGCCGCCTAACCCGAACCTGGAACAGGCGCGCACCAACTACGCCGGCCTGCAGGCCAACCCACAGGCGAGCAAAGTCGCTGCCCTGGAAACCAAGGACGCCAGCGATTACCTGGACAAGGCCGACAAGGCTTATCTGGACAAGCAAGACGCGGCCAAGGTTGACCAACTGGCCTACCTGACCAACCAGCGCGTGGAAGTGGCCAAGCAGACCATCGCCCTGCGCACTGCTGAGAACAACCTGAAGAACGCTGCCGCGCAACGTGCCCAGGCGCGTCTGGACGCTCGTGATCAGCAGATCAAACAACTGCAGCAGAGCCTGAACGCCAAGCAGACCGATCGCGGTACCCTGGTGACCTTCGGTGACGTACTGTTCGCCACCAACAAGGCTGACCTGAAATCCAGCGGTCTGGTGAACATCAACAAACTGGCGCAATTCCTTCAGGAAAACCCTGATCGTAAAGTGATCGTCGAGGGTTACACCGACAGCACCGGCGCGGCTTCGTACAACCAGTCGCTGTCCGAGCGTCGTGCCACCTCGGTACAAGTCGCACTGATCAAGATGGGCGTAGATCCTTCGCGCATCGTGGTTCAGGGTTATGGCAAGGAATACCCGGTTGCCGATAACAGCAGCGTCTCGGGTCGTGCGATGAACCGTCGTGTGGAAGTGACCATTTCCAACGACAACCAGCCAGTGATGCCACGTTCGGCGGTCAGCTCGAACTAAGCAACACGCGTTAACGCAAAAGCCCCGCCTGAGTGATCAGGCGGGGCTTTTTTTGGCCTTACACATTCCCCCCTTGTGGGAGCGGGCTTGCTCGCGAAAGCGCTGGATCAGTCGGAATATAGAGTGACTGACACACCGCTTTCGCGAGCAAGCCCGCTCCCACAGTTTTTATCGGGTTATGGTTCGAGTTTCTGCGGCGTTTCCTGGCCCATGCAGCGCACGGCTTTTTTCTGCGCATTGATCAGCACCCCGGTCAGGCCTTTCTGCTCGGTGTCGAACAGCACCAGCACGCCATCGATGCACTGCGCCACTTGCGGCGCCGGGTCGAGTGAGACTTTGTAGTCTTCGCCCGGCACGGTCTTGAGCATGGTGAATTCGTTGAGCAGCAGCGCATCCTCGGGTTTGGCGAAGTGCAGGTAACCGTAGTACCACAGGGCGCCGACGGTGCCGAGGATGCTGCAGATACCGGTGATGATCAGCGGGATGGCGTTACGTTCTTCAGTCATTGCGGACTCTCATCTTCAGAATTCGGGGGTTGCGGGTAGTTCGGGATCTCGCCGAGGCGGCGCAGGCCGTTGAAATGTTCGGGATCTTCCAGATAGCGCAGCATCACCTGGCGCCAGACAGGGTCACCGAAGGTCTGCACGTGGCCGCCACGGGTCAACTGCAACACCCGTGGTGGTGGCGCAGCCTGATACAGACGGATGGCGTTGGCCATTGGCACCAGCGGGTCATCGATGCTGTGAAAGATCAGTTTCGGCACGCCCGTGAGCTGCGGCATCGAGTTGATCGCGCTGTCGCCGTCCGGCACCAGCCACGACAGCGGCACCTGCAACGGCCAGGTCAGCCACGAGGTACTGAGGGCGTACTGGCCGACGCTGCGGTAACTGGCGGGCACACCGTCGAGCACGAAAGCCTTTAGCTGTTTCTGCCGCTCGGGGTGCTGCACCAGCCAATGCACGGCCATCGATCCGCCGAGGCTCTGGCCGAGCAGGATCAGCGGCTTGCCTTTGACCTCTGGCGCGTTGTCGAGCCAGGCGAACGCGGCGTCGATGTCCTGATAGATCGCCGGGAGACTCGGTTCGCCCTCGGACAAGCCGTACCCGCGATAGTCCACCAACAGCACCTGATAGCCGTTTTTCGGCAACCACCAACTGCCGCCGAGGTGCATCGGCAGATTGCCGCCGTTGCCGTGCAGGTGCAGGACTGTGCCTTTGACTTCGACGCCAGGTTTGGCCGGTAGCCACCAGGCGTTCAGCTTCAAGCCATCCGCCGTGACCAGTGTCACGGTGCGGTATTCGAGCTTGGCTTTTTCCGGGGTAAAGATCTGGCCCGGTTCGGGGTAGAACAACAGCGAACTGCAACCACTGAGGGTCAGGAGCAGGCAAAGGATGCCGAGGATTCTCATCCGGTGAAACCTCGCAGAATTCGAATTGGAATACAGTCAAAAACTGTAGGAGTGAGCCTGCTCGCGATAGCGGTGTGCCAGTCGATATTTATGTTGATTGACACACCGCTATCGCGAGCAGGCTCACTCCTACAAGGGGTTTGTGTGTGGTTCAGAGGATGTTGGAGTAATCCGCCTCGATCCGGTCCAGGCTCAAGTGATTGAGGAAGTTGGAGAAGCACATCCACGCCGACAGCGCGTTCATGTCGCGGAACTGTTCCGGCAGATATTTCGGCGGCACCACCAGACCTTCATCGACCAGTTGACGCAGGGTGCGCATGTCTTCCAGCGTGGTCTTGCCGCAGAACAGCAGCGGCACCTGCTCGAGCTTGCCTTTACGCACGGCCAACTGAATGTAGTTGTAAACCATGATAAAGCCCTTGAGATAGGACAAGTCTTTGGTGAATGGCAGACCGGTCGGGGTCGAGCCACGGAACACCCGGCTGGCGTTGCCGTAGCTTTCGGCCATTTCAAAGCCCTGCTCGCGGAAGAACTCGAACACCTGCAAAAAGTCCGCGCCCTCCTCGACCATGTGAATAGCGCGGGTGCGGTTGGTCAGTTTGCGCAGACGGCTTGGGTAGGAGGCGAAGGTGATGATTTCCATCAGGATCGCCAGGCCTTCCTGAGTCACCGTCGACGACGGTGGGCCCTTGGACAGGAAGGTGCAGATCGGCTGGTTCAAACCATTGAGCGTGGTGCCGACGTGCACCAGACCTTCGTGGACTTCCAGTGCGCGCACATCGCGGTCGTTGAACAGCGCGTCGGTGCGGATCTTGATGTAATCGGCGCCCGCCGCCGCGTCAGCGACGATGCCGTCGGACTCGAACACGCGGATGGTTTCCTCGGCCTCGCCAAACACCTTGTTCAACCGGGTTTGCAGCAGGTGCACGGCATCCTTGGCGGTGAGGATCTTCGG
>Ga0213823_1001574_pt1 | contig 13736 bp, 10 predicted proteins | sample MC6MC0907MG_FD_179887 | JGI IMG/M metagenome (GOLD analysis project Ga0213823, IMG submission 179887) | Enriched soil aggregate microbial communities from Iowa State University, Ames, United States - MC6-MC0907-MG | ecosystem: Environmental > Terrestrial > Soil > Unclassified | place: USA: Iowa...
AAGCCCCTGCCCCACGTCTGGGAAAACAACCGCACCGCCACCTGGGCGCCGTTTGATGAAGGCCCATCGCCGCATCGTCACGAGAAAGCCATCCTGACCGCGCTGCAAGACCCCGACGCCGTCGCCCGCGCCCGTATTCGCGTGGAAGACATCGAAGGCCCGGTCATGCTGCTGTCGGCCACCGACGATGGTTCGTGGCCGTCGAGCCTGTACTCGAAGATGGTGCAGGACAAGCTGCGCGAAGTGAAACACCCCTACCCCGTCGAATGGCTCGACTACGAAAACGGCGGCCACTCGATCCTGTTCCCGTACGTGCCCACCACCCAGCTCGTCTACGCCCACCCCGTGTCGGGCAAGATCAGCACCAGCGGCGGCAACCCCAAAGACAACGCGCGCGCCGACCAGGAATCGTGGGAAGGCGTGAAGACGTTTCTGGACGCGGCGGTGAAGGCGCGTGCGGCTGCACATTCGGCAAGCACTTCCGGCAACGCCGGCTGAACAGACACCAAGGAGTACATCCCCATGGCAAAACAACCCATCGTCTATGACGCCGTCAATGATCTGGTCGACAAGCTCGTCGGCCTGACGCCCGGCAGCAAAACTTTTGAGGTCCGCCACCAACGCGAAAAAGTCGCCGCCGCCACGCAAGGCAGCTACGACGCCCTGTTCGACCCGGCACTGCCCGGCTTGTCGCTGGCCGAACGCTTGCTGGTCGCGCTGTACGCCACCCGCATCAGCCCGTCGCCGCTCTTGGCCTCGCACTACCGCGCCCGCTTGGCCGAAACGGACGCTGCCCCCGCCGACATCGCCGCCGCAGAATCCGGCAAGCCGTCAGACGCCTCCACCCCGCGCCTGGTTGCGGTCTTGGAATTCACGCGCAAGCTGATCGAAAACCCCGTCGAAGGCGACGAAGCTGCGCTGAAGACCCTGCCGGCCGCAGGCGTCTCCACGCCGGCGGTCGTCACCCTGTCGCAACTGATCGCCTTCCTGTCGTACCAGACCCGTCTGGTTGCAGGCCTGGCCGCGATGAAAGACTTGGAAGGCCAGGCCCCCCGCGCCGCCGCCGTCCCGCCCGCGCCCTTCGAACCCAACACCGCCGCCACTGAACCCGGCGCCGTCATCAAGGCCCACGGCTTCACCAACGAAGTGCTGGAGTGGAAGGCATGGCTCGACGTCGTCAACGTCGACACCGCCACCCCGGAACAAGTCGCCGTCCTGGAAGAAAGCCACCCCAAGGCCAAGGTCTCGGACTACTACCTGTTCCTGGTCCACCAACCGGAAATCCTGCGCCAGCGCTCCACCGCCTTCAACGCCATCATGTACGCCCCGGGCGGTTTGTCGCGCGCCGAACGCGAGCTGGGCTCTACGGTCGTCTCGCGTGTGAACGGCTGCGTGTACTGCGCATCCGTCCACGCGCAGCGCTTCGAACAACTGGCCAAGCGCAATGAAGTGATCGCGCAAGTGTTCGAAGACCCCTACACCGCCGGCACCACGGCGCGTGAACTGGCGATTGCCCAGTTCTCGATCCAGATCACCGAAGCCCAGGCCGACGTCAACGCCAACAGCATGCAGGCATTGAAGAATGCGGGCTTGAGCGAAGGCGAAGTGCTGGACCTGCTGCACTCGGACGCGATCTTCGCCTGGGCAAATCGTTTGATGCTGAACCTGGGCGAACCGGTTTTTGCCACCGTAGGCTAAGACCCGCCTTTCCGCCGCCCTGCGGCCACGTCAGCGTTTTCGTTAAACTGACGCTTTCCGCGCCACTACGCGCCCCGCCTCGTGCGGGGCGCTTTGCCTTCCCCCATGTCAGAAAAAACCCACGACATCCGCCCCGGCCAGTCGATCGAACTGCTAAAAGCCCTGCACATCCTGACCCGCGACGGCAAGATGAACCAGGATAGCCGCCGTAAGCTGAAACAGGTCTATCACCTGTTTCAGTTCATCGAGCCGTTGCTGAAAGACGTCCAACAAGAACGCGGCGCGGTGACGCTTGCGGATCATGGGGCTGGGAAGTCGTACCTGGGGTTCATTCTGTATGACTTGTTCTTCAAGGAACAGAAGGATGCCGTCGGGAATGGGTCCCATATTTATGGGATTGAGACTCGTGAGGAACTGGTGAAGTCGTCAGAGGATCTGGCGAAGCGGTTGGGCTTTGGCGGGATGTCGTTCTTGAATCTGTCTGTGGCGGAATCGATTACTTCGAGTCGGTTGCCGGGGACGATTGATGTGGTGACTGCGTTGCACGCTTGTAATACCGCGACCGATGACGCGATTCACTTTGCGTTGGAGAAGAAGGCGAAGTACATCGTGGTTGTGCCTTGCTGCCAGGCTGAGGTTGCTTCGGTGCTAAGGAAGAATAAGGGCAAGGCGCTGGCTGATCCGCTGGCAGAGATTTGGCGGCATCCGCTGCATACGCGGGAGTTTGGTAGCCAGATTACGAATGTGCTGCGGTGTTTGCAGCTGGAAGCACATGGGTATCAGGTTAGCGTGACGGAGCTGGTCGGGTGGGAGCATTCGATGAAGAATGAGCTGATCGTGGCGCAGTATAAGGATTTGCCGACCCGGAAGCCTGCGGAGAGGTTGACGGAGATGTTGGAGAGGATTGGGTTGCAGGAGTTGAAGGATCGGTTTTTTGTGCCGGTGGCTGCATAAAGATGACGAAGGGCTCTGCGGAGCCCTTTGTGCTTTTTGATCGTTGTTTGGGGCGAGACAAAAACGTCACGCGCATCGTTGCGACTTCCATAGCGTTCCGCCGTATACTCGCCCTGCGGTCACACCAATGACCGTCCGGTTTGACAGCTGGAAATGACAAAAGGCGGACTGCCGCTGCAATAGCGGCATTTTTACGTCCGTAGGCCGACGCACGTCCCTGCTATGGGCGGGCCTTGGCTGGGGCACGCTCGCGTGCGCCGGTTTCTTTTGTCACCGGTCTGTCAACCCGGCCTTGCGCCCGCCCACCCCGATTGACAGCGGGGAGCGGGTCTAACGACGAAAGAGGCTGCGATGAATGATCACCCCTTTACTTATGACCGCTGGGCTACGCCGGATGATCCGGAATTTGCTGTTGTGCGGGTGGATGATTTGAGGAAGATGGAGCGGGCTTGCCAGGGGATCTCGGCTATTGCTCGAATCGTGGGGAATAGTTTGAATGAACCTGCGGCTACTGGTGCGCGACCGCTGGATGCTTGGATAGTGTCGAACTTGATGGGCAGCGTCGAAAGTCTTTGCGATCACCTAGCCACGATCGTAGACGTAGCGATTGATGAACCTTTGCCCCACGCCAAGCAGTCGACGGATAAGACCGCGCCGGTCCACTAGGAATGCCGTCTGGTCGAGCCGACATAAGTACTGTCGGCTCGTGTTGTCCTTGTAGGTCTGAAGCAAGTCTCGATTGATGTGGACTATCTACCAAAACCGCCATGCCTGCGACTGCATTGGCACGCAGCCGCAAGTCGTCGCAGAGCAGATAGCGTTCCGTCTTCCTTGCCGTCAACCAGATTATGAGGAGGCGCTGGATATTGAGCCCTCCGGCTGCGGATCTAGCGCGTCGGCATTTGCGATTGTCGGCAACCGGACGGATGCGGACCTAATTGCTTCTGGAGTTGCACTCACGGCAACGCTAGGTGCGAGCGACCCCACGACCGGAATCGGCGACGTAGCAATATTAGCCACTACGGCCACACACTCGGCAGGAACGGATGGCGGCGGCGGGAGAGGGGCGAGCGACGCCTTGTACTTGGCGATCAGGTCATTGATGATCTCCAAGCATAGGCATTCGTCATGGCCTGAGCCCATGTGTGCGCCGCGTTGAGCCATGCCGGCGATGCGGAGACGATCATCGGTGAATGGCCCGCCACTGTTACCTGGGCGGATGCTTCCAGCACCAGTGATCGTGAAACTGTTCATCCCCTTGTTTGGCTCAGTCCGATTGAGAACCTTCTGATCGTTGAAATCTGGAAGATTCCACCTTTTCCAATCAGGGAATCCAATCAGCGTGCCGTCCGCCCGGCGCTCTATGGGGTTGTCCATGGGAGCAAAATACCGGTGTGGCGGTACGGGATTTTCGAATGCTAGGATCGCGAAATCCATCTGCGCGTTACGGTAAACAATTTTTGCGGGCCAACCTTGCTTGGTGTCCGGCCGAATCAGGCTTAATGTTTGATTGAATATTTCCGGCGCTTCATAGTCGGTGTGAAATGAATGCCCATTCACGTCCGCAACCCCCTCGAACACGTGGTTGCATGTCACGACCAAATTCAATTCGCTATGGACGAAAGCAGTGCCCTGCCCCATTGGAATATCGTCCACCACTCCACGGGTACTTTGGTACTCGCCACACCATTCGACGACGAAACACGCTTCCAAAGCCGTAGCGTGATCCCGCACAACCGGCTCAACGGGAAGTTCAGACGCGACAAACGACGCGGCCGCTTGTTCTTTGTGAATTTGCGCGTTGTAGCGTTCGGCCAGCCGCGTATAGATCAGATCGTCCTTTCCGCGGATCATCCGCAGGTAAAGCAACTTCCCCCACAGCACGTTCTTCAATTTCGCAATATGGCCTGATCGATATTGCCGCCTCCACGGCTGCTGTTCGTACGAAAGGCTTGCAGAAGCGGCAATTCGGTACTGCCAACCTTTCTCGGCCGCAGCGTAGCCATTACGCTCCCACGCGTTTAGCGCACCGCGGATACGATCAATAAACTTCCGGCGCACATTAGGAAACTGGTTGACTGTCAGCCCGGTAACCTCCATCCGTCGATGTCTATCACTCAGTCGCGTCTTCGCCTCATTGATGTCGAAATGATGCTTGGTCGTGATCAGTTCCCGGAGTTCGGCACCCAAGGCAAGATGCCCCTCATCGTCCGCCATACAGATTGCGGGAGGAAGGCTTCGGCGAGTGCGTACGATGAACGAGAACGTGATGTCGTCGGCGTAACGGGTGTACGTTGCGCGGTTGCGGCGGGCCAGGTCAGTCAAGTCTCTGTCCGTCGTCCGGCAAACGAGGTTCGACAGGAGGGGCGAAGTTGGCGCACCCTGAGGTAGCTTGCCGTCCAATGTGCACATGTGCGCAATGACGGTCGCAACCTGATGCGAAAAGTTGAATGGTCGGCTTGTCAGCACGCCTCGAACGCGGAAAAAAGTGATCGATGGAAAGAAGTCTTTGAGGTCCAGATTAAGAATGAAATGGCTCTTTCGGGATGCGTGCGCCTTGGCATTTGACAGAATGCTCCTTTGACGCACGAACCCGTGCACGGCCGGTTTCAGTTGAGTCATCCGCTCCATCAGAAAGGCGAGGACCTTGTACTGAAGGAATTTCAGCCGCATTCGGGGTTCGGCAATCTCTCGCGGCGAACCATCCCGCTTCGTAATGGAGAATCGCTTATAGGCCGGCGAGGGGTAAATAATCGACGCCAACGTCGCGTATTCAATACTCAAAACAGAACGGGAAAACAACGCGACGTCGGTGCGCGTTAGCATTTCCGCTACTTCTTCCCAGGCTTGAATACCCACCTCCAGTCGGCCAAGACGTCGCCCCCTCCGTCTTTCTCCTGTACTGCGACGGCCAAGCGACAATCGGCACGACGCGTAACTACTGGGGATACCTCGTCGAAAGCCTGCGTTAAACGCGGGCCTGGTTAAGCTCCGAGAGGGGGCGACAGTCGATTGTCGCCAACCTTATTACAAACCTGCAATGCATCCCATCCATATTTTTGATTCGCACTACGTACCACTGCTTCGCATGGGGCGAGGGCATCAGCATCGGGGCGGGGCTTCAGAGGCTGCACGACTGCGCCAGCGCAATCCCACCGTAAGGTTCGCGCCAAAAAACTAAGCGTTTGATTGGAAGCAAGTTGTCCACCCATGATGCGGAATCGCTATCTCGGCGACACCATGCGGCTTGCAATGGCGCGTTGAGCGAGCACAATTCGGCGACATCGGGGTGACTTCGAATCATCCTCCTCGGAGGCTGGGATCCGACAAACTGAGCATTCCAACTACCGATCAAACGATCCCGCTGGGGATGCATCGCCACTGATAGGGCGCCATCACCGACGCAGAGGAGCAACAGTCCTCTAGAGTGATTCAATGTGAGGAGACGTGACGTTATGTTTCGGCTAATCTTGTGCTTAGTCTTCGGTCGCGGGGGTGGGGAGCCGACATCGCTACCTGGGAAGGAGGCCAGACCATTCATCCCGCCGCCAACAGCCAGTATCAACACCCGTGCGCAGCACTTCGCTATAGCGATCGTTAAGAAAATCCGAACCGTAAATAGCAGATTTCATTCACGCCAATCAAATAAATTTCAATGAATTCAGATACCATAAATCGGAAAATTGACGGCTGGCTCCTTGACGAATTCGTCTTGCCTGGCGCGCGTTTACATCAAGGGGACCTTATTAAATTTGAAGGCGAAACGACACCGCTAAGGAAAGCAGGTATCGTCGTGACTGCAGATTGTGACCTTGAAAACAAGAAGCATGCAAAATTGGTGACATTAGTCCCGGTGGTAACCGTCCGAGACCTTTTGGAAAATTATCTGCTTCCTGAAGACTGCGAAAAAAAGCGAAGCGAAATCGAGACATATGCATTTAGAAACTTCGGCATTGCCCGTTTTCAAGAACCTGAGATCATGAAGGCCCTTTTAGCCGAAAAAATTGCTACGTCATCTGCGTTGGGTAACGAAGCAGCGATGATCGCAGCCAAGGTCGTCACCGAGCAAATTACCTCCCTATCCGTCAGTGAATATAAATCTCTCATGGAGGCAATGAATAAAACGCCAAAAAAGGCCGAAGATTTGACGAGGCAGATAGGGGACAGGGGCGATCTTATGATCCTACCCGACCCTTCAAAACTCGGTATCTCTGGAAATATTGCTTGGGTAAGGCACATTTGGCAAAGTTCGCTCAGCTCAATTGCGTTGCGAACCTCAGAAATATCATCGAAGCCAGGAGAGAGAATAGCCAGACTAGACTCCCCATATCGATATCGCTTAACACAACTCATGGCACAGGTATTTTCTGACATCGGGCTTCCCAACGTCAAACATGCCATTAAAGAAGGAATCGAGGAGGCTTACAACTATGTGTAAATATATTCTTATAACCGAAGCAGCTCTCGATTTTTGCTTGATCAATAGCACATTTAGCGAACATCTCATGCCTAGAACAGGCGACGAGATCCGCGAACACACGTTAGCAGCGGATATCGTGGGGTACTTTTGCGCCAACGAACCTCATCGCCCGTACTTTTCCTTGATAAACATTGGATGCCTCTACGATCTTAAATCTCTAAATATCCAACCTGACGATGCTTACAGGCGAATAGCGCGAGTAGTTAAGGGGCTGAAATCGCCACCGATTCACCTGCCCCGACAATGGTCCGAGTACCATCATCGAAACCTTCTTGCATTTTTTGCGCTTGCCAAAGGAACATCTACGAAAAGATGGATTGTCGATTTAGATGGCTCCCTTAACGGAGCTCGATTTGACACGCTAGCTTCGACGAGTGCAGAAGTAGATCTCGCAAGACATATACCGGCCCCCTGGCCAGCCTCTATCGAAGAAGCACTTGAAGAGCTCGCGTCGCAGAAATTTGAATTTCAACACGCAGCCGGTACGGCCGCATTCGCGGCTGAAGTCGACATGAAAGCGATCGGCAGCTCGTCGGTCGCGAGCAATCGAAGTTATGAAGAATGGGATAGGCATTTATCCTCATCTCAGAAGGATATATTGTCGTATCCCATTGACTCGTCTATTCGGATAGTAGGCCCAGCCGGTTCAGGAAAAACTCTCGCGCTGTGCATGAGAGCACTCCACATTTCAAGAGATGCGGCCGTCAGCGCGAAAGGCAAAAAAATACTAATCGCGACGCACAGTTGGGCCATGGCCGAGAGAATTGATGGGGTACTCAGCATCTTGAATGGAGGAAGTTCTCCTTCGGGGATTACCACATTCCCCTTGCTGTCTTTGCTCGAACTTCACGCGGGTCACATTGGGCAGCAGCGAACAGACGTCATCGGCGATGACTCCACTGACGGGCGCTCAAAATCACTTGAAATTATCCGCCATATCCTCACGTCGTTTGAGAAAGCGGAACGTAATGGAATTTCTCCGTGGATTGCCAATGCGTTATCGGCAGCAGAAGGCAACAGGTCCCGCCTCGAACTCGTCATTAATCTCTACGACGAAATTGCAGGAATCCTAACAGCTTCCGGAGTGTCTCCGGACGATCCGGATTCCATTAGACAGTATATAAACGGCCATCGCGAAGAATGGATGCCCCCATTCTATAATGTAGTAGACCGCGGCTTCGTTATCGCCATATACAAAGAGTTCATTCAAGAGCTTATTGATCGATCTTCTATCACTACGGATCAATTCGTATTGGACTCTATTCGGGTCCTCGAGACCTTCACCTGGCGTATGAGAAAGGAAACTGACGGCTATGACTATATTATGATCGACGAACTTCAACTATTTGACCCACAGGAGCGATCTGCTTTAGAGCTCCTGGGAAGATCGAAAAAAGGCGTTCCATTCATTACGGCGGAAGACCCATCGCAAGGGGTATTCGCCGCATTGAACGCTCGCCCTGGCATCGCCCAAAACGAGCTTATTTACCTCGATACCGTACACCGATTCAACAAAGAAATATTTGACCTTATTAGTTTTATTTATCAGAAGTTCCCCTTGAATACACTTCCTTTGCGAATTGACGACTCCAGAGAGTCTCAAAAGCAACGCCCCTATCTCTATATCGCGGACAACGACCCCGATGCCATTTCGTTAGTCGGAAAAATCGCTGATCAAATAAACAATTCAGCATCCCCATCCGATCGAATTTGTATTGCGACTCTTGGAGACGTTGACAGTGAAGTGACCGCAGCGCTCGAGGGGCGAAAACTCTCGGTAACGAGACTCGCCAGCTTCGATGACGTTGAACAGCTTGCGTACAGCAAGCGGTCGATAATTGTCGCACCATGGCAGTTTGTAGGAGGCACTCAATTCAGTCATGTCGTTGTGGTAGCCGCTGCCGTCATCCCTCCGCAATCACAATTTACCAAACTTAGGGAATTAATCTCAGTCTATCTATCTTGCAGCAGAGCGGCCGAGTCGCTTACGGTGATCTGCTCGAATTACACACCGAGCGTAATCAACGAGGCCGTCGATCAGGGTTTGATAATTCGTGCAAACTTCTGACGTCAATCTCTCAGCCGCGCCGGAGGCCTAGCGGCGCTCCGTTCGCTGCGGCCAAGTTCAGCCATACATTGATAAACCTTTACCCCACCACTCCCCATAAAATTAATTGTCGCGCGCCGGAATTATATTTTCCTTGATCCATTTAACCGTCGGATAACCGAAAAATATGAAAATTGACAGGAAAAACTTCGCGCGCATCGGAACTACTGCCGGATTTTTCGAAAATGCAGCGGAACGCAGTTATGACAAATTCGTAGAGTTAAGTCGAGCCATTGAAAATAGGGACGAGCCGGAGCACGATCCTGAGTTTGACGAAGTTTGCACACAGAGAGATATTGCAGGGGTAGAAACGATAGTATTCGCCGCTATGTGCTTCGAATCGGCGATCTATGACTACGCGGCTGACCATCTGGGTGATACGTATGTGAAGGAACACCTTGACAAACTTGATGTTTTATCGAAATGGGTCCTCATCATGCGGCTCGTAGCGGGATATGAGTTTCAGAAAAGCCAGGCACCGTACGCCGCACTCAAGGGATTAGTATCGGCACGAAATAAACTCGTGCACAGCAAGTCCGAGCCATTCGACTTCGAAAATTTGGAGAAACAGGTCGATGGATTGATAATGGCACAAGAACGGCGCCATCAGGCAATTCATAATGCGTACCGCGCAATTGTGTTGGTCTCTGCTGACATTGAGGCTAAGCTTGGCCCTCTCAATAATCCCCTCTCGTCATTTGACCCATCAGTTGCACTCATGCGAGAAATTCCACCGAATTTAGCGCGTACCGTTGCAGAATGTCGCGCCACGATCTACCGTAGTATTGAATAGAAAGCGATTTACTGTCGGTTCATAAGTTGTTTTCTAGCCAGATCCTTATTATTTTGGGAGAGATTGTCAGATTTTACCCAGCTCTTAGGGCGAAGGAGCATCCGGGCCCGCACTAAAAATCTCACCGGGACAAGAGAATGATCGAATCAATTGCCATCGAGAACGTTAGGGGCATTAAAAATCATACGTTTTCACTCAACATTATTCCTAATAAGCCGTCTCTCCTAGTCGCCCCAAACGGGTTCGGAAAAAGCTCGCTCGCGGCTGCCTTTGCAGCACTCAGGACAAAAAAAATAGAGCTACCGAAGGAGCAGTGCCATCTAGGCGACGAGTCACTCGCTCCCAAATTGACCCTCATAGCGCAGCAAAGTGGTCGAACCGCCTCTCTTATCGCAGACGGAAAAAGCAACGCTATTTCGGGTGCCTATGATGTCCATGTGGTTACCAGCCGCCTGCGGGCTAAGGCGACGAAGCGCAACATGGGGGCGTTCACGACAGCAACGGCATCATTAGAGATTAGTGAGCTGGTGTTAATTGCAACCGTCCCCGCCAAGTCGTTGCACGCTTATGACCTCAAGGCGATGCGCGGTCGCTTCGGATTATCCGGCAAGATCCTCCGGAACCTTGCGAGCGAACTGGGGACGCCAGCGCTCGCTGACAGTTTGATTGATCTATTTGGCCTAATGGACAAAATGGAGGGCGTCCGCGCACAAAAGGAAGTCGATGAGATAACCACTGCGCTTCGGGCACAGCCGGGCACGATTGAAGAGATACGCGCATGGGCTGACGAAGCCCTCTCCCCGCGCCTTGAAGAGATCGGTGCCATCAAGGCGCTAGCCGATCTGCTGGCATCGACTCAGCAGAGCCGGATCGAGGCATTGCTCTCGGGCTTGCAGGTTGCGCTGACGTACCTAGACGATAAAAAGGCGTTCAAGGATGCCTGCAAATATCTGTCGTACGTCAACGAAAAGGAGAGTTTTAAGGACATCATCAAGGCATTCGGTGCGACCTGGAAGAAGGTCCAACCTGTTGAGCGCAAGGGGAAACTAATCGTGGAATTTCCCCCAGCCATGCACATCTCGAACGGCCAACGTGATTCGCTTTGCTTTGCGGCAGAGCTACGAAAGATTGAACGGGCCATTTCTTCCCGCGACGTCATTCTGGTCATTGACGAAGTGTTTGATTACCTTGACGATGCCAATTTGGTGGCCGTTCAATACTACATAACAAGGCTCATAAAAAAAGTACGCGAAAACGATAGAAATGTGTACCCGCTCATTCTAACGCACCTAAACCCTTTCTATTTCAAGAACTTCGCGTTCGCCAAACAGAAAATTTACTTCCTAAAGAGCTCAAAGCCGAAAATCAATAAAGACTTCCGTGCACTAATTGCCAAGAGAAAAGAAGCTACGATCCAAAATAATGTCGACCGTCATTACCTTCACTACGATCCCTCACCAATTGAAATCAAAGCGCAGTTCCACGCTCTAGGATTAAGAGAGGCTTGGGGAGATTCAAACGCATTCCATAAGCACACAGAAACTGAATGGACTAAATACCTTGACGAGTCGGATGACTACGACCCCTTTGCAGTCTGTTGCTTTATCCGCGTCCGTATCGAGAAGGGCGTCTACGATGCCATCATTGATGAAGGCCTAAAATCTCGGTTTGTCGATACGAATATGACAAAGAACAAACTCGATTTTGCGGTCTCACATGGTGTGGATGTGGACGACACCCTCTACCTGCTTGGCGTTATTTACAACGAAGGCATGCACATTAACGACAACGTGGACGATAGCAGCCCCATTGTTTCGAAGCTCGAAAATCGGACAATCCGACACATGCTGGTCGAAAGCGTCACTGACGAATGAGCTGGACCTAGCATAGTGTTTTCATCTGCGTAGATACCTAAACACCCAATTACGAACTGCCGCGCAGATATGCCTCTAGCGTCCGCCGCAAGTGCCTTGCGGTAAATAGATTCTTTGACCAAAAGCAGACTTCTAGAAACCAATTCCGCTTGGATAACCAGATTAAAAATGAGTACCAGGCGTGAGCACGCGTTAGGCCCCGCATTTGGCGGTCGAGTGCCAAGCATCGATATTTAACGCGGATTTCATGCTTCTCCGACTCCAAGAAGTCGAGGTTCCACCATTGGCCCCACCGAAACACGTCGCTCTTACAAAGGCCCATTACAGCCTCGAGGTTATCCAGGGGGTAGCCGAAATCAGTCACCGAGCCTGTTAGCGGCATTGATATATCGTCTTGAGCCACCAATTCCTTGAGTTCTATCCACACACTCTCGTAGGGAACGTGGACCATGCCCCCTCGCACATCAACTTGACGTAACGGTATGCTCGGAATGGCGGCGACAATCGGTGTTTCACCAACGTCATAAAAAAACACCGTCGACTGATAATGGAGCTTTTCAAGCTTGGCAGTTATGCAAAGCGTCACGCGCTTAAACGACCTCCCTTCATTCGCTTTGATCCATACAGTGCAATGTTGTTGTTCCATGCCGAGAAAAATCTTACGCCAATTCACGCTGTACGCAAGGCAGCCGCCAAGTTGACGTCGACAAAGCGCTTTCATATCTCGATGGGAACGATAAAGTGTCGACGCTTCGTACGCTGAACGAAAGACCACCTGCGTGACGAACTCAAGCGGTTTTTTTAGCAAGCTCCAAATAGCGGAGAGAATGCTCTTTATCAGGATGGATGCTACGCTAATCGATGGTTCCATTTGTCGTGCGCAGGAAGTTAGCTGGTGCCTCGTACAACGCTCTGCGCACCAAAATCTTCGGCGCATGAGCTAACGCTCGAAGGTTGCAGCGTCAGACTGAAATTGTATTGCCATCATACATTGCAGCCTGACCCGAGACATTCAACTAACCGGTGGCTCACCCCAAACCCTCTGATTGAGCCTAAGGGCGATTTGCCATTTCGAGAAATTAATAAAATAAGACTTCAGCATGTCAACTCACCAAACTCGGCTTCAGAGAAGGGTGAGATATGCCTAAAGAAAAGAGCGCGGTTTTTCTGGGTGAAGCTGTTTACAGGTTTAGAAAGAAATTCAGCAATTGCAACCGCAGGGGAAAGATCACCGGTCATAGGAACAGGAAATTCCGACCAATAGATATGCGCTTTTTCTTCCGCTGCATCCATAATCAGTTTAATTTCTGAATACCGATGAGACGCGTATGCCGTCAGACATATTTCATCCATCAGAACATAGAAATCACTTTCGATGGGTGAAATTCGATAGCGTGCCAGTACCCTCATATACGGCGAAGCCACGTCCGCCTCTACAGGTTGAGTTGCAAAGAATCTAATTTCGGCGCAAAGCGGATCTTCGATCAACCGCAAAATCGCGCTAACCGTATCCGAGGTGTTGTGAGTGCCGTAGCGGATTACATGCATATTTTCATTCCAAGATTAGGAACGATTAATCTTCCATAGTTTTTTTACTTAAGGCAAGCCGTCACAACACCGAACTAAGAATATCTACGGATCCCGCCGCCGAACACACTGAGATATCGGCGAGGACTAGATTCCCGCCGGCTGCCTACAAGCGGACGCGCAATATCTCCCCCTAACCCTTCATCGCAGCGACCACAAATTTGCAGAAGCCAACTCGTATATCAGGCCCTCAATATTCGACGGATTTTTCCCTACCCCCCTCCACCCGCCCCCACCTCCCCG
>Ga0213823_1001577_pt1 | contig 13722 bp, 5 predicted proteins | sample MC6MC0907MG_FD_179887 | JGI IMG/M metagenome (GOLD analysis project Ga0213823, IMG submission 179887) | Enriched soil aggregate microbial communities from Iowa State University, Ames, United States - MC6-MC0907-MG | ecosystem: Environmental > Terrestrial > Soil > Unclassified | place: USA: Iowa...
CTGCCACATCTATAAGCGTGTCCTGGCCACCGGGCGCCAAAGGTACCCGCGGGGGCTGAAGGTTGTCTGGCAGTGTTCCCAGGGCAACGCCTATTGCCCGGTAAACCGACGGAAAACTCGCATTGCCCGCTTTATCGAACAACTGGTAGATCGCGTAGATCCCACCATTACCTGCCTCCCTGATGTATGCCTCGGGTACAACCAGCGCCTGCGGGGGTGACTCGACTTTAACGAAAGCGACAGGCTCGAGATCGTTGAGATCCTCAGGCGGCTCAGCGAGGTTCAGCCAGAAATAAGCGACATGGTCGCCCTCTTGCCAGTCCGGATACGCCGGCAACGCCAATGTGACCGCCCCAATGTTGCTTTCCAACACGGGTCCAACCTCTGGAAATGGCGACGGAGGGTTACCCTTATAAGGGGCTTCACGATCGAACCGTAGTAAGAGTGGCAGAGAGTTCATATATTCGTTGTTTGCCTGAACGACATCGTAGACAAACTCATGCGGCCCATCCCCCCAGCGATTAAAGACTTCGTAAGGAATATCGACTTTTAACGGAAACCGAGCTGAATCAGCAGCGTTAAATACGTCCTCGAATAAGACCTGCTGACCATCCCCCAATTTATAAACCGTCAACTTATCCTGGCCTCGGGCACTCAAGTTCCACCGGGGTATTTCCAAGGACAACGTGACCCCGACCCCCAAAAAAATACTGTATAACGTGCCGTCGCTTTTATCGGCGAAGACCCGGTCGTCGATGCTCGGGGGTGGCAGGTCACTCATCGCGAGGGCCGACCCACGACGCGTTCTTTCAAGGCGCACGGCCTGACGGACCTGCTCTGCATGCGTCAGTTTCTTCATAGATATGCTCATAGCCTGATAACCCTCTCCGCGAGTGGTGACATACGCACTTTTCAAGCGAGTGCCGACATTCCCAATTAACCTTAAAAATAACGCTCCAACAACTGATAAAATTGCTAGGTGGACACCGCTGCATTTTCACGAACTGTATAAAGAATGCCTTGTTTGGGCGCGCTACAGTCCCTGGCTGCTCAAACGGTCGAGCGGGTCATACCCATAATTAGCCAATAGCGCTCCGGCGGGCGTTGCAACGCGCTGCAAACGCCCTAGCCCGTCATAAGCCAACAGGCGTGCCTGTTCGTCCTGAATCATATTGCCGTCATCGTCGTAATGAAGTTCGACGGGAGCAGGGTAGTCCGCATGACTATGCGTGATGCCACTCAACTGCACCGGGTCCTCGTTCTCGAAGGCATACGCGGCATAATCCTTCTCGTATTCGGCCCCGGAGGAACCCGGGAAGGTAGTGATGACCAAGACGATGTTGTCCAGTTCATCGAACTCGAATACCTGCGAGACAATGACTTTGCCACAGGGATCAACGGGCGACAGTTCCCCCTCACTGCTGTAGTACACCAGCCTGGCCCGCGCGTCATATTCGAACGTTTCTGCACGCAACACGTGCCCGTCGCCATCAGTCAACGTCTTGCGCGTAATGGCGTCCGCTTCATCGTAATCCTGTTTAAGTTCCTGCAGGCTGTCCTGCGTTGTGAACCGGCGCAGGCATTCCCGTTCGAAATCGTCGTATTCAAGTTCCGTTAGCAGCACGCGCCCATCTGCTTCGGTACGAATCGACCGGGTACGCCCCAGCGCATCGTATTCAAAGGTCGCCTTGACCTCTGCAAGCCAGGTTTCTGCCAACCGTCCTGCACTGTCGTACCGATACTCCTGGGTCTGGCCCAGTACATCGGTATACCGCAGAGCCAGGCCCTGCAGGCTGCTCACATGGCTCATGCTGTACGGTTCATCGTCGTGCTTCAACGTTTCAGCCTTCAGCGCCCCAGTGCTGTAGTAGTCGCGTTTGAGTTCAATCCCTTGTTCGCGACAACTGACCAGGCGAGCGTTATGCGGATCGTACTCATAGTCCGCCGTCACTTGCTCGACCTTGCGCAGTACGGGTTCTTCACCCAAGGCGGGCACATACTTGTAGTCGATCCGTTGCCCGGAAGGGGTTATCACGTAGCTGGGTTGGCGCTGCCCCGGCTCATAGTGGCTGACACGCTCGCGCCCGCCCGTAATCGCCAGCACCAGGCGGTCGAGGCCATCAAACTGCTGCTCACCCAGAACGATGCCATTCACATCTATGGAAACAGGTAAGTCTTCAGCGCTGTGCGTGGCATAGGCACGGGTAACGACAGCGGAATCCGGCAACGTCTTGGTCAGCAATCGATCGAAGCAATCATAGCGGTAATGGGTCACCGCCTGACGCGCATCGATTTCGCGGGCCACACGGCCCAGGCCATCGTGGTAGAAGGACTGAACACTGACCGACCTGCCTTCGAGGTCGAAACGCTCGACCTGTGACGGCTCCTCGAACAGATTCAACCAGGTCACGGTCTTGCCGGTTTTGCAACTGCCACTGGCCGATTCGCGCCAGCTCTCCCTTGTAGGCATCCATTGGGATGTCGCCGTGCCGATCGGGTCGTTGACGTCGTATTGTTTCACGCCGTCGGGTCCGGTCGCGCAACATTGCTGCCCCCAGTCATCGTACTGGAACGTGTTCCTGAGCGGTAACTGGGCATCTTCCAGCCAGTCGTAATTGATTTCTTCAACCAGGTTGCCCAGCACATCGAACTTCGCAGCGTAAACATCGCGAAACTCGGCGCGTGCAGCCAGCAAGAGGTTGTCGGCATCCTGACGCTGCTGGGCCACCACACGCTGCAGGCCGTCAAGCTGCGTGCGGGTGACCACCCCCTTGACGTCGGTCATGGTCTGCGAGGCCTGCTGGCCTGGCGAGGAAGTCAGCACATAGCCATAAAGGCGTGAGGCACGGTACTTGGGGCTATTGGGCGCTACGTTTTCGCGAACCACACGCGCCAGTGCATCGTATTCGTACTCAATCTCGACATCGTTGTCGTCACGGTTGAGTACCGGCTCGCCGATGAGCATGGAATGCTTGAGCGTGATGACTTTACGGGCATGGCGCACGGAGCCGTCAGGCAGTTCTGTACCGTGATCGAAACCTGTGACCGTCTGGGTGGTGACCAGCGCCAGGTGAGTCGTGTAGGCCTCACGGCTGTAGGCGTACTCGATGGCTGTCTGCTTCTGGTCCATGGTCGTGCACTCACGTTGCAGGCGACCAAAACGCAGCTTGTCCGCGACCGTACCGACATGCGTCTGGACGTTCAGCCGCAACAGCGTTTCCTGCCCATCCGAAACCTCCAGCAACTGCTCCTCCCACGGCACCACCCAGTAGGCATCCTGCTGCGTCGTTGCATCAGGCGCCGCGACCATGGGTAGGTCCTTGTAGCGAAAACGCGTGCATAACACCGCTGCGGCACCTTCACCATCGTTGGCAGGCCATACGGTCTTGCTCTTCTGGTAGGTAACGAACGCATGCGGGTGTGGGGGGCAATTGTCTTCTTCGCCGCCTGCGGGGTAGAAGGCGAAAGACGTTCTGATGCCGTTGGCCTGCTCTTGCTCGATCAGATTGCCATGGCTGTCGTAATCGGTGTGCTCAACCTCCTCGCGGAAGGTGCCGCCTAAAGCCCAGCGCCGCGTCGTGGTCTTGGGTAACTGGAAGTTTTCCGGCTGGTGCGCGAAGTCCACAGTATCAAGGCCGTGATAGCGCGTTATTGTCTGCTGTTGATGACCTTGTTGCTCGCTCGTCTCGAGCGCCAAGAGGTGAAAGCGGTTGTAGTCACGCGTGGTGGTTCTGAGCGGTTGTTCGTCGAGCATCTGGGTGGCCACCGAGCCGTAGCGATAATCCGCACGTGCCCGGTACAGGTTGTCTGCGCCGTCGTCGCGCCAGTCGATGCCACTGGCATTGCCCACGAAATTGCCTTCGGTGTAGGTGTAGCGGGTTTCCATGGCAGGCTGCCCGAAGCCCGGCTTGATGACATGGCTGGTCACCCTGGGCAGATAGCGCTCGGTGCCCGGCAGGCGATGCCCCCGGTCGCCGCGTTCGCCGTAACCGATCACCTCTTCGGCGCCGGTGGGGGTCTGCACATTGCTCAGGCAGGTCATGTTCTGGACGGTGCGATACTGCAAGCGCCAGCTGGCGTGCTCTTCGGTAGGTAACACCACTTCGCGTACCTCGCGGCCGGTGAAGCGCAACTCGTAGCGAGCCCTGGGCTCAGCGGGGGTAGCGCCATGGCCGGGGTGCAGGTCGATCCGCACGCGGGTGTTGTTGCTGTAGTCCAGGGCCAACAGCACCAGGCCGGTGCCATCGGTGATGCGGGTCAGGCACCAGCGCTCGGTAAACCGCGGGTGCGGCTGATATTCAAGGTCCAGCCAGTGGCCAGAGGCGGCGAACACGCGGGTGGGCAGGCACACCTTGGCGTGGGTGGGGCCGAAGGGCGAAAGCCGTTCGACCAGGCCGGAGCGGTGGACCACGCGGTACTGGTTGTCGCCATCATCATGGAAGTGAAAGCTGTCGATTTTCTTTTCGCTGATGCGCGGTGTGGGGCCGCTGCCGTCGACGGTGAAACTTTCGCCGGTGTGCAGGCTCAAGGCACGGGTGCTGACCACATACTGGGTGAGGGCCAGGTCCCAGCCCTTGCCAAACCCCGAATCCTCGACGTTCAAGGGGTTGAAGGCCAGGCGCAGTGGCAGGCTGGGGCCGATCAGGTAATTGCCTGCCAGTTCCGGCAGGGAAATGGCCAGGGTGTACTGCCCGGTACGCGGATCGACACTGTTCTGCAGGAAACTGAGAAAGTTGAAGGCGTTGGAGTGTGCAGCTGAAGTACTCATCTTGGGTGCTCCATCAGGTGCGGTCAGCGGGAGTTCGAGGATCATGAAGAGTGCCGCAGCGATAGCGTGTCGGGTCGTTTTCATCCCCGACGTGAGCGCGACCTATCATCACTTGATTATTTGGACAGACGTATGTACTGCCTTTGTTTTCATCGCCACCCAGTGTGGTGCCCTGTGTGTCGCCCCTGCGGGTGACGCCGTCATCCGACTCTTTAATCTCGTTGGACCAAGCGCCTGGTATAACAGACAAACGATTTTCTGGCTTGTCGGTAGCGCCTTTGTAGATAGTCGCACACTGATATCGGGTGGGGCCGTTCTCGCTGTCCACGTGATGTCTTCCGATCATTACGCTGTTGCGCGGGTAACTGAAGTAATACCAATCTTTCTTCTCAAGGCCCGACTCGATAATGTCCGCAGACCACATTGTTTCACCGCGTAAATAAGGGGTTTCTTCCTTCGCGTCGAGGAGTGTTGCACACTTGTAATGGGTCGGGCCTGTTTCGTCGCCCCAGTGTTGACGTCCTGCCATCACTGTGTTGTTGGGACAGGTGAACGCTTTGTCCACGTTTTCCCGTATACCTGGGCTCCAATGTTCGTCAACTTTTGTAGCTACCGTTGCCCCCGGCGCCGGGGTTGTACTACCCGCGCCTACGGTGATGCGGACGCACGAAAGATGTCCGCTGACCCGCTCATCACCTCCCACGCGGCCATAGTCAAGAAGTTTAACGCCTTCACTTTGCCTGCCGGTATCTTGTCCTTTATTCCGGATGTAACCCTTCTTCGGGTAGCCGAAGAGGTTGTTGATGCCCAACTCCTCCAGCGTGGAAGGCTGACGCGTAGCGCCTAACTCAATCCAGAAGTTCTTATTGCTCGAATAGTCGGTTTCATCATAAGACGTACCCAGCTCTTTCGAACAATGCCAGTCATCGGTCAGTAAGATTTTCGTCGTGGACGGGATATTGGAGGCCTGGATAGAGACCGGGCGCAAGGTGCTGCATGCACCCGGGGCTTCGAACGAACCGCCTCCCTTGTTATTCAGCATATATTCCACGGTTTCGTCGGCGTAAGCGCGGGGGATAGGTAATGAACATTCTTTGGGAGAGCCGTTTTCCGTGTATTCAATCAGTCGCAATATACCTTCAGGTTCCGCAGTCGGGGCGCTATTGGCCGTACAGTATCCAGAAAAAGCAGCCGCCAACGCCGTGCCCGCGATAAGTGGCCGTACGTAACGACGTGAACGTGTGAGCCGGTTCATAGTGATGATTCCCTCATGTATTCGGGGTGTTTACCAGAACATATATGCCGCAACTTTCAATCAAAGTTCCGATTCTCAGGTTAAAGGAAGGCGTACAGGCGCGCACCTGGCAGAATTATCAGGTGCCGTAAAGCGAACCGGCGGTACCTAGTATTTTTGCCAGTAGGCAGCGCGGGCGGGAGTTCTGATACTGGTGCCTAGTCAACAAGCCAGTGAGTCACCCGCCATGAAGGCCAGAAACCGTTCTGCAATACCGGCCGCCAAGGGGCCGGCAGCGGCTCTCAAGCCAAAACCGTTCATACCGTTACGCAATGAATTCAATGAGATTGATATCGAAGGCTTGAATGGCCAGGATCTGGAAACTTACATCAATTTTGAAGGGATCGAGGATCATGAAGCGATCTATATCAACTGGCGAGGTGCCAGCCCTGTGGGGGTGCCCATTGATGATCCCGAAAGCCGCCAACCTGTACGTGATCTGACTGACAGAGGGCTTTTGGTACCTGTCGCTAACGAAAGGGTCACCGCTGCCACAGGGGGCTGGGTCTTTTACTCCTATCGGGTAACCAACGAACCTGATGCCGAAGAATCCTTGCGGTTGTTCTGCTATGTCGGCGTACGTGATCGTCCAGGCCTCAGTGAAGGGTTGCCGGTGCTACAGGTGCGAGGGGTGCACGATCAGGTGATCGCGTTCGATGAGCTGGCCACTGCAGGTGTTTTGCTGGTGGTACCGGCGTATCAGGCGATGCAGGTGGGTGACAAGGTCAGCTTGGAGGTTAAACGCTTCGATGCTGGGGATAGACCACTGCCGGTGTGGAAACAACCCATCACAGTTGCGGCAAACGACCTTGGCAAGCCGTTGCAGAAATGGATGCCGAAAAACCAGTTCAACCCGCTTGTCGGGGGCAGGGTTGAGGCAGAGTACACGGTCCAGCTTGCAGGTGTGACCACCGCTATCGCCTCGCCTATGCAAGCCTTCAGTGTGGCCCAGCAGCCTTCAGCAACGCCCACTTTGCCGGCCCCAGTAATTGAGGGGCATAGCGGCGATGAACTGGACCCCACGGGTTTCAAGGATGGGCTGAAGATTGAAATACCGGCCTATGAGCAGTTGCAGGTGGGCGATTACCTTTTACTGAACTGGCAAGCGCAGCGTCCAGAGAATGATGTGCTGCAAACGGTGCGAATGGACCTGAGCAGCACCGAAAGCCAACACATTGTTTGTCAACTGGGCTACGAGCACTTGGTGCGCAGCATAGGCGACCAGATCAGTGTCGGTTACCAGTATGCACGGCAAGGGAAAGCGCTGGCATCCGACCAGCTGCGCTTCAGCGTGAAGGCGCCGCGGGGGGAGCTCCCTGCCCCTAATGTGCACGGCGCTGAAGCCGAGGGCGGTGCAGGTGAGGATAAGGCGCATATCCAAGCTGCAAACATTCTGGGCGGTGCGACTGTGACCATACCGGAGCGGGCGCAGATTAATCCGGGCGAATCTTTCGAGGTGCACTGGGACGGGCATCCAGGCAGAGGACGATATGTAACCTCGTCCCCGACCGAGGTGGAGGGGCGAACCTTCGCTATTCCGCCAGGCGTCATTGCCGCGAACATGGAGCAAACGGCAGCTGAGGAAGCCAAACGCTTTCCGATTTTCTATCGCGTCAAGAATGCCGAGGACGAACCTGTAGCGGAGTCGGTAGCGCGTAACTTGCGAATACAACCACTGCCGCGCAATGCGTACGGCTCGATACAGCTGGACCTTGCGAACGCCTCCGGTCAAGTTTCGTTAGCCGATATCAGACGCGCGGGTGGGGCGCAGTTGGTACTCGAGGCGTGGCCGTTCATGGCAGTTGGCGTGCTGCTGACTATTCGCCTGACCGGTACGCCCGATGTCGACGTCACACTGCGTGACGCGCAGGGTATTACGCAAGAAGAAATGGCTAATGAACTGGTCATTCAGGCGGTTGAAACCGCTGTGTTTGAGCGCCAGACATTGAATGCGCAATCCACGGTCAGCGTAACTTGCAGTTTTGATGAAGGTGAGAAGTGGACGGAATTTCCGCCGCTTCATTTTACCTTGATACCTTAGTGTAAAAAAACACCCGATAATTTACTGCTGGGAGTGTACGACATGAACGCATTGTCCGTAGAAGAATTTTTGAGAAAGCTGGCCGAAAAACCCATGACGTTTGGATTTGATGCGGTCTTGGCCTTTGATAGAGGCAGGACCAATAATTTGTTGATGCAGGAATATATCGACCGGTTTGACAGTGAGAGTTATTTTCCTCCGCTCAATGGTGAGATCGAGCTTGTCCATGGCTCAACGTGGCACCAGATCCGTGGCTTTCTGTTTGACAAGCCGCGGTTGTCATTCGAAGACGCAACCCTTGCCGATTCCACGGCCACGCTTACTTTGCGTATCGTCGGTGGCAAGCAGTTGCAGTTCGACCAGCCTCAGGCCTCGCCCGTCAAGAACCTTCTCCGGCTGTCTGCGGCCAACCCCGTGCATGGGCCGTCGCTGATTATCAACATTGAGCTCAAGAAAGTGACTGGCGGGGTAGACTCTGCCGGACGGGTGGTGCTGGATTTATCCCAGGGCACTTCATATATCTTCACCGGTATTGATTCCCACAACGAACGAATCAAGATGGGGGAGCACTTCCGTCAAGTGTTTCAAAGTTGGGACGATGATCAGAAAGTTTACCAACTGAACGAACTTAAGGTCAAGAGCAATGACCTTATCCAGCCGGGTGATTTCGTCATCCGTACGCACGCTGCCCCGAACGCCACCTCGGTGCTGTCAGAGGACTTTGGCAAGGGTGCAGTGGTGTTGTTCGTTTCGATGAAAGGGCGTGAGATGGGAAGGCCACCTATCACCGATGCGCAGATGCCGTACATGCTCCCTGACGCAGATCCGCCATTCACGGCCAATTTGCTGTTGTCGCATGCTTATATCTTGGAGCATGTGCTGCTGAGTAAATTCAATGACCTTGAAGGGCTGGACCGATTTAACTTCGAACTCCAGAACGATGCAACTGGGCAATTCAAGAAACTGGTCGCGACCAGCGGGCGTTTGGTCATGCTGCCGTGGTTTATGGAAGAGCCGGGCCATCGAGACCGACGAAACACCAGTGCGCAACTAAGTTATATGGGGCTCGACTCGGACACACCTTTTAGCTTTGAAATAATTGAAATTGGGCGATCAGGCGAATGGCAGCTTCTGGGCTCTTGGCATGGGACAGCAGAACCCGAGTGCAGAGCATTCAGTAGCGGGACGGGCATGGAGGGAAATCTGACTGCGCAGGGTCCCGTACGTGTTTCGTGGAAGTGGAGTCAAGGCTTTTCATTCAATATAGTCGAAGACGAGGACGGTCAGCGTTTAGTTTTCGGCGCAGTAGGCGAACCCAGCGTAGAGATTGAATTCGATTTCCCGTCCCAATTTATGCACGCTCGCCTGGATTCCGGTCGAGTCGTGATACAGAGCATGTTCCGTGACACCATCAACTTCCGATTAGGCTCCATTGCCGGCCCGTTGTACAACATGAGCTTTGAGTTGGACGCCTTCCGCCTTAATAGTTTGTTGTTTCAAAGTGATGATGTGGTGCAGCTCCGAGAATCGTACTGGCCAGGCGACCTGACCCTGCTCGGCGACCTGGCGCCAGGGCGAACAGGTTTCGCCGTCGCTCCCCAGGAGCAGATCGTGCTGGCCAATACAAGCTATTCGTTTGCCGTGGAGCCGCACACGGCAGGTGTCAAATGGTCTGTCGCCAACCTGCCTGACGAAGCGGGCAACCCCGGCACGATCGACGCCGATACTGGGGAATACCAGGCGCCCCAGGTCGCAGACCTTGACGGCGACTTCAAGCGTGTGGTGGTAACCGCCAGCGCCGGTGGTGTGACCAGCAAATCGCTTGTCAGCGTAGTGGCACGGGATGTTTCCGTCTATCCCATGATCGTCGTGCTAAGTATCGGGGGCAAATACACCGTGTCTGCCAGCACCATGGATGGTTCCCCGTTGAGTTGGGCAATGGCGGAGGGATCACTGGGGCATTTACAACCGGATCTCGAGCCTGACCCTGAAGTCCAGGACAGCAGGGTATATGTGGCACCTACATCCGACCCGGACTGGGAACCCGATAGGCCGTATCACGAATACGTCGTGCGCATGGACCAGATTCAGGTGTCGCGGCCATCGGCGCCTGCGCAGCATATTGACGTGCTGCTACATATCGGCCGTAGCTCTTACTGGCTGGAGCCGGAGGTTGCAGGGGCGTCGGTGAAGCTGCGCTTCCGTTACAAAACCACCAAGGGCGAAGTTAAGGAAGTGCCGCCAGACGAAGCTCGCTGGTACGTGGTCAAGGGCGATGGTGAAGTGGAGGATGGCCTGTTCACACCACGACCGAATTCCACGCAGCTCTATGCCGTGATCGTGGCCATGCGTAGCCCCGAAGATGTGGACGATGACGATGTGGGCTACAGGTTCGCCTACATGATCGTGCCTCTTCCCTTCGTCAGCGCGGACACTTTCGTCGCTTTGCTTCAACGCTCTCCAGAGGAGTCATGATCATGATTGACTATTCCAGGCAAGCGCTGCTCGAAAGGCTGGAACAGGGCAGTGTGCTGTATGATTGGCCGGCGCTCGTGGCCATTGACCGGGCGCAGCTGAACCTGATGCTGCGTGACCAGTTCTTGCAAGGCTTGGCCGATCTCGCCTTCATGGAACCCATTACAGGCACCTTTGCCATCGAGGAGGGCGGCTGGGTCCAGGTCACCCTGCGTAACGTTGTGCTAGGGCCGCCACAACTGTCGTTCGAAAATGCCGTGCTGGGCAGTGCGGATGCCACCGTGCGCATCAGCCTCGTTGCCGGTGAATACCAGCTTGAGCAGCACACCCCCGGGCAGCCACCCGTGGTCAGGGAGGCGTTCACCCTGGGCGAGGACATGGGCTTCACGCTGGATGCTGAAGTCACCCTGAGCGTTGGCTTGAGCAACTCCGGGCAACGCGCGACGGTGAGTCTCGACCTGGCCAACGGTCGCGATTTCAGCTGTAGCCTGGGCAATACGCGTCCCGAGCGCCGCCTGATTGGTGAGCAGCTCAAAGCACACATCGTTGTTCAGCCGGCATACCGCCGCGTCTACAACCTTGGCGCTTTCGACCTCGAGGATTACGGGCCGTTGAGCCCACGTGACATGGTAGTGATGACCCAGACGGCGCCCTGGGGAGCTCAGCCTGGCTCGGCCCGTGAAGGCGATGGCTGCATGGTGCTGTTCCTGCAACTGGCGATCAATCGGCCTGGTGGTACGTTACCTCTCCCCAACGATGATTTCCCCTATCTGTTACCCGATGACGAGCAGAGTCCGGGCGCCGGTATCTCATCCACACTGGTTATTGATTCCGACATCAAGGATCTGGCCGGCGACCGGCAACCTGAGAGCGTGCTCGCGCCCTTGCTCCTGCCGAACGGTCGCGCCTTCAAGAGCCTCGACGTTCAAGCGTTCGACCCCCATGACACCCTGGTATTCGGCCAGATCCAGGCGACCGATGAAACATTCGAGGTACAGCCGCCTGCGGCGAGGGTAGTAGCGGGTGAACAGCAGGCATTCCGGCTGGCAGGTACGAGCAACACCACGGCGTGGTCCGCCAGTAATATCAGCCTGCCTTTGGCGGTGGGAAGCATCAGTGGTGGCGGCAACTATGAGGCGAAGGGTGAAAAGCAGTTCGCCCAGGACCAGCAGTTGGTGGTGGTCAGGGGCCTTATCGGTGAGGAGGCGCAAGGCGTGCGCCGGGCCGCCCTGGTGGTGGAGTCGAGCCAGGCAATCCAAATTGCCCCACGGATCGTGACGTGGGCCAGGGGCTTAGCGCCGATCGAGCTCAAGGTGACCAGCACTACAGGTAACCCGCTGGCGTGGACCTTGGTCGCTAGCCAGCAGGGAGCTGCAAGACCTGGCGCGGGGGCAAATCAAGCCGCTGATAGCGGGGCGCAAGTGGGCGAATTGGTCGATCTGGGCCATGGGCAAGCACGTTTCACCCCTTATCCACCCGACAATTCCTATCTACCGATCACCCTCCAAACCATTCGTGCGACGGATGCGCTTACGGGCGCCTACGGCGAAGCGTCGGTCATCATCATTGCATATACCCAGTCCCTGTCCGTCGAGCCGTACCATGTGCCCAAGCTGTTCTCGGCAGACCCTTTGCAATTCGCGCGCAAGCCGCGCGGGGAGCCGGACGAGGCGATGGCCTATTCATGGTCCGTGTTCGGTGAAGGGAGTATCGACAGCGATGGCCTTTTCACGCCACCGCCTGAGCCTTCGCAGCCGGCGAGCGTGGTGATGCTCGATCGCGACGAAGAGGCAGCCGGTTACGCCATCGTCGAATTCGCCAAGCACGCCCCGACGTCGGTGTCTGCCGCCCGATGGAAAGACCTGCAGGTGTTCGGCATCGAGGTATTGGGCAGCACCGAATGCTACGCCAACGGGCTGCAACAGATCGTGCTGCGTATCACCATTGAAACCGCCGCACTCGACAACGGGGAGCAACCGCCGATCAGTGATGTGGAACTGGCCTCCCTGCGCCTGAGCAATGTCGGCACCCATGCTCAAGTCAGGTTCCTGGAGCCGGATGAACTCGGCCTGGTGATTCCCGAGGACACGAGCCGGGGCGAATGGGCGACTACCCATGCCAAGAACCGGTTCGATCCCCCAGGCAGCTTTGCCCCGGCCAGCAAAGAGGTGCAGCAATCCTCGCCAGGGACTCGGGTCAAATACCTCTACGTGCAGACCACCTACCGTGGCACCCAACAGTTTCGTGCAGAGTTTCAAAATGAAACCACTAAGCGCTGGTTCAACTCACAGGACTACGATCCCAGCCCTGGCGTAAAAGTCGTTGATCTGAAGGGCAAGCCCCCCATGGCGTACGCCATCGAGCTTTTCAAGTTCAATTTCGATCGTGTACGCAGCGACGGTGGAGAGGACGAGGGCGATGACTACACCTATGTCGACGATGCGCTCGATTATTGGCGGCTGCCCTATATCGATCTGAATGGGCGGCTGCTGAAGTTCAGCATGTTGCGAATGGCCAAAGACAGCAATGTGTCGACGATAAGGTGGGAATCCGAGCACCTCGCTGAAACCTATTTCAGTTACACCGGCATGGCGTTCTACCCGAACTACGACGATACGCCTCCCCCCGCCGAGATGAATTTCGATGTCAACTTATTGCTCATGGCGAAGACGCAAGCAGCGGAATTGGACGAGCGCCTGGATGCGCGTAAGCCCGTAGAGCGGGGCGAGTTGGTGATCGGCGTTTATCGGGTGTCGGACTTCAAGTTCTGGCATGACGGCATGGGTGGGGCAGACGAGCGTTACCGTGAAAGGCTCGACCTGCCGGTGGATTTCGAGCTGGTCGATCAGGAGGGCAACCCTCACAAGTTGCGAATCAGCTTCCCGACCAGTGGAAAAGGGGCCCGCAACAAACCGCTGCTGTCACTGCGCTAGCCAGCCCGGGATCCCGCTTGCGGGCGGGATCTTCTTCCAGCATGCACAAACGCCAAGGAGGTCTCATGAGCCAGACAGCCGTGCATTCCAACGCCTTCAACTTTCTCAGTTTCCTGCAGAACAGTGTCGATCCGCGTACCGGGCAGTACACCCTGGCCATTTCCCTGCCGGAACTGGCAGGCAATTACCTGATCGGCCCCAGCCTGCCACT
>Ga0213823_1001578_pt1 | contig 13712 bp, 8 predicted proteins | sample MC6MC0907MG_FD_179887 | JGI IMG/M metagenome (GOLD analysis project Ga0213823, IMG submission 179887) | Enriched soil aggregate microbial communities from Iowa State University, Ames, United States - MC6-MC0907-MG | ecosystem: Environmental > Terrestrial > Soil > Unclassified | place: USA: Iowa...
TTATCCGCTCTCGAAAGGTGTGCTGTATGTATATTGTTTATACTGCACACCTTTCGAGAGCGGATAATCCTTTTTGACCGTTTGAGATGCATAAGCATTCAACGGGGCAATCACCATTGACAATAACACAACTAAAACTAGTAAATTTTTTGCTATTCTTTTCATTTTTTGCGCTCCCAAATAATTTAGAGCCCTCACTCTCCCCTCACATATTTTACTTCTATAACATTATCAAAAATATGCCAAAATAGCTATGGAACATTTATGCTATTTTCCAGTTTCATTTAATTGTAAAGAAAACTGTTTATATAGTCTCATTTTACGATTTTTCAAACATTTGACCCTTATCTTGACACTATAACTTTGTTAAAATGATGTAGAAGTTTAGGAGGGTAAAAATATGAAAAAACTATCAATCATTGCATTGCTCATGACTGTAGTTGGCTTGCTTTTTATGCAGCCACAGTTAGCATCAGCCGATGAACTTTCAGGACATGACCATGAACCGGGTCTTCGTTATTTAATTTCCAAAAATGCATTAGTATTAGATGCCAAAGGAAGTTACCGTCCAAATGCCAATGTAACACGTGGCGAATTCGCTTCTTATTTAGCAAAGTCTATGGATCTTGAAGAAGCAAACAACATCGTATTTACTGATGTCCCAAGTACATATTTGTATGCGACAGATATTCAGCTCGCTGCCACTGCTGGAATTATTACAGGCTACAAAGATGGCTCATTTAAACCGAATGCAGCTATTTCAAGACAGCATATGGCGATAATGCTGGAAAGAGCTATAAACTATTTAGAAATTCCAAAAGGTACTTCTTCTATTACCTTTAAGGATAACGCATCAATCATTAAAGAATATCGCCAGGCAGTAGCTATAGGTGCTCAATTAGAAATCATTAAGGGCTCGAATGGTTACTTTATGCCAGAAAAAAATGCAACAATCGGTCAAGCGGCTACATTTATCCATCGATTAATGACACTTGCTGATGCAAATACTGGTAGCGGTGATGGTGGGGATTCAAACTCTGGTGACCCTAACAGTGGTAGTCCAAACCCAGGCGAATCAAATACCTCTAAGTTTGCTGTGAAGGAAATCTCCAATGGCACATTGGTTGGTAATCAAGAATTTACTACCTTTGATGCTGCCGAGAAGGCTATAACAAACAATACGCAGGTAATTGTTCAAAATAATAAAATTATGAAAATGTCCTCTGGCTATGTTGTGACAAATAATTATGTTGTCTTAAACTCAGAAACAATTAAGGATCAAATTGGGGTTGCTGGGGATACTGAAATGGAATACCTTAGCAGTGATGCTACGCAGGTGAAGGTTCGACTAGCAGGACAAGTAGGCTATTTAAAGCACGCAGATGTGACATTAATCCCATTTTCAATGAGTAAAGGTCGTTCTTACTATTCAAATGAAAATGGTGAAATTAAGCACACGCTTTACGATTACAAAACTAATAAGTATTCATCTAGCTATGTCTTCGGAAAAGCACCTTCTTTTATGAAGTCAGGCGAAAAATACTATAGCTGGGATGGTATCAATTTTACAAATGGAAATGGCTCCTCTAAAGGTGAAGCCTATAACTACTATCAATTTTTACCAGCTCGTGCTAAAACACAATATACAGCAGAGGAACTTGATACGTATATTATGAACAAGCTGGCGGAAGTGGAAAGCACAGGAATCACCCTCTATAAAGATGCTACAACGAAAAGTAAGCTTATCGGCTTAGGGCAAACATTAAAAGAGATAGAAGAGAATTCACAAATTAATGCGCTGCTTATTTTATCACTTGCTCAGCATGAAAGTGCTTATGGTATGAGTGAGAAAGCCCAAAAATTAAATAATTTATTTGGTTTATATGAATATGATACAAACCCACTAAACAAAAAATTTGAAAGTATTGCTGCAAATATCAGTGAGCTTGTTGAAAAATTCCTTCAGCCAAACTACATTACTCCAGGGGGGTCTCCTGGAAGAAACTATGCTAATGGTGCAGTAGTTGGTTCAAAGGCTGTTGGCTTTAATGTGAAATATGCTTCTGATCCATTCTGGGGAGCGAAAATTGCAGGTCATTACTACCGTGCTGAAAAGGCTTTAGGCTTTAAGGATGCCAAAAATCCATATATAGTTGGTATCACAACGACTACTGGTTTAAATGTTCGTACAGATGCATCGACAAGCAATAGCCCACTATTCACTTATGCAAGAAGTGGTATGCTTGTTATCATTACAAGCTCTGCTACAAATGGCTGGTATGAAGTACTTTCTGATAAGCTTCATTCAGGAACAGCTTTTATTAGTAAGGACTATGTACAAGTGATTAACACTGTAAAATAAAAGAAAAGTCGTCCTTCATGCAAGGGCGACTTTTCTTTTGTTGAAAAACTATTATATCGCTGACATGTAGTACTCTGTGGCAAAACGAAGCACACTACAGAAAAGCTTATAAATATAATAACTATTGGGCTCTGAAGATTGTTAGTCTATTTAGCACAAGTAGCCTTCTATCTAGCACAATTACGAGTCAATCATGCACTTTTCCTCATCACTTCAGCAACCCTCCCCCAAAAACAAAGATTTCCAAATGTATTCGACCCAAAAACTTTTGAATAAAACCCCTTTATTCATAAAGATTAAACGGTATAATTTTCCATACATCTCAAAAATATTGCTTGGGTAATAATTTCTATAAAAAAAGATGCCTCAAAAAATTTGAGACACCTTTAGATGTTAATAGCGAAGTTTTTTGTTTTCCGTTTTTATAATCGCTGAGGCTAATATCACAAAGCCAAGCATTAAAATAAAGATTAAATCTAGTAAGCCTGTGTGCATTGATACTGTAAATAAAGTAATAACAAAAGCATAGGCTACTGAGTGGAAGCTACGGATACCACCTTGCTTCACTTTATTATAAATAAGTGAAATTAGTACCCCATAGAAGAAGAAGCCAATTGCCACAAGCAAATAACCACCATCTAAGAATAATTGGCCGATAAATGTCGGTGTAGTTGTTCTTGTTGGACGTGTGATATATTTACCTTCCTCAACACTTAAGGAGTTGACAACCTCGGTTACTCGCATACGTGGTGACACTTGCTCACCAGGTAAAATCGTACTGAAGATACCCCCATGAATTTCTCCTTTTAGGTAACCTTCCTCCTGTGTATACTCCATAATTTTACTTAAAACAATATGACCAGTTACACTCTCACCATTTAATGAACGAATCCATTTAGGTGTTAAATTAACTTTTTGCTCCACAGTTAACAGCTTTTCTTTTTCTGATTCGGTTAATTCTACATCTGGCTGTTCACGGCTATTAAATTCCTTCGTTGTATCCTCAGTTAAAACACGGAGGAAGCCGAACATTGAAAATACTACACCAATCACCAATAATGCAGTCAGGAACCATGTCAGTTTCACACGCTTTACAACATAGTGGAAAATAATAATACCTGTAAATAACATGATAATTAGTGGTGTACGATATCCCATTAATAAGAATAAGAACATAACACCAGCGTAAATGGAACCATATATTAAAACTTTCTTCCATGACATGTGCTTTTCTAATATCATTTTATAGGATAATAGCAATAACACACCAAACCATAATAATTGGGCAAAGAAGTTTAACTTTGGATTGAGGTTACGTCGGTTGGATTCATCAGCAATTCCTAATCCCCCACCAAAAATCATTAAAAAGTATGACGCTAGACCAAGTAATGTTAAAAATACAATGAAATGGACAACATACTTCCCAAAGAAGGATAAACCAAATGATGGGATTGTCCACTGCAATTTATCAATAATAAAGACCCCAATATAATAGCAAGCAATCGCTAAAAGTACCGCTGGCCAAATTGACACACGTACATTAAATAGTTCAAATCGATGGAAATCAAAAAGACTTGTAAAGAAATAGAGTACTAATATAAAAGGTAAAAAGAAGTACGGTGAAAACGTATCAATCTTGTTGACCTTTTCAAAAGTTTGTTTCAGTTTATTCATAAATGTCATACATCTCAGTAGATGTGATTGCCCTCCTCTATCGTGAATCATCGTTGTGTAATTCTTTCATTTTCTATACAAAACAAAGGTTATTATATCATAAATACAGGTAGACTTATAGAAAGGAATGAATGTATTTTATATGAAATTATTCGATCATTTCTCTATTTGTCCAAATGGGAATTAGAAACCCATTTTATAATATATCCATACTTTCTTTAATTTAAAAATAGCAGATGAAAATTTTAGAAAAGAGCCAAATATTAATGATTCATCCATTATTTAGATGTATGATGAGTAATAGTCATGCACGTTGATGTAATATACAAATAAAGGATGTGGATTTAATGAAGAAATTATGCGTTTCATTTTTCTTACTTTGTACTTTTATAGTGATTGCTTCCTTATCACCTACGGAAGCAAAAGCAGCACAAAAAATCGGTGTTGTTTTTTCAGAAAGCAGTGAAAAATATGCGAATACAACACACCCAGGTGGTACATATAAAGGACAAGCTGTTTCACCCAAGGTAGATTATAGCTCTACTTATAATAAAGAATTAAAGGCTTTTCTCCTCTATCAGCAACAGGGCTTTCAAGTAGAAAAAATTTATGAGAAGGACCTAAATAATCTAGAAAATTTAAGTCAATATGACGCAATCGTCTTCGCTTATACAGTTATGATGAATCATCAGCAACGTGAAAATGTAAAAATGTACATAAGAAATGGTGGCGGTGCCATCTTTGCATTCCAAACAGCACGGAACGAATCTGCTAAATTTCCTAAGCCAGGTCAAATGGATCTTTCTCCTTTAATTTATGATGTAAATTCATGGGTTATGGAGTGGGATAATTTAACGGAGGTCTTCCATTCACGTTTTATTGACGATATTATGCTTGGAAATTCAACAATAAGTAATGTTAATACCGTTCATCCCATTATTCAACATACAACAAAAGAGCTTGGCAAAAGTAAGATTAGTCTTACAAAAACCGATCAAGATTGGGTGGAAATCATAAAACCTTGGCAAGGTGGGTCAGCAACACCTCTATTATATTTCTCAGATTATAATAGTACAGATAAACCAAAGACTATGAAAAAAAATGAATTTGGTGCAGCACATGCTATCGAATATGGTAAAGGCCGAGTCGTTCAAATTGGCTTTAAAATCTATGATTATATTGATATAGATACGAAAGCAGATTGGCAGGATAATGAAAATGGGGCTGCCTATTCAACAACACATGGCGACAAAGATGCCCAAGTATTTATGAAGCATGCTTTAAATTGGATAACCGAAAATCACAATGGTTTTGTTCCACGTCGTTATAATCTGTCACTATACTCTGATAGTGTTCAAGGTTATGTAGCTCCGTCCGGAAAGTTTGTTTTCTACTCTACTGTCACGATTAAAAATAATGGCAATGTGCCAGCACGCGGTACCTTGCAAGTAGAGATTTTAGATGCAAACGATAAAGTCGTAGGCAAAGGGCATGAACGCTACATACCCGGGCTAGCTGCAGATGCTACAACAAATAATGCTGATCAAAAAGACATCAGTTCTCACACAGAAAAATATCAAATTTTTATGCCTGGTAATTTAGCTGCTGGAACATATACAATACGTACATCCTTTATAGAAGGGCGTGAAGATCGTAAAAATGCTGATGAAAAATATGCTACGATTGCAGAAATTAAAACGCTCACACGCGCAAAAGGTTCCAATAAAGCAACAATTGCGGCTGCACCATTCTTCCAGGATGTAGCCAAATCGAATGGAGCTTACTATGATATTAAAAATTTACAAGCATTAGGAATTGTCAAAGGAAGTAATGGGAAATTTAATCCACAGGGTACTTTGACACGCTTACAGGCAACAGAAATGATACTACGAGCACTAAATATTCCTACTTCAAGCTCAGCTGCATTAAATGCCCAAGATATTAAAGCAGGTGATTATGGCTATGCCGTATTAGCAACAGGCGCACGCTATGGCATTATTACTTTAGAGGATGGCAAAATAAATGCTCATCAGCCAATGACTCGAGCTGCTATGGCAAGAGCACTTGTTAACGGCTTCAAGTTGCAGGGAATTGTAGAAATCACCTTTTCAGATGTACCTAATGCTCACGCCTATTTTAAAGAGATACAAGCACTTTATGCACTCGGCATCACAACGGGCTATGCGGATCACACATTTAAACCAAATGGTACTGTGACACGTCAAAACTTTGCTCAATTCATCAATAGAACACTTCATGCAAATTCGAAATAAAATAGGATAAGTAAGTCTTTTTAATAAACGAATAAAAGCTACAACGTTTATCTAGCACGTTGTAGCTCTTTTTCTCATTGTTTTGAGTAATATTCCACAATACCCTTGTAGATAGATTCAGCAAATAGTTCAATATAATGATCATCTGTCAATTTAGCGCGATCTTCACTATTTGTTAGGAAGCCTAGTTCAACTAGAATAGCTGGAATAATTGTGTTGCGAATTACATAGAATTGTTCATTTTTGACGCCTCGGTTCCTCATCTTTAAATCATTAACAATTTGATTGTTCACAAATGTCGCAAGATCAATACTCTCTTGCTTATCCCCTGCTGTCATCGCATAAAATGTTTCAGTGCCATTTGCAGTAGTATTATTTAAAACAGAGTTCGCATGGATGCTGACAAAAATTTCACCATAGTTCACATTTGTAAAATCTACTCGGTCTGGTAATGTAGGATACACATCATCAGTACGTGTCATTAAAACATTGGCCCCTGTTGCAGCTAATTTTCGCTCCACCAATTTACTAACCTTTAACACAACATCTTTTTCATAAATGGTACCAAAAGTATTCCCTGAATCCGTACCACCATGTCCTGGATCAATAATGATAACTCGATCTTTTAAGGGATGATCGCTTTGATTTAATAGCTTTATATAGGATTTATGAATATATCCTTCTTGCCCTTTATAAGTAACCTGTGCCCAATAACCATTAATCCTATTTACTTGAACATATTCGCCCTTTTTCAGCTTACTAACAACAGTAGAAGTAGTGTTTGCTTCTTGACGGATATTTAAATTATCCACTGTTGCGCGGCCTAGAAGGTCACCTGAAAAGGATGGTGGTGTTGGATTTGGATTAGAAGGGTTTTCTACTACAGCATCCTCTGTACTATTCACCACAATATAGCCAGGTAAATCATTTACTACAGTTAAATAGTAGCCATCTACCGTCTTATAAACTGGCAATGTCACTTTACTATTTACAGTCGAAATTACCTTTGAAGAAGTTGTTGGTTTTACATAAAGATTTATATTTTGTGTTGTAGTAACCTGCTTTTGAACATTTCCTAATGCGTTACCATCTGCATCTAAAAATTGTGTATATGTTTTATAAATATAAGCAAAGGACCCTTTATTTGAAACCTTTAACCAATCTCCTTCAACCGCATGGACTGAAAGTATACCACCTTTATGGGCTGTACCTACAATATTAGCAGCAGATGAAGTGTCTTTAGATTTACGAATATTTAATCCATCGGTTGTCGCAGCAACTAATCCAATAACCTGTGATGCATCAGGCGCAGCCACACCTTTTACGGGTACATCTAAGCGATACTTTTCATTTTTCGCTCGCGCTACAAACAGCGCAAATTGTTTACGTGTCACCTGTTCGTTTGGATTATATTTTTGATTACTCCCCTTTGTGACACCGTTATAATAAATCGTATTCACATATGTAACGTATGGATGGTTAATACTAACATCCATAAAAGGAGAATCGCTATTTTCATACTCACTTGTATCAAGCTTAAACGCCTTCGTTAATACATAACTCATTTCATCACGAGTTAAAGGTTTATTCGGTAAAAATTGTCCTTTTGTATTTGTTTGAAAGAAGCCGAGCTGTATAGCACGTTCTACATAGCCTGAAAGCTCCGAGCCAGCTTTTACATCTGAGAAGCTTGATGTATGAATAACTAGCGGTTTGTTGCCCGAAGCTACAACAACCATTTTAGCCGCTTGTCCACGCGTTACGTTATTATTAGGTTTATAATACATTTTACCTTTTTCCGTATATCCTTTAATAACACCTAAATTCACTAAATAATTAATCTCTTCAAATGCTTCATCTTGTTTCGGAATATCTACAAAAACACCACTTGCTTGTGCACTATGTACAGTAAACATAGAAATAAATAAGATGCATAGTATAAAACTAATCCTTTTGAGATACAATTTCTTAATTCTTCCCTTCTGTTTTACTGTTCATTTTAGTAAATTTCAATAATCTTGTTGTGCTATCGTATTTATAACAAAGTACGATAGCACTACTATTGTTATTTATCTTTAAAACGTTTTCCTTTATTTAAACTAGTTTAGTCTTTTATTTCCAACAGCATCGGCCCTTCTTCTTCAAATTTCTTTCGCTGCTCTTCTGTAAAAATGACTTCTCGATTATTTAGTTCTTTTAATTCCTGCTCTATTTTCTTTTCATGTCGCTCAGTTTCCTTCATCCAGCTGTCATAGCCCACCTGAAGAAGTTCTTTATTATGTCTAGAGAAAACGATTTGCACAGCCTCACCTTTATCAGACCTTACACGGAAGAAAATGTCCGCATTTTTACCCCCTTGTCTATCTTCTGAATACCCTTGTCCGCTATACTCAACAGCTGTTATTTTACCAGATAATAATTGATATTTTTCTACTGCCTCTTTTGCTAAAATTTGATATTCCTGATTATTCTTTAATAGATTTTTATCCATGCCTGCACTAATTTTTGCTTTATGGTAAACCCACTTTGCTATTAAATGATTTTCTCCTGTTACTGCATCTAATTGAAATGCATATGACAGCATATCATTGATTTTAACATTTGCTTCCCATGTAGCACGTTGCAGTGTCTCATTGTTTACTGGATTATACGTCATTTCTACCGTTTTACCATTCAAATCAAGTTTGAAAACCTTCCACAGATTTTGACTCGCAAGCTCTGCTGCCTCTTCCATCTTCATGTCGTTTACAGTCGGTTTGTCTTCTCCAACGAATTTTACTTTATAATCTTTTTTTACATAATCCTGTGGTACGCTCTTACTTCCGATTTCCGTATAAGAAACATTATAGCTAGTAGGAACGATCTGCGTTTTGCCAATTTCAGCCGCCTTAATTGTTTGATTAATGCCACTAAACACCATTGTAGTCACAGCTATTGCTCCTACAGATCCTAGTACAAGCTTCTTCATTTCATTTTTTTTAGCCATTTTCATGTCATTCTCCTTCTCATTTGTATGGTGTGATCACAGTTATGAGTATATAGACAGAAGGTTATCAAACTATCATGAACTTATTATTAACTTGTAAAAATTACTTTAGCTGTTGTCCCTTTACCAATTTCCGATGAAAAGCTTAGCTCTGCTTCATGATTAACCGCAATTTGCTTGCAAAGCGTTAAACCTAATCCTGCACCTCCAGCAGAGCGACTTCGAGAAGAATCTACCCGGTAAAATGCTTCTGTTATATGATTAAGATGTTCCTTGGACATTCCTTTTCCATTATCTTGAACAACAATTACCTTATGTTCATTCTCTATATAGGCATTTAGTGTAATCAATCCACCTGAACTACAAGCTTTAAGCGCATTATCGATTAAATTAACTAGCAGAATATGCATGAGATCTGCGTCACAAAACAGTGTATTAAAATGATACTCATAGGATATCTCGATCTGTTTTTTCTTTGCTTTCATAGATAAAGATTGCTCAACATCATGAATGAGCTCGCTCATTTCAACTTTTTTCCGTTCACTTTCGCTTGTGCGAAGAGTTGCCATCTCCAGTAATCGATTAGCAATATTTTGCAGTCTACGGCATTCAGACATTATATAATTTGTTGCAAAAATTCTATCCTCTTCAGTACGAACGATCTTCTGAATATATTCTGCATAGCCATAAATCGATGTTAAGGGTGTTCTAAGTTCGTGAGCTAAATTATCAACAAACTGTTGCTTCTGTTCCGCTGCAATAGCAAGTTGCTGCATCTGACTTTGTATTTCTTCAGCCATATGATTGAAACTTTGTGCCATTTCAGCGAGTTCATCATCTCCTTTAACCTCAATCCGTTTTCCATATTGCCCGTTTGCAATACTTTTAGAAGTAGACGAAATGAGCTGCAATGGCTTAAACACACGATTCAGTACAAATAATAAAGAAACTGCTAGGAATCCACAGATTAGCATCCCAATTAAAAACAGCGAAACTGTCATTTTGTTCCATGAAGAAATAACATCAGATACATTATAATAATAGGTAAGTGTATAGGAATCATATGGTGCTGGTAGAGTGCCTACCACTCTGATGTACTCCTTATCTGCAAGCTTTTCAATCGAAACAAGCCTTTCACTTGTTTTAATATTTTTAGGGATTTTAGGTAGTTCATAGGACTCTTCTATTAAATCTGCATAAAGTTGCTTGTTCTCCTTTGAAATAGTCAATATCACTTTTTGTTTACTATAAAAATTAAAATAAGAGCGATAAAGAGATTCCACTCCATTATCTATAGAAAGACCTCTATTTTCTAATGCATTTAAATCCTTTGCATACGACGATGCGATAAAATAATGCTCTCTTAGACTGCGATCTTTAGAACTTTCCAGATTGCTTATAAGCGTCATTGCTGAAATGAGTATAATTCCACTGTAAAAAAATAAGAGAAATAGCATAAGTGTGAATAAAAAAGTCTTTATTTTCATATTTTACACTTCCAAACGGTATCCCATTTTATAGACAGTTTTAATTCTAGATTCTAGTTTTAGTTTCTTTCTTAGCTTTTGAATATGAACATCTACTGTTCTTGTATCTCCCATATAATCATAGCCCCAAGCAAGCTCCAGCAACTTATCTCGTGATAAAGCAATATTACGATTATTTACCAATACCTCCAGCAAATCGAATTCCCTCGGAGTACAATCAACTAAAATTTTATTAAGGAATACTTGTCTGCTTTTAAAATCGATTTCCACACCATCTAATTCAAAATTTCTTTTTTCTTTGTTCGTGCGTCTTAATAATGCTTCGACTCGCGCCAAAAGCTCCAGCATCTCAAATGGCTTAACAAGATAATCGTCTGCTCCGAGAGTCAGCCCCTTTACCTTATCTGACAAACTACTTCGAGCTGTCAAAAAAATAGTAGGCGTTCCCTGAATCTGTTGAAATACTTCAAATCCATCAATCTCTGGAAGCATAATATCCAACAATACAAGATCTATTTCTTGCTGTGCAAGCTTGTCCATCGCCTCCATTCCATCAAAAGCAGAAATACATCTATGTCCAACTGATTGAAGATTTCTTTTGATTAGCTCATTGATTGGAATTTCATCTTCAACAATTAAAATGGTTGCCACCAGAATCACCTCATCATTAGCATAGCATTTCTATGTAATAGAGTTGTAAAATCCTTAAAATAATGGGATACAGCCGTACGTTAAAACACTTCAGAAGAAACAATATCCGAAATCCAAACAGAATTAAGAATCAAGGACCATCGTGGGAATCTTTCTGTATCAACAAAATTTGAGGAGGTGCCTTTTTAGAATCCTTGATACTTAAAGGCTTAAATTATGAAATTAACTCGTATAATGCAAAGTTCATATCAAATAATCTGCTTTTTTAACATCACTACATTTATAGTATCTAGAAGTTTTATTATAGGAAAATTCTCTTGACGGAATTCCCAAAACCTCTGAAATCAAAAAGAGCTACATCGTTCGTAAACAATGTAGCCCTCTATAATTATTGTTTTGAGTAATATTCCACAATACCCTTGTAGATAGATTCAGCAAATAGCTCAACATATTGATCATCTGTCAATTTAGCGCGATCTTCACTATTTGATAGGAAGCCTAACTCGACAAGAATAGCTGGAATATTCGTATTAGCAATTACAATATATTTCATTTCTCTGACCCTACGATCTTTCATATTTACATTTTTAACAATTTGATTGTTTACAAATGTCGCAAGATCAATGTCTTCCTCATACACATCACCTGGTGTTTTAGCGTAGTAGGTTTCAGTACCTTGTGCAGCAGTATTATCTGCGTAATTAGCATGGATACTTACGAAGATCTCACCATAATTAGTATGCGTAAAGTCAACTCGACCTTCTCTTGTAGGATATGTATCCCCTGTACGAGTCATTAGAACATTGGCACCTGCTGCCTCAAGCTTTTGCGTAACAAGAGTGCTGACCTTTAATACAACATTTTTTTCTGCAATAGTACCAACTACAGTTCCAGGGTCATTGCCGCCATGACCTGGATCAATTATGATAATTCGATCTTTTAATGGATTACCATTTTGATTTAATAGCTTTATATAGGATTTATGGACATACCCATTTTGACCTTTGTAGGTTACCTGTGCCCAATAACCATTCACACTATTTACTTGAACATATTCACCTTTTTTCACCTTATCTACAATTGTAGAAGTAGAGTTTGCCTCTTTTCGGATATTTAAATTATCCACCGTCACTCGACCTAATAAATCCCCTGAAACTGATGGTGGGGTCGGATCTGGTGTTGGTGTTGGATCTGGAGTTGGCTTTGAATCTGGTATAGAAGGCTTTTCTACTACATCCTCTGTACTATCTGCTACGATATAGCCTGGTAAACCGTTTACTACAGTTAAGTAGTAGCCGCTTACAGTGTTATAAACAGGTAATTTCACTTTACTATTAATAGTTGAAATAACGTTTGAAGTAGATGTTGGTTCTAGGTAAAGATTTATATTTTGTGTCGTAGTAACCTGTTTTTTAGCATTTCCTAATGTTTTGCCATCCATATCTAAAAACTGAGCATATGTTTTATAAACATAAGCATAGCCGCCATTAGATGAAACTTTTAACCAGTCCCCTTCTATTGCATAGACTGCTAATTTACTACCTTTATTCACTTTCCCAACAATATTATCTATAGTTGAAGAATCTTTTGACTTACGAATATTTAAGCCGTCAGTTGTAACTTGAATAGTCCCTATAATTGCTGAATTATCAGGAACAACTACTTCTTTTATCGGCAAATCTAAACGATACTTATCATTTTTTGCACGCGCTACAAATAACGCAAACTGTGCACGCGATACCTGGTCATTCGGATTATATTTTTGACCGCTTCCCTTCGTAATACCATTATAATAAATAGTATTAATATATTGATTGTAAGGGTGTGTTGTTTTTACATCAACAAAAGGAGAATCAATTTTTTCATATTGACTTGTATCAAGCTTAAATGCCTTTGATAATACATAACTCATTTCATCACGAGTTAGGGGTTTATTTGGTGAGAATTGATCCTTCGTATTTGTTGCAAAGTACCCTAGCTGTATAGCACGTTCCACATAACCCGAAAGCTCCGTACCAGCAGTTACATCGGAAAAGCTTGATTTTTTTACAGTTAGTGGTTTATTGCCTGAAGCAATTACAACCATTTTGGCAACTTGTCCACGAGTTACCTTATTATTAGGTTTATAATAGGTTTTTCCTTTCTCTGTATACCCTTTGATAACACCTAATTTAATTAAATAATTGATTTCTTCATAAGCCTCATGCTTAGAAGAAATATCCTCAAAATTGCTGCCAGCACTTACACTATGTATGGTAAAAAAGGTTGATATTAATAAA
>Ga0213823_1001581_pt1 | contig 13699 bp, 10 predicted proteins | sample MC6MC0907MG_FD_179887 | JGI IMG/M metagenome (GOLD analysis project Ga0213823, IMG submission 179887) | Enriched soil aggregate microbial communities from Iowa State University, Ames, United States - MC6-MC0907-MG | ecosystem: Environmental > Terrestrial > Soil > Unclassified | place: USA: Iowa...
CAAGCGCAGCACCGGTTCGTTCCTCAGCGAATATTTCCTGGGGAGCCGCTCGATGGGCGGTTTTGTCCTGGCGATGACGCTGACCGCCACCTATGTCAGTGCCAGCTCATTTATCGGCGGGCCAGGTGCGGCGTACAAATATGGTCTCGGCTGGGTGCTGCTGGCGATGATTCAGGTGCCGACGATCTGGCTGTCGCTCGGGATTCTAGGCAAGAAATTCGCCATTCTCGCCCGACGCTATAACGCCATTACCCTCAATGACATGCTCCAGGCGCGGTATCAGAACCGGGCGGTAGTATGGATAGCCAGCGTCAGTTTGCTGGTCGCCTTCGTCGGTGCGATTGCCGTGCAGTTTATTGGCGGCGCGCGGTTGCTGGAAACGGCGGCGGGAATCAAATATGAAAATGGCCTGTTGATCTTCGGGATTACCATTGCGCTCTATACCGCGTTTGGTGGCTTCCGTGCCAGCGTGCTGAATGACACCATGCAAGGCATGGTGATGCTGATTGGCACCCTGGTGCTGCTGGTTGGTGTGATCTATGCGGCGGGCGGTTTGCACAATGCCGTTGAAACCCTGGAGCAGATTGACCCTAAACTGGTCAGCCCGCACGGGGCCGACGATATTCTGACACCGGCGTTTATGACCTCGTTCTGGGTGCTGGTCTGCTTTGGCGTCATCGGCCTGCCCCACACGGCGGTGCGTTGTATCTCCTATAAAGACAGCAAAGCGGTGCATCGCGGGATTATAATCGGCACAATCGTGGTGTCGCTGTTAATGCTGGGAATGCATCTGGCGGGGGCTTTAGGCCGCGCCATTCTTCCGCATCTGACCGTGCCGGATCAGGTCATTCCGACATTAATGGTGCAGGTCTTGCCGCCATGGGCCGCCGGGCTGTTCCTTGCCGCGCCGATGGCAGCGATCATGTCGAACGTTAATGCGCACCTGCTGCAGGCCTCGGCAACAATCATTAAAGATCTGTGGCTCAGCGCGACGCCGACTAAAATGCGTAATGAGCATCGCCTGAAGCGCATTTCGACCTGGACCACGCTGGTACTCGGCATTCTGATGATGTTGGCCGCCTGGCGTCCACCGGAGATGATCATCTGGCTGAACCTGCTGGCATTCGGCGGGCTGGAAGCGGTGTTCCTGTGGCCGCTGGTGCTGGGTTTGTACTGGGAGCGCGCGAATGCTGCGGGCGCGCTGAGCGGGATGATTGTCGGTGGCGTACTTTACGCGGTACTCGCCACCTTTAAGATTCAGTACCTGGGCTTCCATCCGATTGTGCCTTCGTTACTGTTAAGTTTGCTGGCGTTTGTGGTGGGGAACCGTTTTGGTCAGCCCGTCCCACAGGCCGCCGTCATTTCTACTGATAAATAAAGAGTTTTGCCATGCCGTGGATCCAACTAAAACTGAACACAACCGGTGCCAATGCCGAAGAACTGAGCGATGCGTTAATGGAAGCGGGTTCAGTTTCCATTACTTTCCAGGACACGCATGACACGCCGGTGTTTGAGCCGCTGCCAGGCGAAACCCGTCTGTGGGGCGATACCGATGTCATTGGTCTGTTTGATGCCGAAACTGACATGAAAGAGGTCGTGGCGATCCTGGAAAATCACCCTCTGCTGGGCGTTGGTTTTGTGCATAAAATCGAGCAGCTGGAAGATAAAGACTGGGAGCGCGAGTGGATGGATAACTTCCACCCGATGCAGTTCGGTAAACGTCTGTGGATCTGCCCTAGCTGGCGCGATGTGCCTGACGTGAACGCCGTGAACGTGATGCTCGACCCGGGCCTGGCGTTTGGTACCGGCACCCACCCGACCACCTCCCTTTGCCTGCAATGGCTTGATGGGCTGGAGCTGGAAGGCAAAACCGTGATCGACTTCGGTTGTGGCTCCGGGATCCTGGCGATTGCGGCATTGAAACTGGGCGCGGCCAAAGCTATCGGGATCGACATCGATCCGCAGGCGATCCAGGCCAGCCGCGATAACGCGCAGCGCAATGGTGTTTCCGATCGTCTGGAGCTGTATCTGCCGGATAGCCAGCCAGAGGTCATGAAAGCCGATGTGGTGGTCGCGAACATCCTGGCAGGCCCGTTACGTGAACTGGCACCGTTAATCAGCGTGCTGCCCGTTGAGGGCGGTCTGCTGGGTCTGTCCGGTATTCTGGCAAGCCAGGCTGAAAGCGTATGCGAAGCCTACGCCGATCTCTTTACTCTTGATCCTGTCGTCGAGAAAGAAGAGTGGTGCCGCATCACTGGCAGCAAAAAGTAATTCTGCCTTTCCGGCGTGGGTCTCTTCCCACGCCGTTTCTGCGCTCTCTCCCCACCCCCAGCATTACAGTGGTTAGACGGTGACATGTCAGCGGTAAAATGCGACTCCCACACTTACCTGCATAAACTTCTGTCGAAGAACCACACCTGCTGGCGTCTTAAGCAACGTAGCTGAAGTTCACTCATACGAGCATCACGAAAATACCCCTCCGGTACAGTCGCTCAACGGTCGCATTGCGGTTAAATTATGTTCTGCAGGCAAACTGCGATCATGTTCTAAAATGAGACGCAGATCGCAAAGAAGGCCGATAATCTGCTGCTTAAAACAGCAGATTATCCCGATTAAGTGATTCATTTATTCAGAAATGATGAGAAGTTACGGGAAATTGTAAGCGCCCATAAAATAACCGTAACGGCATAACGTAATGATTTAAATGATTAATAATTCGCTTCAACCCCGCTGAGCAGCAATTCCTTGATCTGTAACAGCGGATTGTTCAAAGTTTGGCCTTTCATCTCGTGCAAAAAATGCGTAATATACGCCGCCTTGCAGTCACAGTATGGTCATTTCTTAACTCATGCGCATCGGACACTACCAGCTTAGAAATCGCCTGATCGCAGCCCCTATGGCAGGTATTACTGACCGGCCTTTCAGGACGCTGTGCTACGAGATGGGAGCAGGATTAACCGTTTCCGAGATGATGTCGTCTAACCCGCAGGTTTGGGAAAGCGACAAGTCCCGTCTTCGGATGGTGCATATTGACGAGCCAGGTATTCGAACCGTGCAAATTGCCGGAAGCGATCCTGAAGAAATGGCGGAAGCCGCGCGTATTAACGTTGAAAGTGGCGCCCAAATTATTGATATCAATATGGGTTGCCCGGCAAAGAAGGTGAATCGCAAGCTGGCAGGTTCAGCTCTTCTGCAATACCCCGATCAGGTGAAGTCGATCTTGTTGGGGGTGGTTAACGCAGTGGACGTTCCCGTTACGCTGAAAATTCGCACTGGTTGGGCGCCGGAACACCGTAACTGTGTAGAAATTGCCCAACTGGCCGAAGACTGTGGTATCCAGGCCCTGACCATTCATGGACGCACTCGCGCCTGTTTGTTCAACGGCAATGCGGAATATGACAGCATTCGGGCAGTTAAGCAGAAAGTTTCCATTCCGATTATCGCGAATGGCGACATAACTGACCCGCTTAAAGCCAGGGCTGTGCTCGACTATACAGGGGCAGATGCTCTGATGATAGGACGTGCGGCTCAGGGAAGACCCTGGATCTTTCGGGAAATCCAGCATTATCTGGACACTGGAGAGTTGCTTGCTCCCCTGCCTCTGGCAGAGATTAAGCGCTTGCTTTGTTCGCATATTCGGGAACTGCATGACTTTTACGGTCAGGCAAAAGGGTACCGAATTGCGCGTAAACACGTATCCTGGTATCTCCAGGAGCACGCTCCAAATGACCAGTTTCGGCGCACATTCAACGCCATAGAGGATGCCAGCGTTCAGCTGGAGGCGTTGGAGGCATACTTCGAAAATTTTGCGTAAACAGAAATAAAGAGCTGACAGAACTATGTTCGAACAACGCGTAAATTCTGACGTACTGACCGTTTCTACCGTTAACTCTCAGGATCAGGTAACTCAAAAACCCCTCCGTGACTCGGTAAAACAGGCACTGAAGAACTATTTTGCTCAACTGAATGGTCAAGATGTTAATGATCTGTATGAGCTGGTATTGGCTGAAGTTGAACAGCCACTGTTGGACATGGTGATGCAATACACCCGCGGTAACCAAACCCGCGCAGCCCTGATGATGGGTATCAACCGTGGTACTCTTCGTAAGAAGCTGAAAAAGTACGGCATGAACTAATTTCGATTAGCTAAATGCTTGTTTAAAAAGGCGCTACTCGGCATGGGGATGCGCCTTTTTTATTGCCGCAATCTGAACCGTCAAGGCTTTGTAAACCTTGCGTGACCCCGCTTTTAAACGCCCGCTTTTCGTGTATATTTCCCCCACCTCACTGGACCTCTTCCTGAACACGGAACGACACAATGATTCGTAAATACTGGTGGCTGGTTGTCTTTGCTGTCACGGTTTTCCTCTTTGATACCCTGCTGATTCAGTGGATCGAATTGCTGAGCACCGAAACCGACAAGTGTCGCAATATGAATTCCGTGAATCCGCTTAAACTGGTGAACTGCTCAGAGCTGGAATAAGCTGCGAATATCATCAAAAAGCGCCTTATCACCTATTAAAAACGGGGATTTAAATCCCTTTTCGTCATTCCGTTCCGGTGATAATGTCACTGCCCTTTCAGGCGCTTTCGCATAACCTCTCACTGAGAATGAGTTAAACCCACCATGCTGGTTAGCCAATACAACCAAATCCTCGTTGTCGTCTCCTTCGTTGTTGCCATCCTTGCTGCCTATACCGCGCTCAACATGGCCGCGCGCGTTGCGGGCAGTCAGGGTATCGCTGCACGCGTGTGGCTGGCGGGCGGCGGTGTGGCGATGGGAATCGGCGTGTGGGCAATGCATTTCATTGGCATGCTGGCGATGGATCTCTCCATGCGCATGAGCTATAGCCCGACGCTAACGGTGCTCTCAATGATCATCGCTATCGGCTCGTCGATGTTTGCACTGTGGCTGGTCAGCGGCGAGCAGCTGCGGTTACGCCGTCTGCTGCCGGGCGCTTTAGTGATGGGCACAGGCATCGTCGCAATGCATTACACCGGTATGGCCGCGCTGGAAGTCACCCCAGGCATTATCTGGGACAAGACCTGGATTGCGATCTCGGTAGTGATAGCGCTTGTGGCCTCACTTGCGGCGCTGTGGCTGACCTTCCGGCTGCGCCATGAAGCCGCGCAGGTCGCGCTGATGCGCCTGGGCGCAGCGATAACGATGGGCATTGCCATCGCGGGTATGCACTACGCGGGAATGAAAGCGGCGCAATTCCCGCTCTCCACTGAGATGCATCACCACGGAATAAACGGCAGCTGGCTGGCCGTGCTGGTTAGCGTAGTTGCACTCTCTATCCTTGGGATCACGTTGCTGGTGTCCATGCTCGATGCTCGCCTGCAGGCCCGAACCGCTCTGCTGGCCTCATCCCTGGCTGAAGCCAATCGTGAGCTGGCCCAACTGGCGCTTCACGATACGCTGACCCGTTTACCGAATCGCGTTTTGCTGGAAGACCGTCTCGATCAGGCAATCAGCAAGGCCGACCGCGAAGGGACCCATTTCGCACTGATGTTTATGGACCTGGATGGCTTTAAAGCGGTGAACGATGCCTATGGCCATGACACGGGTGATAAGCTATTAGTCGCAGTCACCGAGCGGCTGCTGCTTCCGCTGAAAGGCCAGTTCACCCTCGCCCGCATCGGCGGCGACGAGTTTGTTTTGCTCGCAGAAGTCGGTGGCCCCGACGATGCCGCTTCGCTTGCCAGTGCGCTGGTTCGCGCCATTGACAGCCCTTTCAATGTCGAACTTTACGAGCTGGTGGTGACCGTCAGTATCGGTATTGCGCTTTATCCTCACGACGGAAAATCCGATCGTGAGCTGATGTTCAACGCTGACGCGGCGATGTATCACACCAAACATATGGGCCGTAACGGTTATCACTTTTTCCAGCCGTCGATGAACACACTGGCGCAGACGCATTTACAGCTGATGAACGATCTGTGGCTGGCGATCGATCGCGATGAGCTGCGCCTGCACTATCAACCGAAATTCCACGCGCCGGCCGGGCCGATTCTGGGCTTTGAGGCCCTCCTGCGCTGGGAGCATCCGAAACAGGGGCTGCTGAGTCCCGACATGTTTCTGCCACTGGCCGAAAAGACCGGGCTTATCATCCCGATTGGAAACTGGGTGATCAACGAAGCCTGCCGTCAGCTGCGCGAGTGGCACCTTCAGGGGCATAAGGCGTGGTCGATGGCAGTCAATCTGTCTACACTTCAGTTCGAACAACCCACGCTGGTTAAAACCGTGCTCGACTGCCTGGCGCAGCACCATTTGCCGCCAGAATCACTGATTCTGGAAGTGACAGAAACCACCGCAATGCACAATCCGCAAGAGAGCGTCAGGATCTTAACGGAACTGACGAATGCAGGCGTGAAGGCCTCTATCGATGATTTTGGTACCGGCTATTCGAGCCTGCTCTATCTGAAGCAGCTTCCCGCCTGCGAGCTGAAAATCGATCGCGCGTTTGTGAAAGATCTCAGCGGGAAAAGCGAAGATGCCACTATCGTCTCCGCCATTGTCGCGCTGGCGAAAACGCTGAATCTGAAAGTGGTCGCTGAAGGCGTGGAAACGGAAGCCCAGCAGCAATTCCTCACCGAGCTTGGCTGTAATACGCTTCAGGGATATCTGTTAGGCAAACCTGTAACGGCGCAGACCGTTGAGGAGCTGTGCAACAACGCCGATGAATTCAAAAACTACCTGCCTTCATGAGGCAACAGAATAATTTTCCGGTAACGTGCGAGTCATATTGAGCGTCGCCAGAATATTGTCCACCAGCGCCGGAGCTTGCTGGTAAAGATTGAAATTCTCACTGTTCATTAACCAGTTTTTAATTAACCCGCTAAAAAAACCGTGAAAAACAATCAATGTCATATCGATATTTATAAGTGGTGAGATGATGCCACTCGCCATCCCTTTCTCCAGCAACACGCGGACGTTTTCATAATTAAAACCAATACGCTGACGAATTTCGCACTCTGATGTCATTTCATTATTAAATTCACATTTGTGATACAGAATTTGTAAGAGTGCACGCTGTCGGGGGCTTCGGGAAATATATTGCAACGCCGCGACAAACTTTTCGCGTAGAACACATAAAGGGTCTTCATTCCCTGACAAAGAAAGCTGATCATGAATTAAATCGCATAAGGGTATTTGTTGCTCCCAGATCGCATTGAAGATTTCCGCTTTGCTGGAGAAGTGCCAGTAAACCGCGCCACGGGTTACGCCTGCGGCATCTGCGATATCAGTCAGCGTGGTGCTCGCCACACCGCGCGTCGAAAACTGGGTAATGGCGGCTTCGATCAGCTGCTGTCTCGTTTTCTGTGCATCTTCTTTCGTTTTACGCGCCATCGCCTCTTACCCATTACCTGAACAGTTTGCCACGTAACCAGAAATACCTCGTCGCGGAAGTATTCCCTAACGGGGGATTTTATTCTGATCAAAAAAAGTCAATTGCGTTAATCAATAATTACAACGAATGATTTAAGATCATTAAATTCATAAACTATATAAGTAACGCTGGATGATATTTAAACCTGAGTGCTTCGCACCATTACTATATCGTTGATTCGCCACGCCAGACTCTGGTTTTTATCTGAATAACCTGTTCGCCGCACTTATAAATTAAAAAGCATCAACGTACCTCATTATGATGTGCGCTGGATTTCTGACTCTTTGCCCCGCGATCCTTTTCACAACCTCACGGCAAATATCAGTTTATTGTTTTTAAAGGAACAGTAATGAAGAAACACTTCAGGCTTTTACCCTTATCCGGTTTTATTGTCTGCTCCGCACTGCTTGCTGGCTGTGATGGTTCTGATAATGCGCAGCAAGGCGCGCAGGTGCCCCAGGTCACTGTCTTTGTCGTGAAAAGCGCGCCACTAGCAGTCACCACGGAGCTGCCGGGCCGCACGGATGCGTTTCGCGTCGCTGAAGTCCGCCCGCAGGTGAGCGGTATTATTCTTCGCCGTAACTTTGTCGAAGGCAGCGATGTGAAAGCGGGCGATTCCCTGTATCAGATCGATCCGGCGTCCTATCAGGCCGCCTATGACAGTGCGAAAGGCGAGCTGGTGAAAGCTGAAGCGGCGGCAAACATTGCCCATTTGACCGTGAAACGGTACGTCCCTCTGGTGGGCACACAATATGTCAGCCGACAAGAGTATGACCAGGCAGTCGCCAACGCCAGACAGGCCGATGCCAGTGTAACGGCTGCGCAAGCGGGCGTCGAAACAGCACGTATCAATCTCGCCTATACCAAAGTGTCATCACCGATTAGTGGACGAATTGGGAAATCCAGCGTCACCGAAGGCGCTCTGGTGACAAACGGCCAGGCTTCCGCACTGGCAACCGTGCAGCAACTCGATCCGATCTATGTGGATGTCACCCAGTCGAGCAATGACTTTATGCAGCTGAAGCAGTCCAGCCTGCAAAAAGGTGACGGCACCAGCAGCGTGCAGCTGTTGATGGAAAACGGCCAGCCTTACGCCGAGAAAGGTACGCTGCAGTTCTCTGATGTCACAGTGGACGAAAGCACCGGCTCCATTACCCTGCGTGCGGTTTTCCCGAATCCTAAACATATGCTGCTACCGGGCATGTTTGTGCGAGCCCGTATTGATGAAGGCGTCCAGCCGAATGCCATTCTCGTTCCCCAGCAGGGCGTCACGCGTACTCCCCGTGGCGATGCCACCGTACTGGTCGTGAACGCCAAAGAACAGGTTGAAACGCGTAGCGTGGTGGCACCTCAGGCCATTGGCGATCGTTGGCTAATTACGAACGGGTTAAAGGAGGGCGATCGCGTCATCATCAGCGGCCTGCAAAAAGTGCATCCTGGGGCCACGGTAGTTGCCACGCCTGATTCCGCCGCGACGAAAGCCAGTTAAGGGAATAATCAATGGCTAACTTCTTTATTCAAAGGCCGATTTTTGCCTGGGTACTTGCCATCATTCTGATGATTGCGGGTGGGCTGGCGATTCTCAAACTGCCGGTGGCTCAGTATCCCACGATTGCGCCACCCGCTGTTGCCGTCACAGCCGTTTACCCTGGTGCGGACGCACAAACGGTGCAGGATACGGTGACGCAGGTTATCGAACAGAACATGAACGGTGTCGATAATCTGATGTACATGTCCTCCACCAGTGATTCCGCGGGAAACGTGACGATTACCCTGACCTTCCAGTCAGGCACCGATCCTGATATCGCGCAGGTACAGGTTCAGAACAAACTTCAGCTGGCGATGCCGCTGCTGCCGCAGGAAGTTCAGCAGCAAGGGATCGGCGTGAAGAAATCCAGCAGCAGCTTCCTCTGGTCGCGGGTTTTGTGTCTGATAACAAAAACCTGACCCAGGATGATATTTCCGATTACGTTGCGTCTAACGTGAAAGACACCATCAGCCGAACTTCCGGTGTGGGCGATGTTCAGATGTTTGGCGCACAGTACGCGATGCGTATCTGGCTCGACAGCAATGCCCTGAATAAGTATCAGCTGACACCGCTGGATGTAATTAATCAGCTCAAAACCCAGAACAACCAGATTGCGGCCGGTCAGTTAGGCGGAACGCCGTCGGTTCCGGGCCAGCAGCTTAACGCCTCCATCATTGCGCAAACGCGCCTGAAAACACCGGAAGAGTTTGGCAAAGTCACACTGAAAGTGAATCAGGACGGCTCAATGGTGCATTTGAAAGATGTGGCCCGTATTGAGCTTGGCGGCGAAAACTACAACATGGTGACCAAGATTAACGGCCAGGCGGCCACCGGTCTGGGCATCAAGCTGGCGACAGGCGCCAACGCGCTGGACACAGCCGCTGCCATTAAATCCAAACTGGCCGAACTGCAGGCCTTCTTCCCGCAGGGGCTGAAGGTTGTCTACCCTTACGACACCACGCCGTTCGTGACAATTTCGATTCATGAAGTGGTCAAAACCCTGTTCGAAGCGATTATCCTCGTCTTCCTGGTGATGTATCTGTTCCTGCAAAACTTGCGCGCCACGCTGATTCCAACCATTGCTGTGCCGGTCGTGTTGCTGGGTACCTTTGCGGTGTTGGGCGCATTTGGGTTTTCCATCAATACCCTGACAATGTTTGGCATGGTGCTGGCGATAGGTTTGCTGGTCGATGACGCCATCGTCGTCGTGGAAAACGTCGAACGTGTTATGGCGGAGGATAAGCTGCCGCCGAAAGAAGCAACGCAGAAGTCGATGGAGCAAATTCAGGGCGCGCTGGTTGGTATCGCGATGGTGCTTTCAGCGGTGTTCGTGCCGATGGCCTTCTTTGGCGGCTCCACCGGTGCTATCTATCGTCAGTTCTCCCTGACCATCGTTTCGGCAATGGCGCTTTCCGTCCTTGTTGCCTTGATCCTGACCCCTGCCCTCTGCGCCACGCTGCTGAAACCCGCAGCGGAAGAGCACCACGCGAAAGGCGGTTTCTTTGGCTGGTTCAATAACGTCTTCGATAAGAGCGTGGACCATTACAGTAACAGCGTGAGCGGCATTTTACGCAAAACCGGGCGCTATCTGGTGATTTATGTGCTGATTGTTGCTGGTATGGCGGTATTGTTCCTACGTTTACCAACCTCCTTCTTACCCGACGAGGATCAGGGCGTATTCATGACCATGGTCCAGCTGCCTGCGGGTGCCACGCAAACCCGAACGCAGCAGATCCTTGATCAGGTGCAGCAATACTATCTGACCAAAGAGAAGGCCAACGTAGAATCGGTCTTTACGGTTAACGGTTTTAGCTATAGCGGCCAGGGGCAAAACTCCGGTATGGCATTTATCAGCCTGAAACCGTGGGATGAACGTCCGGGAGCTGAAAACGGAGTCGCCGCGATTGTCGGTCGCGCATCGAAAGCCTTCAGTCACATTAAGGATGGGATGATCTACCCGTTCAACCTGCCTGCAATTATCGAACTGGGCACGGCTACCGGGTTTGACTTCGAACTTATCGATCAGGCAAACCTTGGGCATATCGAGCTGACAAAAGCACGTAATCAACTGCTTGGCATGGCGAAAGAGCACCCAGACCTGCTCGAACGTGTGCGCCCTAACGGGCTGGAAGATACCCCGCAGTTCAAACTGGATGTGGACCAGGAGAAAGCGCAGGCGCTGGGAGTCAGTCTATCTGATATCAACCAGACGATTTCGACCGCGCTCGGCGGGACTTATGTGAATGACTTTATCGATCATGGTCGTGTGAAGAAAGTCTATGCGCAGGCCGACGCTCCGTTCCGTATGTTGCCGGGTGATATCAATAACCTGTACGTTCGCAGCACCAACGGCGAAATGGTGCCTTTCTCCGCGTTTAGCACCTCGCGCTGGATTTCAGGTTCACCGCGCCTTGAGCGCTACAACGGTATGCCTTCAATGGAAATTGTGGGTGAATCCGTGCGGGGTAAGAGCTCGGGTGAAGCGATGGCGATGATGGAAAGTATGGCGCAAAGACTGCCTTCAGGTATCGGTTACGACTGGACGGGGATGTCATATCAGGAACGTCTCTCTGGCAACCAGGCACCTGCGCTATACGCCATTTCGCTGATTGTGGTGTTCCTGTGCCTGGCTGCGCTCTATGAGAGCTGGTCGATTCCGTTCTCCGTTATGTTAGTCGTGCCACTGGGGGTGATTGGTGCGCTGCTTGGCGCCTCGTTAAGCGGACTGAACAATGACGTCTATTTCCAGGTTGGGCTTCTCACCACCATCGGGCTCTCCGCGAAAAACGCCATTCTGATTGTAGAGTTCGCGAAAGACCTGATGGAGAAAGAAGGTAAAGGGGTTATCGAAGCCACTCTTGAGGCATCCCGTATGCGTCTGCGCCCCATCCTGATGACGTCACTGGCGTTTGTTCTCGGTGTACTGCCGCTGGTAATCAGCCGTGGCGCAGGCAGTGGCGCGCAAAATGCCGTGGGCACAGGGGTCATGGGCGGCATGCTCTCGGCAACGCTTCTGGCTATCTTCTTCGTTCCCGTATTTTTCGTGGTCGTCAGACGACGGTTTAATCGAATCAAGAAGTAAAACAAAGATAAAGGCGTCATCCGGCGCCTTTTCTTATTCTTTTACACAGAACATTAGCACGCAAATTATCATTGTATTATTATGCCTGCGAATAATCGTTAACTTCCTCCCGGCGTAAAATCTATTATTCGTTCCATACTTCCTCCATAAATTCATGCCGTTCTGTTTTTTTCTCCATGATTTTTACAATCCACATAATTTGAGATTATTCACCCTGCTGTTGTGGATAGGTGTAGTGGTAAAATGACCATCAGCTCGATAAATACCCTATTGGTTTTATAGCGAGCCAGTTTTAATTCTGAGGTAACATCATGAAAAGATTCATTTGCGTTGCAACTCTCGCTGCGCTTCTTGCCGGTTGTGCGCACGACTCTCCGTGTGTGCCGGTGTATGACGATCAGGGCCGTCTGGTTCATACCAACACCTGTATGAAAGGCACAACCCAGGATAACTGGGAAACCGCAGGGGCAATCGCCGGTGGTGCCGCCGCTGTCGCTGGCCTGACGCTGGGTATCGTCGCATTAACGAAATAATGCTTTCCTGCAAAAGCGCGGTGTACCCGCGCTTTTGCTTCAAACTAGTGCAATGATTTCCTGATACGTTAAAAAAACTCCCCTTTTTCAACTGCCTCTCATTATTAATATCTGATTCTTCTCACATCTTTTTTGTCGCCTCTTTTTAATTACATATTCCAGCGTGATACTTTTCACAATTCAATTACATTAAATATCCTGCCAATATTCACGCCAGAAACTACCATCCTGAATTAACTCACGTGCTAACAACTTTTGCTCTGATTTGTGGCGTAGGTTGTGATTTCGCACCATTCCGGGGCGCTCGATTTATTTATCCCTGTCTACACTCTGCATTATGCGTTCAATTCTCTCTTTTTCAGCCGAACGCAAAACTGGCATTACGTTTGCTTTATAAACGTCGGCCAACGCCACAGACAGGTAAAAGCGTTTTAAAACGACTTTCTATAACGATAAATTCGCCACACAGGATGCATTATGAAAAAGACGATGTTAGCCAGCCTGGCCGCAGCGGGCATGTTGTTTGCTGTAGCGGGACAAGCTCATGCCGGCACAACGCTGGATGCCGTTAAAAAGAAAGGTTTTGTACAGTGCGGTATCAGTGATGGGTTACCGGGCTTCTCCTATGCCGATGCGAACGGAAAGTTCACCGGTATTGATGTCGATGTATGCCGTGGCGTTGCAGCAGCCCTCTTCGGGGATGACACCAAAGTAAAATACACCCCTCTGACGGCGAAAGAGCGCTTTACCGCTCTGCAGTCTGGCGAAGTGGACATGCTTTCTCGTAATACCACCTGGACTTCATCGCGTGACGCAGGCATGGGAATGTCCTTCACCGGCGTTACCTATTATGACGGTATCGGCTTCCTGACCCACAACAAGGCGGGACTGAAGAGCGCCAAAGAGCTCGACGGCGCGACTGTTTGTATTCAGGCAGGCACTGACACCGAGCTGAATGTCGCCGACTATTTCAAAGCCAACAATATGAAATACACGCCGGTCACCTTCGACCGCTCTGATGAATCCGCTAAAGCGCTGGAGTCTGGCCGTTGCGATACGCTGGCGTCAGACCAGTCTCAGCTGTATGCCCTGCGCATCAAGCTGAGCAACCCGGCGGAATGGATTGTTCTGCCAGAAGTCATCTCGAAAGAACCTCTCGGCC